>Ga0209536_100002524_pt1 | contig 29855 bp, 30 predicted proteins | sample DeeMarSeWOR28_12_FD_187461 | JGI IMG/M metagenome (GOLD analysis project Ga0209536, IMG submission 187461) | Marine sediment microbial communities from White Oak River estuary, North Carolina - WOR-2-8_12 (SPAdes) (version 2) | ecosystem: Environmental > Aquatic > Marine > Intertidal zone >...
GTCTTGGCTGCCAGTTTGCCGGCATTGCGCTTATCCCCGTCACAACGGAATATGACCACCAGCCGTTCACCATGAATACCCGAGACAAAAACCCAGGATATATCATGCACCTGGTTGAGGAAGTCTGCAATTATAACAAGGATGTCCGGGCTGCGAACCCTGCCTACATGGGCATAAAGCCGCCCCTTGCTCACCTTCATCTCAGCAAGAGCCGTCTTAAAATAACCCAGTTCCGAGAGACGCAGTTCGGAAAGCTCTATCTTCCTGACCAGGTTCTGGTTGGCAATATCAAAAAGATACCGGAAGGAAATGGCATCTGCAATGCGCGCTTTCTTTTCAAAATTATGGGTATCAACCTTGATGGCATAAAACATTGCTGTGGCCAGATAGACGGAAGGTTTCAGTTCTGCGGCCCGCAGATATTCCACCATAATTGAGGAAGCGGCGCCATAGTCCGGCCTGATATCCACATGGGTAGCCTTCCAGCTGTTGGTTACCGGATGGTGGTCGATGACCACATCACATTGAATATTTTCAAAAATCGGCAGATGGGGCGGCTGTGAGTCAACCATCACCTTTTTGGTGTAATCATTGAGCTTGAGATTCTGCAGTCTGTCCGCCTGGATCTTGAGCAGGTTCATCATGGCTATATTGCTCAGCCTCCGCACCTCGTTGGGATAGCCGACGGTTATGCTCTTTACCCGGTAGCGCAGCAGACGTCTGATCGCCATGGCGCATGCCAGGGCATCCGGGTCAGCATTGATAACCACCAGGACATCATCGTCTTTCTGGAAGACATCCCAGAACTGCCGCAGACGTTCTTTTGCGGTATTTTTTGTCACGGTACAATACCTGTTGTACTTCCCGGTTTTCTGTTTGTTTGCTTTCAAGGAATTAAGCACCTATATCATGACCCTTCAAGAAGGGAATACTTTTTTACAATGAACGGATAATAACACGGGTTATGTGCATGTTGCAAGTCAGCACTGACGTGGGACCTTAAGAATCCCCATGGAAGGGGACAGAGGGGAAGAGGGTCTTGTCGGTATGGGGTATAAAACGGGAGCCGGAAAAGCGGAGCATAAATTCCTGATTAACATTCAACTCAACATAGGTGACTTTAGCCACAACTTTTCTGCATCTTTCCCGGGCCGATGCATCGGTAAGCATCAATTCGGCACCTGCCAGGGAGCTGTTGCCCAGCGGTTTGTAAACTTCCAGGGGCAGGTCCGGAAGCATACCCAGAACTATTGCCTGGCGTGGTGAAATATGCTTGCCAAAGGCTCCTGCCACGTAAATCTGGTGCAACTCCTCAAATGATACTCCCACCTGGTTGGTAATGGTCGCCAGGATCGAGTACATGGCGGCCTTGGAGCGCATCAGGGCGTCAATATCAATCTGGCTCAGCAATATGGCCTCACCACGGTCAGTTTTTTCTGCAGGGACTACTATATAGGCAAGGCCGTCTCCCTGTTCGACCAGGCGATCTTTGGCCTGCGGCTGCCGGGGTCTGAATTTACCACGAATATCAATGATCCTGGCAAGGTACAGTCCCGCGACCAGGTCGATAACGCCTGAGCCGCAGATTCCCCTGGGGGGTGCCTCGCCGATAGTCCGGTATTCAATTTCTCCGCTCTCAGGATCTATGGTGCAGTGCTCAATGGCGCCTGGTCCAGCCCGCATACCCATACGGGCCACCCCGCCTTCCAATGCCGGGCCGGCAGCGCCGGCACAGGCTATGAGCCAGTCCCTGCTGCCAACCACTACTTCAGCGTTGGTGCCGACATCGATAAGCATGCAGGTTTCTTCCTGCCGGTCAAGATCACTGGCAATTATTCCGGATATCAGGTCGCCGCCAAAATAGCTGCCAATGCTCGGCATGACCAAGACAACAGCAGCCGGATGCAGATCAAGACCCAGTTCAGCAGCAGAAAAGGGATCAGGTGCATTAACCACCGGGATATAAGGTTCGCGGCAGAGATGATAGGGATTCTGTCTCAGGAAAAAATGGGTCATGGTTGTGTTTCCTGAAACGCACAAGGCCATTATCTGGCTCGGTTTCAGCCTCACACGCTCGGCCAGATCCACAGTCAAGGCATGAATGGAATCCATGACCCGCTCATGCAGCAGTCCCAATCCCGTTTGTTTCCCGACTTTCGTTGCTGCAAAATGTATACGGGCCAGGATGTCTGCCCCGAATTCGAGCTGACCGTTTTCCACGGTACCCCGCGCCAGAACCCTACCATTTAAAAAATCTACCAGTGAGGCCTCGAGATGCGTTGTGCCGAGATCAAGTGCCATGCCCACCAGGATTTCAGGAGCCTGGGCAAAAAAATCAACAAGTTGGGGGCCTTCTGGAAAATGAATTACCAGTGCATGTCCTTTGAAACCTGCCTGCCTGAATGCTTCTGCCACAGGTGCAATGCGCGCAAAAGGCACCAGGGGATTGCGGCCCCGGAGAGAGCCGGACAGGGCTTTTTTCAGGCGGTCCAGATCACCTGTGTTGTCACCCAGGCTGGGTTGCCTGGTTTCTATGTGATACAGTTCTACCAGAGACTGCATAGCTATACCCTATGATTATATGCCGGCAAGATCAAAAAGCACAGCAGCCAGGCTTATCTTGACGGAAAAAGCGCAGGATGGTATGTGTAGCTCCAACTTTCCATTTACTTGAAATCATTTGCCGGCAACTAGAATTTCTTATGCTCAACATATTAGCAATTATGGCAGGAGGATCAATCGGCGCCGCCTGCCGCCACGGCATGTTTCTCTTTGTCCAGCGTTTTGCGGGGCCGGACCTTCCTGCAGGAACTCTTGCCGTTAATCTCCTGGGTTCCTTTCTCATCGGTTTTATCTGGTGCCTGTTCGATGAAACCCACTGGTCCCACGAGTGGCGCCTTTTCGTTTTTACCGGGCTTTTGGGTGGCTTTACAACCTTTTCCACCTTCACCCGTGAAACTTTTCAGCTTTTCAAGATCGGCGCTTGGAAAACTGCCCTGGCGTATGTAACAGTCAGCAATGTTTTCGGCATATTACTGGTTTTCTGCGGCATTATGCTCTGCAAACGGCTGATCCTCATGATGCGGTAAAACTGTTCCCGGCCGCAACTTCGCTCACGCGGCCGCATCTTGACTTCACAGGCGCCACTCGGTGCACCAGGCGGGAAACAACTTACAATGCCGGATTATGCTTTGCAAACTATACCTGGCATAACCAACATGGCAATCAATTAATGCACCCCTCGTGAATCCCATTATGCTTGCGCTGGCCTTTCCGCCCTGTTACAGTATTTCAGCAAATAGTATCAATAAACCTGCGTGGTTATAACGTAAAATAATGTGACCGAATAAGCAAAACAGTATCAGGGTATTAAAATTTATCGTAAAGGAAGCACCGGCTTCTTCAGCTCATTAACATTCCGTAGCGCACTATGCCCAGATTGCTCTATACATACCTGATCAATCAGGTTCTGGCCCCTTTTTATGCCAGCCTCATTATATTAACCAGCATTCTGTTTCTAAGCAGGCTCATTCCGATACTTGACATAGTACTGGATTATAATATCGGCCTGGGTGATTTCATCAGATTACATGCCTATTTTACCCCGCAACTCCTGCTTTTTGCCCTGCCGATGTCCAGCATGATGGGTGTTATTCTGGGGACATCGCACATTAATAACGAAAACGAGTTGATGGTTTTAAAAGCAAGCGGAATCAGCCTTTACAGGATGCTCCCTCCAGTTATCCTCTTCGGCCTGAGCACGGCTGTGGTTACCGGACTTTTTTCCATATATCTTATTCCGGCCGGCAACAAGGCAAAGGTGGAACTGGCCTTCCAGCTTGCAAAAGAAAAAGTTGAACGATCCACGCATGAAAAACGTTTCAGCGAAAGCCTTGGCGATATCGTTCTTTATGCCGATCGCATTGACCGGGAGACAGGAGCATGGAATGGCGTGTATATCTCTGACATGAGAGATGCCAGGCATCCTGTAACCATCATTTCTGAATCCGGTATCGTCACTGCCGATGCTACTGCCGGCACTCTTTCCATTTCATTACATAACGGGGTCTTGAACCGCACCGCTTCCGATGCGGCCCAGACCATCGATTTTACAGGCTATGACATGAATCTGCCGCTTGAAACTCCCGCCAAAAACCCTCTTGCCAAGATGGATGAAACTACCATGCTGCAGAGTGAGCTGCTGGCGGAAGCGGACCGGCTTGGCAGAAACTCCCAGAAAGCTGTCTATTATCTGAATCAATTCCATAAGCGGCTGGCCCTGCCTGTGAGCTGTTTTATCCTTACACTTCTCGGTTTTCCGCTCGGATTTCTTTCCGGCCCCAGGCATAAGACCATAGGCCTTCCCCTTGGATTGGCAATTTTCATTCTCTATTATCTCGTGTTAACGGGTTTCCAGCTGAGCAGTGAATCAATGGTAATGCCCCCTGCTGTTGCCATGTGGATGCCCAACCTGATCTTTCTTGTCCTGACAATGATTTTCATCAATATTGTTGCCCGGGAAGCTTATACAGTATACCTGGAAAAATTTTATGATTTCACCTACGCTTTTTTCCTGAATTTCCGCAGACATAAAGGGGATATGCAATGATCCTCCTTGATCGCTACCTTTTCAAGCAGTTTGCCAAGAACCTGCTTCTTGTAATGACAGCCTTGGTAACCATTTATGTGCTGATAGATTTTTTTGAGCGGATCGACGACTTTGTTGAAAACCAGAAAAGCCTTGGCCTGGCGGCAAAATACTTTGTACTTAAAATTCCCTTGATAATCGAGCAGTTGAGCCCGATTGTCATACTTCTGGGCGGCATAGTAGTGCTGGGTATTTTAAACCACAACGGGGAAATTCTTGCCTTAAAAGCGGTTGGCATCCATACATTCCGCATCACCTTCCCCATTACCGGAACCGCCGTTGCCTTCACACTGTTATCCCTTGCCTTTGCTGAGTGGATTGTACCCCCGACAACAGCAAGCACCAATGCAATCTTATACGAACAGGTGCGGCAGGATAAACCCAGGGGCATCCTCAGAAAAAATCGTTTCTACTACAAGGATGAGCAGGGTTTTTACTCATTTGAGAGGCATGATAAGACAGACAACCGCTTCGATTTTTTTATTTTTACCAGTTGGGATGAAAACTACAGCCTTGATACACAGCTGACAGCAGACTCTGCTTTCTGGAATGATGGCGAGTGGACATTTAAAAACTGCCGCATCAAACGGAAAACCAGTGCGGGCGAATATCTCATCAGCACCTCCCCTGAAACCAGACTTTCACTAGCAGCAAAACCCGCTGACTTTTTTATCCCTGAATATAAAATTAACGAGATGTCATTTTCCGCTCTTTATTTTCTCTCCCGTTCCAATAAGGGCCGGAGAGGCAGCGAGGCCGGGCTGAAATTGCTTGAACGGATATCCTTTATCTTCCTGGGCATACCGCTCCTGATGCTCGGACTCCCCCTCCTGTTAATCGCACATCACAGATGGGGCAGGGACTTGTCCCTGGCCATACCCTTGAGTTGCGGGCTGGCCTTTGGCGCCTGGGGAGGATGGTCTGTTCTGCAATCTCTGGCCAAAGCGGAACGCATGAACCCTCATTTTGCCGCCTGGTCAATTCATTTGCTCATTGCTGCAATTGGGACATATCTGATACTGCAGGAAGACAGGTGAAAAAAAATTGAAGAGTTGAGAAATTGAAGATTGAAAAGTTAATTGGAAAACTTCAAGCAGTTGTAACTTTAGCGCACTTTAGGCACTTGTAACTTGTAACTCGTACAGCTCACAATGATGCACAAATACAAAACCGTCGGCATTGTCGGCATGCCGCCGCTGGCTGTTATCAGGGAACTGAACCTGCACAGGATTACAATACATGACCTTGATACCCCCATGATCAAGGCCGATATGGAACTGACCGCTCCCTATCTTCCCAGGGTTTACTGTGCCATCCTGCGGACCGTAATCTTAAACGCTCTCCATATCAGTCTTGATGCCATCTATGTTGACGTCGGGAGAGGCAAATGCGACTGCGCCCTGCATGTGGCTACAGTATTGGAGGACATGCTTGCCATACCTATAATCAAGACCAGAAATGAGGACATGACAGGTTATGGAACCCCTGTCAGTTTGAGCAGAATGGGCCTTATGCAAAAGTTTGAGCGCATTACCGCAGGCGTAAAAAGAGCTGAAAAGCAAGATGATCCCCCGCCTGCATGTGAACCTACGGCTGGCTTCTGGGGCGTACCGCCAAGGGATTTTTCCATACTTGATCTCTTCCCGGATACGACCCATATTTTCGGCTGGACCCGGTGCATGGAAAATAAAACCCCTGCAGACCATGAACTGGAACGTGTTTACAACCCTGACATCCCGACTATTTTCTACGCCCAGTCATTCTGCGCCAAAACCGCCTTAGCCCGCCATCTGGCCCTCAAGCATCCCCATGGTCTTTACCTTGACAGTGATGTCACGGCAGGCGGCAGTGCCAAGGCAAAAATCCAGGCCTTCCTGGAGCTTTCCGGGGTGAAGTTGTAAAAAAGTTACAAGTGCCTAAAGTTACAAGTGCCTAAAGTTTCTGGAGCAAAAATTTTTGTGTCTAAAGGGGAAAGGGGCTCCATGAATAAATATGTTACCATGAAAAAAGTACAGCAAATCTCGTAACAATAAGAAGCAAACTCGATAAGTATCGATATTTTGTGGTCCTATAAAAATAAAGTAACAAACACACCTGATGACTCACAGATTGGAATCCATAACTTTTTAAATTTTAGGCACTTTAGGCACTTTAGCTCACTTTAGTTCACTTTAGACATTTTAGGCACTTGAGACTTCATGATACTCGGCGATTTTGGCACCTCATACAGCAAGTTTCTTGACCTGTCATGTGCAGAGCCGCAGCCCTACATTATTCCAAGCAAGGAACTGACCGCTGAGCACAGGGTAACAATTGCAACCGGTCATAACGGAAAGCGGTTCTCAGACCGGTATGTCAATGAACTGACAGTACTGGCCCGTGGCGGTGAACAGCTGATTCCTGATGATGACTTTATCCTGCTTGACTGCGGCAGCCGCGACATTAAATTCATCCACTATACCGGGGGCAGCCTAAATGACATGGGCTGGAACAGTGAATGCGGGGCCTCGATGGGGTTCACCATCGAACTGCTGGCACGTTACTATGATCTTAACTACAATGAACTGCCGATTCCGGAGCGTCCTTTTTCCGTAACCTGTGGAGTTTTAGGCATGAGCCGTATTTTTGATGCTGTTGTTTCAGGAATCCCCGATTCAGAAGCCGTGGCCCGATTTGTTATGGGAATTGCAATAAATGCCTACAGGTTTGCAGGTTCACCCGCTAAACTTTACCTTTCAGGAGGATTATGCGACAACCCTCTTTTTGTAAAAAGTTTCCCCTGTGAGGTCATTCCTTTGGGACGCTTTGTTCTGCTCAAAGGGCTTGAAGCAATAGCCCTGCAGGGGTAAAAATAATAAAAGTGACAGATTTCAAATCTGTCCCCAGAAAAATTATGTCTGAACGCAACAGAAAAAACTCCATGGTCTATACTTCCTCTTTTACTTCATGGCAGGAAACCGTCCCCAGTCTGCTGAATGCTTGCAGCCTCCTGGAAAAAATTTCTTCTGAAAAGAAGCTCCTCATCAAGCCCAACCTCGTGGAACCACAGGAACCTCCTATTACCACCCCGGTGCAACTTGTTGCTGCTCTTGTGGATCACATCCATGCATCCTTGCCCGGCCTCGAAATTATCATTGGTGAGGGCTGCGGTTCCGCCTCCAATAACACCTGGCAGATATTTGAGGCCTTAGGATACAACCGGCTAGATGACTTGCCGCATGTCACCCTCATGGATCTCAATGAAGCACCTCTTGTCCATATGCAAAACAGCAGTTGCAAACGCTGGCCTGAAATGTACCTGCCCGAAATCGTCTTTGAAAGTTTCCTCATTTCAGTCCCCGTATTAAAGGCACACAGCCTGGCCGGCGTCACCCTGACAATGAAGAACATGATAGGCCTGGCCCCGCCGGCTCATTTTCAGCAGGGCGGACATTGGAAAAAGGCATCCTTTCATCAAAGGATCCAGGAAGCTGTTTTTGACCTGAACCGCTATAGAACTCCTGATTTTACCCTGCTGGATGCCACCATCGGCATGCAGGAAGCGCATCTCTGGGGGCCCACCTGTGATCCTCCACCCCATCGTCTTGCAGCAGGTTACGACCCAGTTGCCATAGATTCTTATGGTTGCCGGCTGTTGGGTATCGATTGGAACTCCATTGGCCACCTTTCCATGGCCCATGGCGTTCTCGGCACGGCTGATCCCCTAACAATCCAAGAAGTCTGATAGTGCGGAATCCTGATGAGTAAGCCTCAATGAAATCAAGAGCTTTCAGCATTTCAAAATACCTGCCAATACTACTCCTTCTTGTTTTCCTCAGTTTTTTTGCACACTTAGGGAGTGTCCCTCTTTTTGATGCCGATGAGGGGGCATACAGTGAAGTCACCCGTGAAATGGTGGCGAGCCAGGACTTTACTGCCGCGCTGTTAAACGGCATGCCTTTTTTCCATAAACCTCCACTGTTTTATTGGGCCCAGACTGCAAGTATCAAGATCCTCGGGCTCAATGAATTTGCCCTGCGGCTGCCTTCAGCAATTGCAGCGCTTCTCTGGGTCGTCTCCATCTTTTTATTTGTCAGACGCTGTTACGACACCAGGACAGCCTGGCATGCCGCCCTCTTCATGAGCGCTTCGCTTCTTGTTACCCTTATCGGCAGGGCAGCCACTCCGGAGGCCCTGCTCAACCTTTTCCTCACCCTGACCCTGGTGAATATCTACAGGTTCTCCCGTACTGGCAACAAAAGGCATATCTACTGGTCATATATGTTTGCAGCCCTCGGTGTCCTGACAAAAGGCGCCATTGCCATACTGTTGCCTCTTGCTGTCAGCCTTCTCTTCTTCGGCGGCAAAAAAAGATGGAAAGACCTCCTGGCGCTTTTCTTCAACCCGGTGGGCCTCATGGTTTTCGGACTGATCGTCATTCCCTGGTACCTTGGGGAATTCATGCTCTACGGTGAGGCTTTTTTAAGTGACCTGCTTCTGCTGCCGGGGATAGGAACCTATAATTTTAATTTTATCGGAGCCTCCCTCCCCTATTACTCATACCCGGTCTTTATATTCATTGGGCTGCTGCCCTTTACCGCCATGTTCATAAGAGCCCTTTTTCACATCAGGAAACTGCTGCGTGACGATTTAATTAAATTTATGCTGCTCTGGTTTCTCCTGGCTTTTTTTTTATTGCCCCTGGCTAAGCCCAAATCGCTTTTCACCCTGGCTTACGCTTTTCCGCCCCTTTTCATTATCATGGCCAGGTCTGCAGATATATTTCGTCACAGCATAAACCTATTTATCTGGCCTTTTCTCTTCATTGCCCTTTTATTTCTTGCGCCTTACATGGCACCCTATATTGCCGGATCGATTGAGAATGAATTTGCCAGAACCGCTTTGACGGAGGGGAGTGTTTACCTTGATGCTTCGTACCGGATCATCCTGGGCTCAGTTTTGCTTCTGTTTGCAATCCTCCCTTTTATCAAGGCTCTGCCTCCTGCAGTGAAATACAGTGTTTTAGGCTTGCTGTTTGTAAGCATGATACATTCTCTGCTCCTGCCCATAGCAGGCAACATTCTACAGCAACCCATTAAATCTGCTGCAACCCTGGCAAAAAAAGAAAAGCTGGATGTGGTCACATGGAGAATCAGCCCTCTCTCATTTAATGTTTATGCCGAAATGCTGACAGAGGAACGTTCTCCTGAAGCAGGCGATACCGTACTTACTCGGTCCGATTATCTAGGGAGTGACGTGAGATACGATACATTCTTTGAAAAACAGGGTCTCATTCTTGTTAAAATCCTGGAAATTCCCGGCAATAGATCCACCGGTGCCCGGCGGGAATAACAACAGATTGTAGAGTAAAGCGGGCCTGGGAACACCCTATTTAAATTCTTTATGGCAGGCCTTCATGCGGTACTGGAGATCACGAATCTCATGGAGCATCAGTTCAATCTGCTGTTCGTCAACGGCGAGGATAAAATTTTCCAAATGATCCATGTACTCAGCCATTGCATCGCTCCATTCCGGGTCTGCGGATTCGGCAAAAACTCTTGAAGTTGCGACAAAATCCTCGATGGATTTCTTTTCTGGAAATCCACCCCGCTCGGCAGCCTTCACCACCTCTTTAAAGGATGTTCCCATTCTCTTCTTGACGGTTTTCATGGACTCGCGCCAGTTATTTATCTGATCCCTGTCCTCCCGGGTATAGTCTCCAAGAGTCGACCAGCGGCAATTAAGCTTCAACTCAATGCGTCCTTTTTTTTCTTTAAGCTGAATTTTTGCCCCAAACTTCTCCGGTACGGTCCACATACCTTTCTCGGAAGAGAGTTTGCCAGCGCGCAGCTGTTCCGCCATGGATGTCAGGTAATCAGCCAACTCATTTCTGCTGAACTCTTTTTCTATCTTGTCAGCCATGCTCAATCACCTCTGCCTTCTTTGCTTGTGATATTTAGGTTCAATTACATCGGGCCTGCAAGGTTATATTTATACCCCACAACTATCGGGAATTGCAAAGAGCAGCGCTTCTTTTTTGCAGCTTTCAGCCCAATCGATCACAGCGCTGGAATACCGGCCCAGGCTGCTTATTGCTTTTAGGGTATGATTGCTTTCAGCCAATGAACTGCCATGGCAGAAATAAAGCAGACGGGGAAACAACAGTGCGTTGATAAAGGGCAGGTTATTCCGGCGGCAATATCTTGCAGCCCTGCCGTCATCGGTGATAATGAAATCCCAGCCGCCTGCAGCAAAGCACTTTATGGTATCCCCTTCGCCCCGGCCAAGGGACCGGCTGGGGAGCAAGGACTTCCGGCAGGGAAACTCCCCGCTCCCCACATCAATGACTCCGATCTTCTTTTGGGCAGCATAGTGATGAAAGGTATCAGCCCCGCAATGATTCTCCCGGGTCAGTTCATGCAAAACGGATTGGGTAACCGCTACACAGTAAATATCTGTCAGCTTGGATAACAAATCAGCTTTAAAAAGAAGAATTGCCGATGATGCATCAAGAAGAGCCTTCTTCATCTGATCGAATAACCGTATTTATAGATTACATTCTCAGCAAGGACCCTGAAGCACTTTCTAATCCAAGAGCTTTCTAATTTTACGCAACAGAGCATTGGGGGTGAAGGGTTTCTGAATGAAGGCATCAAACCCTTGTTCAGAATTGCTGTGAGCCATTGAAGGACAGAGATACCCGGACATGAATAATACATTTGCCTCAGGACAGATGTTCAATAATTGTGTGGCCAACTCCTGTCCCTTTATCCCGGGCAATACCACATCCGTTAAAAGCAGATCAATCTTCTCCTGGTGCGAAGCTGCCATTTCAAGAGCCTCTTCAGCACTGGCTGCAGAAAGGATTTTGTACCCCAAGGGCTTCAGTACCTCCTGCAGAAGATCCAGCATGACAGGGTCATCATCAACAGCCAATACTGTTTCTGAGCCACTTAAGCGCATACCATTATCACCCTTGCCTCATTCAGAGTAAATTTTTCTGATCAACGGGATCGCTGATACGTACCCACCAGTTCAGCTTGTGCAATGATGTGTCCTGCACAAGCCTGTTCCACTTGTGTTTTGGTCGGTTGCTGCAGATCATCCAGTTCCGTGTCAAGTGCAAAGAGCTTAAAGAAGTAGCGGTGTCTGCCAACCGGCGGGCAGGGCCCGCCATAACCCGTACGGCCCCAGTCATTGATCCCCTCTTTAGTGCCGGCTGGCAGAGATGCTGCAGGAACATTTTCTGCCAGCCCCTGAACATTGACCGGAATGTTGTACAACACCCAATGCACCCAGGTCATTTTCGGTGCCGCAGGATCCGGAGCATCCGGATCATCAACAATTAAGGCCAGACTTTTAGCTGCCGCAGGTATGCCGGACCACTCCAGAGGAGGCGAGATATCCTGTCCATCACAGGTGTAACGGGTTGGGATCGTCTCATTATGACCGAAGCTTTTTGATTGTATGGAGAGTGTCATCTTGAGCTGGCCTCTGCTTTATTTCATCTGAATGCAACAGCACGCTTTTGAGTAACTCACGCCAGCAATACCTGCAGACAATGGATAATTGCAGGTAATGACAGCGAAAATCTCTTTTCATTCTGCCCCAGATGCAGGGGAAGTTTTGGGCCTTCTTTTTTCAACCGGAACCGGGGTTACAGATAATGGTTAGCATACCCTAAAGAATGGAGCAATAAAATATTCCGTTATGGAGAAAAACTTATCTGTGAAAGAATCTGCTTCCGTAGAGACGGGAAAAAAGCGGGGACATACATACCAGCTTCAGGCTGAGACCGGCAGGGGAAATCTGTTTACTCTCTTTTTTGGACTAAGACCCGTTGCCTGGCAAGAGACAACGGGCCCTCAATGCTTAAAAAATGTGTTAGGATATCAGGACTGCCACGGGAAGATGCAACGGCCAAAATAACAGTCGGACACACAAAAAAGAATCAGGATGCGCCGTAGCTGTGAAGTCCTGAGAGAAGGAAGTTGACACCGTAATAGGTGAAGACAACTGCCAGAAAACCGAATATTGCAATCCAGGCAATGCGTTTGCCGCCCCAACCCCTGGTAAAGCGGGCATGCAGGGCAGATGCATAGATAAACCACGTGATCAGCGACCAGGTTTCCTTCGGATCCCAACTCCAGTAAGTTCCCCAGGCAGAGTTAGCCCAGACGGCGCCGCTTATGATACCGGCGCTGAGCCAGATAAAACCGAAAAGGATAATTTTATGGGTAATGTCATCAATCACTTTCAAGGGTGGCAGTGTAGAAAGCAGACTACCCGGCGAGTCGCCCTTATCGCGTAATTTGACGAGATACATGATCCCGGTACCGCAAGCAACAGCAAAAGCAGCGTAGCCTATAAAGCAGGTGAAAACATGCGCTATGAGCCAGTTGCTTTGCAGAGCCGGCACCAGCGGGGTGATACGGTCGCTGAACTCAGGCGACAGGGAGGCATAGGCCATACTGGCAAAGGCAAAAGGCACGGCAAACGCCCCAATGACCTTATTTTTATATATAAATTCCACCACAAGGTACAAAAGAACTATGGACCAGGCGAAAAATACCAGGGATTCATACATATTCGACAGCGGTGCATGTCCTATGCCCATCTGGTATGATTCCAGCCAGCGCATGCCTATACCCGCACTATGGACCAGAAGCCCTATTATGGTTACCACCGTGGCAAGCAAACCCACCTTCTTGACCCTGAAGATAAACAGGGCCAGGTAGATCACGGAAGAAAACAGGTAAATAAAAGTTGTTATACCAAGTAGTTTTGAACTATCCATGGCTATTCCTTACTTAACTTAAGAGTTGAATTGTCCTCGAGTTTCTCGATCAATGCATCAAACATATTTTCAAAGCCGGCCTTGTTCTTGTTGGCCCCTCCAGCTACAAGAAGTTTGGTTTTACTTCCCTCTTCATAAATATAAACCCAAAGTCTCTTATGTGAAAGGAAGAAAGCGACAACCAGGCCGAAAAGCATCAACATACAGCCGATATACACCGGCCAGACGCCGGGGTCCTTCGCTACCTGCAGGCCTGTGGCAAAAACCTGCTCTGACTTAAAAGCATAAGAAACATCCGTTCTTTCCACAGAAACCACACTCTCGCCATCAAGCCAGAAAACTGAAGGTTCTCCCTTGCCGTCGGAAAACCAGATCTTGAGTCGGTAACGTCCCCATTGGTCCGGCTGCAGCAGATTTATAATACCGAATGTCACTCCGGCCTGCTGCCATTTTATTTCAGCCCCGGGCTGGGCCAGAAAAGTTTCCCGTGCCCCGGTATTCTGATTCTGAATTGTAACCCAATACTGATCGGACCCCTGATAGCTGGCCTGGTAGAATGTATACCCCTTGTAATCCAGAGGATCATTGACCACAATGGATTTCTGCAGTACTTCTCGGCCTCCCTCAAAAACTGTCAGATCTGACCTGAATTCTTTTGGCGATCCTGTCTCATAGTAGGTGAGCGAAAAATCATCAACTCGAATCTCAAAGCCCAAGGGAACCTTTTCCGATGTGTGTCTGTCAAAATAATTTGAAAATACAGATCTTTCCCGGACCATTATGGAGCCATTTTCACCAAACAAAGTGCCGATAATGGCGCCGGCAAATATCACAAGAATGCTCAGGTGTACGATATAGACGCCAAACCTGACCCAGGGCGTTTTCTGGGCAAAAAGCAGGGTCCCGCCCTCCTCCAGTTCCCGCTGACCTGGCTTCCAGCCTGCTTCTTTTAAAGTTTGCCCCACTTCAGCAGCGACCTCCTGTACCGGCTTGGGACTGGCAAAGCGAAGCCGCGGAGTCATCTTCTCAAGCCGGCCAACCTTGGTTGCCAGGTTGTCCATGGTCACCAGTTTCCAGACGGTGGGTAAACGGTCTATACTGCAGACAATGAGGTTTATACTGAAAAGGGCAAGCAAACTGGTAAACCACCAGGAATTATACATATCCGGGATGTTGAGCAGCCGGAAAACTTCTGCTGTTCTTTCACCATAATTCTGAATATATGTTACCGGTGGTTGATTCTGCGGAATGATGGTGCCGACAATGGAGGCGAAGGCCAGGGTAAAAAAACAGAACAAGGCCAATTTTACGGAAGCAAAAAACTCCCAAAAGCTATTTTTCTTTTTCATATTTCTCCGGACACTGAGGGATCCTTAAAAAATAAAGCCCTGGAAAAATGCAGGGCTGCAAACTGCCAAAACAAGGCAGCATTTACTACCATAATCATCCAATACTGTCAATACAAGGTCAGAAGCCCACTTTAGAAAAAGCTTGCCTTCTGTTTCCAGAATATGTATATAACCGGTTTTCGCACCAACCATTACGATATTTTTCTATAATAAGGAGCTGTACCATGGCAAAAAAATGTGAAATCTGCGGCAAGGGGCCGATGACCGGCAATAATGTAAGCCATGCCCACAATAAAAACAGGAGGCGCTGGCTTCCCAATCTGCAGCGGGTCAGGATGGCCACCAAGGGAGGCAACTCTGTTCATGTCAAGGTCTGTACCCGTTGTCTGCGCTCAGGAGAAATTGTCAAACCGGCTTAATATTTTTCAGGTATTGTCCTCCTCCCTGTAAAAAAACTTGCAAAATTTGTAGCGAATTCCCGCATGTCAGACCAGCAAACATCCTACCTGCCATATGATGAGGCTTTAAAGATTGTCGGAGCCATCCAGGAAGAAGAACACCCCCGTGAACTCAACCGGCGTATCTTCACGGTGTACGACAAAAACGGCAGAGAGGTCTGCTGGTTTGATGCAGAGGATACCATCGGGATCGTTGCCCCCGGGAAAATCAAACCCAGGAAAGCGGAAGTTCAGCCCCTGGTTGAAGATTATATCCTGAACCACATTCCTGACTGGGCCTGAATTCGACGGCCTGGCTGCTGGACCGGCCAGACCTCAAGCATTCCCATACAACATATGTTTTTTATAATTCCCCGCTGACCTTGATGATTTATAAATCATCAGGATCGGCCAGGATGCCGCGGGGCATATCCGGGACCTTTTCCCCTCCCAGGACATAACCTCCGTCGAGCCGCAACACGGCCCCAGTCATAAATGGCGCAGCCTCAATCAGGAAAAAGACCGCCTTGACAACATCTTCCAGGCTTCCAATCCGTTCCAGGAGCGTATGCTCAACAATTGCCTGTCTTTCAGAGTCCTCTAACAACTTCCAGCCCCTGGTCCCCTCACCATGCCGGGTATCAAAAAATCCGAGCATCAATTCATTGACGCGCACGTTGGGCGCAGCGGCCCTTGCCCAGGTTTGGGTAAGTGATGCAACAGCCCTGTTGGCAGCAGCATAGCCATCATTAAATATCAGCCCTGCTGGGCCTGTCCGTCCAACTATTCCTGCAATGGACGAGATATTGATTATCACTCCATCCCCGGAAGTTTTCAACAGGGGCAGCGCATTATGGGCTACCAGCCATTTGGCTTTAAGGCTGGTATCCATTTCCAGGTCCCACTGCCCTTTATTGGCCTCAAGGTCGTAGGAACCGTGTAAAACGGGCATGCCGCCCCGCTCAATATTGTTGATCAGAATATGCAGTGCTCCGAATTTATCCCGGATCTGGCCGACCAGCCTCTGCACCTGCTCTTTATCCCGCAGGTCAACCTGGGTTGCATAATGATTTGCACTAAGCCCGGAAAAATCCCTTTTCATTTCAGCGGATTCTTGCGGCCAGTCATTGTGGTAGGGCAGGACAAGCCTTGCTCCTGCTTCTGCAAGAGCCCTGGCTATTGCCCTGCCTATCCCCCTGCTGCCTCCCAGAACCAGGGCGACCTTATCCTTGATTTCCATAGAGTTATCTCCAGTTCTTGATAATTTTTAAAATAGGAAAATAACCATATGATATCAAGGGAAAAGATAAAACCAGGGTTCGAGGGGTCGAGGGGAAAAATATTCTGTTTCCTTATCACTTATATATTTCAGGCCAATATATTTCAGGCCAAACTGTGCCTGTTCATAAATGAGAATTTTCGTTCAATATCAAGGATGGTAAAAAATTTAACCGCAGACATATAGATAATATTTCGAGGATTAAATTTTGAGCATGACAAAGAGATTGGACGAAAAGACCTTTTAGGACAGGCACTAGCGCTTGATTTCGCCCCGAGCACTCACTATGACCTCTTCCATGGGAATATCCTTGCCGGCCTGCTTGAGCGCCTCCCTGACTATCATGCGCATACCGGCGCAGCAGGGGACCTCCATGATCGCCAGCTTGATACTCCTGGGCTCCGCCTCCTGAAAAACCTCGACAAATTTCTGTATATAGCCGTTGACATCGTCAAACTTGGGACAGCCCATCATGATCACTCTATCGGCAAGAAAATCACGGTGGAAATGAGGATAGGCCACAGGCACGCAGTCTGCAGCTACAAGGAGATCGGCATTCTTCAAAAACGGGGCCTGCGCGGGCACCAGGCGAATCTGCACAGGCCAGTGGGAAAGAGACGAGTCAGATTTGGAGGCAGCAAAATCAAAGCGCGGCTTGTTCGCCGCCTGGCAGGGTGTTTCAAATTTTACATTTGCCAGTCCCGGAGAAGGGGTAGCGGCGGCCGCCTTTTGCTCTTTGGCCTTCCTGCTTTCAAGCAGTTTAATAACAGCCTCCTCATCGAACTCATCCGCCTGCCTCTCAATGATCTTGAGAGCATCTTTCGGGCAGGCCTGGAGGCAGGCGCCAAGACCGTCGCAATACTTATCTGCCAGCATTTTCACCTTGCCGTCCACGATCTGCAAAGCTCCTTCAGCACAGTCCGGGACACATTGACCGCAGCCGTCACACAACTCTTCATTGATTTCAATTATCTTGCGAATGACTTTCATGGGATACCCCTTTTATAAAAGATTGGGATTGATAAGATCAGCTTTAATATGCCAAAAACGGGGTAATGGAGTACTGGAATCTTGGGATGATTGTGTGATATTTTTTTCCATTATTGCACCACGCCAGCATTCCAGCAGGTTGTTAACATCACTTTTATTTTTATTTTTTCCGGTGCCAATTTTTATTAACTTCAGGCACTTTTGTCTTATCCTTGACTCCTCGTGTCTGTCAATCATCGTTTGTTTAGTAAAACGATGATCGTCAGCAGTATTGTATGCTGACAAACCTTTCTTTTACCCTTCCTTCTCCAGCAGCACCTTACGCGCCAATCCCTGACCGCTTTTTGTCAGAAACGATTTCTCAACTATCTTCTCAAGATGGTCCGGGGGTGTAGGTGATTCCTTCTGTTTTTCTTCCAGGTTCACGATCAGGTCCGCATCATAAATAACCTTGAAATTTATTGTTTCTTCATCCCTTGGTGTATGATGATGGCTGATTATATCACACACTTCATTAATGATGCCTTCTTCCGCCCCGAGCCTGGTCAATATTTCCCGGGCGACCGGTGGGCCTTCAAGGTGCTGATATTGTGGAGATGCACTGTTGTATTTGCGCTCAGCCTCCTTGATGCCGATATCATGCAGGTAGGCGCTCAACGTCGTGACAACCGGGTGTCCGCTCTCTTCTTTGCAGATCCTGTCGGCATAACGCGCTACCCTGGTGGCATGGCCGATCCGTTTGAAGTCGTCAGCAAAATACCGCTTCATTTCGATGGGCACCCGTTCAACCAGCAATTCCTTCTTCTTGGCCAGCAATTCAGGCGGCATGGAGCCCAGACACTGTTCTGCATAAGGGCAATATGATGCGCAGCCGAAATCCATCCTGGGATTGATCATCTTGTTCCCGCAATTACTGCACTTGCGCGTTGAGTCATCCTTGAAGAATTCGACGATATGGCCGCACTTGGTACACTTTGCCTCAAAAACCGCGGCACCGTCCCAATAACGACTATCTTGTCCCGGACACTGCATACCAACCTCCTCGTTTTAAAAACTCAGGTGCCGACCCGATGCAGAGTCACTTTCCTGCACCGGATCAGCTGGCTTCATGAGTAAGTATGAAATTGTTTTCTTAAATATAGTCATTTATTTATTATCATGCATCATTGGTAAATGCATTTCACCTGAACCTGCCTATGCTGCCGCTTCCTTTTGCTCAAAGACCTGCACCGGTTCACCGAGGATTGCGGCCAAGTCTTCAGCCGGGGTCGAGATCGGTCTGATGGCAAAATTCTTCACCAGCACATCAAGAACGTTCGGCGTGATGAATGCCGGCAGGCTGGGGCCCAGGCGAATATCCTGGATGCCCAGGTGAAAAAGGGTCAACAGGATAGCAACCGCCTTCTGCTCATACCAGGACAGCACCATTGATAAAGGCAGATCGTTAACAGAACAGTCAAAAGCCTTGGACAGGGCTACGGCAATCTGTATGGCAGAGTAGGCATCATTGCACTGCCCGATATCAAGCAGCCTGGGTATGCCGCCGATATTTCCAAGGTTCTTGTCAAAGAACCGGAACTTGCCGCAGGCTAAAGTCAGAACAGCACAGTCTGCAGGAACCTTTTCAACAAATTCCGTATAGTAGTTGCGGCCCGGCTTGGCGCCGTCGCAGCCAGCCACCAGAAAGAAATGCCGCAGATCCTTGTTTTTCACCGCACCGATTATCTTGTCTGCAACAGACATGACCGTATTCCTGGCAAATCCTACCATGACAGACCCTTTGTCCGTATCTTCGGTAAACCCGTCCATTTCCAGCGCTTTATCAATCACTACAGAATAATCCTGGTTTTTTATATGGGTTACGCCGGGCCAGCCCACCAGGCCCCGGGTATAAATATTGCCAAAATATGAATCCTTGGGCTTCTGGATGCAGTTGGTGGTCATGACAATGGGGCCGGGGAACTTGGCAAATTCTTTTGCCTGGTTCTGCCAGGCAGTACCGTAATGACCGTAAAAATGTGCATATTTCTTAAGTTCAGGATAGCCGTGGCAGGGCAGCATCTCGCCATGGGTGTAGACATTGATGCCCTTGCCCTCGCTCTGCTTGAGAATCTCTTCAAGATCCTTCAGATCATGCCCTGAAACCAGGATGGCTTTGCCTTTCTTGGCACCCAGAGGAACCTTGGTCGGTACCGGGTGGCCATAGGTTGAGGTGTTGCCGTCATCAAGAAGCTCCATGGCACGCAGGTTCACTTCCCCGCATTTCAGGACCATGCCAACCCATTCGTCAACGGGTATGTCTGTGCGCAGCATGGCTGCCAAAGCTTCCTGGATAAAGGCGTATACTGTTTCATCCTCGCGCCCCAGTATCTTGGCGTGGTCAGCATAGGCAGCAAGACCTTTAAGGCCGTAAAGAAGTGTCTGCTTTAATGAAAGGATGTCAGGGTTTTCATCAGGGTGTTTATTTAATTCAACTGCCTCGCCCTGTTTAACCAGAGCCTCGATGCTGTCTGCCGGCTCAAATTCGGCAGGCGAACCTGGAAATTCAACCTTTCCTCCTGCCGTTGCAACTGCTGTTTTCAGGGATTCCCTCAACGCAACGCCTCTGTTGATAAGTGCGACAAAGCGCCCAGTATCAAAATTCACATTGGTCAGGGTCGAAAAAGTTCCCTCACAGACAAACAGGTTTACATCAGGATCGGTCACACCGACCCTGCGCCCTTCCACCGCAACCAGGGAAAGCCCCTGCAGGACATAGATCAGAAGATCCTGCAGGTCTGCGACATCCGGCTCCTTGCCGCATACTCCGATTTTCGTACACCCTTCACCCTTGGCCGCCTGTTCACATTGATTACAAAACATTGTGTTCTCCTTTTGTTGAAATTTAACGATTTATAGTGTTTGCAATATTTCTGAAACCAGAAACTGATAATTACTCTTCCGTGTTTTGTTGCAGACTATATGAAAGAAGGAGAATGATCCTTGACTTATATCAAGGGGGAGGATTTTTCTGGGAAAAAATCCAAATTAGGAATGAAGAATGAAGAATTGAAAAAATCCTGAAAAAAATTGGCCGTTGACAGTAATAAGTTTGGCGCGACAGGTGTTTAAAGTTAATAAAGTTACTAATTACAAGTTACAAGTGCCTAAAGTTATTTATTTTAGGGAAAATAGGGCTGATGGATCAATGGGTAAACTTAAACTTGTGAAATATTTATAATTAAAACAAAACCACAACAGCGTTCACTTCTCTTTTTTCTCCTGCCGCCGCGCCAACATTTTTTCAACTTTAGGCACTTTAGTTCATTTGTAACTTTAGGTACTTTCTTCTATTACCTATCTTTTCCTTACCAACTCCCCGCTTTTTGCGGGTATCCAGGAGGTGCGGCCATCCGGCAGCTCTATCTGCCACCATGTATTCCGTTCTTCCAGCAGTGTAAATTCGGTGCCGGCATGCAGCGGATCCTCAAAACTCGGCTGGTAGGATTCTGCATCACCCTGGCGCCCAGTGACTTCCGGGGCAAGGATGACACCATCAGCTTTCCTGGTTGACTGACGGATTTGCACTAAAAGAGAAATGCCGAACAGCAGGGTGAAAAGCAAAGCCACGCCAAGCCCCCAGGAGGTAAAGGGTCGTTTGGAAAAAATCTTTATACCGGCAAAAATCCAGAAGAATATATAAGCTGTACCAAAAAGGATCAGCCTGGTTTTGCTTCCCAGGTCATAATGGAAGAAAAACAGGGTCTGGAGAATCTTTTCCTTATCTTTGCTCTCCAGCTTATCCGGGCGCACGCTCCTGGCATAGGCAAGATTTTTTGCCAGGTTTGGATCACCGGGTATAAACTGCTCTGCCCTGCGGTAATTCAGTATAGCCCTGCCAATATCATCGAGCAGGTAATAAATATTGCCGATATTATAAAAAAGTTTGCCATTTTGAACGTTTCCTTCTTCAACAAGACGCTCAAGACGAAGGATGGCTTTTGCGTATAAATCCCTTGCTGCTGCAGGATCTGTTTCACTTTTTTCAGCAGCCTGGTGAAAAAAGTCCATTCCCTGGCTGTATATCTCTTTTTTCTCTGCAGCAGACAGTGTTGAGGGGGCTCCACAGGCTGCTGGAGCATAAATAAGGGGCAGAAGCAGCACTCCGCTCAGGAGTGCCAGGCAGCAAAACCAGGCAATATTCCTCATTGGCGAAGGGAAAGGCAAAACCTTTCCTGCTGCGCTCTTCCTGCTTGCTGCAAATGTAAAATTCCCGCTTATTTTTTTAAACATTGATCTATCTTTTTGAATAAAGCCGAAGCGGCAACAAGATGTTCCTGCAGTCTTTCCTTCTCTCTTCCATCCCTGTCCAGGGTCCCATACCGGTATGCTTCACACAACTCCTGAATATTCTTCAGTTCCGCAAGTAAAGCAGCGTCCACACCCTCCTGCTGCAAACGCTCAGCCACTTCTGCATAAACCAGGGCGCCCGGCACCATACGCAGCCGTTTGCCCAGGTAAACCCGTATGGCCTGATCCAGCCCTCTAACACTGTGCGGCAGATCATTCCGGCCAATTTCCTTCTCCAGTCTTTTCAATTCCCTGGAAAATTCCGGCAGTGCCTTCCGCGCCTGTTCCGCTCCCCCATCCAGCAAACGTCTGCGCCTGAAGTATACCGGAACCAGTATCAGCAGGTAGGTTCCGGGAGGAAACAGTATAAACGCCAGTCCGATTGGCGAATTGAACCAGGAGGCGATCTCAACCGCCTGATTTTCAAGAATTTCTTCGCCAACATAGTTGTGGGCAATGCCCTTTGTAAATGAAGTCAGTTCTTTTTTTGAAATAGCGGCAGAAATCCCCTCTGCGTCCCTTGCAGTTACGATTTTTGTCGCCCTGACCTGCAGGGGAATAACTTGAGTGGCTGCAAACTCATATTTTCCCGTCTCCGGATTGAAATAGTTGAGGCTGATGCCTGGAATTTCTTTCACGGACGGGTCTTTTGCCCTGATGGTCAGAGTGAAGGTCTTCACCCTGCCATCAATTTCTCCTGCCCCGATTTCTTCAGGAACCTTGAAATTATCCTTTAAAACCGGCTGATCTGCCAGCGGAGGCAGTACAACATTTTCCATGAACTCAGCACCAGTTACCATTATATTCAGTGTTATGGGATCACCTATATTGACCTCGGTGGGAGCTGCCTCGGCAGCAAGGCTGTATTGTCCGACAAGGCCGCTGAAATCAGGCGGCCGGTTTTGCTCCGGTAAAGGGTAAACCTTTATTTTCAGATCATTTGATTCTGTAACAAGCTGCGCGTATACCGCCTTTCTTCTGCCAAAAAAATCATCGAAAAAATCCCTGTCAAAAAAATCATTAAATGGCTGCCCACCTCTTTTCTGCTGGTAGCCTGAAATAATTTTGCTGAATACAGATCCCCGGCCCAAGGCGAATTCGCCGGATTCCCTGGGGATGATGATTTTGCGCAGGGTGACGGTGGTGAATTGTCGGCCGGATAAATTCTCAGAGCCTTTTCTGGCAACAACCGTTCCTCCCGGCAGGTTAACAGGTATGCCATCCTGCCCCTGGTAGTTACTGTCTTCCGGGAAATCAGCAAATGTAAATCGTGGATCTTCCAGAAACGGCAGATCAAACCTAAACTCTGCAACATTTCTGTTCACATGCCATTTCACGGTCAGAACAAGCGGCTGCCCAACATAGCTCTCAGTTTCTGAAAGAGTCACCTTGAGCCTGAACTCATCGGCGGCCTGAGGTTTCTCAACATGAATTGGAACAGGTTCGGTCAACAGGGTCTTGCCGCCGGCAATGATCTCAATGGCAGGGATAGTTAACACTCCATCCCTTTTCGGCGTGAGTTCATACTGAAAAACGTAGCCGTGCTCCGATACCCGGTTGATCTTGCCGTTTATGATGGTAATAGACTCCCTGTTATTCCGGCCGCCTCCCTTCGGCCGCACCGTAAAATCCTGCAAACCATCAAGGTCTGGTTCTGCTGGCGCGTCATCGCCGTCAATCTTGATCTGTAGTATGAAAGATTCGCCGACCGTGACTTCCTGCTTCGCAACAAGGGCCTGCACAGCGACTGTTTCAGCTGAAACAGCGCTGACCTGCAGCACGGCTGGTAGAACAAATGCTATTCCGAGCAGCAAAATGCATATGTAATGGTTGTTTCTGGTCATAGTATTTTTTTAAACACTGGTAACTTTAGCTCAATTCAGGCACTTTCTTTACCTACCAATCCTTATCCACCGGCTTATATCCGGTTGCACCCCTTACGCTGCGGTATTTTTTATTCTCCAGCTCCTCAGTGATAATATCTGCCGGTGATTCTTTTCCAGCAGCCGCGGAAATCGGCGGAACTTGACCGTTTTCCTGCCCTGTCTGCTTTTCAGGGATCTGCTGTTCCTGCTGCCCTGCCTCTGCTTTAAGGTTTTCCTGCCCTTGACCGGGGCTGTCTTTCTCCTGCCCGTTGTCCTGGCCCTGTTCTAACTGCTGCAGGGCCTTTTGCAGTTCCAGGGCAGCTTCCTGCTGCTTCTCCTGCGCCTCATTCGGCTTATTCTGCTGCAGCTTCTTCTGCGCTTCCAACTGTTTTTCAATTGCCCTTTTCACATGCTCCCGGGCCATTTCTTCTGAAAGTTCTGCCTTCTCCCCCTGGCTCAAGCGCTCCAGTTTTTCGCCCGTCTCACCTGTTCTGCCCGTGATGGACTCTTGATTTTCGGCAAGTTGCTCAGCCCCTTGCCCTCCTTTATTATCTGCACCTTGCTGCCTGGATCGGGCCAGGTCCCCGCTCTCCTCTGCTGCATTCTGCTGCTCCTGCTGCAGATGCTGCAGCTCCTTGGCAATATCCTTTTTCTGCTCCGTCTGCTGCCGGGCCTGCTCCTGCTTTTTGCGGAGCAGTTCCTCAATCTGTTTAGCCGCGATCCTTGATGCTTCCAGGTTATAAGCGGCCTCAGACAGGTTGGGGCTAAGCTTTAGAGCAGACTGGTAATAATTACTGCTTCTTTTATATTCTTCAAAAGCCTTTTCCGGATTTTCCCGGCCAAGCGCTTCCGCCCCGCGGTAAGCGCTGTTTCCCAAATTATAGAGGCTTTGGACTTCAAGCTTCCGGTCATTCTTTCTCCTTGCCTCGGCAGCAGCCTGCTCAAAAATATTCAGGGCTTCATCATATTTTCCCTGCTTATACAGAGCGTCGCCCCTGTTAAAAAGGACAACTGCCGACTCCGGCTCAGATTCAGCTGCTTTTTCATAGTTCTCCAGCGCAGCAGCGAAATCATCCCGGCTGAATGCCTTATTTCCCGATTCCACCAGGGCTCTTGCCGACTCGGCAGAAGCAGAACCGGGTACCAGAAGCAGCAGAACAATGAAGCCGATACTATATTGTGCTATGAGTTTCCGCATGATTTTCAGCAATGTTAGTGTTAAAGAATCCAGGCTGTCACATAAAATTATTCTTTTTCCTTTTCAAGTCAAATTCAAAGGCTATTTTGTTTGCCCCCACATCAATGAGTGCGTATAGTAATAGGACTAAATATATGATTTTTATAAATACATTTGATTACAAAATACATTGCTACTCTGTGAACCGCTCAAATTTACAGGGCTGATGCAGACCTGGCGTACGCCGCACTCTTGAATAATTACCGGCAGCAGATCAGGCAAGCAAGCCCCCTCAAGACTCCGGATGGATCATTTACCCCAGAATAAAAAAAGGAGAAGAAAAACATGTCTACAATTAAAGTGAAAGGAATGTCATGTCAGCATTGTGTTGCCTCCGTCACCAAAGCGCTTTCTGCAATTGCAGGGATTGCCGATGTTAAGGTAAGCCTTGAAAAAGGTGAAGCAACATTTAATGAGAAGAGTCCGGTAGCAATGGATATTATAAAGGATGCTATTACCAAGATAGGATTTGAAGTAGTGGATTGATTTTCTGATCAAGTGCTGGAGTGATTGTTTTTTTCTATACCCAACACGCCGGCACCCAGATCATAAAGGATTTTCGGCGATTTATTAATCTTAACCATTAAGCAACTACCCTTATGGCTCCCCCCAGCCGCAGTATCATCCACCTTGACATGGATGCCTTTTATGCGTCGGTAGAGCAGCTCGATGATCCTGCCCTGAAAGGCAAACCTGTCATAGTCGGAGGCAGCAGCCTGCGGGGTGTGGTTTCGGCCGCCTCCTATGAGGCCCGCAGGTTTAAAATTCACTCTGCCATGCCCATAGCACAGGCGCAGAAACTCTGCCCGCAAGGAGTTTTCCTGCCTGTCCGCATGCAGCGTTACAAGGAGATCTCATCCAGGATCTTTGCTATTTTCCAGAAATACACCCCGCTTGTGGAGCCCCTTTCCCTGGACGAGGCCTTTCTGGATGTCACCTCTTCGGGAAAGCTCTTTGGAACTGCTGAAGATATTGCCAGACAGATAAGAAAGGATGTACTCGAAGAAACAGGGTTAACTGTATCGGCAGGAGTTGCCGGATCAAAACTGGTCGCTAAAATTGCATCTGATGTTAACAAGCCTGACGGCCTGACCATAGTACCTCCAGGCAAGGAGGCCGAATTTCTGGCTCCGCTGCCGATCAGGAGGCTTTGGGGCGCAGGGAAAAAAACCAGGGAAACCCTTGCTCTGCTCGGAGTGAAAACCATTGGCGATCTTGCAGCCCTTTCCCCGAAACTGCTGGAGCAGAAATTCGGCAAACACGGCAGGAGCCTCTATCACGCAGCCAAGGGTTTGGATTACAGAGACGTTGAAACTGCTCATGAAACCAAGTCTTTGGGTCATGAATTCACCTTTGATGCAGACCTGGTGGAACTTCAGACCATACGGCGGGAACTTCTTGAACTTGCCACCATGGTGGCAAAACGGTTGCGCCGCCATCAACTGCAAGGCCGCACCATTACCCTGAAAGTCAAATATCACGACTTCAGGCAGATTACGCGCTCAGCGACAATTAAACAATGCACCTCCGACAGCAAAGGGATTTTCGCTGAAGTACTGCAACTTCTGAACAAAACAGAAGCAGGACAGAAACCTATACGTTTGCTGGGTGTATCTGTATCAGGACTGCAGGTGGAAAGCGGTTTGCGGCAGCAATTTCTCTTTCAGGGGATGCAGCCGGGCCGGAAACGCCGGGAAATAAATAAAGCCCTGGATGAAATTCAGGAAAAATTCGGGTCCACAGCCATTTTACCGGGAAGACTTCTTGGCGGAGAGTAAAGATGGAGTACCTGATCATCCCCCCAGATTATATTTGACAATACACCACAGGGCCCTGATCCCGTCCTTCCAGTTAATTTTTTTCCCCTGCTCGTAAGTCCGGCCGTAATAGGAGATCGGCACCTCATAGATCCTCAGCTTTTTCTTTGCCATCTTGGCGGTTATTTCCGGCTCAAAGCCGAACCGCTTCTCCTGTATCACGACCCCGGCAAGAGCGTCCCTCGTAAAGACCTTATAGCAGGTTTCCATGTCACTGAGGTTGATATTTGTAAAGAGATTTGAAAGAAGGGTCAAAAACCGGTTACCGACATAATGCCAGAAATAAAGCACCCTGTGGGCCCCGTGCCCGGCAAAGCGCGAACCGTAAACCACATCTGCCTTGCCATCCAGTATCGGCTTTAAAAGAATCGGATATTCACCTGGATCATACTCCAGGTCAGCATCCTGGATAATGACGATATCTCCTGTGGCCTGCGAAAATCCGGTCTGCAAGGCGCCGCCCTTCCCCTGGTTCCTGTCATGCATTATAACCTTGACATTGGGATGCTGCATGGCGGCAAGTATCTCCCGCGTTCCGTCAGTTGAGCCGTCATCAACAACGATTATTTCCTTCCGGAAAGGCGTTGCTTCCACGGCTGCTATAATATCATGTATAGTCTCCCTTTCATTGTACACCGGGATGACAATTGATAGTTTGCAGATATCCGGATTAATAATGGTGCTTTGCATGCTGGCCTTTATATTAAAAAAATAAAAAATACAGTCCTTTTCAAATATTTCAACTATATATATTATAATCGGAATTTTATCTAGTGGGCTTAATTTATGAATAAGAAAAATCTTCTCATAGTCACATCCACCTTTCCACGCTGGAAAAACGACACTGACCCTCCTTTTGTTTTTGAACTGACAAAAAGGTTGACAGAATCCTTTAATATTACGGTGTTAGCACCCAATTATCCCGGAGCCCTCCCCTATGAAACCATGGATGACGTCAGCGTTCATCGGTTCCGATACTTTCTCAAAAGGCTTGAAATACTTGCCGGGGCCGTGGGAATCCTGCCAACCCTGAAACGGAAAAACTCTTTTCTACTGCTTGTCCCATTTTTTATCCTTGCCGAACTGATTGCACTGCTTAAACTCATCAGAAAAACAAAGCCGGACATCATCCATGCCCACTGGATACTGCCTCAGGGATTAGTTGCAGCCCTGGCCCGTAAAATGACCGGTGTCCCGTTTATCCTTACAACACATGGGGGTGATATTTACGGTTTGCGGGGTAAATTCGCTTCGGCCCTAAAAGGCTATGCCTTAAGAAATGCTTCAACAGTGACGGTTGTGAGCAAAGACATCCAAAATACCATAAAACATAAATTTGGAAATGACATCCATACCGATGTCATCTCCATGGGGGTTGACTCAAGCCGTTTTCATCCTGATAAGGCAAATCCTCAAATTCGCAAAAGATTTGATATTAAAGGGCCATTTCTGCTTTATGTCGGAAGGCTTTCAGAAAAAAAGGGGGTCTCCTATCTATTGGAGGCAATTCCATTGGTCCTCAGACATATGCCTGATTCCAAGCTTCTTATCATCGGTACAGGAGAATTGGATGCTCAACTAAAAAAACAGGCGGATTTTCTGGGCCTGAATAATCATGTTGTATTTACAGGTGCTGTTCCCAATTACGAACTGCCTGCTTATTTTGCATCGGCGGATATTTTCATAGGACCTTCTGTAGTTGCCTCGGGAGGCGATACAGAAGGTTTCGGCCTTGTCTTTGTTGAAGCTGCAATGTCAGGCTGCATAGTTGTAGGAACCAGGGTTGGCGGCATTTCAGATATTATTCTGGATGGAGAGACGGGCCTCCTTGTTCCGGAAAAAAATCCAGAGGCAATTGCGGAAACATTACTTAAAATTCTCCCAGACCACCGCCAGATAAAGTATATAAAACAGAATGCCCGTGAAAGGATGGTTAAGCACTTTGATTGGCAGGCCATTGCGAAACTGTATGCAAAGGTACTCAGCGCTAATGCCAGAAAATAAAAAACAGACGATCCGCCTTGCAGCAATGTCTCCACTTTAAATTTATCCTGACACAATTTCTTATGCATGAAAGAGAATACCAGCATAATTTTTCCAGAATGGTTGATGGTGCCATGTACAACCTGCAGGCCCGGGAAAGAAAGGCGAAGACCATCCTTGCAGTTCTGCAGGATTTTTCCGGCAATACAGCCATATCGTCCCTAAGATTGCTGGATGTCGGCTCGTCAACTGGCATTATTGATAACTATCTGGCAGATCACTTTTTGCACGTAACAGGCATTGATATTGACAATGAAGCTGTAGAGTTCGCCCATGGGACATTTCAAAAAAACAACCTTACTTTCATGGTGGCTGACGTCATGGAGCTGGATTTTCCAAATGATACTTTTGACGTGGTTGTCTGCGCCCAGATCTACGAGCATGTTCCCGATGCTCAAACCATGATGCATGAGATCGACAGGGTACTAAAACCGGGGGGAATCTGCTTCTTTGCCGCCGGCAATCGTCTGCGCATCATGGAACCCCACTACAGACTGCCTTTTCTCTCAATCTTTCCCAAGCCGCTGGCGCATCTTTACATGAAAATTGCCGGCAGGGGCAATTATTACCATGAAAAGCACCTGACACTCTCCGGGCTGCAAAACCTTGTTAGTTCTTTCACCGTTCATGACTATACGAAAAAAATTATCGGGGAGCCTGAAAAGTTTCGTGCTGCGTATATGCTCAAACCAGGGAGCCTGAAACATATAATTGCCGCATTTATCGTCAATCATGCCTACTGGCTCTCCCCCACCTACATCTGGGTCCTGCAAAAACCTGATATTCATGGGTCGAGCGGTTCCTGATTTCATTTTTGCCCCTTCATCTTCTGTTTGATTGCGCCAACACACTGTTCGACCTTATCGGGAAGTTGGATCTCACCGTCTGTGACCTCGTAGTTGCCCAGGTACATATCCACGGCATCATATTGGACCAATATGCGACCAGAGGGCAGCTTTGAGTGCCTGAGTCCTCTCTTCAGCCACCCGTAGAACACTCTTAGAGACACACCAGCATACCTGGATGCTTCTTTTGGCCTTATCCATCCACGTTTTGAAGGTCTGACAGTAAGTTCCATTGTTTTT
>Ga0209536_100002525_pt1 | contig 29841 bp, 30 predicted proteins | sample DeeMarSeWOR28_12_FD_187461 | JGI IMG/M metagenome (GOLD analysis project Ga0209536, IMG submission 187461) | Marine sediment microbial communities from White Oak River estuary, North Carolina - WOR-2-8_12 (SPAdes) (version 2) | ecosystem: Environmental > Aquatic > Marine > Intertidal zone >...
CGCCGATGTTTCGAAAGGAGCGCTCCAGGGTGTAGATATCCAGCAGGGCCTGAGTGGGATGCTGATCGGGTCCGGAGCCGCCATTGATAATGGCTACCGGCAGGTTGTTTTGATTCAAAAGCCAGGCCGTTTTTTCGGCAAACCCCGCCTCGGGATGGCGGATGATGATCAAATTTACATAGCTGGCAAAGGTGCGAATGGTGTCCTCCTGGGATTCGCCTTTGACTTCCGAGCTGGTGGTGGTGCCGCGAATTTCAGATATTTTCATACCCAGTATCTGGCAGGCATTTAAAAAGGATATAAAGGTTCGGGTCGAGGGCTGCACAAAATACAGCATGGCGCGTTTGTGGGAAAGCAGGCCGCTCAATTTGCGGGCGCCCATTTTGGTCAAGGCCAAGCGACGGATCTGGGTGGCCAGCTGGCACATATTGTCCAGAAATTTCCGGTCAAACTGCTGGGAAAATAAAATATCCAGCATGCGCCCGTTGCGCATAAAAAAATCGAGCTTTTTGCTTTTTTCGATTTTATAAAAGTCTTCCCATCCTTTGTAGTTTTGGATCGTGACCTCTTTTGGTTCGTCCATTGCGCGGACCCTTTCTTTTTTGAATCGGTTCCGTTGAATGCGACATTCTCGCTATTCATAAAGGAACGCAACCGGTTTTGCAACACTCTTGATGTCTGTGATTCCGATTATGTCCCATTTTGGATGAATCATCTTATGCAGCCGATGGATCTTTTCGATTTTCAAAAATTCCGATAATCAGCGGCAGCAACAACATGGATGCACCCAGGATAACGATAGCCGCCCATCCGGCGTACATGTAGCCATAGCCACTCAGCGTAATGCCGACGGTACCGCCGCTATAATAAAAAAGGACATACAAAGAGTTGGCGCGACCGCGGCTTTCGCTCAACTTGCGATTAAGGGCACCGGCAGCAGCGGAATGAACCATAAAAAAGCCGCCGCAGATGCCTGCCAGGCCGGCGACAATTGCTGCCAATGACGTTATCAGGGTACACCCGAGGAAAAACCCGAATATTAAAGAGCCCCACGCCATCGTGGCGCCATTGCCGATTTTGTTGGAAAGCTTGCCGCTCAGGGGCGCTATGATGATTCCGATGATATATGCGAGATACAACAGGGTGATGATGCGGGTGTTGGCATTAAAAGGGGGGCCGGAGAGGTAAAAAGGGAGGTAGTTGAAAGTTGACGAAAATACGAAAAAGGCGCTGAAGGATACAAGATATATGCGTAACAGATCAGGGCGAGACAGCAACTGAATAAATCCCACCTCCTTTTGCTCGGCTTTCTTTGCCGTCTCGGCGGGCAAACCGGCTGCGGCTGCCACCACCGCTATGAGTATAAGAATGGATGCGCTCACGAAGGCATAGCGCCAGTGCAGCGGCGGATGAATCCATCCGCCCAGCAGGCGGCCGCTGAGACCACCGACGACCGTTGCGGCCACATAGGCGCCCAGGGCAACGTTCAGGCGCTCGGCAGGCAGATGTTTAGCCAGATAGGCCGCCAGACATGTTGTCAGCCCGGGAATAAACAGTCCCTGAAAAAACCGGGCGCCGGTCAGAATCCAAAAACTTTTGGTAGCGGCACAAACAAGCCCGGCAAGCGCGATGGCGCACCCGCCGGTTAGAATAATCGGTTTGATGGGATAGCGGTCGGCCAGTCTGCCGAACGGCAGGTTAGAAAGTGCAATGCCCAGAATGACGGCTGATACGGAAAAAGAAGCCGTCGATTCATTGATGCCAAACTCGACCGAAAGGACCGGCAGCACCGGTTGGGTAATATAAATATTGGTGAATGCTGCCGTCACGAGGGTAAAAACCAATGCCTGCAGCGCTAAAAAATGGCCGTCTCGCATCGAATAAAAGCCCGTTCTGTTCTTTCCCTTAGAAATTTTACGTACAACATCGAGGTGGAATCGCTGTTGTTTTTTGTGTAATCGTCGTCGATCCGCTTATCGGAATGTCGCGGTTAACCTAACAGACCCGGCCCGGGCTTTACAACCCCGGATTTACTATTTTACGGCCCAATAAATTTATTTTATTGCTACCGCAGGCGATTTTATTTATCACTGAAAACTTGCAATCAATCGAAAACAACCAACACGGTCCATTCAATCGCTTGTAATCCATATAAACATATCCGGCGGATGGCAGCGTGAAGATCGCAAGCAATCTGAAAAAAGAGCATCCCTTTGTCAGGTCGCCGCATAAGACCCTGTTGTCTATGTCTGTGCCGGTGCTGCTGTCACTGGTGGCGGAGCCTCTGACGGGCCTGGTGGATACGGCTTTTGTCGCGCGCCTGGGTGCAGAGTCCCTGGCTGCGCTGGGCGCCGGCACAGTCGCGCTTTCGTGTATTTTCTGGGCCTTCAATTTTTTAGGCATCGGGACCCAAACGGAAGTTGCCCAGGCGCATGGCCGGGAGGAATCAAAACGGACGGCTGAAATCGGAGGTCTTGCCATTGCCTTAAGCGCGGGCATCGGTGTGCTGATGATGCTCGGCTGCCTGCCGCTGGTACCTTACATATCTTCTGTAATGGGCGCCAGGGGTGCCGTGCATGAATTTGCTTCCCAATACATACAGGTGCGTCTGTTCGGGGCCCCGGCGGTTCTGGTCAGTCTGGCAGTCTTCGGCATTCTCAGGGGGTTGCAGGATATGCGCACCCCATTCTGGGTGGCTGTCAGCATTAACCTGTTAAACATTATGTTAGATCCGCTGCTCATTTTTGGCTACGGGCCGTTTCCGCGTCTGGGTGTTTTCGGTGCAGGACTGGCCAGTGTCATCAGTCAGTGGGTGGGCGCCCTCTGGGCAACGATGGTGGTTTTGCGCCGTCTGGGATTTCCAAATCGCCTCCGGATGAGTGATATCGTAAAACTGTTTCAGATCGGGCGTGACCTGTTTGTGCGCACCGGTCTGCTGACGGCATTTTTTATTTTTACCACCCGGGCGGCCACCCGCATCGGAGCGGATGCCGGGGCGGCACATCAGGCGATCCGGCAGGTGTGGGTGTTTACCGCACTTTTTCTGGATGCCTTTGCCATTACCGGGCAAAGTCTGATCGGTTATTTTTTGGGTCCCGGCCGTCTGGAGCAGGCGCGCCGTGCGGCCCGGCTGGTTTGTGGTTGGAGTCTGGCCACCGGCATTTTTTTGAGTGCCGGCATGTTGCTGGGGCAGGGTTGGGCTGTGCGGCTGTTGCTGCCACCGTCGGCGACAAAAATCTTTTTTCCGGCCTGGCTGGTGGCGGTTATGAGTCAGCCCATCAACGCCCTGGCGTTTGCCACCGATGGCATCCACTGGGGAACCGGTGATTTCCGTTTTTTACGCAACGTCATGATTGCGGCAACGACCTTCGGCGCGGCCGCGATTTACCTGCTCGATGAAACGGCAACCGGCGCCCTGACCTGGATCTGGCTGATTACCGCGTTGTGGATTACCCTTCGGGCGGCATTCGGGGTGATGCGGGTATGGCCGGGTATCGGTCAAAGCCCCTTAAAAAAAGTGACTAAAGTGGACTAAAATATGGCATGACTAAAGTCAATGTGTCGCTATGCGCCATCTTTTTTAAGTCTAATCGATAGAACTCTTTAATTTTAGGCACTTTAGATCACTTCTCACTTTAGTCACTCATTCAATAAGGAGGGTTTTTGTGCGAACATACACCGCCTGCTACCGGTCTGCAATCGGGCCTTTTGAAATTGTCGGTAACGACAGGGGCATTTTGACGATCACATTTAACAAAGAGCCATTAAAGACTTACCGCAAGCTGCCGGCCTGCATGACAGAATGTCTGCGGCAGCTGGATGAATATTTCAAAGGCCGGCGCCGCAAATTCAAGCTGCCGCTACTTCTGGAAGGAACCGATTTTCAAAAAGCCGTCTGGCGGCAGCTGAAAAAAATTCCCTTTGGTCAGACCGCTTCGTATGGGGATGTGGCCCGTGCCATCGGCCGCCCCGGAGCCTTTCGAGCCGTGGGCAACGCCAACAATAAAAACCCGATCCCCTTGATTATTCCCTGTCACCGCGTGATCGGCAGCGACGGCAAACTGGTCGGATTCGGCGGCGGCATCTGGCGCAAACAGTGGCTGCTGGATCATGAAAAAAGGATAGGTTAAACCCACTGAAATAATAATGGCTGACGTTTATTGCTGCTATTGCTGACAATATTTGACATATTCCCTTCCGTCCAGTTTCCCGCAAAGTTCTATCCCATTGTAATTAAAGGATAAAATTGTTTCTAAAAGTTGATGGTATAATTTTTGCTCTCATTTGGGGTAAGTTTTTCTTCCGGGGGGATATTATGTATAGGAACAGACTTCTGGGCATCGGTCTGACATTTCTGATAATTGCCTTTATTTTTGTTCAACCTGCCTACGTGGGTCCGGGCAGCAAAATCGCCAAGGCCTTCCTGTCCTCATTCTGGGGCCTGCTGTTTTCAATCGGTTTTACCTTCACCTGCTTGCCCCTGTCCATCTACCGGTATATGATCGGCCAAAGGCAGGAGCAGCAGTTTCTAAAAAATCTGCGCAATTAAAAAAGTTGTTGACAAAATATTTGGTTTTTTTATATTTCGACATATGCCGAATAATGAAAACAAATTTAAACGCTATGCCGCCATTTTCAAGGCGCTGTCCAACCCCAACCGGCTAAAAATTTTCTTTAGTCTGGCCACCTGCTGTCAACCGGGCACCATCGGTTTATATGATCCCGACAGTACCGCCTGTGTGGGCGATATCGGCAAGGATCTGGATATCGTTCCTTCCACTGTTTCTCATCATATCAAAGAGTTGCGCCAGGTGGGGTTGATTAAAACCCGGCGCCGGGGGCAGAACATCGAGTGCTGGGTGGATCCTGAGATTTTGGAGGAACTGAAGTATTTTTTTTCTTTTTAGCGGGCAGAGATTTTTTTTGGCTAATTATTTCGATACTTGTCGAACAATAAAATAATGAAAGGATACAGAAATGCAAACGAAAAATTCAGATAGGATTCGCCAGGCAGTCAGAAGCCGATACGGTCAAATCGCCAGACAGAAGACATCCGGCTGCGGCTGCAGCGCGCTTCCATCCTGCTGTGGTGCGGAACCGGTGTCCATCGAAAAAATGTCACAGGCTTTCGGCTATACGCAAGAGCAGCTGGACAGCGCTCCTGAAGACGCCAACATGGGGTTGGGCTGCGGCAATCCCCAGGCAATTGCTTCCCTGAAGGAAGGCGAGACGGTTCTTGACCTGGGCAGTGGCGGCGGTTTTGATTGCTTTCTGGCGGCCAAGTCAGTGGGCGAATGCGGCCGCGTTATCGGGGTTGACATGACTGCCGATATGGTCAGCAAAGCCCGCCAGAATGCTGCCAGGCTGGGCGCTGACAACGTCGAGTTTCGGCTGGGGGAAATCGAGCACCTGCCGGTGGCCGATGCCAGTGTCGACGTGATTATCTCCAACTGCGTGATCAATCTTTCCCCCGAGAAAATCGACGTCTTTCGGGAAGCGATGCGGGTGCTCAAACCCGGCGGCCGCCTGGCGATTCTGGATGTGGTGGCCCTGCAGGGCCTGCCGGCTGAAATCAAAAACGATCTGGCGCTGATATCCGGCTGTGTCGGGGGCACCGAAAAAATTGAAGTTATCGAATCGATGCTCGCCGAAGCCGGATTTGAGAAAATCAGGATACAGCCCATAGTTGAAAGCCGTGACAGTATCCGGGAGTGGTTTCCGGGAAGAAACCTGGAAGACTATGTGACCTCGGCCACAATTGAAGCGCGGAAACCGCTTTAAGCCTCTCGCAAAGGCGCACAGGCGCAAAGAAGTTAATTAATAGCTGGAGTGATGGAGTGATGGAGTGATGGAGTAATGCATATTTTAGATTTTGGAATTTGGATTGCGGATTGATAACATTGAAGGCCATGCACTTAGCTGATCAACCTTTTCTTAAATCCAAAATCCAAATTCTAGATATTCCGAAGTTTCAGCTACTTAATTAGGAGCAATAAAGTGACTAATAATACAACAATACCGGACATTATATTGCCGGATGGAGATGAGTGGATTGCACGCGTCAGAGAAAAAGCCTTTGAGAATATGAAACGCTATGACGGCTGTGCCCAGGTGATTGTAGATGCCTTTATGCAGGAATGGGGCTTGCACGATCCGCTGGTGACGCGATCTGTCAGTGGCTTTTTAGGCGGCATGCTGTCTTCTTATACCTGCGGTGTTCATGTGGCCGGCATGATGATCCTGGGTCTTTTGATCGGCCGGCAAAACATCGAAGAAGGCCTGGACGGGGTTTTCCCGATCGCCATCCCCGGCCAGGAGCTGATCGGGCGGCTGAATGACCAAATCGGAAGCCATTCCTGTAAAGAGTTGACCGGCGTGGACTTTACCGATCTGAACGCGGCGCTGGCATTTCAAGCGTCCAATGAGCATCAAAAATGTTATACCCGCGTTGCTGACGGCGCCGAACAAATCGCGCTATTCATCAAAGAGCTCCATCAAAAAGGCGAATTGTTCAGGTCCGATAGCATCTAAGCCACCGCGTTGCGTCAATTTGTTTAACCGGCCAACCGGCTTAAGGGTCGCAACCGACAAACCCAAAATGAAAGGGAGGTATTGAAAAATGAAACCCTTTACCAAAGGCTTGGACACCGAAACCCAATTACTCGTGGCTTTAGGCGCGGCCGTGGCTTCAGGCTGCATCCCCTGCCTGGAGAGTATTACCGGCATGGCGCGGTCCGAAAACATCGATGAAAAAAAGATGCGGGCGGCTGCCATCATCGGCCAGTTTGTCAAGGATCAACCGGCAGGCCATATGAAGGCCAGAGCCGATGCGCTATTGGGCACCCATCTCCAATCGGCAGCCGCGCAGGTGGGGTGTCCGGCGGAATCGGAGGAGACTCCGGCGGCAGATGAAGCCAAGGCCTGTGGTTGTTCATGATTGAAGTGCTAAAGGCAGACCATGAAAAACTCGACCTTGACGCTACCAAAAAAATCAGCCCCCGGTGTGCCGGCGGCATGCCTGTGCAAGCGTCCCGCCCAAGCCTCGGCCTCCAAATATCAATACCATCAAGATGCGGATTGCTATATTGCAAAAGAGGGATATGTCAAAGTCGATCGGCGATGTATCCGGCCACGGCATTGCAGCCGTCCTGCTGATGGCCACCGTCCGCGCCGCGCTGCGTCAGCGCATATCTCTGGGAGGAAGCCTCAAAGACATCATTTCCGACGTGAACCGCCAGCCGGTCTCAGATGTTGAAGAATCTGGAAAGTTTATCGGGCTATTTTATTTGATTGTCGACCAACCGAAAGGAATCATCAGGTGGGTAAGGGCTGGCCATGCCCCTGCTTTTATATACGATCCCGACACAGACACTGTTGACGAGCTAAATGCTCCCGGTATGGTGCTGGGTGTTAATGCCGGTCAGAAGTTCACGGAAAATGAAAAGCGCAATCTAAAAAAAGGCCAGATTATTCTACTGGCAACAGATGGTATTTTAGAGGCGCGCAATCCGCAGGGCAAGATGTTTGGAAAAAACGCTATTGCCAATATTATCCGGCAATAGTCAAATTGTGAATGTGATTGAATTCGACAATCGGGTATCTTGCGATATGAAATCGATAATACCGGATTTTCAATGACCAGATAGTTGTCCGTAGTTGGATAAAAACGGTTTTAAAATGGATAGAAAACTTACGCTATACAGTAAGGCCCACATCTAAATGTGCGGGCAGGCGAGCGCCTTTCTTTTAGAGATCTACCAAAGGCCTATCCCATAAACATTATACTCTGTTTTGGTTTCAAGATGTTTTTCGATATTTTGATTTAGCTCGATGCGACGCGGGTCCCTAAGCCACTTCTGCCAAAACTCTAAAGCTGTCCATCTGCTTATTACCAGGCATTCTTCAATTTGATCCAAGTTAAAAAATGTTTCGCCTGAAATGTATCCCTGCTGTCTGACGCCAAGAGCTCTTAATTCTATTATGTGAGGCAAAAGTACCTTTGCATCGACCCCTTTCTTTGTTACTCGCCTTATTAAAACTCCAATCGCCATGTTTCTTTCCTTTCAACAATTTTTTTGTACTAAGTTCAAAAAGGATTGCCTTTGACAAGATGGGATCCGCAGCTGCACAGATTCAAGGAATAAAATTCGATATCTCGGGCCAAGTTGAGGTATATGGATGTTGAAAATCGCGAAATTCCAGATATCGTAATCTGGTATCACAGCTTTATTGAGTCGGCCAAATTAGCATAGATGTTGGAGCTGTATGACAAGTTTTCAAATTGCAAAAAAGCTACGCTCAGAAGTTAAACCATACGTGATGCAAATATAAACTTTACCAGTATATTTTAATTCGTTTATGACATTACAGGCTAATTAAGCCCGGCTTTTTGTAATCCATCAATCAATAAATTGATATCTGCCGGGTCTTTGTAAGGCATCGATCTTCTTAAATCCTTGAGGGTCAGATTCGGATTCAGCCTCAAAAGCTGCTCTGCGGCTGCGTGTGCTTTTTCATTCATGCCCAGCAAGCTGTAAGTGGCAGTAAGGCCGATATAGGAGGTCATAAAATCCGGATTTAGCCTGAGAGCCTTTTCATATTCTGCAGCCGCTTGACCGAAATTCCGGTTCAAAAAATATGATGCTGCAAGAGCGTGGTGATATCTCGGATCTTTTGACATCGGCACTGAGGATGGCGGTGAGTTTACGTTTAATACCTTCATCCGTCATAGGACGCCCCCCTTTGTAAGGTTTCAAACTAAGATATCAGTATGTGGATCAATCAGAAATGGGCATTGTCTGATGAGAATCAGGAGTCGATTAAGAAATTACAGATCAGCTTCAGGACAGGCGGGATTGAGAATCAGAAGATTATTTATAGAAATTTATATACCCGAGTTAATGGGTTATGGTCAATTCTTTTTTAAAATTTCGGTAAGCGCATCTATATTGAGAGTACTGCTACTATAGCGATTTTACAGATATGCAACGAATATCGTTAAGCTTCTTAGAACTTGCTATGCTAAGGCGAGTTGTTGATTTTGCAGAACACAATCGCTTAGCAGAATCCAAGGCCAAATTCTGCTCCTCCAAATATAGACTTTCCAGGCCGGCCACCCAATTTCTCACCGGCAGAGCAGCTGATCAGGTGCCGTTGAATTAACCCACAATGCGCAGGGCCAGGTAGGGCGCCAGATTGAACAAAAATACGGCTATTTTGAACAGCGCCATGCCGCTATAGTGAATGGCATCGAATGTCTCAACCGATATATGGAACCATTTGCTGTGAATCCGGTACATCCAATCGTGAGCCATGATGAAAAAAAGCAGCCACCAGATCAGCACAATCCAGTTGATGATGGTGCACCATCCAAGCGCATGGCGAATAATTTCAAGTGTCATTTGTTCTCCTCCTTGGTGTTACGGCCAAATCCCCCTTATATAGGTCATATACCGCATTTGACGCAGCGTTTCCACTTTTTACACATACGGTTACGGCGCGCAGCTATTGAAACACCGGCCACGTTGCCGGTTGGCCAAACCATAGAACTGAAGGTTCGAGACAGCAAGACGAATAAGATTAGGATGCTGAGCGGTGAAATTGTGCGTTCGCGACCGGGCGGTGTGGGCATCCGGGTAAAAAAAATCTGCGATGCGAATGCGGAAAAACGCTTCTGATCGTCACTGCGCGTTTGTGTTCAGCCACCGCCCGGTGCTGTTCTCATACGGAGAGCGAACAGCTATCAGCGCGATCAGTCCGATGATGAGGCTTATTAAAAGCTTATCCGATTCTCATTAATTTTCATGCAAGATTATGGTTTTTTAATCTTTATGATTACGAGCGTAATGTCGTCTTCTGTTTTTCGGCCTTGGGTGAATCGATTGATCTCATTGTATACGGCATTGAGGATATCGTCTGCGCCTGCCGCAGCGTACTGGCGAATAATCTCTTTAAAGCGGGTTTTACCAAACATGGCGCCTTTCTTGTTAAAGGCTTCCCAGATGCCGTCGGTGCCGATAGCGATGATCTGACCGTTAATGAGGCCCTCGTGGCGGTTTTCAGCATACTTAAAGGCGTCATTGACCCCCAGCGCCATGCCGGTGCCCATTAATTCATCAAATGTGTCCTGTTGGGGATCGTACAAAAGGGCGGGGTCATGGCCGGCGCGCACCCAGTCGATGCGGTCTTTTTGCGGATCTACGGTTAAGTAAAAAAGGGTCATAAAACGACCGGTTTCAAATACATCCTGTGTCAGGTGGCTGTTCATGGCGCCGACGATATCGGATATGGTGCCGGGCTGAGAGGCACGCATGCGCAAAAACGCCCGGGCCGAGGTCATCAACAGAGCAGAGTCCACCCCGTGACCGGTGATGTCGCCCACCACAACACTGAAAGGGCCATCCGGATTTTCGCGTCGCCACAGAAAATCAAAATAATCACCGCCGATTTCATCACAGGATACATTGCGGCCGGCCACATCCAGTCCATGCACATCGGGCTTGCTCTGGGGCAGCAGGCTTTTTTGAACTTCGCCGGCCAGTGCCAGGGCTTTTTTGTGCTCGGTCATATCAGTGACAAACGCCATGTTGCCGATGACTTTTCCCTGATCGCCGCGAAGGGTGTTGCCATGAACCAAAATCGGCACGTGACGGCCGTCTTTGGCCACAACGGTTCCCTCGAATTGCCGATATTCCTTGGCCAGAATTTCTTCGCGGTTGGCCAGCATAAATTGCCTGAACGCTTTAGAGGCCATGTCCATAGGGGTTTTACCCAGAATTTCCTCCCGGGAATAACCAAGCAACCGGCAGTAAGCCGCGTTAACGTCGATGATGACCAGGTCCTCGTCCATGAGGATAAACCCCTCACCGGCAGTTTCGACAATGCGGCGAAACTTTTCTTCGCTTTTGCGCACTTGCTCTTCCGCCAGTTTGCGGCTGGTGATATCCACCAGCAGGCCCTGGTTAAATATTTTGTTGCCGTCTGCATCCCGCACCACCGAGGTCTGGTCCTCCACCCAGCGGATTTGGCCGTCTTTGGTCATAATACGGTAAAACTGGGTGTATTCTTCGACATCTTCTTCGGCATAATGCTTGATTTCCTCGGCGACACGATCCATGTCATCCGGATGGACGATCTCTCGGAATAAAATTTTTTCTTCGATAAAGTCACCGGGGGTATATCCCATCTGACGGATGTTGTCGGAAACATATACCAGACGGGGTTTTTCGCCGGCCATCCGGCGAAACAAAACCACCGGGCTGTTATCGATGATCACCTTTGCCAGACGAAGTTCTTCCTCGGTGCGGCCACGCATCTGGCATTCTCTATCAAAGGAAGAGGTATGCTCCTCGAGTTTCTTTTTAAGGATCTTTATTTCGTTGATAAGCGCATCTTTGGTTTTATTTTTGTAGGACGTCATTATTCTATCCTTCAATTTACAAGAAATAAGTGCTTTAAAATTATGACCTGCATCTAAAAGCGTCAAGCGTCAAAAAGAAAGCAAGGAAAATTACCTCGGGACCAAACAACTAAGGATGAAAAGCGGAATGAATCTAATTCAAGTGTTACTCACGCAAAGACGCCAAGGCGCAAAGATTTTTTTGTTTAAAGCATTCATACAAATATCTCTTTTAGTATCCCCTTTTCAGCAGCACTTCCGCCATATTGGCAAAACCCTTTGCACTGGGAATGTCAAAGCCCAGGGCGTCGGCAATGCGGTCGATAATGTTAAACAAAACCGTCACATGAATGGCATCTTCGATGGCAGCATCACTGAGGCCTTGAGCCCGCAGAGCATCCATATCGCTGGCGTCAACTTGATCCGGCTTCAGGGTCAGCTTTTCGATCAGTCCCAGGGCAGACCTTAGTTTTTCGCTGATGGGGGCTGTGCGCCAGTCACTTATAACCGCCCGGCGAGTCTCATCGCCCAGTGCCATTGACGCGACCGCGCCATGGGCACCGGCTCAAAAGGCACATTCGTTTAAGCGGGATACGAAGGCGGCGAACAGCTCGCGTTCACCCACCGACCATTCCGAGGGACCGCGCATGGCGGCATTCAGGTAACGGCCGTAATGCTTGCCGAAAAAATCGGGACGGTACCATACCGTTCGCAGCACGTCCGGAGCGCGTTCACCGAGCTTAAGGCCAATAAGGGCCAGGATCAGCTTTTTGGATAGCTTTTGACCGCTTTCGATTTTTTTAAGCCGCATCTTCTCCTCCCGTCAAAGCCGACAGCCCTCGCTTCAGCCGGGCCATGCCGGCGCCAAGCGCGGCGCTGACGGTCAACTCGAAAATGATGTCCTCCGAATAGCGGGCGGCGCGCAAGGCCTCTATGTCCGTATCGGTCACCCGGTACGCATGCAGGGCGATCTTGTCGATATAGCGGCCGATTTCCGGCGGCAGTCGCGCATCGTCTTTTGGCAAAGCGCCGGCGTGAGCAGCTACTCTGTGCGCTACTGCCTGGCGCAGCCGCGGATCACTATGCCCGGGACCCTCGAGCACGCGATCCTTAAGGATGTTTATCTTTTCAGCATGCCGCCCCGGTTCTGCCGGTTTTATCCTGTTCTTCTTTTGTGACGTGGCATCTGACTTCATTTTGCCTTAACCTCCGGAGCCGGCAGCAACTGCGCCATGTTGACATAACGGATAGTGAAGATGGCCGCTCTCCCGGATCATTACGATGACAAGCAATCAAAATTGTTATAGAAGCGTCTTTGCGCCTGATCTGTAGTATTGATATGAAACGGCACTTTTACAATCTAGGCAGACGATAATCTTGAGACGACCGGTCTAATCAAGCCTCACTCAAAAAAGAAAACAGCATGGCCGATCGGTTTAACGTGCAGGTTCATTTCCTTAAAATATGATCAAAAATAAAGTTTCGATGATTCTTCAGGGGTGTCAGGCTTTTGGCCAGCTTCATCTGGATAATAGCACCATGCCAGCCAGCGACAATGAAACTGGCTGTATCTTTTATATCTAAACTTTTCGATATCTTACCATCCTGCTGAGCCGCTGCCAGAACCTGGGAATACGCATCGATCATCATATCGATGGATTCTTTGAGTTTTGCGCGAAATTCCGGGTCTAAACCCCCCATTTCCTGGGCTAAATTGCCAATCGGGCAGCCGCCGGCATAATTTTGGGATTCAAAATGATCCATAAAAGCCGTTAAACATTGATAAATCCGGTTCAACGGCGAAATGGCGGTATCATCCAGTGTTTTGCCGGCAATTTTCCTGAAATGGTCTGAAAAATAATCTACAATTGCAAGCCCCAAATCGTTTTTGCTTTTGAAATAATGATAAAAAGATCCTTTGGGCACACCGGCGGCGGTCAGTATTTCCTGAATACCGGTGTGGTTGAATCCTTTACGATGGATAATGGCCGCACCGGTCTCTATAATCCGGTCTCTGGTATTTGATAGCATTTAATCATCTCCCATGGATGAGCAGATGGGCTCTTTTTTAAATTAGACCGGTCGTCTTAATCTGTCAACCATTTTATCTGATTGCTGCAATGATCCGGATCTTAAATCAGGGGGGACGGAAATTCAGTTGAGGGAAAATACGGCAAAATATCGCCGGCTATTTGAGATCGAGCGATCCTGTATGTTTGTGATAAAGCGATGCTCTTCAAGCAGCGGTTTTTGCAGATGGGTTCATAAATCAGAATTAGGCTCTAATCCAATCCCTTGCAGATTTAAAATCTGAGAAAACCTTTACTTCGCAATGAGTATGTGGTCGTCATTGTCAAGGATATTCATAGACATGATAACGGATCGACTCCCCTGAATGCCAGCCGGGAATGAAGCTAATCCCACTTACTGACATATTTTGTCTTACATACCGGACATTGTAAAATACATGTTCGTTTTACTTGGCTTTTTGATCGTCCTGCCAGGGGTTCAACTCTAACCGTATCCAAAAGCGTATTACCGCAGCATGTTCCTAACGGCTTGATGGGACGAAGGGTATAGGCAAGGCTTCGGTACTCGGCAAGTGTAAGTTCTTTTTCCATGATATGATTCTTCTGGGCGCACCCGATAAGCCTCTGTCAGCAGTGGCTTGCCGGCGGCTGGACTTTTTAGCAATTGACCGCAATTGACCATCCACAATAACAATCCAATTAATAGAAATGGTTATTATTGTCAATTATTATAATGAATTATGCCACAAAGTGGTGGTCGCCAAAATAACGCACATCGTTTGGACGGAATGTGGCGAAAAAAAGATTTGATTGTTTTCGAAAAGTGAATATCCTGCCGGCAGACTGAATTCTATTCCGGTGGCATGCAAAAAACTATTTGCCCGACCAGCGCAGCCAGATGGCAGCGGTCCAGCCCCAGATAGCGTTAAATACGACAACGAATACAGGCGTAAGCATGCCCAGTTCAAGGCCCATCACCCCTTTTTGGGCTTTTATGGGAAACACAACAAAAAGCTGAACCAGGGTTGGGCCTAAACTATATATGAATCCCCGGGACCAGATGCTTGTCCGCATCATGGGCAGCAGAAAGAGGATCCCCCAGATTCCGCCCCATACGAGTCGCGGATACAGCCAGGCCGCCGTAAGCTCGGGCGCTATTTGAACCCCCGCTGCCGCCGTAATGCCAAACTCTCCGAAAGCCCAGACTGCCAGACTGTTGAGAAGCCCTCCCAGTAAACCAGCGGCAAACACCAGACTTAAATTTCGAGCCATATTCATTTGGATATCCTCCTTTTCTCAGTAACTGCCTGGTCTAACGTAATCATCTTTGCAAAAAAGTCCAAAAAGGGAAGCATAAAATGGGCGTCGATGAATACAAAATCAAATAAGGAAGGAAGGTAAATGAGGCGTCATGTTTGGTTTGCCGGTATGAAGCCCACCGATCAGTCACCGGCGTTAAGGATTTGCTCCAGTTCATTCAGGTCAAGATAACCTGGATCGATGGCTTCATTTTGTCCGGCGCGATAAAGATCGTATAAGCTTTCAGACAGCTCCCGCCTAAAAAAATCCAATTCACCAAATGCGGAGGGCCCCAAGCTGACGGCAGATTGCCCGGCGAGTCTGTCGCAGTAATCCATCAATTTTTTTCCAAACAGAGTGTAAAAGTTATAATTATATTTTTTATTCGTGGACGGCGCATTGTTATCCCATTGCTGTTCGTAAAGCTGCTGAATCGGTTTGGTAAATTCATCGCCGATGCGATCCAAAACCGCCACGGCTTCCTGTTCATAAATTCCGGCGCTCAGGGCGCTCATGGCCTGTTGTAAGGCATCGACCAGAGCCGATTCGCGGGTAAAAGGGGCCAGCTTAAATTTTAGGTCATACAGCTCATACGGCTGCCGGGCATGCAGTTGTTTTTTCTGAAATTTGATTTCATCGTGGAACACGCGCACGTCCCGGATGAGCCTCTTGTGCAGATTTAAAGCACTTTCCAATTCATGAAAATAATCCATATTCTCTTCATTTTCTAAATTCAGACCCTGAACCTCAACAACCGCCGGTTCCAGCGTGCTTTCTAAAATGCTTTTGTATTTTTGCTGTTGATACTGATCCCAGCGTCTCTTTTCAGCGAGCATCTGACGGTAGATCTGGCGGATTTCTAAGCGCTCTTGCATCAATTCTACAGGGAGATCGATCGGAAGCACGGGTGGAATCGGGTCACACTTGCCGGCCGCATCTTTTAGTGCAATAAAATTATGTTCGTAGGCATCTAAAATCGTCTTCAGGCTCTTGTTATGATTCTTGAGAGCGTTAATTTTGCCGATTAGGCGTTCATTCTCATTTTTGAGTTGAGCATTTTGTGAAATTAAATCCGGTTTAATCAGGTGCCAGATTTTATCTTTTGTTCCGCCAACGTTGAAAAAAAGCAAAAATATGGCAGTCAGCGCTGCGGCCAGAGTGGATAAACCCCGGAATTTGGATTTTGGTGACATGTTGATACCTCTTTGCATCTATTCAACATATCAGAGGGAGCCACCGTGTGAATGCGAGGAAAACGAACTGCGAATAGAGGATTCAGATCCGGTTGAGTTTGAAGCTTTTTTTATATAGCATAAAACGGTGTTAAATGTAAAATCAATTCTTTCGGCCCCATGAATATGATCAAACGATTTCGATTTGAAAAGCATTTCGTCAATCCTGTTGCCGGCGCCTATCTGGGCTTGATCATCACGATGATCGTGTGGGGCTTTGTTCCGGTTTTTTTAAAAAAATTGCTGGCCGTGCTGACGCCCATTGAGCTTTCCTTTACCCGGTTTCTGCTTTCCGGTTTGGTCTTGCTGGTGTGGGTGCTGCTGCGGCAACGCCCTGCGCTGGGACGGATCCTGAAGCAGGATGCCAAGCTGCTGCTGTTGTGCACCTTTTTCGGCCCCCTGGCGGCCATGGTTTGCTTCAACTTCGGCATTTTGCATGTCACCATCGGCACCGCTGCCATGTTTGCGGCCATCGAGCCGTTGTTTACCTATCTTCTGGCGGTGCTGGTCGGGCAGGAAACCTGGAAGGCCAATCGCCTGCTGAGTATCGCGCTGGCCCTGGTGGGCATTGTCCTGGTGATCTTTGCGCGCGAAACATTTGGCGTGACCTACTGGGTGAGCCTGTTGCTGGTGTTGCTGACGCCGATTATCTGGGCGGTCAACAACATTATTACCAAAGACATCGTCAAACGCCATTCTCCGATCGTAATGACAGCCGTTTCCTTTGTGCTCAGCTCCCTGTTTTTAGCGCCGGCACTTTCTGCAAATTACATTCAAACCGTAATTTACATGGGGCTTCACATGTGGCTGGCCCTGATTTATTGCATTCTGAGCACTATCTTTGGTTTCAGCATCTGGTACTGGAGCCTGCGCCACCTGCCGCCGTCAACGGTGGCTGTAACTATGTACCTGATACCGGTTATCTCGGTTGCCGCCGGCAGGCTCTTTTTAAATGAACCCCTATCCCTGTTGAAGCTTTCAGGCATCGCCACTGTGATGCTGGGTCTTTACCTGGTGAATGTGCGTTACAAATAGCCGCTGACCCAAATTGCGCGCGGCTCCTCTTTTTCGTTTGACAGGACCCTTCATTTTATTTATTTTCATCAAATCGTAAACTGGATGTTGTTCTTCTGATGGATAACGGTCCACTGACGGTTAAATTGCCACACCATCGGCGGCAAAACACCCTGATTTAAATTTCAGCTGCAGGCAGTTTAGCCCACATCAAAAAGGAGGGAATATGAAAAAGCTTCTTGTTGTATTTGCCCTGATTGCTCTGGTGTTTGCGTCCGGAACCGTTCAGGCCAAAGACTGGAAAAAGGTGCGCATCGGCGTGGAAGGGGCATACCCCCCCTTCAGCTATACGACGGCCGACGGAAAATTGGAAGGATTTGACATCGACATCGCCATGGCGCTGTGTAAAGCCATGGACGCTGAGTGCACACTGGTGGCCCAGGACTGGGACGGCATCATTCCGGCATTGCTGGCACGCAAATACGATGCCATCATTGCCTCCATGTCCATTACCGAGGAGCGCAAGAAAAAAGTCGCTTTCACCAACAAATACTATCAGACCCCTGCCAAGTTTGTGGCCAAAAAAGGCTCAGCACAAGAATTTGATACCGCGGGGGTGGCGGCGGCAACCGCCGGAAAGAAGATCGGCGTTCAGCGCGCCACCATCCATGATAATTTCATTACCGATAAAGGTGGAGACGGTGTAGAGATCAAACGCTATGCCACCCAGGACGAGGCCTATCTGGACCTGGCGGCCGGGCGCGTCGACATGCTGCTGGCCGACAGTGTTGCCATGAGCGAGGGCTTTCTCAAAAAGCCGGAGGGGGCGGATTATCAGTTCATCGGGCCTGACCTCACCGAAGTGAAATATTTTGGCGAAGGCGCCGGGATTGCCTGTCGCAAAGGAGATACGGATCTGGTGGAAAAGTTTAATAAAGCCATCGACCAGATCCGGGCGGATGGCACCTATAAGGCTATCCAGGACAAATACTTTGATTTTAACGTGTACGGCGATTAAGCTGGATTATTCAGTTACGAGTTGTTCAAATTGGGGGAGTTCCACTCCCCCAATTTTTTTAATCTGTCTCAAAAATGAATTTTATGCGCCGTAGTCGGACAGACGCTTAGGGGCATTGTTATCAATTCATGACACATCTATCTTTATGAAGATTAAGGTGTGCGTCTAAACGGATTTGAAGAGTATCGGAGTAAAGCGCCATGGGCACCAAAACCACAAAACAGTATACGCTGCCGGCGGCGAGCATGGGAAATGCACGTACTTTAACGGTTATCCATTACGGGGATCAGACCGCCGGCCGCAAAGCCTATATCCAGGCAGGCCTGCATGCCGACGAAGCCCCCGGCTTTGTCGTCATGCATCATCTGATCGATCTGTTTGATCGGGCCGATGCTGACAGCAAGATTGAGGGGCAGATTTTGCTCGTTCCGGTGGCCAATCCCATCGGTGTCAGCCAGTGGCGCGATGAAGCCCTGCAGGGTCGCTTTGATTTTTTCAATCATATCAATTTCAATCGTCAGTTTCCGGATATCGCAGCACAGATCGCCGAGCAGGTCAAAGACCGACTGGGGGATACACCGGCGCATAATGTTACCCGGATACGCAAGGCTGCCGGCGAGATCCTGGGCGCTATTTCCCCATCGGGTGAGGCGGCCGCATTGAAACATCAGTTGCTGTTGCTGTCATTTGATGCCGATATCGTGCTGGATTTGCATTGCGACTATCAGGCCCTGATGCACGTTTACCTGGGCACACCCCTGTGGCCCGATGCCAAGGATCTATCCGCCCAGCTGGGCGCCGAAGTCACATTGCTGGCAGCCGATTCCGGCGTGACCCCCTATGACGAGGCCTGCAGCCGGATCTGGTGGCAGCTGGCCCAAAAATTTCCCGATCATCCCATCCCGTCGGCCTGCCTGGCCGCCACGGTTGAGCTGCGCGGCATGGCCGATGTATCCCATGCTCAGGCGCAGCAGGATGCCCAAAATATCTTCTGGTTTTTGCAGAGAAGAGGTTTTATCAAAGGAACAGCGCCCGAGCTTCCGCCTTTGCTAAAAGAGGCAACACCCTTGCGGGCCGTCGAGCATCTGAAGGCCACGGCCCCGGGGGTGGTGGTTTTTTTAAAAGCGCCCGGTGACCGGGTCGCCAAAGGCGAAGTGGTCGCAGAGATCGTCAATCCCGTCGCCGACGGGCCGCAAAACCGGGTCACGCCCGTTAAAAGCGCTGTCAGGGGCATTGTCTTTTCCATCAACATTGACCGCTATGCCCGGCCCGGCCGCATCCTGGCCAAGATTGCCGGCAAGGATCCCATCAAAGAGCAAGGTGAGAACCTGTTATCGCCTTAATTTTGCATGAAGATAAATAGTTGTGCGCTGGGATTGTTTGGAAGTGGTTTGAAAATCTCCGATCAGGCTTTGAAACCACTTCTAGCTTTCGCGCGGTCGCAGATAGGCGTGCCAGTAATGTTCGGCTTTTTTGAATCCATAGACGATCATAAACGTGATGGCCAGATAAAATATCCCGGCGGCGATAAAGGATTCGAAGGGCACAAAATTGCGGGCGTTGACGATTTTGGCCGCACCGAACAGGTCGACAATGGTGATCAGCCCGGCCAGTGAGCTGCCGTGCAGCATGAAGATGACTTCGTTGCCGTAGGCGGGCAGGGCCCTTCTGAAGGTGCTGGGCAATATGATGCGGCGGTAAATCTGGGCATTGGACATGCCCACCGACTTGGCGGCTTCGATTTCACCGTAAGGGGTCTGCTCGATGGTGCCCCGCAGGATCTCGCCCGTATAGCCGGCGGTATTGAGCGCAAAGGCCACCAGGGCGCAGGCCCAGGCCTGCTGGAAGATAACCCACAAAAAGCTCTCGCGCACCGCTTCAAACTGCCCCATGCCGTGGTAGATCATAAACATCTGAACCAGCAGCGGCGTGCCCCGGAAAAAATAAATATAGGCCTTGGGCAGTGCGGCCACCCATTTGCGTTTTGATGCCGCCAGCAGGGCAATCGGTATCGCCAGGACGAGCCCCAGTATGAGCGAGGCGAACACCAGAACGATGGCGGTTCGCAGCCCCTGCAGATACAACGGTAAATTATCTATGATGACCTGAAAATCCATAAAACGTTGATCCGCATTTTTTATTAAAAGAAAAAATATTCACGAAAAATGCAGGCTAAGCTTTGCGCACCCCTACACTGTACTTTTTATCCAGCCACCGCATGCCGACATCGGAAAAACCCGTTATGACCAGAAACAAAAAGGCCACCACGCAATAAAAGGTAAATGGTTTGCGGGTGGAGCCGCCGGCCAGGCCGGCGTTGTAAACCATATCCTGCAATCCGATCACCGAAACCAAAGCGGTGGTCTTGACCATCACCAGCCAGTTATTGCCGATTCCCGGCAGGGCATGCCGGACCATGGCCGGAAATGTAATCCGGAAAAAAACCTGCACGGGTGTCATGCCAAAGGCGTATCCGGCCTCGATTTCTCCCCGGGCGACGGCCAGGATGCCGCCGCGAAACGACTCCGCGAAATAGGCACCAAAAATAAACCCGATGGTTAGGACACCGGCGATAAAAGGATCCACATCGATATAATCCAATCCCAGCTTTTCACCAATATTGTTGACCAGAATCTGGCCGCCAAAAAAGATAAGGGTCATGAGGACCAGATCGGGTATGCCCCTGATGATGGTGGTATAGGTGCCCGCAATCGCTTTGGCAATGCGGGATTTGGAAAGCTTGGCCACCGCACCGATCAGTCCGAGCAGAATCGCAATCAGCAAGGATAACAAGGCCACTTCGACGGTCAGCAGCATCCCTTTCAGAATCAGCGGAAAATAGGCAACGACCTGAGACATGCAGGTTTCCTGTAATTAACAATAAGCGAATTCGGTTTGGGTTCTATCATCAAAACCGCTATTGCGGTGCTGAAGTGTCGAATGTAAACCACTCGATGGCCAGTTTTTTTATGGTGCCATCACGCAGCGCCGCGTCAATGGCCTTTGAAAACTTATCGGCCAGGTCCTGATCCTTTTTGCGAACGGCCACGCCAATGCCTCTGCCAAAAGGCCCGCCGGTCATCTGGGGGCCGATGATCTTATACTCTTTACCCTGCTCGGATTTGAGCAGCGGCACCCAGTAAGCCATACCCCCGATCAACGCGTCCAGGCGGCCCTGGTAAAGCTCCAGGTCAACGGTGTGCTGAAAGTCATAGATGCGAATTTCAGCATGCTCGCCCAGATACTCATCGGCAAATTTTTGATTGATGGTGGCAACCTGAACCCCGATAACTTTGCCCTTAAGCGTATTAATAAGCGCATCCAGCGCAGTCTGCTCCGTGGGACTGAGATCATCCAGCGTCAAATGCTCGAGCTCGGACTGGAAGTTAGCCAGGGGATTGTCTTTGCGCACTATAAATATATTGGGCGTATCGGCATAACTGCGCGAGAATGTGACCTTTTCTTTACGCGGTTCGGTGATGGACATGGCCGCTATGATGGCATCATACTTACCTTTATTCAGCCCCTCGATGATGCCGCGCCATTTCTGGGTAACGACTTCGCACTCGGCATTCATGCGCCCGCACAGATCTTTGATCAGCTCGATTTCAAATCCGACCAGTTTGCCGGACTCGTCGAAATAATTCCAGGGGGGGTAGGCGCCTTCGGTTGCAATTTTAATTTGCTTCCAATCAGCGGCGACCGCCTGCGCCATAAACGCCAAGGAAATCACCACAACAAACAACAGAGCGCCGGGTTTGCGCAACTGCTTTATGACGTTGCCGATGCGATATGGTGTTGTCTGTGCAGGTACCATTTTTCCAGAGAAATAGTTTTTAAAATCGCTAAAATTAGCGCGCCATTAAAAAGCGCCGACTAAAAATTCCCGGAAGCGATCCGACTTGGGATGTTCGAAAACCTGCTTCGGGGGACCATTTTCCACCACCAGGCCCTCGTCTAGGAAGATGACCCGGCTGGAAACATTACGCGCAAATCCCATTTCATGCGTAACCACCAGCATGGTGCGTCCTTCTTCTGCTAAATCCTGCATGACTTTAAGCACTTCGCCTACCAGCTCCGGATCCAGGGCTGACGTCGGCTCATCAAAGAGCAGCATATCCGGCTCCATGGCCAGGGCCCGCGCAATGGCCGCGCGTTGCATCTGGCCACCCGACAGATGCGCCGGGTAATAGTTGCGATGTTCATACAGGCCGACACGCTGCAATAATTTTTCGGCTCTTTCTTTCGCTTCGGCTTTGGAAACTTTCAATACATTGACAGGTGCCTCCATCACATTTTGGATAACCGTCATGTGGGCCCACAAATTAAACTGCTGGAAAACCATTGCCAGCTTGGAGCGGATGCGCTCAACTTGTTTGCGGTCGGCCGCCTTGCGCTCCCCCGAGCGCAATTCCTGCATTTTAATGAGTTCGCCTTTGACGTAGACTTTTCCCGAAGTGGGGGTTTCCAGAAGATTAATGCAGCGCAGCAGGGTGCTTTTGCCGGAACCGCTGCTGCCTAATATCGATATGACGTCTTGCTCGTAGGCCTCTATGGATATGCCCCTCAACACCTTAATGGTGCCGAAGCTTTTATGGATGTCTTCGACTTTGAGCGCGGGTGTTGCCATTCTTTTCATATCCTTTCCGCCGGTTCATATTTGCCTGTTGCAGCCGACCGGCTTCTTTCGGACGTGGATCTCCGAATTTAACATCCGCTTTATAATGGTGGGTCGGGAAAAAAGATCCGGGGCGCGTTTACCTACAAAACGCTGCGACATAATTTCCCGAAAGAGTGGTGCAGTTTTCTGAAAAAAATTCTTATAAAAGAAATAATTTAATTGCAAGCCATATTATAATTTTTATTTACTTTCAGTGTCCGATTGCTTGCAATTTTAATTGATCAACGGTTTCAGCGCTTGTCATATTAATTTTCCGAAAAAAAGGATGGCGGCATAAGTGTTGTCGCAAAAAAGCGTTCCACAATCGGAACGTTTTTTTGACAACCACTATAAAACCGGGCCGAATCAGTTGCTGAAGGCAAAAAAAAGCATTCCAAATTTATCATAGAGGAATGCCTTGTGGTTTTGTTTATCGGTACGCTTCTTTGACGGAATATAAACCGAACCGCTTTAATATTCAGGTAAATCGGTATGATCTGTAGCGCTGTATACAGGTGGCTCAGAGATGATCATTCCAGTATTTCGAGAATAACACGCTTTTTTGCCTTACCGGAAGCAGCGTTCAATACCGTTCGGATTGCCTGGGCGGTCCTGCCATGCTTGCCGATAATCTTGCCCATATCTTCCTTTGCAACTTTAAGCTCCAAAATCAACGCTTGCCCACCTTCTACTTCTGTGACTGTTACCTCTTCCGGGTTGTCAACAAGTGCGCGCGCAATTTCGCTGATCAATTCTTTCATGGCTCCAGGTCCTTTGTTAGCGGTTACATTTTAGCTATTCAGAGCATTGCTGACGTTTTTTTGGTTTTATCGTCCAATAAGGCTCCCCCAGCATACCGAAAGTCCGCCCGGAAGTCAAAGACCGAGATAAAAAAGTGAGTTAAAAATTTTTCGGATGTTGCAGTTCCAATCGATTTTTTTTCTAAGGGGGTCGTCTAAGGGCAGTTGTGCTTTTTCTACGCTGAAAGGAGCAGCTTAAGAAAGTGGTCAAGTCAAATGGTTCAGCGGCAGGCATCCGGACTTACATGGATATGCTTGATTAAAATCAAAAGGGCGGCTCATTTGAGTCGCCCGTTAAGGAGGAGAACAGATGAAGGTCTGTAGGCTGCAGAAGCGACACCTGTTCCATAATACAAACATAAGTCCAGTGATTGAGTTGTCAAATCATTCGGTTTCGGTTTGCTCACGGTCGGCCGGAAAGCACCTCATCCGAGGGCCGGCTCTTGCCTGTAATGGCCGGATCCCGTTTGCCGGCAAAATGCTTTAAATCTTCAACAACCGTATAAAAGCAGGGCACTAAAACCAGCGTGATCAGCGTCGCAAAGACAATCCCAAAGCCCAGGGAAACGGCCATGGGAATCAGAAAGCGGGCCTGGCGGGATGTTTCAAAGATCATGGGGGTCAGGCCACCGAAAGTGGTTAGGGTGGTTAACATAATCGGCCGGAAACGCTGGATGGCAGAACTGTGGACGGCTTCAGGCCCGGTCATGCCGGCCTGCCGATTGCGGTTGGAATAATTAATGAGCACCAGCGAGTCGTTGATGACGACACCGGAAAGGGCCACAACACCAAACATGCTCATGATGCTCAAGCTGTAACCCATGATCAGATGACCGATCACGGCTCCCACAATGCCAAAAGGAATGCACAACATGATAATGATTGGTTGGATAAAGCTGTTGAACGGTAATGCCAGCATGGCATAGATGACCACCAGGGCCATCATCAGACCGATCATCAGACTGCGCATGCTTTCACGCCGGTCGGCCTGCCGTCCTTCAAAGCTGTATGTCAGACCGGAAAACTTTTTTTGCAGGTCCGGCAGGGTGTCGGCCGTCAGAGATTGCAGCACCTGATCGGTTTGACTGCGGGGTTGGACATCCGCTGCCACGGTCACCACCCGTCGGCCGTTTCGGCGATCAATAATGGTGTAGGCCCGGCCGCGATTTAGCGTTACCGCCTCTTTCAAGGGCACTTCTGTGCCGGAAGACGTTCGCAAAATCATTTGCTCGAGGTTGTATTCAGATACGCGCTCTTCTTTGGGCAAGCGCACCATGACCTTCACTTCGTTGCGGCCCCGTTGCTGGCGTAGTGCTTCGGCGCCATAAAAGGCGTGGCGAATCTGCCGGGCCACTTCCCGAGAACGCAAACCCAAACTGCGGCCCTCGGGCTTGATCTGAAAATCGATCTGCTGCTTGCCCGGTGAAAAGCCATCGTCAATATCGGTGACGCTGGGGAAAAATTCCAGGGCAGCGGCCAGCTCCGCGCTGGCCTTTTCCAGAATGTCGATGCGACGATGACTCAACTCCACCGAAATGGCCGCACCCCGACCGGGCCCACCGGCATCGGATTCGAATTTGAGATATTCCAGGCCGGGAATGCTGCCGACCCGTTGCCGCCACAATTCGGTCAGTTTGGCGGTTGAGATCGGCCGGTCATCCGGTGGGGTCAGATATACCCGCACCGTGGCAAGGTTGCCGTTAACAACCGAAAAAAGCCCGCGCACCAGCTGATCACCACCGTTTTCGGAAGCCACCTGCTGGGCGGCATCCATCAGGATTTGCTGCACACGCTCGGTTTTTTGAACCGCGCTGCCAAAGGGCAGTTTGGCCGTTGCTAAAGAGTAGTCAGATTCTACCTTGGGAAACAGCTCAAATCCCATCCGGCCGCTTTTGACATAGGCGATGGTGATCACCAGCACTGCCACTCCGATGGACAGCGTCAGATAGCGGTTGCGCAGGGCCAGATCAAGAAACGGCCCGTAGCGGGTGCGGACGAGGCGGCGGAAAAATTCGCTAAAGCGCGCCTGCTGAATCATCAGCCATCCGATCGGCCCTCCCGGATTGGGGCGCTGACGGCGGCCGATATGGGCCGGCAGGATGAAAAGACTTTCGATGAGCGACACGGCAAAGACGCTGACCACCACAAATGGAATATGAATGAAAATCTTGCCCATGATACCGGACACAAAAAACATGGGGGTGAAGGCAACCATGTTGGTGAGCACACTGAAAGTGATGGGCATCGCGATTTCCCGGGCCCCGCGCACTGCCGCCTCAAACCAGGCCAGCCCGCTTTGACGGTAATGATAGATGTTTTCACCCACCACAATGGCATCATCCACCACAATTCCCAACGTGACGATAAAGGCAAACATGGAAATGATGTTGATGGATGAGCCCACTTGCGATAAAAATAGAAAAGATCCCAGAATTGAAATCGGGATACCGAGGCTGACCCAAAAAGCCAGGCGCGCCTCTAAGAAAATGGCCAGCAGGATAAATACCAGTCCCAGCCCCAGGTAGCCGTTGCGCAGCATCAGATTCATGCGCTGGCGATAAATTTCAGATCTGTCATTTTGGGAATCCAGCGCCAGGCCGGGGGGTAGAATTTGATTGATGGTTTCCATTTGCCGGCGGACGGCGTCGGAGACTGAAATCGGCGTCTGCTCGCCGACGCGAAATACTTCGATCATTACTGCCGGTTGACCGTTATAGGTGGCAAAATTGTCGGTTTCTTCGAAGCCGTCTTTGATGGTAGCCATATCTTCCAGCAGCACCTGAGTGCCATCGTTGGCGGTAATAATCGGAATTTTGCCAAACTCTTTCCCGTAATCGCGACGCTCTACGACGCGTACCAGAACATCACCACTTTCGGTTTTGATGGCTCCGGCGGGCAGTTCCACCGATGCACGGCGGATTCTGCTGGCCACCTCTTCTAAAGTCAGATTGAAGGCCCGCAGATTTGATTGGGATATTTCAATGCTGATTTCATATTTGCGCACCCCTTGCATTTCCACCTGAGTGATTTCAGGGTCCTGGAGAAGCCGGTCGCGGATATCTTCCGCCACCTCACGCAAAATCCATTCATTTTGATTACCATAAAGCGCCAGCGAAACCACCGAGCGGCGGCGCTCGGCGATAATGACCTGAGCTTCTTCGGCTTCTTCCGGAAATGAGGTGATGCGATCGACTTCGTTTTTGATGTCCTGGGCTAAACGCTCGATGTTTTCGCCTTCGATAATCTCCACATTGACCGTGCCCATGCCCTCCTGGGCAGTGGCGGTAACCTCCTCAACACCCTCGAGTCCGTTAACGGCCTCTTCGATCGCCAGGATAATACCGCGTTCGACCTCCTCCGGACTGGCACCCGGATAAGGTACGGTAATCGTAACTCTATCGAGTTCAAAATCAGGAAATACTTCCTTTTTGATTTGAAGAGCCCAGAAAAGCCCCCCGACCAAAAAAATGGCCATCAGCAGGTTGGCGGCTACCGAATGACCGGCCATCCAGGCAATGGGGCCACGATATATATTTTTTTCCGGATAATTAGTCATTTCGGTAAATTGCAGTTGCCTTGAGTTCGAAAGTCTATGCGAGGCCTACCGGGCGATCTGCACGGCCATGCTTTCGACTGGAGTGGGCAGTTCCGAAACAATCAAGCGGTCACCCGGTTCCAGGCCGTCTCGAAATAAAACGGTTTGGGTATCACGCCAGAGGACATCGACCTCACGGATTTTAAGCGTGTCATTACTGGAGGCCACCCAGATGCGGGTGTTTTCGCGCAGTGCGCTACGTGGAATACGGTATACGTTGTCGAGCTGGCGCCCCTGGATTTCAAGGCGCAGATACTCTCCGATTAATAAGGGTAACTGCTCCTTTTCCTTTGCGCTTAATCCCAACGGGTCTCTGACTTCAATCAGGACGCGCGCCATGCGACCCTCTTGCTCCAGATCGCCCAGCAATTTGATGACCGTACCGCTGTGTTCGTATTCGTTGCGGTGGAAGATGCGGACCTTGGAACCGGTTTCGCTGGTTTGGCGTGGAATGCGGATCCAATTCAGACGGTCCACCGGAATGGAGGCCTGGATCCAGTAAATATCGGTTCCGACCAGCTCGGCCAGCTGCTCCTGGCTGGACACCTGAGAGCCGACATCCACAAATTTTTTGCGAACAATGGCATTAAAGGGAGCCAGAATGCGAGTCCTATCCAGATCGAGTTTGGCTTTGCGAAGATCTGCTTTATCGCCGGCGAGCTTTGCACGGGCAGCTTCCAGTTGCGGCTCTTTGGCGACCAATGCCGGGATTTTATTGTCTTCCGGCTTTTCTTTGTACAGCAGACGCCATTCTTCTATGGCTGCGGCGGCCTCCTCTTCGGCAACCTTGAGAATACTTTCCGAGTCTTTTACCCTGGCCTGAGCCAGCGTGACGGCCAGTTCATAATCGACCGGATCGATGCGCAACACTTCCGAGCCTTTTTCCAAAAATCCGCCGACGGTAAACTGCGGATGCAGGGCCACGATTTCACCGGATACACGCGATTCGAGTACGATCTCCCTGGCCGGCACTACGGTTCCCATCGCCTGTACAGCAACATTATGGATGCCGGGCTGTATCCGGGCGACCTCAACCAGAGGAGCAATCTTGGCGGGCGGCCGTCGGCGCGCTTTGGGTGCCGTCTTGGTGATATAGGCCGCACCGATGATACCGGCCACAATGACCGCCAGCGAAAGCCCGATGTTGATGAGAAGGCGCCGCCGGCGCGTTGACGTGCCGGTTTTTGTTGACGCTTTGGTGGATATATTTACGTCGTCCATAAGATGGGTGCGTCTTTAAAATTCGCTCAAACGCTGATGTACTATTACTAAGCTGTGCAAGTTAAATATCCGGTCTTTAGTTAATTTCATAAAATAAGCTCTAAAGATAAAATAGCAAATTTTACGGACGATTCCATTATAAAGATTGATGCGCTTGAAGTAAAGGTCTTCGTCTGACTGGTTTTTATCTGGCATCCACAAATATTGGCGATTGAAATCGTCATCAAAGTATAATAATTGATTTCAGGGAATGACATATATTTGAAAGGAATGTCGATGCGATATCTGATGTTTTTGCGGGTGTTGCTGGGCGCCCTATTGATGTCATACTCTATTGCTTTTGCGGCCGGGCCCACGGAAAAATCCGAAGGCTTCAGCGGCCGGATTTCAGCGGGCGCCGGATATATGGCCAGCACCGATCAGCTGAAGACTTCCGATGAAAATAAACGCATTGATTCTTTAAGCGGCGATGCAGACTGGTACGATACAGTCATTCCGCTGGCTTTGTTTAACCTGCGGTACACCTTTGCCGAATCCGGCCGGCAGGTCTATTTTGGAACCCCGCCGCAACTCAGCGGCCCGCCGGGGCTGTCGCTGGGTATTGTGCAACCCTTTTCAGACGGCAGCCGCTTGGATCTATCGGTGTTTACCCGACTCTTTTCAGAAGTCTGGCGGGATCCATACCTGACCAACACCGGCCGCAAGGAAACCCGTGAATACAACTACGGCACTCGGCTCGCCTACGAGGAGATACTGGGCACCGGCTTTAAGCTTTCCTACGCATTTTCCCGGGTGGATGTTAATGTCGATGACATCGGTGATCGCTTCAACGACCTGGAGCGCGACGGCTATATCCATAAGGCTGAAGTTGAATATGACTTCCGGCTGGGCCCAGGCATCTCCTTGACACCGGGTTTTGAGCTGTCCATTGGTGACATAGACGGTGAGGCCAATGCGTATACGGGATATCAGTTCGGGCTGGGCTTGCGCAAATTTTCTAAAACTTACCAGATCATGCTCAAAGCGGGCTTTGGGTGGGATGATTACGACGATCAGCACCCGGTTTTTAGCAAAACGCGCAATGATACGAATTATTCAGTGTTTGGGATGTTCACCCGTTCGGATCTTTTCGGGATCGATTTTCTTTTCGGCACGCTGATGGCCGGATACCGCTACCGGGACTCCAACATCGGCTTTTTAGATGCGCAAACCTTTCTCAGTGGTGCCATGATCGGGGTCGAGTTTTAAAGCACAACGGCGTCTGATTTTAGGTCGTTGCCGGGTTGCAGTTGCTCTCAGAAACTGATAGGCAAATGAGAAGATAAATGATGAACAGGGAGTAAAAGCCATGAAAACCTGTGCCCTACTCCTGCTGGCAAATTTTTTATTCTGTGGATTGGCGCCCGCGGAGGGCAGCGCCTGCACAACCTTTGTGCTGGGTGAGAAAAACAATCAGGTATTTGGCAGAAACTATGACTGGGATGTAGAAGATGCACTGGTGATTATCAATAAGCGCGGTATGGCCAAAAGCAGCTATCCCAATCCCGCCGAAAAAGGCACACCTGCACGCTGGG
>Ga0209536_100002526_pt1 | contig 29823 bp, 25 predicted proteins | sample DeeMarSeWOR28_12_FD_187461 | JGI IMG/M metagenome (GOLD analysis project Ga0209536, IMG submission 187461) | Marine sediment microbial communities from White Oak River estuary, North Carolina - WOR-2-8_12 (SPAdes) (version 2) | ecosystem: Environmental > Aquatic > Marine > Intertidal zone >...
GCGCGGCGTTCCCGAGCATGACCGTATCCACGCCGGCCACAATAAATCTGAACCCCTGTTCAATATAAGGTTGCACGGCTTCGGCCGTCATCCCAAAAATACCGACCGGCATCCCAGCACCCTTGCAGACATTGGCAACATGCTGGATGGCTGCTTTTACATCGGGATGCTCGATCTGGCCCGGCAGCCCCATGCTGGCCGAGAGATCATACGGACCAACCAGCACGGCGTCCAGACCATCTACCCGCACGATGGATTCGATGTTCTTCACAGCCTCGGCGCTCTCGGCCTGTACGGAAAGTAGGATGCTCTCATTGGCCGTTTCAAGATATTCCCCTACCTTTAGACCATAACCTTGCGCACGCCCAAAGCCCAATCCGCGTGAGCCAGCGGGGTAATAGCGCCCCCATTTGACAAGCTGCTTTGCCTGCTCGGCATTGTGCACCTGCGGGACGAGCAAGCCCGCTGCGCCTGCATCTAGAGTTTTCTTGACCACGATCTCGTCCAGCGCCGGGATGCGCACAACGCACGGGATGGTATCGCCGGTGGCCTGGAAAATGGTACCCAAATGATGCGGATCGAGCGTGCTGTGTTCTGCATCGATGAACAGCCAGTCGAATCCGATCCCGGATAATATTTCGGCCACGTCGGGCGAGTTCAGGCTCAGGATGGTACCCAGCACCAGTTCCCCCTGCTTCAAGTGATTGCGAAGTTGGAAAGTCATTATCTGTTCCCTTCAGGATGTAGTAAGGGTGACTGTCATCATTTGCGCACGTACCAGGCAGCCACATAGCCTTCCGTTCCACCTGATTCGCGCACCTTGAGCCATTTACCATAGACGCCAATCATTCTGGCTGTGCCTTCGAGTACTTTCAACTCGGATCCGGGGGGCAGGATCATGAGCGTGGACGAGTTCGTTGATGCTTTATCGCGCATACGCAAGCCAGCGGATGCGGCGCTGCTGACGTAGACGTTCAGAGTTTCTTCTTCTGGCTCTACCTTGCTGTCGCTCACCGGCTCTGGCGGCGTAGGCTCCGGAGTTTCAACGATGGGTTCCGCCTTCAATTCAACATAGTTCGCGGCCACGTAGCCCTGCCGTCGCTTGGGATCTGAAACATGAATCCATTTGCTTTTTTTACCGATCTTTGGTTTTGCTTTTTGGGCTGGTTCGAGAACGGTGAGCGCAGTTCCGGCTTTTTCGACGGCGATCAATGCCCCGCCCATGCTGGCCGTTTTTCGCAGACGCAGGCCGGATGCGCCCACGGATTGGGAAACGTAGATGATCAACGCTTCGCTTTCGGGCTCTCCCTCGCCTCCACTCGGGACAGGCGGGGCTGGTTCAATTTCAGGAACAGGTTCCGTTCCCGGCGTCCCCCCTATTTCCTCCCCGTCTTCGACAGGGGGAACGATTGGTCCTGCTTCCACATACCAGGCAGCGACGTAGCCTTCGCGCCCCTGCGCATCACGAACGTGCAGCCACTTATTATAGACACCAATGTCAGCCGTTTGGCTTTCGTCAAGCAGGCGCAGCAGGGCTCCGGGCGGCAGAATGGCGATGGTACCGGAGGCAGTTGTGGGCTGAGTTCTGAAGCGCAAACCTGCGGAAACGGTGACCGGAATCTGGACGTAGGTACCCGGTTCTTTTGGCGTGGCCGGTTTGGGTATTGCCATATCCACAGAATCACTGGAACCGGTTTGCAGACATTCGTAGAAGATAACGGCGGTGATGCTCTGCTTGAGAGTCTTGCCGTGACTGTATCGGGACATGAGCAGCACTTCCTGTCCGCTCTCGGTGGGATGCGGCCAGGGGTCGAGCATCAGGTAGTCGTCGCCCTGCTTTTTATAAAGTACCACCCAGTGGGTTTGCAAACCGGCCTTTGGCGAACTGTCGACTTCGACCAAGACAGGCTGACCTTTTGCAAGGTAGGCATCGATCTGGAAAAGTGGCGCGGCAGTGTCGCGGCACAGCACCAGGTTGCGGTAGACGATCTGTGGATAGATGCTGGTGACGGCGCCCCAAATAATGGCCGCATCCACAAAGCCGCTACGGGACTTGAGCTTGGCGTTGAGCGTTTTAGGCGTTTCGGGGTAGCCGTGCCCACTGACCAGCATAGCCATGCTGGTAACGGCACAACCAACGTGGCCGATGGTCTCGCTGCTCTTGCCGATCTTGACCGATTTCCAGGCTGGGTCTTGCTGGGAGTAGTTAACTGGGGAGAAGGACATATGGTCACCTTTTGTTGTTCGAGGACGTTGCTCTTATTATAAAGAATAAAGCCCCCCTGTGTAAAATTAGTTGGGAAGTTTTTCTAAAGGGTTGTGTACACCTTAACGACTTTTTAAAGGGCAAGTACACGTTTTGTTATACCTCGCGTGGTTTTGATGGTAAACGACCTCGGTTTTCTAGAAAAAAATGTGCTTCTCTTCGCCAGTACGCCAAATGTCCTTCATTATCAAGCTTCAAGGCTGCTTCAAAACCAAGTATTTTCTCTACCTGTTTTTTGTTACCCATAAAACATAATACCTCGTGTACCATATCAAAAAGTTCATCGCTCACGCTGATACCATAAGCTTTACAAAACAAGTGAAGCCTTCTATTACCGTTTTGAATATCTGCTTCCGTGAAGTTTATCTGATCATCATTACTAAATGATAAAGGGATTAGCCAATAAGCTGCGTAGGCAACATCGCGTAACCTTGGACCAGGTCCTATTAAATCAAAATCAATGACTGCATAGGGAGATTGAGAGCGGTAAATAAAATTGTAAGGCGCAAAGTCGTTATGGCATATTACTTCATGGCGTGATGAATCAGGATAAGTAATTCCCCAAACCATAGACGCATTCTTAGAAAAGTCGAGAGTTGCATCATGATAGTTTCGTAAAAGATGAGCCGTAGCAATAATAGGCGCATCACCATACCATATGTAGGAGGGAATACCTGTCTCACCATCTAAAAATGACAATATCTCTCGCTGCTTGTCATCTATGCCTAAGAACCGCGGACAACCTGAAAAGCCTTTTGCTTCCAGATGTAAAAGCAGTTGATGAACGGTAGGGCTAATTGCTGAAGTCGACCGACGTACTGTATTTCCTATACGTACAACATCAGGGTTGACATTTCCTCCTTTTAAAAATATTTCTTCTCTATCCATATTGATTCATCCAGTTCACAAGGGAGATGATAACATCCTAATTGCTTCGGGCTATATTCGGCAAAAGATCAAAAAATTTTCTGGTGCATTTCAATAATAAAACTATACAAAAAAACAGATTCTTTGTCATGTGTCAAATGATATTCACAAAAAGCTCTTGACCTGGAGTCGACTCCAGGTGCTATACTGATATTTGGAGGCAACCTTATGAGAATTTCAGAAGTAAGTGAACAATCCGGTCTTTCGTCGGATACGCTGCGCTACTATGAACGTATCGGGCTCATTCCGCCTGTCAATCGAAATGATAGCGGCATCAGAGATTACAGCGATCTCGATGTAAGGCGGGTTGAATTCATTAAGTGCATGCGGAGCGTGGGGCTTCCCATTGAAGTTCTGATTGAGTATTACGGACTGGTTCAGCAAGGTGACGAGACCATTGAAGACAGAAAAGAAATCTTGATTGAGCAGCGGGCGCAGCTTCTGGCCAGGATGGAAGAAATGCAAAATACAATAGACTTGTTGGACTACAAAATTAGCGTGTATGAGGACGCTATTTTGAAAAAAGAGAAAGAAATAGCTAAGGTAGAGGATTAAAGAAAGATGACCACAACCAATTCCAACGTTCGGGGAGTCGGTTTCCTCGTGTTGGGTATGTTGATTTTTTCGCTTCAAGATATCGCGGTTAAATGGATTGGTGGCGACTATCCTGTATTGGAAATCGTCACTTTTCGCAGCTTGATTGCCTTACCACTCACCCTGCTCTTTTTTCGCTATGAAGGGGGAAAGGGATTGCCAACCACACGACGGCACAAGCTTGAATACATCCGGGGCTTATTCTATTTTCTCTCTTATACCACTCACTTTATGGGATTGGCAGCGTTACCCTTGGCCGAAATCGCCGCTATAAAGTTTTCAGGGCCGTTGATGATCACCTCCTTGTCAGTTGTGATGCTGGGCGAAAAGGTTGGACTACGTCGCTGGCTGGCGTTGCTGGTTGGTTTTATGGGAGTTTTGCTAATTGTTAGACCTGGTTTGGCAGGCTTTAATATGGGGTCCATTTTTATTTTGATATCCGTGCTCTTCTATGCGCTTGCCACGATGCTCACGCGCAAGCTGCAAACTACAGACAGCAGCGCGACCATGTCTTACTATAGTTCGCTTGTCTACCTGCTGGCCACTTTTGTTTTGGCTCCGCTAACTATCTTTGTTGGCGAGATTCCCAACGCACACCCGAGTATTGCTTTTCTTTTTCATGCCTGGGCCATGCCATCCCTGTTAGATTGGGTCATCATGTCTGGTCTTGGGCTGGTTTGGGCCGGAGGAATGTATTGCCTGGCTCGCGCCTATAGCCTGGCTCTGGCTTCGGTCGTTGCCCCGTTTGAATATATAGCCCTGCCAATTAATATAATGTGGGGCTTTGTCATTTGGCATGAGTTTCCAGCATTGATAACATTGGCCGGGGCTTTTTTTACGCTCTCTAGCGGGCTATATATTTTGTTTCGAGAACGAAAGAAACAGCCAGTGATTGAAGTGTATGAAAACGTTATTTTGAAAGAGGAGAAATAAATATGCAAAAGCGTAAACTTGGCAACAATAACTTGGAAGTTTCAACCCTCGGGCTGGGTTGTATGCGCATGACCTTTGGAGATGCGCCGATCGGCACCCATGAGGAGATGGTTACCTTTCTTCAAAAATCGGTTGAGCGCGGCATCACCTTTTTCGACACCGCAGAAGTCTACGGCCCCTTCACCAACGAAGACCTGGTCGGCGAAGCGCTGGAGCCCTTCAAAGGAGAAGTGGTCATCGCCACCAAATTTGGATGGAAGCATGGCCCTGAAAAAGAGGGACCACATCCAAAATATGGGCTGGACAGCCGCCCCGAGCAAATCCGCCGTGTCGCCGAAGAATCGCTTAAACGGTTGCGCGTTGATGTCATCGATTTGTTCTACCAGCACCGACCGGACCCGGAAGTCCCCATCGAGGATGTGGCAGGAACGGTCAAGAATTTGATCCGGGAAGGCAAGGTCAAGCATTTCGGTCTCTCCGAATCCCCGGCCGATCTCATCCGGCGCGCACACGCCATTCAGCCTGTTACCGCTTTACAAAGTGAATACTCCATTTGGTGGACGGAAATCGAAGAGAACGATGTCCTGAACACCTGCGAGGAACTCGGCATTGGCCTGGTTCCCTACAGCCCGCTGGGACGTGGCTACCTGACCGGCAAGGTCACAAAAGAAACTACCTTCGCAGAAAACGATATTCGTTTTAAGAACCCGCGCTTTACCAAAGAAGCCATCGAAGCGAATTGGGCGGTTGTCGAACTGCTGGAGCGCATCGCTAAAGAGAAAGATGGCACCCCCGCCCAGATCGCCCTCGCCTGGGTGCTGGCGCAAAAACCTTGGATCGTCCCGATCCCCGGCAGCCGCAAGCTGGAACGATTAGATGAGAATAACGCCTCCGTGGATATCGAATTGACAGCCAAAGATTTGGGTGAAATTGCAGAGGCTATGTCAAAGATCACGGTAATCGGTCACCGGTATTAGAAGCACAAAAATAGTAAAGAGAAACGACCCATGATAGCAACCGCTTTTGAAATTGTAGAACGACCACAGGACGCCAATATTCGACGGGCAAATATCAGTAATTTTCGTTTACGTGAAATTGAACAATTGCCAGCCGAGAATATTCTGGCTGCTCCCCAAATTACGTTGTACAGTCTCGATTTTGAAAATAGAGAGGCTGTATTTGTTGAAACCCCAGCAGATGTTGATCTTTCTCAAGCCCCCTTTTACTTTCACACGCAATTCGAAAAGGCAACGCGGGTACTAACGGTACCCTTCGAGACCATGATACAGTTGGCAAAATCTGTAACAATGGATGATAGCCGCCTGATCTTCATCTACTCTGTCGGTCGCTGTGGATCTACCCTTGCCAGCCAGATATTTGCTCAGGTACCGGGTGTTGTCAATATTTCAGAACCCTATGTGCTTTCGCAACTGGTTGTCGCTCGTAACACAAAATCAGCAACGGATGATGAAATTCTTTCTCTGTTAGAGGCAGCCATTTCTCTCTTGTGTAAAACGGAAGCGGACACAGCCTGGGTGATCAAGGGGCAAAGCTTTACCATTGAACTTGGTGATTGGTTACATAAACTCTATCCGCATACCAAGAATCTCTTTTTATATCGCCACGCTGAAACATGGTTACAGTCCGGCTTGAGAGCTTATGGCGGTGACGTTGAAACGACCGATGAAGAACGCAAGGCAAGGGACAAACAAAGACGTGAAATCCTGGGGCCATTGGTGCCCTTGATCGCCAAGTATGATCCTGACCAACCTCTCTCCCATGCCGGTGCGTTATCTTTTATGTGGCTGAGAGCCATGGAGCGATATGTGCAACACTGCAATATGGGTGTTGAGATGCTGGCTATTCGATACGATAGTTGGCGCTCAGCCCCTCATAAGACGGCTGAGGCAATGCTGAATTATTGCCAGTGCAAGCCAGAGGATATCACAGCCATCGAGGATGCATTGAATAGAGATTCACAGGCGGGAACACGTTTGTCCAGGGAAGCTCTTGAACAGCGAGATAGAGTTATCACTGAACTTGAGTTAGATGAATTGCACCGGCATCTACAAAATCATGCCTTCATCCATGAGGCAGATTTCGAGGTGCCAAACACCTTGAAAACATGAAATCTGGCGTTTCGAGACAAAAAATATCACCAGTCGCCGAAATCGCAGAAAAGCGCGCCGTGCCGATGGCGAATATCGCGATGGCATGGTCGCCAAGGATTTCTTCAAGAAGTAATCCGAAACCACATATTCAGAAGTCACGATTATGAGCAATAACATTGGGAGTGAATTATGCAAAATCCAGATCTGGAACAAGAAGTAATCAATCTCTCTAAAGAGAAATGGCGCTGGATGTCAGAGCGCAACGAAGATGCCCTTGACGATCTCTTTCATGAAAAGGCGGTCTTTGTCCACATGGGCGGAGCCTGGGGCAAAGAGCGTGAAATGGAGATTATCAAAGGTGGCGTGATTCACTACAAGCAAGCGGACATCCACGAAGTATCGGTGAATGTCATTGATAAAATAGCCGTCCTTTTGAACAGAATCACGCTGCTCGCCGTGGTTGGCGGCAATGAAGTCATCAATCCTTTTGAAGTGACTGAAGTGTATGTACAGCAAGCTGGCGATTGGAAGTTGGTCTCGCTATCGTTCACCAAGTTACTTGTGCCAGAACAATCACAGTAACCGCAGGAAAATAAGGAGATAAGAATGCAAACCATAAAATTGAACAATGGTATTGAAATCCCGATTCTGGGTTTCGGTGTTTTCCAGATCACTGACCCTGCCGAATGTGAACGCAGCGTGGTTGATGCAATTGAAACTGGATATACCCATATCGATACAGCCGCTTCTTACCAGAATGAAGAAGCGGTTGGCAAGGGTATCAAACAAAGCGGCATTGCCAGAGAAGACCTGTTCATCACCACCAAACTTTGGATTCAGAGCAATGGTTATGAGGGAACACTCAAAGCCTTTGATAACTCCCTGAATCGTTTGCAATTGGATTATGTAGACCTGTATCTCATCCATCAACCCTATGGCGATGTCTATGGCGAATGGCGAGCAATGGAGGAACTCTATCAACAGGGCAAGATCAGAGCAGTCGGTGTCTCGAATTTTCAATCGGACCGCATGATGGACTTGATCATCCACAACCAGATCACGCCTGCGGTCAATCAGATCGAAGTTAGCCCATTCCACCAGCGGGTCGAAGCGCAACGCTTTTTCGTTGAGCACAGCGTGGCGGTCGAAGCCTGGGCGCCATTTGCCGAGGGCAAGAATAATATTTTCGAAAATGAAACCCTGCTCTCAATCGCTGCAAAACACAAGAAAAGCGTGGCCCAGGTCATTCTGCGCTGGGTTGTCCAAAGAGGCATCATTGCGCTTGCCAAAACCGTCCGCAAGGAAAGGATGCTCGAAAACATCAGCATCTTCGATTTCGAATTGGATGTGGAAGACGTAGCAGCAATCGCAACCTTAGACACCAACACCAGCAGTTTCTTCGATCATCGTGACCCGAAAATGGTGAAATGGTTGGGTGAAAGGAAATTAAATGTCTGAACCAAGAGAACAATCACGCGCGCAGCAACTCATGGGAGATTTTGCGCCCAAGCTGGCGGAACTCACGGACGATGTGTTGTTCGGCGATGTTTGGCAACGTGCAGAACTGTCGCCTCGCGACCGCAGCCTGATCACGGTTGCGGCGCTCATCGCCAACGGGAACACCGAGCAGCTTCCGGGGCACCTTAATCTTGCAAAGACGAACGGCCTTTCAGAAACCGAACTCGCTGAAGTCATGATTCACCTGGCTTTCTATGCTGGCTGGCCACGTGCAATCTCCGCAATCCTGGTCGCAAAGGAAGTCTTCACGAAGTAGCCAAAAGTTTCCTGTTTTTGGACAAAAAGGAGAGTAGAAAAATGGAATATGTACGCTTAGGGAAAATTGGATTGAAAGTCTCCCGTCTCTGCCTGGGGTGCATGAGTTTTGGGGAGCGGAGCGAGCACAACTCGTGGGTCTTGGATGAAGAAGAGTGCCGCCCTTATATTCAGCGGGCTCTGGAAGCAGGCATCAATTTCTTCGACACCGCCAATGTTTATTCTAGCGGAACGAGTGAGATCATTACAGGGAACGCCCTGCGTGATTTTGCTAAACGAGATGAAGTGGTCATCGCCACCAAAGTCCGCTTCCCGATGGGGAAAGGCCCCAATGATTACGGACTTTCCCGTAAGCATATCATGAGCGCCATTGATGCCAGTCTCAAACGTCTTGGCACGGATTATGTCGATCTCTACCAGATCCACCGCTGGGATTATGAAACGCCGATCGAAGAAACCATGGAAGCTCTGCATGATATTGTGAAGGCGGGCAAAGTGCGCTATATCGGCGCTTCGGCGATGTTCGCCTGGCAGTTTGCCAAAGCCCAATACACCGCTGATCTGCACGGCTGGACACGCTTTGTGTCCATGCAAAATCACTACAACCTGATCTACCGTGAAGATGAGCGTGAGCTATTGCCTTTCTGCGAAGATCAGGGTGTGGGCGTGATTCCCTTCTCGCCGTTGGCTCGTGGGGTGTTGGCACGCCAACCTGCCCAGGTCGATGGAACCGCTCGCTACCAGAGCGATGATCTCGCCAAAAGCCGCTATGAGCAGGCAGACAACCTGACAACTGTTGAACGGGTCAGTGAAATAGCAGAAGAACGCGACATCCCGATGGCGCAAGTTGCCCTGGCATGGATGTATACCAAGCCCAATATTGTCTCCCCGATCGTAGGGACGACCAAACCCCATCATCTGGACGATGCTCTGGCAGCGATGGATGTCAACCTGACAGAAGAAGAAGTCAAACGCCTGGAAGAACCCTATCGCCCGCATCCTGTGATCGCACATTCATAATTGGAAGTGAACTATGACGACATGGGCAAGTGATGAACTTAAGAAAATCGAAAAAGCCGATGAACTGAATCTCTCATCCCTGCGGCAAGACGGCACATACCGCAATCAAGTAATCATATGGGTCGTGCGGGTTGGCGACGATCTCTATATACGTGCAGTGAAAGGGCGAACAAGCCCCTGGTTTCGTGGCACACAGACACGCCACGCGGGGCACATCCGCTCAGGGGGAGTGGAAAAAGATGTCACTTTTGTGGAAACGCCGGATTCGCCGCTTCATAAAGAAATTGATGCTGCCTACCGTGAAAAATATCGCCGTTACCCGCAATCATATGTCGATGCGTGTCTGACCCCTGAAGCGCAAGCAGCGACCATGAAACTGGTGCCACGCACGATGGACTGATAAATAAAGGAGAAAATCATGCAGATCGGATTACAAATTTCCTCGTTCAAATACCCCGGTGGAACGGCTGCCATCCGCCCCACGTTGAAAGAGATCGTCACCACCGCCGAAGCAGGGGGCTTTTATAGCCTGTGGGTGATGGATCATTACTACCAGATCAAGGGCTTATTTGGTGAAGCCTACACTGATCCGATGCTGGAAGCCTATTCCACGCTGGGATATATGGCTGGGCTAACGGAACAAGCCTATCTCGGCGTATTGGTCACGGGCGTGATCTATCGCCATCCTTCTGTTCTCATGAAAATGGCGAATACCGTCGATATCCTCGCTGGCGGGCGCACATATTTTGGGATTGGTGCGGCATGGTACAAAGATGAAGCCAAAGGGTTTGGGATTCCCTATCCCTCAACCTCCGAGCGTTTTGAGCATCTTGAAGACAACCTGCAACTGGCGAAGACACTTTGGGCAGGTGATGAAACATCCTTCGAAGGTAAACATTTTTCCGCCCCTGCGATTACCAATAATCCCTGCCCGCTCTCCAGTCCGCATCCCCGCATCATGATCGGTGGGATGGGACCCAAGAAGACCCTGCGCATGGTTGCTCAATATGCGGATGCCTGCAATATCTTTGAAGGAGCCGGTACGGAGAAAATGCAGCAGGCACTTGACACGCTTAAAGGTCATTGCGAGAAATTTGGACGTGATTACGGAACGGTTGAGAAAACATCGCTTGGCACAGCGCATCTGTCGGGCAATGATACCGTCGAGATCCTCATCAAGCGCATCAAGCAACTCTCGCAAATGGGCTTCACTCATGCGATCTTCAACATGCCTGACGTCTACAAGATCAATCCGCTCGAAACCTTTGCCAAAGAGATTATCCCAGAAGTGGCGGAACTCTAAAGGAGAACAAAATGGAATATGTAAAACTTGGCAATACTGGCTTGGATGTCTCCCCAATCTGCTTGGGCGCAATGAGCTTTGGCACGGCAGAAAACTGGGTGCACAACCCCTGGGCGTTGAACGAAGAAGACAGCCGCGCCATCATCAAACGTGCGCTCGATCTGGGCGTCAACTTCTTTGATACGGCGAATGTCTACGCCTATGGCAGCAGCGAAAAGATTCTCGGGCGCTCCCTGAACGACTTCGCCAACCGAGATGAGATCGTGGTCGCCACCAAGGTTTTTTCGCAAATGAGCAAAGACCCCAACGACGGCGGGCTTTCCCGCAAGCACATCATGAGCCAGATCGACCAAAGCCTGCAACGCCTCGGCATGGAGTATATCGACCTCTACATCACCCACCGTTGGGACTACACCACCCCCATCGAAGAAACCATGGGAGCTTTGCACGACATCGTCAAGGCAGGCAAGGTGCGCTATATCGGCGCATCCGCCATGTATGCCTGGCAATTCCAAAAAGCGCTACATGTCGCCGAGAAAAACGGCTGGACACGCTTCGTCTCGATGCAAAACCACTACAATCTTATCTACCGGGAAGAAGAGCGGGAGATGCTGCCGCTCTGCGCCGAAGAAGGCATTGCCGCCACGCCCTACAGCCCGCTCGCTTCGGGACGCCTGGCACGCACCGCCAGCAAGACCAGCACCCGTCAAGAAGCCGACCCGATCGCCAAGCAGAAATATGATGCGACTGCCGCCGCTGACCAGATAGTCATTGATCGAGTGGCAGAAACCGCTAAAAAATACGCTGTCCCGATGGCGCACGTGTCATTGGCTTGGTTGCTGCACAAAAACCCCGTCGCCGCCCCCGTGATTGGTGCCACCAAAATCGCCCACGTCGAGAGCGCTGTTAAATCCCTGAAGCTCCAACTCAGTGATGAAGATATTGGCTATCTCGAAGAACCCTATGTCCCGCATCCCGTCGTGGGCTTGATCCCATACAGCGGGCTGAATGCACGAAAATAATATGATGACCAAAGACAGAACCATCTTCCAAATCTGCATCGTCGTCAATGATGTGACACAAGCCAGCGCCAATTGGGCGAAAGTCTTGGGGTTGCCCACAGAAAAAGCGCAAACGATCTTCCCCGACGGCATTTTGCACTATACCCACGATCAAGCCGTCGAATATAAGGATATTCGGGTCGCAAAATACGAACTGGATAATTTCGTACTCGAACTGCTCCAGCCTGGCGAAACGTCCAGCCCATGGAAAGCGCATCTGGACAAATACGGTCAGGGTGTTTTTCACTTATGCGTGCTCGTCGACGACCGTAAAGTCTTCCAACAAACGCTCTCGGAGATCGGCGTGGGGCTGCCTTATCACATCGGCTACTTCCCGCGGGGATCGTACAGCTACGTGGCGGCCAAAGAACAACTCGGTATTGAACTGAGTGTGAACAATAACAGCGATATCAGCGAATTTTTTCAGGCGCTTTTGAACGGTAGCGCCAATCCGCTGGATGAGTTGAAATAATAGGAGAAACCTGTCAGGTTTCTCTCCCAAGAGGAAACAACTACCCTATGGATATCGAAACCCTACGCAAATGGATCGCTGAACGTGATTCCTACAGCATTCTCGAAACCGTGGACATACACACGGGCGAGCGCACCGTGCTCAAAGAGTTCGAAACTGTCATCGAAGCCCCGAACTGGACGCAGGACGGCAAAACGCTGGTCTACAATAGTCAGGGCAAGATGTATACCTACGCACTGGCAACGGGTGAGATCAACGAGATCGACACGGATTTTGCAATAGACTGCAATAATGACCACGTTTTGTCACCCGATAACACCCAACTCGCTATCAGCCACTTCACCAACGAAGATGCTGCTTCACGCATCTATACCCTTCCGCTTGCAGGCGGACTCCCGACTCTCGTCACCGAAAGGGGACCAAGCTATTTGCACGGTTGGTCGCCCGATGGGGAGCGGCTCGCCTACTGCGCCGAACGTGGCGGGCAATATGATGTTTACTCCATATCCGTCAACGGCGGCGAAGAAACCCAGCTTACGGACGAACCCGGTTTAGACGACGGTCCCGAATACTCTCCCGATGGAAAGCATATCTGGTTCAACTCTACTCGCACAGGCTTGATGCAAGTCTGGCGCATGGCAGTCGATGGCTCGGAGCAAACCCACATGGTCCAGGAAGAAGCTAACTGCTGGTTCCCGCACGTCTCGCCTGACGGGGTTTGGGTGGTGTATATCGCTTACGGCAAGGACGATGTTGAAGCGGGCGACCATCCCGCCAACAAGCACGTCGAGCTTCGTCTTGTCTCTGCCGAGGGTGGTGAATCCAAAACTATTGTCAAGCTCTTTGGCGGGCAGGGCACCATGAACGTCAATTCGTGGTCTCCTGATAACCGCACCCTTGCATTCGTTTCCTATCGATTGAAAGAGTAACCCATGAGCATTCAACCCGTAAAGACCGCTATTATCGGTTGCGGCAATATCAGCAGCATCTATATCGAAAACGCCCAAAAGTGGGATGTTCTGGATCTGGTCGCCTGCGCCAACCGTACCTTGCCCCGTGCCCAGGAACAGGCAGAGAAATTCGGTGTTCCTCACGCAATAGAGATTGATGAACTTATGGCAGATCCTGAGATCGAACTGGTCATCAACCTGACCACGCCAGATGTCCACGCCGAGATTGGATTAGCTGCCCTGCGTGCAGGAAAATCGGTCTACAACGAAAAACCGCTGGCGATCAGTCGAGCGGATGCACGTCTCATGCTGAATGAAGCCAACGCCCGTGACCTACGCCTGGGATGTGCCCCTGATACTTTTCTCGGTGGCGGACTGCAAACCTGCCGCCAACTGATCGACGCTGGCGAGATCGGCATCCCCGTTGCGGCAAACGCATCCATGTATATTCTGGGACCCGAAGCCTGGCATCCCGACCCCGCTTTTCTTTATCAAGTCGGCGCAGGCCCGCTCTTTGATATTGGTCCCTACTACCTCACCGCCCTGATCTCCATGCTGGGACCTGTCTGCCGTGTAACAGGCTCTGCCTGTACCACCTATGCAGAACGCACCATCGGCAGCGGACCAAAACAGGGGCAGACATTTGCCGTCGAAACGCCCACGCATATCGTCAGCCTGCTCGATTTTGCGGATGGTCCCGTCGCCACGCTGACCACCAGTTTCGACGTCTCCGTCTCGGCCGGAACCGCTATCAATCTCTACGATGTAGGCGGCGCGCTGCTCGAGATTCAGGGGACGAAAGGCACGCTCTCGCTCCCCGACCCGAACATGTTCGGCGGCCCCGTGCGTCTACGCCGTTTAGGCGAATCGGACTGGCGTGAGATTCCCATCTCCCGTGCCCACACCGACAACAGCCGTGCCCTGGGCGTTGCTGACATGGCGTATGCCATCCGCATTGGGCGTCCCCACCGCGCCAACGGCGAGATGGCTTTCCACGTTTTAGACGTGATGCATTCCGTCTTGGAAGCATCCGAGCGAGGCAAGCATATCGAACCTGGCAGCACCTGTGAGCGTCCCGCTCCCCTACCATCCAGCTTGCTGGAATATCAACTGGATAAATAACTTTTCATGACACAAGCAAAAGCCATTCCTATTCAAGACCGCGAGAGCAACCGCAAAGTTGCCTTTGGGGTATGGGCGGTTTTCATCACCCAATTTGTTAGTTTTCTTTTTATTAATGCGAGAAATATCGCCCAACCGCAAATGATCGCCGAACTGAATGGGATGGCGCTTTTCTCCTGGCTGATCGCGTTGCCTGCCTTGAGCGGCGCGGCATCGACCCTGCTCTTTGGCAAGCTCTCAGATATCTACGGGCGGCGCGCAATTCTGCTTCTCTCCATCGGAATATTTCTGCTGGGATTAGGCATTTCAGCCAAAACTACGTCTATGGTGTTTTTGGTTGTCTCGGCAACATTCATGAGCATTGGACATTTCCCGATCATTCCACTCTGCTTTTCGGTGATCGGCGATCTCTTTTCTCCTGCTGAGCGTGCCAAGTGGACAGGGCTGCTCAACCTGCCCACGGGAATTGCTGCGCTTCTGGGACCTGTATTGGGAGGGGTGATCGCTGAGAGCGTTTGGGGCTGGCGCGGGCTGTATTGGGGTACGGTCCCGCTGATGTTAGTGGCAGGTGGCCTGGTCGCTTTTGCTTTGCCAGATAATATCCAAAAGCTGAAGCCCAAAATGGATATCTTGGGCACCCTCGTGATGGTGGTGGCGACGACCACGCTCATCATCGGGTCATCCTGGTTGGGGGCACCGGGCAAGTTGGGGCCGGGGGCGATCCTGCTCTTCATCTCATTGGCTGCCTGGATCGCTTTTACCCAGATCGAAAAGCAGGCGGAAGCGCCGATCCTTGATCCGCAGGTATTTTTGAACCGTACCTTTATGACAGCTGCCGGAGCAGGGTTGTTATCCTTTTTTGGCATGCTGGGAATCGCAGCTTATTCGCCAATCTTTGTGCAGGATGTGATGGCGGTTAGTCCAACGATTAGCGGTTCGATGCTGACCCCGTACACCACACTGGTCGCGTTTATGGGTATCCCGGCTGGCTTTTTACTTGCCAAGACCAAGAAATATCGTTGGATGTATAACAGCGGTTATTCGATTGTGACACTTGCCTTATTTGGTATGTGGCGCTTTACCGCTAGCACCCCTATCTGGCTTTATGTGCTTGTGACGGGGATAGCGGGCTTCAGCCTGGGCGCAATCCCAACAGTGAATACGCTAGTGGCGCAGTTTGCAGTCCCCAGGCGTTTGTTGGGCGTGGCGGTTGGGGCAATCTTCTTTTTCCAGATGGTTGGGATTGCTATTGCTCCCGCCCTTTTAGGTTTGGCACAGAGCAACGCCCCGGATTTGGAAAGTGGCTTGAGATTGGTATTTCTGATGGGGGCGGCCACGATGTTTATTGCCCTGCTACTGATTCTGACCATCCCACAAATATCGATGGATGAGGAGATGCCTGAGAAAAAGTGAGCTATCCATAGCTACCACTTTGGCTGAAAGAAAGGCGTTATCAGATAGTGCGTACGAAAAAAATCGCTAACAGCTACTTCCATCGCAAGATCAAGGTTAAATAAGCGAAACAATCATTATCTGTCAGAGGTGGTACTATCCAACTTCCGCTACGCAAACTCGACCGCCGCAGCCCAGATCGGCCCCTTGAAATCTCCCCATTCAAGAGCGGGGCGCAAAGATAGATATGACCAAAAAGATTGGGACAGCGGGAATCATTCCAAGATATGCTATTATCCACATTCACGATTCTGGAGAACATTTCACAACAGGATCCCGGGATCACGCAGTTCACCTTTATGCGTATGATAGAACTTTCGACTTCTCTCAACAGTTCGCACCCATTCATAGAATAAACTCTTGACATTTGAGAGAAGTACACCAGCTGATCCCATTCTAGCAAGTCCATATTGATGTGCTTTTCCGGGTGATGCTACCGCATCCTCCACAACGACGACTCGATATCCATTCTCCAGAAGGCCAATCGCAGATTGTGCGACACAGACATCGGTTTCCAACCCCAGGAGAATGACTGTGTTGCGATTTGTTTTTTGAACATCATTTAATATCTCTGGATCTGCCGCTAATCCAAATATCATCTTGTTATGGATTTTTCTTTCGGAGGGTAGTACCTCTAAAAGCTCTGGAATGACAGAACCATTCTTCTCAATATACTCTGCAGTAACAATCACAGGAATTTCCAATTTAACTGCGACGTCGACTATCCATACCATTCGCTTAATGAGTGGCTCAACTTCTTCTTCAGCTAACTTATCAAAAAACACCTTTTGAGCATCGATGACAATCAGGCAAGAATCATCTGCATCAATGAGTGAATTAAGTATGGAAGTTTTTTTTGGCATCGTTTAATCCTTTGAATAATAAAAAGGGTGATCATAAAAGTGGAAAGCTTTCACTTTGGCTGGTAATTTCACAGCTATCCTTCTTTGCTCGTAGCCCTTAGCTTCTTCAACGCCTCAAGTGCAGAAGTCATTTCAGGATTTAATTCCAACGCCTTCTCGTAGCTTTCAATGGCAATTTCATTTTCACCATATGCTTCGTAGGCCTCACCCAAGCTGTCAAAGGGATTGGCGGATTCTGGAAAAGCCTGGATATTCAGTTTGTGCACTTCTATGGCGGCCTCGTGCATTTCGCGCCAGAGAAGTTGATAGCCCAGCATATTCAAATCGTTTTCGTCGAAACTATAAGCATCCGGCTGGTTGAGTTTCAAATCCTGGTACTGTTCAATTGCAGCCTCAATGCCAGACTCCATGATCGTGTGGGTCAGCGGTTCTGAAATGCTTTTTCTCGCCCCTTTTGTCAGACTCTCGTACACCTGCGTGATCCAGTCTTCACTGGATATGTTGGAGCTGTTCCACTTTTCCCAATCCTTCAGTAGGTCTTCTTCAATCATTTCTTTGGCGTTTTTCCCGTCCGCAACGCCCTGCCTGATCAAGGATATGGTACTAACGGCCATCTGATAATATTCTTTTAGATCGTTCAGGCTGTAATCACGTCCATGCCCTGCGATAAGTTTGGTATCGTTCGGGAATTGCTCGATCAGCCTGCTAATGGTTTCAAGATATTGATCGGTATCCCCTCCCCATGCCGGGAACATGACAGGAAAAGTGTCCGAGAAAAGCAGATCCCCCATATGAACAACGCCCGAATCGATAAAATGAACGACCATGTCGCTGTGGGTATGCCCGGGTGCGGGAATGATTCTGATTTCCTCACCATTGAAACGCAAAGATAGCTCATCATCCAAAGCAATGATGGGTAACTCTTGCCCGGGGAGTGGCTCCAGAGCATAATATTTCCCGGCCAGTTCATCCTTTGTGTTTTTGTGAGAAATCAGTGTGGCGTTTTTTCCAAGGATTCCCCTTCCTCCAATGTGATCGCCATGCTGATGCGTGAAGATGATCAGTTTGATGATCCCATCATCCAGTTCTCTAATTTTATCGTTCAGTTCTTCAGCAGTTACAGCCCATCCCGTATCGACCAGTAATATCCCATCCGCCCCGATGCTTGCTATTACATTAACGGTGAAATCAGTAGAAGATAATGAAAACTTGGTAAGCGTGTTGGAAAGTTTTTCGACTTGCATGTTGTCCTCCTGAAAAAAATTGTGATTGCGAGCCGCCATAGGCGGCGTGGCAATCTCAAGGCATCTAGAAATATAAACTTTCTACGCTATATGAGACTGCCAAAGTGCCCGACAGGGTACGCTCGCTCGCAGCGACACTAAGCAACCGCCTTTAACACCCGCAAAGCACGCAATGTAACCCACTTATTGGGCTGTTTCTTGGGGCCAAAATCCACCCAGGTTTTGCCGGTGTAACTGTATTCCAACGGCCAGCGCCCATCTGTATCTTGCTTCTCGCGGATGAGAGTCAGCGCATTTTCCAGACGCGGGTCATCTCCATAGCCCAGCCCGACTAGAGCTTCTACGATTTGCAGAAGGTCGGTCACGTAGAAGACCGGGAAACCAAACTTCCACCAGTTGCCGCTGGGCTTGCCGGTCATTCCGCTGGGATAGGTGGCCTCGGCCGGGTCAACGCTGAAGAGGAAGTCCACCCCTTGTTGGATCGCGCTTTTGATCAATGGCACTCGTCGTTCTTTCGATAGAACTCCAAAAGCCAGCATTACCTTGGCTCCGCCCCAGGCGCAGGGCAGCTTGATGTTCGAGCCGCAGGCAAAATTCGGTCCGCATTGACTGGCGTAATATCGCAGGGGCGCATTCCGATCGGTATTGGGAGCAAGCCCTTCGCCGGTCACGGTGCGAGCCATCCATTCGTACGCCAAGTCCAGGCGAGGATCGTCGTGGCCGAGTTCGGTCAACGCCCAGCATATGTTGCCCTGTAAGCAGTCGGCTGTGCCAGACGGCGCTCCCGAAGCGGAGATTTGTCCGCCATCTCCGAGTGCATGATCCAAGATGTAGGAACAAGCCTGCGTAATGCGTTCTTCCTGTTTTTCGGATGCACCAAGTTGAGCCAGCATGATCAACGCCCAGACGGTGGACCGATACTTGGGACGATACCCCGGCCCCGGCTCTGACCAATAGCCCTCTTTGTTCATCTCATCCAGGATGACCCTGATCGGACCGCCCTCGTGGGCTGCTTCTCGCGCAACGGCAATTTCTTCTTCCCCCACATCCTCCACCAGATCGCGTAATGCCAGGTAGCGGGCTCCCGGAGATTCAGGTTCCAAAAGCCAGGATAACGAATCACCCTTTAGTTGATTTTGCCAGGACATGGAAAGCCTTTCTCTATAATTTCATTGTAGAGGTAAATCTTTGAACAACAAAGCGACCCTGGGATTGTTTTTTACAAGTGCTGCAGCGCAAAAGCAACAGCCGCCGCCCAGGCCAGCACTTTGATCTCGCCACGCTCTAATGCAGTTTTTAGCTCCGCGCGAGTGAGCAGCAACAGTTCCTGTTCTTCAAGATCGTCTGCATCGCGGAGTGTGACATAGCGTGCCTGACGAGCGAGAAACAGATGTCCAGTCGCGATCCCACGGTTTGGATCGACAAGGTAGCTGCCCAATGAAAGCCAATCCGGGGATTCGTATCCGGTCTCTTCCCGCAATTCCCGCTGTGCGGCTGCCAGCGGTTCTTCGCCGTCATTGATGTAGCCGCCAACTACGCTGAGAGTTGTGCCCTTGATCCCGTATTTAACCTGGCGAAAGCAGATGAAGTACCCGTCTTCGGTCACAGCGACCACGTTGATGTAATCAGGGGTGATGATCCACGGCCAGTTGTGGATGAGCTGCCCATCCGGGAGTTCCAGGGTATGGTGCTCGACAGTCAGCCAGGGCTTTTCATCTAGGACAGTTTTACGTGCTTTGGTTTTCCAGGATCTCATACAGTAAGTTACCCTTTTACTGTGTTGCTTAACTTTCCCAGGCCTTCGATCTCCACATCCACTACATCATCTGGTTCGAGCTTTCCCACGCCTGCGGGAGTGCCTGTAAAGAGCAGGTCACCAGGTTCCAGTGTCATGATGGAGGTCACGTAGGCAATCAGCACACCAACGTTGAAGACCATATCGCGCGTGGAAGCCATCTGGCGCATCTGACCATTGACGCGGCAGGTGATGACGGCGTCTGAAGGGACGAATTCAGTGTCGATCCACGGACCGAAGGAGCAGAAGGTGTCGAAGCCTTTGGCGCGCGTCCACAGTTCATCTGAGCGTTGCAGGTCGCGGGCGGTAACATCATTACCGACTGTATAGCCGAAAATGTAATCCCCTGCTTCTTCAGCGGTGACGTTCTTGCCGCGTTTGCCAATGACGGCTACCAGTTCGGCTTCGTGCTCGACTTGCTGGGATTGCGGTGGCAGGATAATGTTATCCCCGTTGCCAATAATCGAGGAAGGTGGCTTTAAAAAGATGAGCGGAATCCTCGGTACTTCGTTGCCCAACTCTTTGGCGTGGTCTATGTAATTGCGGCCCACGCATACGATTTTGGTCGGTTGAGATGGCGGAAGCAGTTTGACTTCGGAAAGAGGTGTTTGCGCTTCGGTTCGTTTGTAGGAACCGAATATGTTTCCCTCGATCTCCCCAATCTTGTCATTCAGCATCCATCCATATTTTGGTGCTTCATTTTTAGCTTGATAGCGTATGATGCGCATGTTTTTCTCCAATGGCTAATTTGTGATTCAAGTTTAACCTGCAACTTGTCAACATGCAACCTTCGCCGTATAATAACGTTCCCCGGGCGCTTAGCTCAGTTGGTTAGAGCGCTTCGTTTACACCGAAGAGGTCGGGGGTTCGAGTCCCTCAGCGCCCACAAGAGTCTCGCAACACGAGAGGCTCTTTTTTGTTCCACCGAAGCCCCCATTGAGGGGATGTAAGGTTAGAGTTTTCCCCTTTGGGAATCTCCGCTACGCTCCAACGAGTCCCTTCGCGCAGCACCTTGCCAAGGGTTGCGACCACAAAAATGTTTTTAGCTTTTTTTTAACCGAAATTTCTAATTGGGGAATTGCAAGTTTAAGGGAACTCCATATAGATTTACGCTCCTTCTCTTGCACAAAAAATGCCTTTTGATGTGTTTTGCGTTGCCACTTTGTGACAAGCGTTACCAATGGGTTGTTGCCTGATAATTCGTATGCAGTTTTAATGCTTTCATAGCTTAGATTTGTGCTAATATATATTAGAATATCTATAAAAGGTATAGGGTCAACGTCGAGACGCCGTGAGTATTCGTATCAAAGTAATCCTCCCTTATCTCCTGCTAACGCTTCTTGTTGCGATTACAGGGGCTTATGTGGTCACTAATCTGGTGACAGACTCTCTTTCGGAGCGCCTGAACAACCAACTTCTGGAAGCCGGCCGTGTAGTTTCAGATATTTTTGCACGCCAGGAAATCCAACATATTGACAATGCCCGCATCGTTATCTTTACTCGTGGAGTAGCAGAAGCACTTCGTGATACGGATCATTCCACTCTTCATAACTTGGTCCTTCCTACAGCAAGCGGAATAGGTATCGAAAACATCTTTATCATCGATATGCAAAATCAGGAAATGCTCCATTTGCTTGGACAAGCAGATGGAACCTTATTCGATGTGACAAAATCAACGCAAGAGAACGCCCTGAAGTTCATCCAACCCATGTTGGAAAGCAACAATCCAGACACCCCTCCAGCTAGAGAAATCAGCAAAGACCCGGAAAACAACCACTGGTACTATTTTACCGCGGTCCCTTTTATAGCAAATGATGAAATGATCGGTGTGGTTATCATAGGAACATCAATAGACACAATCATGCCATTGCTCAAGAGCACATCTCTGGCTGATGTGATTATCTACGGTGAAAACGGTCAGGCAATCGCCTCCACTTTTCAGGCACAAGGAGAAGAAAATGCAATCTTCTTGCAAACACTGTCCATACCGGTGGAAACATATCGGGAGATAGCTACCGCTGAAGAACTTGTCTATGGGGAAAACATCCTAATTGGTGGACGTTCATACAGCCTGGCACAAGGAAAACTACAAGTTAGCGATGATCTGTTAGGGGTTTTTGCCATTGTATTGTCATCTGATTATGTCGTGCAAACAAGCGCAGATAACCGTAATCTATATATAGTAATATTCTCCGTTGCGATGGTTGTTGTAGTGCTGCTAGGGTTCGTTATCGCACGTCTTATCATCAACCCACTTTTTTCTCTGGTACTAACATCACAGGCCATCGCAGGGGGAGACTTGACCAAGCGTACCGGCATCCGTAGCAAGGATGAGATTGGTACACTGGCAACCACATTCGATGAAATGACAGTGAATCTGCAAAAACGTACAGAGGAACTTGAACGAACAAACAAAATTTTGGAGCAGATGGACCGTACAAAGGTCAGTTTTATACATATTTCAGCCCATGAACTGCGCACACCGCTTACTTTGATTCAAGGCTATTCTTATATATTGCAACAGATGGCCAAAAAGGATTCTGAGTTAGAAACGGTAGCCAACGGGCTCATGGACGGCTACAGCCGCATGGAAGAAGTTGTGAATAGTATGCTGGATGTTTCCAGAATTGACAGCAAAACACTCGAGGTATCTCCAGTCGAATCGAAGCTTAGTTTCATCATTGCAAAAGCAAAAAAACCATTCGATTCTGCCCTCAAAGAACGAAACCTTGAATTCATCACCGAAGGGCTGGACGAGCTCCCTGTTATCCCTGCGGATTCCGAACTTCTACATAAGGTTTTCTACCACTTGATTATGAACGCCATCAAGTACACACCTGACGGCGGCAAGATCACCATTAAAGGGGAAGTTGTTGAGGATTCTCCTGGCTCCCTTGAGATTGAAATCAGCGTGCGAGATACAGGCATAGGAATTGCAGAACAAAATCAAGATGTTGTTTTCGAAAAATTCTATCAGACCGGTGAAGTGCTGATGCACTCGTCAGGCAAGACAAAATTCAAAGGCGGCGGACCAGGCCTGGGTCTGGCAATTGCGCGCGGAATTGTTGATGCACATGGCGGTCGCATCTGGCTAGAGAGTCCCGGTTATGATGAAACAACCAATCCCGGTACAACCGTTTACGTAAGGTTACCGGTCAATGGGCTAAAAGCATGACAAATCAGGAAGATACCCGGCGAAAGAGCCGTAGAGACCTCTTACTGATTTTGCTCATCTTGCCATTTGGCGTTCTGTGCATGGTTATGACCGGACAAGCTGCGATCAGGCTTGCCCCAAACTGGATGCTCCCTGTAAACATGTTCTCCAACCTGGACCCTAACGCCGAATTTGCGGGGCTAGACAATCCACTGTTTATCGAACCTCTCAATTCCGGAATCTTGACTCAGCCCGCCTGGGATAGCCTCTTTCTTACTCCGAACGCAGTAATTCCTACACGGGTAGTCGCTGTAATCTCGACCCCACTACCTCCAGCCAGAACACCAAAACCCCCTCCCGAAGTCATCACACCTATTGTAAATCCGCCTCCAACTGTGACCGTAATAGGGCCTGCCTTGCCTACAAAGCCAATACCGCGTTTAGCAAACCTTATTATCACAAAAACGGATAATAACAATACATATACTCCAGGCACCTCCATAAGCTACACTATTGTTGTATTTAACTTTGGACCTGATGATGCGCTCAGGTTCAACGTTGTAGATAATGTCCCTTCAGTTATCACAGGGCTTACAGTCAGTTGCACACCCGTTAGTGACTGTGGCACAAATACAAGTAGCGGGAATACCATTTCTTTCACAAATGCATTTCTGAGCGCAAAAAATCAGCTTACAATCACAGCCAACGGGTTAGTGGCTTCCGGAGCAACTGGAAATCTTTCAAATACAGCAGAGGTTATTGTTCCCCCAAACTCAGGCTATAGAGACATATTCGAAGCGAGCAATATCACAACTGACACAAATACGCGACTGTCTATTTATGACCTGGCGATCACAAAGAGCGATGGGATTGACACCTACGTAGCAACTGACACACAATTCAACTACACAATTTTGGTAACTAACAGCGGCCCAAGTGATGCCCTGGGAATTACCGTGACAGATACTTTGCCTTCGGGAGTCACATCCTGGGATTGGACGTGTACAACTGTGACTAATGCCAGCGGATGTAATGGGGTCACTGGCAGTACTACTAATTTTTCCGATACCGTAAACATACAAAGCGGTGGTAGCATTGCATACTCTGTTGCTGCTAATCTGGCAGCGATCACGCTCCCCCAGAATCCACCGAATATAGACAACACTGCCCGTCTTGTCATCCCGGGCGGCCCCGGTGGTGATCCGAACCTTGTCAATAACACTGCCACGGATAATAACGCCCCTTATATAGACCTGCAAATAACAAAAGACGACGGGGTACCAACATACACACCCGGTGGTGCTGTGACTTACACAATCACTGTGACAAATAACAGTACATTTGATTTGAACGGTATAACCGTGACCGACAACATGCCAGATTTGATCAGTTCCTGGTCGTGGACTTGTGGGCCTCCTCCCGGGCCTCCGAGTACAGCATCTTGCACGGCATCAGGTACAGGAAATATAAACGATACAGCCGTAAATTTACCTGCCGGTGGATCTGTTATCTATACGATCAACGCTACGGTTAATGGATTTGCCGCAGGCATTCTTGAGAATACGGCCTCCGTAATTCCGCCATCAGGCCTCGTGGATGCGGTTCCGGGCGACAACACGGCTACCGATACAAATTTCAATGCTCTTGGCGGACCTAATATTGGCTTGCCAGATAGTATTGTTACGTCGCCAACTGGAGGAACAACTACAACCTATTTCTTTAGCCCGGCCATCACAAATGACGGCACCAACAGCCCAGACTTTGTCTTCTACGAACGCGATATGGCACCCGGAATTTTGTTTGACAATGTTATCGTGGAACTCAGCACTGATGGCGGATCGTGGACACAAGTTTTGAATTGGGGCAACAACTTGGATGATACAAATACAAATATGAGTTTGTCGATCATAGGCGATGGCGGCAATCCCAGTAATCCCGAGTATGATGATCGCCCAATACCTTACGCAGAATTGTATAACAACACAGGTATCACAATTGACATCGACTCGCTTGGCCTTTCTGGCAGCTATCCCTGGATCCGATTTTACTGTCCTACAATTGCAGAAGGAAACACAGATGACCTTTGTGATATTGATGCTATCCAACCTTATTATCCATAACTCACTTTGTTTATCAAGCTCCTTTTACCAACAAAAAACTGACAGGTCAAACGACCTGTCAGTTTTTTGTTCTGCTGTTCTTATGCTGCTGGCAATAGCACCTTGAATGTTGAACCTGTCCCCTCTCCTTCAGACTCTGCCCATATCTTTCCCCCCTGTGCTTCGATCAATCCCTTTGCGATCGTGAGACCAATGCCAAGCCCACTGTAACGAGGTTGGTCTGTTGGTTCGATTTGATAGAATTCTTCAAATATCTTTTGTAATTTATCAGTCGGGATGCCAATGCCGTTATCTTGCACCCACGCCATGATTTGGTCCCCCTGTTCGATTGCGCCAACCACAATTTCACTTCTCTCGGGTGAAAATCGAATGGCATTATTGAGAAGATTGACAAATGCCAACGTGGTCTTTTCGAGGTCCAGATCCGCATAGAGTGGATCATCTTGAAATGCATAGACCAGTTGCAGGTCCCGTTTCGCTGCGAAGTATTTGATCTCATCCAGGGCAGAATTCAACACATCCTGTATTGGGGTTTTTTCCTGACGCATTTCCATTTCATCGGATTGAAGCAGGGTCAGGTTGTTCATTTGGTCGAGCAACGAACGCGTTTTTGTCGCCGCATTGGCCACCCGGTCAACGTGACCTGAGAGTTTGTCATCTGTATCCCGCTGAAGGAAGGTTGCATATTCAATAATGACACTGAGAGGCGTGCGCATTTCATGAGACGCAAGCGCGAGGAAACGACTCTTGATTTGATTTGTTTCCTTCACCTTCGCTAGGGCTTGCTGTGTTTTCATTAGCAAGCGTGCATTGTTGATCGCAATAGCAGCATGTGACGCAATGACCGATAAAATTAATACATCACTACCGGTGAATGCACCATCCTTTTTATTGATCGCTTCCAACACCCCCATAGGCCGGTCCTTGATGGGCATGGGAACACCGAGCAAAGTTTTTACCTTGAATTTCACATGATCTGCAGCGATGGAGTAATGGCGGGGGTCCTGTTGCACATCGTTCAGGATCATAGGCTGGTTGGTACGAAAAATTGTCCCAGCAAGGCTGCTCTCAATTGGGACAGGGATCTCGGCCAGTTTCTCAGGGTCCGATCCTGTGGCGGCTGCAAAGAACAGGCGCGGGTTCTTTTCATCGTACAGTAGAATGGATGCAGCTTCACAGTCCAATAACTCGGTCGCCGTCGCAGTGATGAGTTGGAGCAGTTCATCCAGTTCGAGCGTTGAGTTCAGAGTGACGCTTAGCTCAACGAGACGTAGAAGTGATTTTTGGCGTCCCTCAAGATCCCGTAGTTGTCCGGTTTTTGATAGAGTTGTCATGGAATCAGTTTACCGTTTTTATATGGTGATTTCAAGCCCCTATATTACCTACTTCCGATAAAATCTACGATTGCATGTCAATGTGCCATTTCTCACTTGACCTCCGTCTCCTAACGTTCTACAATTTAGATAAATCTGTCTGACAACCGGGAAGTACTATTCCCGATTCAAAATTCCCTATTTTACGGAGAAAACAATGTCCGATTTCCTGTTCCGCGGTTCGCTGGCTGACCTTGACCCCGAAATCTATGATCTGACCCAGATCGAGGCCGAACGCCAGGTCCGCAAACTGATCATGATCGCCTCTGAAAGCCAGGCCCCGCTGGCCGTGCGTGAAGCGCTTGGTTCCGCATTCCAAAATATCTATGCCGAAGGCTACCCCGACGAAGATACGCGCTGGATGTCCGATGAAGAGATTCTCGATCACCCGGCACGTTTGGCGAATTACCGCCGCAACTCGGACCCGCGCTACTACAAAGGCGTGGAATACGCCGACACCATCGAAGCGCTGGCCCGCCGCCGCGCCGCCCAGACCTTTGCTGCCAACGGTGTGACCCCTGACGAGATCTACGTCAACGTGCAGGCGCTTTCGGGCGGACCTGCTAACAACGCCGTCTACCAGGCGCTGATGAACCTGGGCGATACCGTCCTGGGGATGAACCTGCTGTTCGGCGGACATCTCTCGCACGGCTCGCGCGTCAACCGCAGCGGCAAATGGTTCAACGCGGTGCATTACTCGATCAACCCCGAAACCGAGCAACTCGACTACGACCAGATCCGTGACCTGGCATTGGAGCACAAACCCAAACTGATGATCGCCGGGTACTCATCCTACTCGTGGGTGCCGGATTGGAAGAAATTCCGCGAGATCGCTGACGAAGTCGGCGCGTATCTGCTAGCCGACATCTCGCACATCGGCGGCCTCGTCGCGGCGGGCGTTGTCCCATCGCCCATTGGCATCGCGCATGTCGTCATGTCCACCACCCACAAGAGCCTGGACGGCCCACGCGGCGCGGTGCTGATGACCACCGATGCAGCCATCGCGCGCAAGATCGACCGGGCGGTCTTCCCCGGCGAGCAGGGCGGCCCGCACGTCAACGTGTTTGCCGGGCTGGCGCTGGCTTTCAAACTTTCACAAACCGAGCAGTTCAAGAAGCTCCAAGACCAGACCATCAAAAACGCGGTCGCCATGGTGGACCAGTTCCAGAAGCGCGGACTGGTGATCCCTTTTGGCGGCACTGACACGCACCTGATCAACATCGACTGTAACACCATCGTCGGCGAGGATGGCACCGCCCTGAGCGGTGACTACGCTTCGCGCATCCTCGATATCGTCGGCGTGGTGGTCAACCGCAACACCATCCCCGGCGACAAATCGGCCATGGATCCGAGCGGCATCCGATTGGGCACGCCCTGGATCACGCAACGCGGCTTCGATGAAGCCAAATCCCGCCAGTTGGCCGACATCATTGCCGACGTGCTGCTGGCCTGCAAACCCTTCAGCGTCGAGACCGTCCGCAAGGGCAAGGCGCGCCGCGCCAAGCTGGATTTCAAGGCCCTCAACGAAGCCAAGATCAAGATCCGTGACCTGGCGCTCTCGGCCGGCATGGACTTCGAGCCCAGCGAGCACGGTTACCCCCATTTCTATTATCTGGATGACAAGGCTGCGAGCGGAGTCTTCGATTTGAAAGGCTCGCGCGTACGCCAGTTCCTGGACTACAGCGTGGGCACCGATCTGACCGCCCTCAAACCTGTATCATCCCAGAAGGGGAGTTCCAGCGCACCGACCTGTGTCCACACCCCGGATGAAACCGTCGAAGGCATGCTGACCTGTGTCACCGCGGACGAATATCGTTTGAGCGTTCCGGCTGAAAAGGCGACGCTGGCCGCTACCTGGCTGCGTGACCTGTCAGATGGCTATATCCTGTTCGATGAGAGTGTCGAAAGGATCATGCCCGGGCCGGTAGTCGTGTCAGATTCAGATGCCAAACCCGTCGAGCGGACGGAAGGCGATTGCTGCAACAAAAATAAACCTTACTTCCTCAGCATGTGCGAGGGCGAGGGTGAAGCGCTGCCGTCCTTTGAATGGACAGAACCCGCCGATCCGCCCCTGCGTCGCACGCCGCTCTACCAGGTCCACAAAGATATGGGCGCGAAAGTGATCCCCTTTGCGGGCTGGGAGATGCCGGTCTGGTACACGTCCGTGATGGAAGAGCATATGGCGACGCGTCAGGCGGCTGGCCTGTTCGACGTGGCGCACATGGGCGTCTATTCGGTGGAGGGCGCGGACGCGGCTTCGTTCCTGGACACGATCTGCGGCAACGACTGCGGCGGGCTGAACCCGGGCGAGAGCCTGTACAGCCACTTCCTGACCCCGGATGCCGAGGTGATCGACGACACGCTGATCTACCGCCGCGCGTATGACAAGTACCTGGTGGTGGTGAACGCCTCCAACGATGACAAGGACCGCACGTGGTTCGAGTCGGTGCGCGATGGGAAGGTCAAGATCGACAACAACCGTCCCTGGGCGCGGACCTACGGCTACGAGGCCGTCATCCGCAACCTGCGCGACCCCAAAGCGGGCGACGACATGCGCGTGGACATCGCCCTGCAAGGCCCGAAGAGCCGCGATACGCTGCTGGCGATGGGCGTGGACGATGCGACGCGCGCGCGCATCATGAAACTCAAACGTACCGAGTTGTGCGATGCCGTAGTAGGTGGTTTTGACCTGATCGTCTCACGCACGGGCTATACCGGTGAGAAGATGGCCTTCGAGTTGTTCGTGCATCCCGAGCGGGCCGCGGACTTCTGGAACGCGGTCCTCAAAGCGGGCGAACAATTCGGCGTCAAACCGATCGGCCTGGGCGCACGCGACAGCCTGCGCACCGAGGCGGGACTGCCGCTCTACGGCCACGAAATGGGACTTGGCTCCGGTCAGATGGGTCAATCCGATCTGGGCGTAGCGGAAGGCGGCTTCGGCTCCTACGTCAAACCCTACAAGCCGTACTTCATCGGGCGCGAAGCCTTCATCGCCAATGAGCAGACCCGCAAGGGCATGGTGGTGCGTTTCCGCTTCACCGAGAAGGGCGTGCGCATGGCCCACAACGGCGACCCGGTGGTGGACAAGCGCGGCAAGGCTATCGGCTGGGTAAGCTCCTGCGCGGTGGACGCCGAAGGCTACCTTACCGGCCAGGCTTACCTGGACTTCAAGAACGCCGAAATGGATACGCCCATCTGGGTCTACCAGTCGGCGCCGGACAAGACCGGCCCCGCTCCGGCCGAGATGAAGGTCGGCGATAAGGGTGTGCTGCCAACGGCGGCTGCCGTGG
>Ga0209536_100002527_pt1 | contig 29816 bp, 13 predicted proteins | sample DeeMarSeWOR28_12_FD_187461 | JGI IMG/M metagenome (GOLD analysis project Ga0209536, IMG submission 187461) | Marine sediment microbial communities from White Oak River estuary, North Carolina - WOR-2-8_12 (SPAdes) (version 2) | ecosystem: Environmental > Aquatic > Marine > Intertidal zone >...
AAGAATGTGCGTGAATAAACTTCCCATCAATCACAAATCCCATTCTAACTGTACCAAGACCCAACCACTCAATATCCATCCAAAGAATTTGTGCTTTGGAAATATCTAATGTAATACCAGAAACTCCAGTACCATCTAACTTATCAATGTTCCAGTCATCCTGTGCTACCGCAGTTTGAGTTCCAGTGGATAAACTTCTTTCCACAAAATAAGGTGTTGTTCCATTAATCTCAAAATACATTCCATTATCAGCACCAAAATAACCAACTCTCTGTCTTAAGTTTGTTTTTGGTGTAGCAGGAACAAAGGTATTTAAAACAAGTAAAGATTTTCCTGGTTGATATGAGAATGTCTTTGTAGTCTCTCTAATTACCGAGCAACCAGCAGTAGTTCCAATACCAATATTGACTAAACCTTGAGTTGTTGCAAATCCAACTGTAGAACCAGTCCCTACAATCAAACTCTCCCAAAGATTATTGTCTCTGTATCTATGAGAACTATCAAATAGTGTAAGTGGTTGAGATGTTCTGGTTCTTCCAAAAGCATCTGGATTTACACTTACTGGAAATCTATTGTAATCATCTACAACATTACCATCCCTTGTTGCAATCAAAGGCACTTCAAAGAGTGTTCTTTCCTGATTTAGAAAGTCTTGTTCATTCTTATTCCACTGAGCCATTAATCAATCACTCCACGATAGTCTTTCTGGTCTGTATCTTTGTGCGTTTTTAATTGTTAGTGAATTTGGTGTTATTGGATAGATATTATGAACAATTGCTCCAGGATACTCTCCCTGAAGTTGTTCTGCAAGTGCATTTTTATCCATAATATTACCTTCAACTTCAAGGCGATATAATTTACCTTCCCAAACAACATCTGCAAAAAATGATTCAGTTGCTTGCTCTGGTTGAGAAGATCCTACATTTAAGGTGCCGTTAAAGTCTCCGTTGATAGTGATACTCTCTGAAATAAATTGTTGAAAACTTTTCATTTTAGTTACAATTCCAACGACGAAGGGCTTTGTTGATTCTTGAATCTGGGTCTTTTGCAGTTTTTGCTGGAGTCAATTTAGATTTCATCCCAGACATACGCCGACAAAATGCTGCACGACGCTTTGCTCTTTTACCTTTTGGTTTTTTTTCAGTTACTGCGGTTTGTAACTTTGAACCAGGATTCTCACGACGATAGGCATCAACCGCTTTCTGACTTAAACCATCTGTTTTATCTTGACGATTGACTTTTTGCCAGTCTTCCGATAATCCGAAATCTGCTCTCCAGTTTGAATATTCTTCATTTTTTACCATACCGTGAATAAATTTCCCTTTAGTTTGTTTATCGTGCCAAGAAATACTTCTAATCTGACTATTTGCATAATCGGAAGATTGAGATTGTGTTCTTGGTGTGGAACTAAATCTAGTTCTTTTTTTGGTTCCGGGTCTATTTTTTTTCCATTTGAAGTGTGATTTTTTTTCTTCTCTTCTATCTTCAGAAGCAGCTCTTCTCATCTCAGGATCTTGTCCCATAACTTCCTCTGCTCTCATTTCACCACTATCAACATAATCTGCTGCAGAATCAAGATAATCTGCTGCCTTTGTAATTTTTGATTGAACCCAAGCTTTAATATTTCCTTCCCCCTTCATTTTTTTACGAAGTCTCTTTGCCGCAGAAACAATTGTAGAGAGTTCTGAGCGAGCCATTGAATGCTCGTGATCATACTCCTTAGACTCTGGGAAATTTCCTGGATGTGGGGTATTAGGATCATAATCTTTACCTAAAATACTTGGTAAAGAGTACATATCCCAAAACTTTGGTCCATATTTGCACTCACTACGAGTCTCATCTTTTTTACATTTTGGGCAGTATCTAATCATTTCGATTGCCTCAGATTTAGTTCCCCAATTTTTGGCGCCAACTTTACGACACTTAACAAGTGCTCCAGATGCATACGCACTTGGCCAAACATCATATCTTGACCTTACTTTGTGATAACAAGCATCTTTTTTACCACTACCCTTACTTGGTCTATCTTTTTGTGCTTCGTTAAGTTCCATTGCTTCTTTAATTCCTGGTTCTGCTTTGACGTAATTTTTATCTTTTTTACCTTTAGCAAAAGTTGGAACATAGGTTGGACTTGCCCCACCAGTTTTTGCTTGTTGCCCCTTATCTTTTTGTCTTTTTCTTCTAACTGCCGATGCAATCAAAGATTTTCCCTTTTTACCTTTTTTCTTCAATGAAGCAAGTCTTGCACTACTAAAACATTTTGGAGTTTTAGTTTCTCCCGGTTCATTAGCACAGGGAGAACCATCTGCTTGAACCCATCCAGGTTTTCCTTCTTTTGAACGAGAACCTTTAAACCAATGATGAAGAGTTCCTTCGGAAACATCTTTAAATTTTTTATGGTCTTTTTTAGCATCAGATTCCATTTTTTTCAGACGAGTATAATAATCTGGAATTTCATCTAAATGTTGAAGAGCAATATCAGTAGCAAGATCTTTATCTTTTGTATGTTCATGCTCAATTGGTATTCCCATTTCAAGTTGCTTCTTTACAAAAGAAACTTCAAGGCGATGTTTCTTTGCAATTTGCTCAACTGATTTGTGAGATTTTAACTGATGCACAATAATAAAAAAAATTTACTCTTTACTATTTAGAAAACCTTGCTTTAACAATTTAGAGAGTTCTGTAGTCGATCCGACAAATACCGCGTTGTTTGTAACATTGTTAGTTGTTTTTGTAGATTCATCTTCAATATCTTTTACTTTCTTCTGAAGGTCTATAAGTTTATCAGTTACATCTCCAACATTTTTTATAAGTTGTCCCGCAACTTCATATGCTCTTGGAGATGCAGAGTCTCCGGCAAGTTCCATAATTCCATTAATTGCTTCTTGTCCCTTTTCAATTAATGAATAGAGATTAGCTCTAGTGTATTCGTAGTCTTTTTTAATATCATCTGGTTTTATAGGTGAAACCGTTATATCCAAATTTTTTTCATCGCCCTTCACAATACTACTTTCAATATTGAGAGATTGGTCCAATTTATCATAATTATTGTTCATAATCTACTAAATGTCCTGCTGTTGAGTTGGGCTATATGTTTTACTATCGAAGAACATTTCTGTAGTTTCACCAAATCCAAAATCATCATCTGGACCAGCATCAATTGGATCCGGAACAACCGTATAACGCATTTCTCTTTTAGCTGTAGTAGTATCTGTTCCAGAATAGTAATCAACCTGTACTTTACGAATAAGTCCATCTGTGGATTCTGCAATTGGACCAAATAGATAGGTTTTTGCAGTAAAATTAAATGTATAAATTAAAACTCTTCTTGTAGAAAAATCACCCTCATAATCATCAGTGAATGATACGTTATCCAAAACTATTGGTATATCACGTTTTTCTCCAATTGAATCAATTAAATCTACTGTTAAATTAAATGATGGTTGAAAATAAGGTAAAATCTGTTCTACTACTTGTAAAGCATCATCCTGAAGTTTAGACATTAAATTTAATTGAAATCCAATATTATACGGAACTGGCATATAAACTTTTTTTACATTTCCACCATCACAAGCTTTAAATGTTTGTGTAACATTAGATTTTCTTGTTGGATCATATTGAATAGATGTCATTTCAAATGATAATCTAGGTAAAGTTATTGCAATTGGTTTGTTCAATTCTGGTTGCTGCTCAATTCTAGCCAAGAACTTTTGAACGGGACCATATGCTAAAGGAATTTTGATCTGACTAATACTGTCACCAGAAGAATCTTTATGTCTAACATTAATATCATTAAATACTGTTCCAAACGCAATAACAGTTCTTCTAATTATTTCGTGATAAAAATAAGTTCCTAACATTAATAAGTACCAAATGGATTTGACTGTGAAAAATCTATAATTTGATCTGCTTGATCTTGAATTTCTTTATTTTCCCCATATTTATCATAGAGATCCCATTCATTTACAATGGATACTGCATAAGTTGCGGAAGAAGATGATCCGACAATAATTTCTCCGGGATAAAATTCAAAGTTATTTTCTCCAATGTTTGCAAAAGATACTTTTAATATCTTAGTATCATAATCCCACGATTTAACTCTTGCTTGAGTTCCTGAAATAGAACCCGTAATAATCTCATTGAATATATAGGTTCCAAATCCACTTAAAGATGGTGGATTTTCAATAATAATCGATGGAGATTCAGTATACCCTACACCTGGATTAGAAATCCTAATTGCAGAAATTTGATTATTTGTTCCTAAAGAAGCAATTCCGACCGCAGTTTCTCCAACCCCAACAGAACCTACAATTGTTATTAATGGTTTATTTTTATACCCACTACCAACGTTCAACATATTAAATGAAACAATTCCACTATCAACTGTTTCTATAGAACACGTTGCAGCAGCTCCAGATCCTCCGCCCCCAATTATTGTAATAGTTGGTGCTACTGTATATCCAGATCCAGCATTAGTTAAAAGTATTTCTTTAACCGATCTAACTCCACCAAATGATGAAGTTATTGCAACTGCCGTTGCATTTGTTCCTCCTGAAGGAGCAGTAGATATAGAAACTACAGGGGCGCTGGTATATCCATAACCATCATTATTTAAGTAAATCCTTCTTACATATCCAGATCCAATTGTTGCGGATGCTGTCGCAGTCGATCCACTACTGATCAATGTTAATGTTGTAATATATCCTTCATCTTGAACTTGAGTGTCAATCTCATCGATACTAGTGTCAATAACTTCATCCTCATATTCAAACAATTCACATTTTAGTTCATAGACGTATAATTTTCCTAATTGGTAAAATGGTTGTTCATTTTCAACATATTTAACTTCAAATAATCTTTGTCCCAATGGAAAATAAACTAAATCTCCTTCTCTTGGTCTAGTTGATATTTCAATTTCGTTATCGTCACTAGATTCTAAAAATGGGGCAATAAAATCTTCAAATCTTTCTTTTGAAATAACTAGATTTACTTCATCCTTTAAAGTAACCCCAAACTTTGTTAAAATATCTCCTTGTCCAGTATATCCATCGTAATTATTTACATAAGCTTCTATAGCATAATTGTCATCAAATTTTGAAGATGATACTTCTTTAAGAATGCTTTCTTTCCTCACAAATTTTCTTGGGATGTAAATAACTTCCACACCATAAATTTTAAGCTGCTCATTAATTAACTCTTGAATGAGTCTCTGTTCATTTCGAGATCCTTGTAAGAAAAAGGGATTAAGTGCCATTATCCAATAAAATCGTAAGGTGGTAGTTCATAATCCATTGCCATTCTTTGTCTTATGCTTTCAAGTTCTTTTTCAGCATCATCATACATTTCTCTACCATTTAATTCAATTCCTCCAGGAAGTTTTACTCCTCTAAATTTAATTAAATTTTGTCCCCACTGCCTCTTCATTAAAGAAGTTAAATATTTTTTCAAAAAACTATCATTATAAACTTTAGTAAAATCATTTGGATTTAGAATTCTATAACAGTCTATAACAATAAAAGTATCTTTAGATTTTGAATTCCAATCTATATCCAAATATAGTCTATTTTGCCTTTTATTGAATCTGATTTGCTTGTCAGTTGAAAGTAAAAAATCAATATCTTCTAAATAAGTTTTCACCATAGCATACTGTAAAAGTTCAACAGAATTAAAATAATATAAATCATTTAAAAATAATTGGTATTTAATACTCCACATTCCAGCTGAAATAGAACTAGTATCAAATTTAAAAACTTTTTCAATTCCTATAACAGAATCTGGAATTTGAATAAAATTTGAATTCTCATAAAAGTTAAAAGTTGTAGTTCCTACACCAGAAATATTTGTAGTTCCAGTTGTAGTGACAATACCAACACCATTGGTTCCTTGTGCCTTTCCCCTATTTAAATCATCATCAGTAATTTTGTACTTTAAATACATTCTTTCGACACCATCAAAATGTCTTTCTTGAAAATATTGAAGTGCATCATCTACTAAATCATCTATTTGCTCATCGGCTAAATTAATTTCCAAAACAGGAGCACCTAACTTTCTTAGACAATAATCTATTAATTCTTGTCTACTATTTGGTGTTGACATTAATAAACTCCTCCATCTATGACGCTTGACCAGGTAGGAATACCTGAAGAATTAGTTGAAACTATATAGTTAGTCTCAGATATAGATACTGCAGTTGTTCCAGTTGAAACTAATTGATCATTTTGATCAAAATATGCAATTCCATACGTTTCTCCAATAGGATAATATAAAGATTGTCCAACTGTAAGAATTCCACTAATATTTCCATTACGAGCAGTAAATTCATCAAATACTAAATCATCTGAAATATATAAATCACCACCAACATAAAGATCTCCACCTGTCGTTGTAATTCCACCGTTGGCGGCAAGGGTGGAAATTCCAGAAACATAGAGAGTTCCTGATAATGAAGCATCATTGGCAGTAAGATCGTCAAAAACGATATCATCTTGAACGTATAAATCTCCTCCAATATATACGTCATTTTGAAAAGTTGCTAAACCAACAAAAGTTGATACGCCACTTACGCTTATTTGAGTTACGGAGGCAATTCCTCCAATTACATTTTCCGCATTTATTGCATTTTTACCAGCAGACCCAGAAACACTAGAAACAACTTTTATAGCATTTTGTTGTCCGACTCTGACTTTTGTAGCATTTTGTTGTCCGACTCTGACTTTAATATCTGCCATTAGCGGGTAACTCCTTCTCTTACGAGAACCATTCCTTCAATAACTCTATTTTTATATCCTAGTGGATCTGTAACAAGAACATCATATACATATCTTCCAGGTTTTAAGTCTGTAGTTTGGGTAGAACCAAGAGAAACGAGAACCTGTCCCGAAGATGGTGGGTCTACTATTTCTGCATTAAAAGTAGTTGCAGTAGATCCACCTGCCCATTTTCTCATCTGAGATTCTACAGTATATCCGTTCAAATCAAGAGCCGAATTATTTTCGGAAGCTTCTAAGGTAAAAGATTGACTAAAATCGGAACCAGCATTAATAACTAAATTATTTACATATACTGATGCCATGTATTTTTAAAGCTCTACTTCTTATTTATGCTCCAAGAACTCCAAGAGAACTCAAAGAATTAATAACCTCTTGTTGTTTTAAATATAACTTACAATATAATTTTGAAAAGTTTTTTAATTCTTCTAAACTCAATTCGTCTATAAAACGAGAATGTTTTTCGAATTCAAACATTTTATCAATAGTATCAAGTTCTATTTTATTTGGATCCATTTACAATCTCCTTCAATAAAGATTTAATTTCATTTATATCTGCTTTTATTTTATCAATTTCATTTTTTTGAACTTCTCGATTATGTAAACTATTTACATACTGGTTATATGCTTGATTATCAAAATTAATTATAGCACCACTATTTTCATCACGATATAAATTTGGGTGTCCTTGTACTTTAATCATCTGACGGCAATGGTTCTTAAATCTCTAAATCTTGGTGGATTTGCCTGATCTGTACCAGACATAACAATTTTAATTGTATATCCAGTAAAATCTCCAAGATTACCTGCAGTAAATTCATACTCTAAAAATTGTTCTTCTAAACTTGCGGGAACAAATGTATCTGGAAGACCACTATTTTGTGTAGGATCAATAACATCTAAGTATCCATCTTGGTTATTATCAATTGTTAAATTATTATAACCAGGGAATAATTCGAAAGACTGATTAACTTCCGAAGAATCTGGGCGAATTAAACTGTAAAGAACTCTGAAATCTGCAGAAGAAGGTCTATAAGCACTTAAAATAACTTTTAGAGATGTTGCAGGTTGAGATAGTCTTACTGTATTAGAGACATATATTGAAGAATGTGGATCATTTGTAAGCGAATTAACTCTACCATCATTAATATAATCTGAAATCGGATTATTTAAACTATTACTTTGTAAAATTGCAGAACAATTTTTCCAAAAAACTATAGGAGAAAGATTACTATCTGAAGTTGATAGATTTACTTTTAGAAGTAATGATTTACTTCTATTTTGTAACAATGTCCCATTCAGATAAGTTGTTTCATTAATATTTGAACAAACAATTCTTGTTGATGAAAGTTTATTAACAGATCCAATTTCAACATCTTGATATCCTTGATCTTGGAAAGAAATTTCATTACCACTTACACTAGTTCCACTTACTGTTCTTATTTCTGTTGAAATATCAGTTATAGAACTAGGAATAATAGAAGAAATTTGAGGTATTATTGAGTCATATTGAATATTTTGCGTAGCAGTGATTTGATTTCCCCCAACAGAAGACTCTGAATTAAATGATAATTCGGGATAGTTAGGAAATGATCCATCATCATCTCTATCAGTTTTGTTTGTATCAGTATTTCCATTTATATCAAGTTCGGACCTATTAAATTCGAGATAATAAGTATCAATATCTTTAGATACATCACTAATATCGTGAGTTGTATTAATTCTTCTCAGTGAGACTCCAGAGAGTTCATATTTATAAACTGGAGTATCAGAAGTGTGAGATTCTTGTGGTGTTGAATCAATTCCCCTAGTTAATGATAATAATTGATTACCAGAAACATTTTCATACTTAATTATTTCATTCCCAATTTTTACATATCCAGGATTTCCATTACCGGTAGTAACTGGAGCACCTTCAAAAGTTACAAAATTTTCTGTGGAAGCAAGACTAATAACAGTATCAGTAGAACCAACTTGTGTGGTTAATGTTCCTGGTTCAACATCCGATTCTACATTTTTTATAATAACTCTATTATTTGCGGCATACATTCCGTGTTCGAAATGACTAACTTCCATAAAGTTTCCATCATAAATTCCTCCAATAGGAGTTGATGATCTAATTGTTGTTGATGCTAAAGATACTGCTGTTCCCGAGTTATCATAGTAAACAAGTTGATTTCCATAGGATGGGGATGTGCCAAAATTCTTAGATTGAACATTTGATAAGTATAACGTGTCAATTCCATCAATTGAATCTATAGTAATAAGGGCATTTTTTCCAGAACTAGTGGAAACGGTTGATGTAACAATTCCCACAACATCTCCAACGGAATATCCATTTCCGGGAGAAACAATTGTTGCAGATGTTATAGAAGAAGTTCCTATTGATACAGTTGCTATATTTAATTTTAATCCAGACCCACTACCAGTAATTGGATATGTATCTACAGAAGATGTAACACCATAATTAAATCCACCGTTAGTCACACTTACTGTTGAAACTGAACTTCCTGTACCAACAATGTATCCATACTTGTATAGTTCACCACCTGGAGACACCTTCCTTCCAGATGTTAATATTCCTACTAAATTTGTGTTTGTTGAAGGTATCGTTGTAATACCAACACTTATTTTTCTTGGAAGTACTTTAATAGCATTATTAGTAAGTATAGGTACAAATCCATTACTTTCATTAAGAGTTGGATTTTGGAAAAATACACTTCCATTATTTGCAGTAAATCTAGCTTTATAAAGTTTAAACTTCATATCTTCATATTGATCTGCTGTCCAAATAGAACCATTTTGTGATTTGAAGAGACTTCCAATTCCAAATTGTCTAGAATAAATAACACTTGATGCATCTGGAAGAGTAGAAGTATTTACAGTTTTTTCACCCATCTTAGCAATCCAAACCTCATATTGATCTGATTGATCAGAAATAAGTACAACTGCATATTCTAATCCTGGCGAAAGATAAATTGGAGAATCAAATACGACGTGTGTTGCTACGGTAGCATCTCTTGATGTGTTTATTTGATTTGGTCTTAAAGTAACTCTTGAAAGAATTGTTTTAGTTGGAATTCCTAATTCAAGCGTTCTAATTTCTACTGTTAATGGGGCATTATTAGAATCTTTATTTGCAAAGAAAAGGTCAACTGCTGTTAAATATGCTCCATTAGAATCATCATAAATTGTATTTGTAGTTGTATTTTCAATATTTCCACCAACGGTAAATGATTGTGCTAAAGGATCTACAAATTGAAATGTGACTGTACTTGTCGTAATTGTACGCTGCCTTTCTTCCCATCTTCCACGAGATACATAAACGCATTCTCCAGAGGAAATTAATTTACTTCCCGAAAGTGGTGTCTCATTGCTGGAACTTGATGTTAATTTATAAATTTTAGATCCTGTATTTATTCTAACTGTTGGTACAGGTCTACTATTAGGATCTCTTAGGAAAAATGACCCTAAAAGATCTCCATAGTTGTCTGATATTAATCTTAAATCTTTTACATAAGCTACAGCTCCGCTAGTTTTGCCGACCAGTTTCATTCCACGAACTAAGTAACCGGAATATAATCCTTGAGTTTGTTGGCACAATGAATCAATATCTACATTTAAAATTTTTGATGAAGAACTGTATGATGATGAAATGTTTTCATCTCTATTATATGGATTAATATTGTAGACGTTAGATGGATTATTAAAAGGTCCTTCTTTGTGATTTGATTTTGCAACTCTAAATGTAATTAAATTTTGATTATTAAATGTTCCAATAACTTCTTCTCCAGTTTGAAATGCGCCCGAAGATCCATAGTTTTGCAAATTAGAATCACTGGATATTTCAATTAATTTTGGAATAAAGTCTACTTCACTAACACCATCTAAAAATTGATAGAATCTTGTCAGAGGTCTTAAATTAGATGCACTAAATCCAGTGTTTCTAGATCTCATAAAAATTTCATCACCATCAAAGACTTCTTCTTCTACTGTAGTTACTGTAGCACCTGTTAGTCTATTAACAACTCTTCTCAAACCAAATAACCAACCCCAAAAACCTCTTCTTCTTATTCTTCTTTGAGTAAATATAGGTTGTGCATTATTTTGATTAATCCATGCCTGTGCTCCTCCAGGAGTAACCCTAAGAACTGTGGATGAATTAACTTGAATATCATCAAGTTGAATTGTTCTTACCCAATTATCACTTTCTGGATTTAGTTTTATATAACCATTGTAACTAACCACATTAAATGGATTAACATTTTCCACTCTGGTTGCTAATGGTTGCTCAATCCATCCAATCGAGTCATATTTTAGGGTAATAACATCACCAGTTTTCTGAACATTTGGATCATATAAAGTAAAATCATCACTTAAATCTAAATTTTCATTTGTAATTACTTGCGATGGAACGGGAAGTAAATTAATACTATTCCTTCCTACCGGTGGAGTTAATTCTTCAGTATCAAAATCAATTTCCGTAGTAGTCAGCTGATTATTCATCAAATCATAATTTTTAAAATCATCAGCAAAAAATCCTGTCTTAAATCTATTAAATCCTTGTGCATCCTGAATTTGAAGAGTTTGAGTATTTAATTCCAATAAAGAAAGAGAAGTTACTCTTTCTAAATTTTTAACTCTATTCTCAATAAGACCAATATCTCTCATTGTATATCTTCTATTATCAACTAAAGATATAATTGCATCTCTAGGGTCATAAAGATAAGGAGGTAAAGTTATTGTGGCAAGTTCCATAACCTCGGTAGGTCTTACTGGAGGTGTAGGTGTTACTGATGGAACTCCTTGTGCAACAATAAAATTACCTAGTTTATTGAGGTATAATTTATCAATTCTTCCTAGATAAAATTCATAAGATACTAAAGAACTTTCATTTGGTGTTAAAATTAACTTTGGATCTGAACCGAAAGATCTTGAAGAAAAATCAAATGGTGAAGAAGAAAAACTAGTAATAGGTGATACTCTTGGTCTAAAATCTAATGTATCGGATGCTCTTATATTTTCAATTCCGATAAATGGAATATCAGATTCAAATCTCTCTGATTCATAGCTGTTAACTGTAAAAACATCTCCATTATCGTTACTTGGGACCATATAATAGTCAAAAATCACTAATAATTTACGTGCTGGGTCAGATTCACCTTTTTTTCTTACTAATCTAGAATAATCATAATATTGTTGCTTTTGACCTTTATCTAAAATAAATTTATTTGTAATATTTTTATATTTTCCTGGAATGAATGATGTTATGTTAGTGCTAATATTAGATTCATCAAAATAAACCGATTCTTCTACAAAAAACTTATTATCATTTAAATAGACAATTCCCAAAGTGTTTGCTGATGGTTTAGAAACAACTCTAGCAACTGCCTTACTTTCGTTACCAATAATATTTTCACCAATAATAGCATTAGTATCTACATTTACTCCAGAATTAAAAGTAACAGTATCTAGAATAGGCGATAAAATGTCTAAAGATTCATAAACTGCAATAATTTTAGCAACATCTGGATATAATAAACAAATTTCTTCATCTTGAACTCTTAGACCATAATATTGGTTATAAGTTAATCCATCATTAATTGAGGTATTGATTCCTACTCCTGACTGCGAATTTTTTGAAAAATCAATATTTATTATTTTACTACGATTCAGTTTTTTAATCTTATTCTGAATACCATTTTTTGTAAAAGTTGCATTAATTGAACTAATAGATTTATTTTGAATATTATTAAATGTTAACTCGTTATTAAATACAGATACTTTATCTGCAGTTAGCGCCTCAATACTTCCATCTTCATAATGAACCGAATATCTCTCTTCATCAAATGCTTCAAATTGTGCTATTGATGTGTTTATTCCTAAATTAAAATTGGATGGAGATACTACTAAAACTCCTCCAGAAGGAGTTAGTGTTCCTGTTGATTGTGCGCTAAAAACTAAATTAGAATTACTTAAGTTAGTTGCTGAAATATTTTGATTAGGAAGTTCTGCATATAAAAATCCTCTTTCTTGATTTCTAATTGTAGGGACTCCAAGAGAAAATGTTACAGTTGTTTCTGTCCCAGGTAATTCTCCATTACAAACTCCACTAACGTTCGGAACATCAATGACAGTTAGTGTAGTTTTATCCGCAGAAATTGCAGACACTCTATTATATGTTTCTGTGTTAAATCCTACTCGTTGATATCTAATGATTGAATTAGTTGTAATTCCACTAAAAACTTTTCCTGATCCTGTAGTTACTGTTCCACCATTAATTGTAATTGTATCTGTTGGAGAAAATCCAAAAGGAATTATTTTATTAAGTTGCGTATCTGCAACAAAAGCAGTTGAAAATCCCGAAGTAGCAGTTGACTGATATACTGATTTAATATCTTGGGTGGAATATACGACAATATTTTTAATTATTCTTTGGATCGATTCTGTACCATTGATTAAAATTGGTTCATTTAAAATAAAAGATCCGGAAGTTTGTCTTAAGAAAATTACATCTGAGTCAGATCCAGCTGCGGTTGCATATCCAGATGCTCCACTACTTTTACCTTTAATGAAAGAAGTTTCGGGTAATTCAGAACTTGATATACTTTTATTCAACTGAATTTGAATATAGGTTTGAATATCATAAAGATATAAATCCCAATTAGTAGAATTTCCGGCATAAGCAGCATCAGTTACTGAGAATGTATAAATTCTAGCATCTCCAATTTTAGTTCCAGATGGAGATGTTGTTGATGATGATCTATAATTATATAATTCTATTGATTCTTTTTGTTTTGGCGCTCCAGAAACATTATTGATTCTAATTAAATTTCCCATTTCAAAGGGAACATTAATATTTTCTCTAAGTTCAGTAGTTCTAGGTTTTGGTACGTCTACAATTTCTATCCCAGTTTTTTCAATATCATATCCTCTAACATAAGCTTTACCTGGTGAAAATTTAATGCACATCAAGTTGGAAGAAGGAGTATTCCCTTGATCAGTTTTTTCGTTACTAAAATATATTCCATCATTTCCTAATCTATCATTTAAAGAATTTTGTAAGGAAAATTCAAATGGATCTACAACATAATCTCCAGATTCATCATAAGTTCTTTGTGCCAAATAATCTTTAATTAGTGAGTAATTCGTCTTTACTTCTATTTTTTGAATATTTCCTTCACCAACTCTTAGTAATTCTACAAAATCAGTATCATTAGTGTCACTAGTAAGTTTTTTAGTTAAGATTAAGTTTATCTTAAATCTATCCGCACCCGGTGCAGCATAATTTGTAAACCCTTTGGCATTATCATACAAAGTAGGATCATCTTTAGATGTAATTATTTCTTCAGATACTCTAAGACCAACTCTATATGAAGGAGTATTAGTATAATAATCTAAAATAATTGTTTGCTTTTCAACTCTGACAAAAGTTCCTCTAATAAAATAAATACCTTCACTAATAGATGCAGATGATCCAATTGAAGTTGAATTTTCTGAAATAGTTGTGGAAAAAGGAATTCCAGATCCTATAGTTCCTACAATCTCACTTGAAAATAATTCTTCATTATCTTGAAATTCACTTACCTGAAAATCGGTATTTGAATTGAGATATTTAACATATATTGTTGGGTATTCAACTTCAGAATTTGGAAGTTGTACAAATTGAACTGTGGCAGTTACTCCCGATATTTGTCCAGTAATTTGTTTTCCAACAAAATTATTTAGATATGAACTTATATCAACTCCATATTGTTGTGGGTTTAATTTAACTGCATAAAATTGACTATCATAAAAAATACTTCCAGGAATTACTACAGATCCCTCTTTAAATATGTGGCTACCAAAAGACTCTATTTGATTTTGCAGTATTGATTGCAGAGTATTTAATTCTCTCGCTTGAATAGATCTTCCGGGATTAAATAATACTTTATAGTAGTTTTTATCCCTTGCTCCCAAATCTTCTTCAGCAAAATCATCAAAATATGGGTTTATGTTGAGGTTAGTTTTTTGAGCCATCTGTTAAAATTCCAGAATAATTTTAATATCTTCTTTTTGTCTAGAATTTCTAGAAATTGTTGATCTGTTATCAATATAAATTATGTCTCCAGACCTATTATTTATCTCAGGAACTGCAAGACCATCCACAAACTCCACACCTAAATCTATAAGTTTATTTGAAATAGTAGTAGTAATCCCAGAAAAATTCATTATATTTGCAGAAAATCCCCCAGAAGTTTTAGTAATCTGAGATGAACCTGCTGGTTCAAAATCTAATATTGAACTTGTTGATGCTGAGAAAAATGACGACATTCCAACAAAATCTTGGTGAGAAGAACCTCCCCCACCACCATAATATAAAGATCTATCTCTATAGTATTTTAGGACTTTTGTTTCACTATCATAAGAAACTACATATCCATAAGCAATTCCTAATCCACTTTCTACAGTTTGCTGTATTTTATCTCCAATAGAAACTGAACCAACAACATTTTCAAGTCTCATAGAGTATACGCCAGAAAATTCAGACTGAACATAAACTGTAGTACTAATTCCAGTTTCGTCATAAACATATGGATTTTTTATAATCCCAATTTGTGCAAATTGAGAATCTACTGGGAAGTCTTTAGTAGAATCATCAAAACGAACATATACTAAAACTTTATCTGCTCCTAATTCCTGATATACATCAAATCCGTGACCTTTTGATGGTGGAATAATAGGAATTAATTCGGCAAAAGTTCCTGGATTTACTTGCGATCCTAAATCTACTAAAGCATATGTATAATTTTTGCCTCCAGACGTTACTACTACATCTGAAATTGTGTTATCGGAATCAACAGTAACTGATACTGTTCCACCAGAACCATCTCCAACTAAATTACAAGATTTTGTTCCTGCTGCATATCCTAGTCCCTTGTTTTCAATATAAACTTTTTTAATTTGATTTTCATTTATACTAGAGTCGCCATTTTCTCTTATTGCTTGAATTTGAGAATCTGTAGATGTTTTCCAGTTGTTTGGAACTGTAATATAGTCGGTTGAATCAAATTTTATAACATCACTTGGTGACATTGTATAAAGATATTTCCAAGTATACCCATCATCTAATGTAACTGGTTCCAGATCCGTAAATGTTGGTTCTATTTGGGACGCATTACCTGTTCTCTTTTCTCCAGAGGAACTGTTACTGATGCAAATATAAACCCTATACTCTGAATTAATTACATAATAATTTGCATCATATAATCTTAATGCTCCAGTAGTTGGTGCAGAATTTATTCCACTATAATCAGGTCTATACATCTCATACGTTTGTCCCGAGACCCAATTTATTCTTCTGATTACTCTTCTGACATTAGCACTAGTTATTTTTTTACCAAATAACATTGTACTTTCATAATGATTTAAATAATCTGTATTATCTGTTGGATTTGGCGGGTTGGTATTCCATTCAGAATCTCTACCAAATCCTGAAGGTGGTGTACTTGCATTTGATAAACCAACAAATACATAGAATGAATTAGAAGAATCATCAATAGAATCTACAAAACTAGAAGCATTGAGTATTCTAAATTTATCAGTTACAATTGCAGACATTTGAATATCTTTTTTTTTATATTTATATTGAGATTGATACTAATTAAATATTTTCTGTAAGTGGTCCAATAGATTTAAATCCAAATCCCCTCCTTTGAATTGTTGGGAATGTTGTAAGACCAGAATTAATCGTAAATCCAGAAACACCTATTGAAATTGATTGCGATCCCCTAGAAAATCCGGAAAGTTTACCCCAAGAGAAATTACCAACCCCACCATTTATAGAAAGTCCAGTTGTAGCAATTCCTACAATTGATGCTCCGGAGTCAACGTTGCAAGTTATAACTCCAACAGCATCGTTAATTCCACTAACATAGTAAATATTATCTAAAAATGTTGTTCCAACTCCAACAACAGAAGTATTATTGTTGCCAATAGAAGTAACTCCATTTCCAACTTTTGTATTGAAAATATAAATTGGATAACCAGTAGAAATTCCAGAAGATGATATTAAAGGCAAATCTAACTTAAAGTTAATTGCTAGTGCTGTTCCTACTCCAACAGTTGTTCCAATTCCAATAATTGTTCCAACTGTACCCGCAATGTCAGTCAAATTAGTAATATTTTCATAAACTGGTTTAGGTGTAGGTATTAAAACTTGTGGTGGATTAGTACTTGTATATCCAGAACCAGGATTTGTTATTGAAACATCAGAAAGTGATCCATTTACTACGGAAATTGATGCAGTAGCAGGAGTTCCTGCTGTAACTGATAATGTTGTTCCAAATCCAACAATAGATGCTGGTGGATTAGAAATCTTCACTTCTACAAAAGAACCAGTGTATCCGCTACCAACATTATCAATTGTTAATGATTGGATAGTACCAGAAACAGAAACAACCGCAGTAACTGCTGCAGAAACAATATCTGGATTGCCAGATACAATTAAAGCATCAAAATCTATTTCAATTGGTGTAATACCTTCATAATTAAAGAGAGATATGGAGTCTACAAACAGTTCAGTATCATTTTCTCCAAAACTCTTAATAATTTTGGCAGTTGGGTAAACCTGAGATTCTATAGAATCTCTTGCTTTAGAAACAAAACTTCCATTAATAATTTTATCAACTTTTTGTTTTTCCCAACTAATAGGTTTATAGTTAATAGAATCTACTCCTTGATTAGCGTATAAATTTGTTTCTATAGTGTCTGATGAAACAATATCTGATACAAATCTGGGATCTTGACTAATTGTAGTTTTTGGAATAGGAGCATTATTTTTAAAGACCTGGACACTATCTCCTATCTTTATAGTTTCAACTGTGCGAACTTGAGAACTATCTTCAGAACTTCCTCTGTAGAAATAAACTGCTATATCGTCTTCTTCTTTTGGTGGTTCATTAAATGTAAATGAAGTTCCTCCTTCAAATTGATAGGATTGCCCTGGTGTTTGTAATATACCGTTAATAAAAATAATTAAAATAGCATCAAGATTAATTAATTGAGAATCTGGATCACTACCATCTCTTTCAAAACTTAGTAAACTGCCGTTGTAAAATAATGGAAATCTAACCCTAGAACCATTTTGATATTTTTTGATAGAATCAATATAATCTATTGTTCCAAATTGAATAGCTGAGAAAGAATCTGTAAATGTATCTAAAATTGTTATTTCAAATTCGGAAATAGGACTTGAAAGTCCATATGCAGTTACTAATCCAACTGGTTTAACAACATCTCCAGGTCTAAATCCATATCCACTCCTTATGATTGAAAAATCAGTAACTTCAAATAATGTTGATCCTATTCCAACAGTTGAAGATGCACCAACATTAATATCTACTAATAGTCCAACTCCAGATTCAGTTGTTGACCCCACACTTAATCTAGAAACACCAACCACTGGCAAATTGCTATAACTTGGTGAAGATACATTAATTGTGGGGTTAACGTATCCAGTACCTCCATCAATAATAGTAAAGGACAATGTTCCCCCAGCACCTACAGATGCACTAATAGTTGCTGCTAATCCAGTATGTCCAGGTTCTGACACTAAAACTGATACTGGAGTCCTATATCCAGATCCCCAATTTCCAGTATCAGAATCTCCAGGTGTTCCAATACCGATAGAGATAATCGATCCACCAACACCCACTGTAGCGGTCACAGAAGCGCCTACAAGAGGTGCGTATCCTAAACCTCCACTAGATCCTACAGATACAATTAAACCACCTCTTGGAAGTTGATTTAAATTAACATCAACATCAGATACTACTATAGATCCATTAGTCGATGTAATTCCAGAAAAAACAACACTAGATATTCCAGAAATTTGATCTTCCTGTATTATAAAATTATTATTTGGATTATTTTCGGTGGTTGGTGTTTGGTATATTCCATTAATAAAAACAAGACCATTTGATCCACTTGTCCCTAATCCAACAACATTACTTCCATTGACTGATAGTGAATAAGTCTGTCCTATTCCAGTAAATTTTTCAGAAATATTATCATAAACTTTATTTTCATCATAATTTTTTCTTAAAAATACTCTTCCAGAAAAATAATCTCTGGGACCTTCTAACCCATCAATATCAGAGAATAATCTATCCTCTAAACTTCCTCTAGGAGGAGTTGAGAAATAAATGTTACTTCCTTTAATATTAAACGATCCTCGATACACTGAAGCAATACCGGCATTAGAGTGATTTGTTGCCGATGATCCAACAAAACCTCTCTCAACGTTGACTAAAGGAAATGTCCCCGCAAAAGATATTGGACCAGAATAACTAGTTCCTAATCCAACATTAATAACTTTCATATATTCTTCATCAACTTTGAGAATATCTCCAATATTAATTGAAGATATGCCACTCAGTGCAAAAGTAGTTGCTGAAGTATCAATTGGACCACCATTATCAATAGTATAATTAAGTAATGCATATGTTATTGGTTCTTGAATTACATTACTGATAGATATAATACTTTTCTCATTCTTTTTAACCATTTCAAATTCATGAGCATTGCCAGAACCTAGAGAAGTGAAAGTAACTGCAATTCCAGAATTAACATATTCTTGTCTTGTTGCAATTTTAAATTTATCATTATTAATTTTAATAGCATATACTCTATCCGGCAAAATATCAGTTACGATTCCAACATAACTTAAAGTTGATCCTATACCAACGGGAACTACAGAAACTCCTTCAAAAGTTGTATTTGGAGTATAAATTAATTCTTCTCCAGTACTAAAGAAATGATTTGGAATTGTAAATTCTCCAGTTGTAGGATTTAACACTGTTGAATTTGATGGGTTAAAGGTTTTAGAAAAAATCGGCGTCCCTTCATAATTTAAATTAAAAACCACCTTATCAATTTCATCATCATTAACTGATAAAAACTTAGAAACTCCAACAGTTTCTAATATATTCGAATACTCTAAGTTTGGTGCAATATTAGTATAATCATTTTCTCTATAAAAACTTTCATTAAAGTTTAATATCTCAATATTGCTTCCTTCAAAATGAGAGTCTGGATAAAATTTCAATACAATTTCGGATGCATCTATTTCTCCACCAAAAGTTCCTATTCCAAGAGTACTTCCTATTGAAAGGAACGGATATTGCATTGTACTAACATTTGTACCATCAGAGATCAACATTACTTGATGTAATGCACTTGTTTGTCCAACACTAATTCTTACAGTAGATTTTACTGAAGCGTATGAATCTTTACTACGTGATAGAATAGTAGACGCCGTAGAAACAATTGTATATGAAGAATCAAATTTAACTGTATTCTCAAATTCATCAATTTGTCCAGATTGTTTAAATCTATATGTTTGAATGCCAACAGACGTTGTACTAAATCCGATATTTTTTGTTCTTATTGTTACCTCATTATTTGAAGTATTTGTATAATTAAGTGATATAATATCATTACTTATTGAAGAAGTAAATGTTCCTATAAAATTAGAACTTAAACCACTATCAGTATCAAAATAAAATTCTGCTATGTGAGTATCAATCCCATCGTGGTCAATGAATAATTCCACATAATTCATTTCTCCAGATACATTGTCAATTATATGAACAATAGAATGTAAAGACTCTAAAATAGAAGTTGGTTTTTGTATTAAAGTAGTAGTTAATCCTGAAGAAACTGTTTCGGTAACCCCTATTAAATCTACAAATCCAATTGCCGTAGATCCAATACCAGATGTAAAGTTGTTAAAAGTATTATACAAATATTTTATATTATAACTTGCCAGAAAAGAATCGTTTGGTTCAAATTGCAAATAATAATTTTCAGTATTTTCATCATAAAATCCAAGAAAACTACCAAAAAGATTTGTTTCATATCCACTTTCTGAAGATAGACCACTATTAATCGTACCTTTTTCAAAAGTAAACATCTCAGAGTCATTATTTAAAATAATTATTTCACTAAATTGATATTCTGTATTATTTTTATTACTTACTTGTATCAAGTAACGATTGAATTTTCTGGAAAAATTAATATTATCAATGTTTGTGGATGAATTTAATTCAACCTCCGATGTTGAAAAATTGCTACTAATGTCATCTATATTCAAAACTCTATTACTACTTACTTTAAAATAGTCTGTTAGTTTTTTATTTTTTAATTTTAAAAATTTTGATCTTCCAGAAAAAACTTCAGTATCTATTGCGAAATCAAAATTATTAATCGTATCTACTCTCAAATCTTCACTAAGACTGAGAATAGAGTCAAAAAATTGCTCAGAATTTACTGAAATCGAATTTAAATTTATATTATTAATAACTTCAGTATCTGCAAAGTTTTTTAAACCTGATGGATGGAGTATATTATTAACAGGGCTTACAATATCTTCCCATTCTTTAGTACTTTTTACTGAATATGAAAGATTTTGATAATAGTCATTATCTGCAATTACTTGATTATCTTCATTAAGTTTTCCAATATCATCATACCACCCAACTCTAGTTACATTTCCATAACTAATATTAAATTGTCCAGAAGATTCTTCTATCTTATTAATAGTGGCTATAGTACCAGATTGAGATCCTTTGATAGTATCACCAACTTGCAAATTATATAATCCAGAAATTTTAATGTAGTTTTCATTTGATTCTACAATAGTTAAGTCTTCTAAAATAAACGTATTTTGAGTTTTAACTAGTAAAGTTTCTCCAATAGTAAAAGTTGTAAAATCTTGAATAATTTTAAATTGTGGATAATTAGAAAAATTAATTACGTTTCCAAAATTATTTTCAAAAGATTTAGGTGTGCCTGCATTTGTAGTTAGTCCTGAAATATCATATCTTAAAATTGCAGATGGAACTGAGGTTGAAGGAGTATAACTATCAACTGTAAAGAATTGATATCCATAGTCTTCTGAATTAAATCCCGTACCTTCTTCACCTTCTTTTTGTATTCCTTCAACAAAAATTTTATCGTCAGTGGCAAAAGGTTCTATTGAAAATCCAGATGACGGCGTTAGTAAATAACAAGTGACAATTCCAGAAGAGGAATATTCTACAGTTTTAATCCCTACACCGTTAGTATTATTAATAGATCTTAAGGTAATAACTGATTCGGGAAGTCCTTTTGGAGGAACTTCAACTACAACAGATTCAATTGTGTTAGATGCAGATGATAAATTAACCTTCAATACTCCAGAATCTATTTTTTCTCCAGTAGAAGTATCAACAATTACTAAATCTGGAGTAGAAAGATAATTCCTTCCACCATAAAGTACCTGAACAGAACTGATTGTGTTTGAATTTTCAATGTATGCAGTCTTAGACACAGAAGATTCTGGTCTCAAAGTTTTGTCAGATGAATATTCAAATCCTTCATTTACAATTCTAACTTCATTAATTTTTCCAATTGATTTGGAGTTTGGTGTAATGTAAGCACCGCTACCAGAAACAGAATCTACCGTATCAAAAATAGGTAATTTTTTATAATTAAATCCCGGAGAAAGTATTCTTACTTTTTCTATCCCGCCTGAAGCAGAGGTAGAAGAAGTTGTATATTTTAAAATATCACATTCTTCCAGAGAATAAGAATCTTTTTCTGGAATATCTGTTAGACAAATATTAAAGGTTGTTGATCCGACGCCAAAAACTTCGTAAGAATTTTGATATAAACTATCACTATAAACTATTTTTGAATATTCTTTAACATCTTTATCAATTGGGGAAATAATTCCAGATTTTTCTAACCCATAAAAAAGAATCGATGGTATGTTATTACTATAATTTATTGTTACCGTAGCATTTGTAGATAAACCAACTGTTCCAACTCCACTGACTGTAAATGAATTGGTTGTCCCTATAGAAACAAACTCATCATAAAATTCATTGTCGTAAAATATTTTAAAATTATATCCAAATAAAGAAGAATCACTCACATCAAAAACTACATTATTGTTTTTTATAGCTAGTATAGGTGGATTAACTAGAGAAATTGTTTGCGATGACCCACCAGAACTATTGAACGTTATTGTATTGGGAGGGTCTCTTCTTGCAGCATCAATATAAGTTTCTGATAATTTAATTTTATTGCTATCTACTTTATAAACATAATAAAAACCTGTCGTCAATCCGGATATAACTGTATCAGCGGAATACTTTACTTTATCACCTGTTTTTAATTTATGAGAATTGATAGTTATTACACTTGTAGAAGTGTCAACTCCAACTGAAGTAAAGTTGATTGGATTTACTAAAACATTGTTAGTGGTTGGTTCTCTTAAAATCTTAACAGAAATTGATGTTCCTATACCTACTGACAATTGAGGAGAAACAAATAAAGATATATTATCTCCATTAGAAAGATTATGATCTGTTGATATTGATACAGTTGTAATAATTTTGTTAACATCACCTTTTATTTGAGTAAAATTAGATTCTAAAGAATATTCATTATCGTAAGAACCTTGAATAAAAGATGTAAAGAATAATCCATTTGTTGATGTTGTTAATCCTATTTGAGTTACAATTCCAATATGATCAGTTGATTTTTTAATAATATAAACAATTTGATTACTTCCAGTTGACGGAAGATCAAATGTTGGTCCTCCAGAAGTATCACTTACAACAAAATTGCTTCCCCCACTAGAAGGTTTTCTCAAAGTAACTGCTTGATTTGTTCTAAATGGATGATTTGGCAAATATATTGATTGTGTTGGTATTAATACAGTGTTGTTTGTTTGAACTCCTACGTTGTATGATACTTCTACATCTGTACCTGAAGTAGTTCCTATCCCAATTGAATATGATGGGTTAAAATATACTAGATCATTTACCTTAGAATCAAAATAATCAGTAGATTTGTCGATTGTAAAAGAATCCGAAACAAAATAAACTGGAGTAGTTGCAGTTTGAATAGCTATTGATTCATTACTAATTGCTCTAATTATATTTTGTCTGTTAAAAATATTGAGAATAGATAGTGTACTTGAACCTATTTGTATACTACTGCCAACAGAAATGTTTTTTGGAATATCAGACACATATACATCTGTTACTATACCGCTAGATAAAGATGGAATATCCTTTAAAAGAGATGTAGTAAAAGATGTTACTCCAATTTGGTTAATTCCATTTAAATAACTTAAAGATCTTGAAAATCCAGAAACACTTACATAATCCAAATTATTTAAATTATGTGAAGGAGATATTTTTACTTTTATTTGATTTCCATTATCCCATTCAAAAACAACATCACTGTATTCTAAAGTTGTATTTTCTAAGTTTACAATTTCTTTTCCCTCAAGTTCAGATACTTTAGCGATTAATCCACCACCACCTGTTTCAGTTTCATCAAATATTAAGGTATCTCCAACTTTATAGTTATCCCCAGAACTAATAATATTAAAATTCTCAATTGATCCAGAAGTAACAGATTCAACAACACAAAATTGATTTATTACTTCATTGGATTCAATAATAAAATCGTTACTAGCGTTTTTGTCACTAAGTTTATAAGGAAATGTATTTCTAATTAAAGACGAATTATTAAAATTATATGTTTGGTCTAAAAATTTATTGTCTTCTATAAATTTTGATCTATATCTATTTCCAACAAAGTAAGGAAACTTTCCTACTGTTTCTCCATCATCATTTTCCTCAGTCGTTGCGAAATAAGCATAAACTCCTTGAGGAAAATCTTTTGTTATGCAAAATCTACCATTATATTCATCAAGATCTCCAGAATTTGTAAATTTGTAATCCTGTACAAAAAACCCGGGACTAAATCCAACTGGCCTATCTTCTATATTAGATATGTTCAATGAATAACCAGGTTCTAATCTTTTTACGTTAGTACTAATTCCCGGATTTGAATATCCATATGAACCATAAATTGGACTTCCATCATAAGCCCATCCAATAATTGGAGAATGCTTGTCAGTATTGTTATCATTAAATTCATCTTTGGTTTTTTGAAAATGTCCACATATTCCATATTGTAAATTATTATATGACGATTTTAAAATTTCATTTGTTTTTACCCTTAAAGAACTTGTATCACTTATTGTTCCATATAAAAAGTTATCATTAACTGTAAGAGATCTTACCTGACAATCAAATACTGCATTTTTACCTGAAGGGACAACTTCTATTCTAGTGTCGTTAGTTGAGTATCCAACTCCAGTATTTACAACTACGATATCGGTTAGTTTATTATTAATTACAACTGGTTTTAAGATAGCTCCTTTACCATTTCCAGATAAATCTACTACATTAATATCTGGGTTAGAATAATATTCCGATCCACCAAATTGAACAGCAACATCTACTATTTTTCCACCAATAATAACTGGTTTACATTGAGCATCTTTGCCATTTTTTACAGAAATTATGGGTTTTTTATGATAATTTAAAATATTTGATCCATAACCAGTTCCTTTTTCATAAACATAAATTTTAGTTATTTCTCCTTTTACGACAGGAGTACACTCAATAGTCCCACTATATTGATCGGTGCTTAATCCGATTGAACTATATTCTACTTTAATACTTATTTCTGGATCACTAAAAATATGGTATCCACTACCAACAGTTGTTCCGAGTCCAACATTTAATCTTCTTTCATAATTTGTTAGTATAGTTCCACCAATTCCAGCATTTGCAAGTTTAAAAGAATTATCATCTATTTTTAAAATATAATATTGATTTTCGGTCGTTAGTCCTACTAATGGATTCTCGGTATTAGAATATTTAATTTTTTCTCCATCATTAAATCCGTGATCGGGGAAAGAAATTATATTGTTTGACGTAGAAATTCCACTTGGCAAAACCCTAAGTTTTCTATTTTTATATCCGCTTCCACTATTAAGAACTTTAATCTCACCTAAAGTACGTCTAACATCAGTAACAAATTTCTGAATTCCTGAAGCATCACTATTAGTAAACCCTATTGTGTTTATTCCAGATCTGTAATCCGCAATAGAAGGATAAAGACGAATTGTAAAATTATTTACATACTTTGCATAATAAGTTGTCTCATCTGCTAATGTTCCTGTGCTAACGGTGTTTGATCCTAAATAAGTTCCAATTCCAACTTTTATATTATTAAGAGAACGATATGTAATTTCTTGTCCATCAATTAAATTATGTTCTGTTAAAAATGTTATTGTTTCTGTAGTAACATTAACTCCCCCACCAGAAGTAGACAAACGAGCATCAAAATCTATTTCTCTTCTTTTTCTTTCCATAACAGGTTGAAAAACTGCACCAGATCCATTACCGCCAGTAAGGGCAATAGAAACAATTACATCAGTGTCAAAATTTTGTGGGGTGACATAAATCTTCTCTACAGATCCACTAATACAAGGTTGAAGTAATGCACTTCCACTAGAAAGAGTTAATACTGGTGGATTTATGACATCATAATTTTTACCTCCATTTAAAACATTGACTTTTTCCAATGGACCATAATAAATTTTATTAATTGTTTTATAATTAAAAATTTCAACACCATTAACTAATATTCCTACAGCACCTGGAGGAGTTTCATCAGACTTTCCATCTCCAATATTAACGTTTAATGGAAATTTTCTAAGTATTTTTTGTGGTGATACTACACCTTCTTTTTGAGAATTTAAAGTAAAATTATGAACTCCTCCAGTTAAATCACCAAAAGTTAAGTAATTTGTTGTACCTACTACAGATTTAGAAGGATACAATCTGATTTCAAAATTTTCTGATAAAACTTCAACATAGTAAATACCTTCCACCAAACCAGAGATTGGAGTATTTGAAGGTTTATAGTATACTTCATTCCCAGTGAAAAATGAAACCTTGCTGGAAAAAGTAATTTTTGAATATAAATTTGTTTCTGTGTTTAAATCACTAACTCCAAAAGCATTATATGAAAATAAAGACTTTGTTATCTGGTAAGATGGTAATGAATTTGATGCAACATACATATAAGCGTCTTTGCTATCATCATAAACATTTTGAATGTCACTTGTAATTGGTTCAACTTCAAAAGGAACTAACGTTGAATTTGCATTTTTGATTTTTCTTCTAATATCATATCTAGACCCAGAAGAAAGTATTAAACTAGAATTAGTCGTAATTTCATATAATCCATCACTATTAATAGAAATAGAATTTATTCTTAGATTACTTTGAACAACTGTCAAAGTATTTCTAAATAATATTTCTATAAAATCTCCTACCTTTAAACTTGAAGAATCAACAACACTTTTTAATGTGATTTGAGAAGTAGAGACATTAGGAACAAAATTATCAATTATTTCATATCTTGAACTTGTGTTATAAATCCAACTATTTGAAAAAATTTCCTTATAAGATTTATTTGTATCTGGATTTTGAATAATTTTTCCAATATTTTTTATACCTATTTTTTCTCCCACAGAAATTGTGGAATTAGATGTGATCGAATTATATCCAGATAAAACACCGGTTAATCTCAATACAACTTTTTTCGTTTTATCGCCATTTTCATAACCAAAATAAGTATCTTCTGAAAAAATTGTAGATGCGGTATCAATAGGAGAAATTACGCCACTACAACCAAAAAATTGATTGATACTTTTATTTGTATATTTAATAACATTATTTCCAGAATATATTGTTCCTGTTTCTGGAAATCCTATAGTAGAATCTACTGTAATTACAGAACTTCCAATACTAACTGTTTCAATATTTTTTGTGCTACCAGTAATTTTAAATTCACCTGTTATTGGTGTAGGTGGATCATCGTACCCAATAAAAAGTAAAAGTTTATAATATGTTTTATTTTTTCTTCTGATTATTTCTACTTCAGATACAGATGCTGTAGTATTTGAATCAGTAGTTCTTGTAATCGTCTGCCCTTCTAAATTAGTAGGATTTCCTGATACTGCATCACATAAAATAATTAATCTTCTTATATAATTTGCTGAAGATGGTTTAATAAGATAATTTTCAAGATTAATTATTTTTGGCGTCTCTCCAAATAAAATGTTAAAAAGAATTCTAAAAGACTCTTCAGTTCCTTTTGTCTGATAAAGAGTTCTTGCTTCCTTTATAAAATTACCTACATTTAAATTAGAAACAAAATTTGTGCTCTCTAAATCTGGAGTTAAAGTATATTTTATTTTTTTGTAAAATTCTTGCAAAAATAAAGAACTTAAGTTCTCTACCTTTGATAATGCGTCGTGAGTTGAAGAATCTGAAGTTGAAAATACTAATTCTTCGAAATTTAAATCTTGATGATAGTTAGTTATACCACTAAATCCACGAATACACCCAGTAAATGTATTTGTAGTTATTCCAGTATAAGTAATAATTTCATCATCAATCTTCAATAATCCATATTTTTGTGGAAATCCTTTCGTACTATCAACTTGAATTGTAGTACTATTAGATAAGATTCCTGTAGAAAGAGATGTAAATCCAACAATTACTTCTGGAGTTAAATTATCAACTTTTAAATATTGATCAAGATTATCAGTAATATCAATAGGACCTCCTTGATATTCCTGAGAAATGTAATATTGTTTAAAGAAGTCCACAAATTTTGGACTTTCATCTAAAATAAATTCTGGAAGTTGATTGTCAATTATTTGTTGTACTTTTACTCTGGATTCAAATCCCGTTTGTATCATATCACAACCTCTTTAGTTCCCCATTTGAATAGCTTGATCTGTAATAATTGCTTGTAGAAAAAACCACTCCAGAAATGTCATCACCAGAAGCAATAACATCCTTTACCATATTTATTGAACTTTTTTCAATATTGAATGATAAGTATAAATCTTTTAATCCAATAATATCATTTGACTCTGGAAAAGCCTGAATTTCAATAATATCTTGTGGTAAAGATGTTGAGATTATATTTAATGGATTTATGATTATCTCACCATTTGTATAATTTACGGTTCCTGCAGATTGAGCTACCACTGATATTTGTGTAGTCATTTGTCCATTTCTTTCTTCTAAAACTGGCACCTCTCTTACAATAGAGATTATACCAGTTCCCGTCAATGAACCATCTGGATTTTTATTTGGAATATCTGTAAAAAATACAGTATCAGATATTCCAAAAATATTAAATCCAGTTGATTTTATATTTTTTCCATCGGGATTTATATGAAACTGATTTCCATAACAAATTTCATATTGAGTTGTAGTATTAATTTTTGCTTTTAAATCTCTTCTAATAATAACTTTTGTAATATTTGAAGTAATTGCAGTATCTGTGTTATCAATTACTTGAAGAACTTTACTATACTTAAATCTACCTCCAAATACATTTAAATCTGACGAATTTGAATAACTTGTTAATGATTTAATTACGTTTGTTCTTAAATCCCCAACATTTCCGACTAGAGAATAATTATAATAAACTGAAGAGTCAATTTCAACATAAAGAATTTTTAAATCTATAATTTCAGGTATGATTCCTGTAACAGAATATTTTTGAAGATTATTTTTTATTTGTTGTTTATTAAAATCTGAAACAAAAGATCCATCTTTTGGTTTTATACTAATAAAAACTTTTCCATATTGTGGAGGATCAAGTTCTTCTCCACCAACTACAGAAATTGATTCTGTATCTGGATAAAGTTCTGTTTTAATAATTGCCTCATAGTCTTTCGAGGTTACTGCTCTATATTGTGAGGAATAAAGTCTAGGTGCATATTTTTTAATTGAATCAATCGTTTCAATATCAGAACCATTTTGAGCATTTTGTATTGTGGTTATAGTTATTCCCCCTTCAGGTACTTCAGTATTCTCATTCTGATTTTTAAAAGTTCCTGCAAAAGTAAATGAACTTGCGCCATTACCTTCTTTTCCATCAGTAATAATATAAGTTACTGTAATAACTGCCCCATTTTCAAGTTTTTTTCCAAAAATACCATCACCAAAAAGTAACTCATATTTCTCATCTTTTACTTCTTGTAGTAGATAAATGTCTGAGGTTGCATCAATTTTAAAAATATTATCAACTACATTATAAAGTTTTCCTATTCCAGTATCACTT
>Ga0209536_100002528_pt1 | contig 29810 bp, 20 predicted proteins | sample DeeMarSeWOR28_12_FD_187461 | JGI IMG/M metagenome (GOLD analysis project Ga0209536, IMG submission 187461) | Marine sediment microbial communities from White Oak River estuary, North Carolina - WOR-2-8_12 (SPAdes) (version 2) | ecosystem: Environmental > Aquatic > Marine > Intertidal zone >...
AGAAGGTTCGATCATGGCCTTCGGAGAAGATTATGTCAGTAATAATACCGATATCTTCCCCAATGTTAATGCCTTCAATCCCACTACTAATTTTCAAGGAAGTTTGAGCGGTCCCATACCTTTCACCAATGACAAAGTGACATTTTTTGCTATGGCCCGCTATTACAATTCGGAAGGGTACTTATACGGTTTTAATAATTTTCAAACCGATGGTACACCAGGTGACGGCAAAGCCGTCCCAATGAACCAGAACGAAAGAATTATGGGGCAGGCAAAGTTAGCCTGGTACATTACACCGCAAATTAAGTTTTTAGTTGAAGGTCTGGGGAGCACCCGTGAGTATCAGGATTATGCACACGAATGGAAATGGACCCCTGATGGCAATGTCAACAAATTCTATGACAACTACACCGGCAGTGCTTCCTTAACCCACACGATCTCCGCTTCCAGTTTTTATAAAGTGATGGTTTCGGGCTTTGATGCAAAATTCAAGGAGTATTTGTATGAAGATACTCAGGATCCAAGATACATCCATCCGGATTCATTGATCCAGCCGGTCGATTTAATGTGGCGTCAGGTTGGAACTAATCTTCACCGTTTTGAGAGAAGAACTCAAACTTATTCAGGTTATTTTGATTTTACCAGTCAGGTCTCACGCCGTCATCTGGTTAAATTTGGTGGAGAGGGAAAATTCCACTACCTGGACCTGGATGATTATAACCTGATAGAATCACCTGACCATGTACCCGGCGATCCGTTTATTCCATATATACCACCTGTAACAGCGACCAGTCGCAATAAATTTAAAAGGGAGCCCTATCAGTTCGCGGCTTATATCCAGGATAAAATCGAGTTTGATGAAGTGATTATAAACATTGGATTACGTTTTGATTACTTTAACTCTAATAGTCAGGTCTTAGTCGATACGCGTGATCCAAATATCCTGATTCCACTCAGACCTGAAATGGACTCTTTGACCGTTGAAGAGAGAGAACCATTTTATCGAAAAGATGCAACACCAAAGACCTATCTCAGTCCACGCTTCGGTATTGCTTATCCCATCAGTGCGACCGGGGTTATTCACTTCTCTTATGGTCACTTTGTACAGATTCCCTCATTCCAGTATTTGTTTAACCGCAGTGATTATAAAGTTCCTGAGACAGGTAGCCCGGGTGATGTATATGGTAATCCCGACCTCGAAATGCAGAAAACAGTTATGTATGAATTGGGTCTAAAGCAGGAATTTAGTGGCCTATATCTTGTTGATGTTACCGGTTTCTATCGGGATGTCCGTGACTGGGTGACGTCGCAGACCTTTTCAACAGCCAATCTTGTCCCTTATGCTCTTTATGTTAACCGCGATTATGCCAATGTTCGTGGTTTGACTATCACGTTTAAGAAAAATTTCAGTGATCACTGGGGATTCAATTTGAATTATACCTTCCAGATAGCGGAAGGAAGTAATTCAACACCTGAGGAAGAATTTAATAACGCGCGCGGCAATAACGAGCCAACTATCTTTTTGCTTCCGATGGATTGGGATAAAACACACCTGTTGAACTTTTCATTTAATGTAGGAGGACCGTCCTGGGGTACAATCCTGTTAATGAGATATGGCAGCGGGCTGCCGTTTACACCACAAATTACACAATATTCTTCGGATCGTGGTATCAGTTCCGCACCATTAAGGAACAGCGCCACACGTCCTGATCAATTTGTTGTCGATCTCAATCTCTTTAAAGTATTTACAATTTCAGATTTTCAATTAAAGGCTTTTGTCAAAGTATTCAATTTGCTGGATGACAAAGTCGTCAGCAATGTTTTTACAGATACCGGGGAACCGGATTTTACAGTTCAGTACAGAAATAAAGAAGAGGATGAACGCAGAGGCCATTCTTTTGAGGACTACCTGATTTACCCCTGGCATTATTTTGCGCCACGGCGGGTGCAATTAGGTATCGAATGGTTATTCTAAAACGTTAAATAAGGGTTATCTCCATGAAAATGAACTTATTAAAATTTTTTACAGGTTGCTTGATTCTCATTCTGATTTCCGGCTCAATGGCGCAACAACGGCATGTTCCCAGTAAAGAGAGGGCTGATGCTTCTGTGCGCCGCCAGGCACAATTGGAAGGGAACAAGGTTCGCACGTCCATTTTCAACCACGGTCAGACCGGTCGTGAAGGCGGTGAATTTCCAATTAATGTTCAGACACCTTACGAATGGCCAAAAAACACCGGTAAAGTGTATCTTGCTTTAACCGGTATATTTGTTGGTGGGGAAGTGACGGATGATAATGGTAATCTGCAACGGATTATCGACGTCTGTAACTACCGTGAATCCCAGGCCGGAGCCAGCTGGAATTTTGAACCTGTTCCCGGTTATTTTAATCAGAGCCTACCTCTTGATGACCAGACCCTGGCTAACAGCGTAGAGCGAGATACCTGGCCTGCCTCCTGGCCCGACAAAGAAAACGATCCGGTTGATCCGGGCTGGCGTGGAAAATGGAACGGTTATTTTGGTAAAGATCAGTTTAACGCCGATCAGGAACTGTTCTATCGCGCCGCTGATGACAATTATGATCGCTACGATTTTTATTTCCCTGATACAACAGATCTCAACAGAAAAGGATTGGGTATAATCCTCGATGTTCGTGCTCTGGCATGGTCACAGGTGCTGGTAGAGGATGTTGTCTATCTTCTCCATTTTGTAAAAAATGACGGAACGAAAGAAATCAAAAAAGTCGGCGTTACGATCTGGCACGCTGATTTTGTCGGAGGTAACGGTGACTCCCAGGATGATATTTCTGAATTTGATCTTTTTGAAGATATTGCCTGGAGCCGGGACCAGGATCACCGCGCTCCGGAATTTGGTTCTGATCCTGTCGGTATTGTTGGTGTGGCCTTTTTGGAAACGCCGGGTAATGCTGTAGACCGAATCGATAACGATGGCGATGGTGAAGAATTTATCCCACCGACAGATATTGAAGATAATCCGATCTTAATCGGCAAGGTTATCACAGAAGAAATGATCGAGGGTGAAGATCCAACCAATCTTATCGACGATAATGGTAATGGACTGATCGATGAAAATCAAACCCATATACCCTTTGGTACAGGAGAGAATGTGCAGATTGGTGTCGGTTATGCGGATTATATGGATGACAATAATAATGGTGAAGAGGGCAGCCCGGTTGTGACCAGCGAAATGGTGACTCATGTGCAAAACGATATCTGGAAAGGCTGGCCGCCAAATCCGCAAAATGATCCGCTTCAAAATGGCCTTGTCCACTTATTAATGGTCGAAAACGGGGATGAAGGGAAGGCTTTTAAAGATAATATCGATAATAATGATAATGGTGAAGAGGACAGCCCTGAGATTACACAGGCAATGATCGACCAGGCAGCTTCCGATGATTATAACCGGTATGTGGTTGGTAACGGCATAATCCTTTATGATTTGAAAGCAGAAGATCTCGGTAAAAAATATGCCGATGGGATTGATAATGACGGCAACGGTGCCGTCGATGAATTTATTGATGAAAGAATCGACGAGATGATCGATGAGGCCCGTAATGATGGAATTGACAACGATGAAGACTGGGATGAAATTACGGATGATGTCGGTTTGGATGGTGTCGCCGATACAGGGGATCCCGGTGAAGGGGATGGCGCTCCGACCAGTGGTGCCGGTACAAATTTTCCTGGTGAACCGAATGTAGATGTAACTGACGTTTCGGAAACAGATCAGATCGGTATCACCAATGCCGATTATATTCCTGCCGGCGGACTGAATATTAACAGCGACGCTGAGATGTGGTTTAATTTTATGATCCCCGGAAAATTTTATGATCCTCAGGAGGTCGTACCAGGTGAGTATGATCTGTTTGTCAGTTCCAGTTTCTTCCCCCTAAAGGCCGGACAGGTGGAGCCGATTGCTCTGGCAGTCATTCTCGGTAATGGCCCTGTACCGGATCCCGGTGGTGAAATTCGTAAACGGAATGTACTGGACAAGAGACGTCGAGCCCTGGAGACATATCTGAATGATTATCAGTTTGCCAACGCACCGCTGATACCAACTCTCAACGCCGTTGCCGGTGATAATAAGGTTACACTCTACTGGGATGATATCGCTGAAAGTTCTTTTGATGACTATATCGCCAACATCGGTGGGAACGGTGATGACTTCGAGGGCTATCGTATTTACCGGGCAACGGATCCGGCCTTTGAGGATCCGTTGAATGTTACGGATGCTTTTGGTGTTCTGGTTTTTAAATCACCGATTGCTCAGTTTGATATTGTCAATAATTATTTCGGTCTGGATTCGATCGGACTGAACGGTGCCAACTTTTATCTGGGAGATAATTCCGGATTACGGCATTCCTGGGTCGATGAATCTGTACAAAACGGTTTTACCTACTATTATGCAATTACCTCATATGATCATGGATTCCCTGCAGGTCAGATAATCCCGACGGAATGTCCCATTCGAATTTCGCTGCAAGCCGATGGTGAAGTGATAACCGGTCAAAATGTTGTCCAGATAACACCTGAGGCACCTGCTGCCGGGGCTGTGCCGGCTTCACTTGGTGAAATTGATCTGATTCAGGGCACAACAACCGGTCAGATCTTTTATGATATTGTAGATTTTAACGAGATTAAAGATGGTCATATCTATCACATCACCTTTGAAGATACGCTGAGACTGGGAGAAGAACAGGATACGTTGACAACTCTCAGCTGGACACTGGTCGATTCGACAACGGGGGATACCCTTGTAAACAAGAGCCAGGATATTTTTCCGAATATCGACGATCCGGATTTTGAACAACCACTTACAGATGGATTTCGGTTAATATTCGAAAATGAAGATCGTGTTGATCTGGATAGAGAAAAATCAGTATGGAACACGGATGAAATTCCGAAATTTGCCTTCGAAAAATTTGTCTTTCAGGGAGGTATTGAGGGTGAGCCACGACCCAACGATTATTTCGTAGAATTTGGTGATGTAGGAGTGGATACATCTCTTGCCTTTTCGTTGGGCAGAAATGACTTTCCGGCTGCACCGGTCAATTTCAGAGTATTTAATGTCAGTGCTGACCGGTATATCGATTTTGGCTTTATTGAACTTGACGTCACCTATGGCGAACCCGGTATGCTTTCAGCAAGAGGGGCTTTCAAAGACAGGATCGTCTTTTTGGAACCTAATACGGAAGATTCGCTTATCTATACCTGGACTTTTTATCTGCAATCTGAACCGGATACAAACGCGACTACCGGATTCAGGATCCCGGAAGTCGGTGATGAAGCGACAGTTTTAATAAAGAAGCCGTTTTTATCTTCGGATTTGTTCCGCTTTGAAGCTTCGGCTGCCAGAATAGATAATGAACAGGCCAAGATTGATATGGAAAATATAAAAGTTGTGCCGAATCCATATGTAGCAACAGCTGCCTGGGAACCGGCAAATCCCTATAACAGTGGTCGCGGTCCAAGGTCACTTCACTTTACACATTTGCCCAATAAATGTACAATCCGGATCTTTACGATAAACGGCGAACTGGTCGATACGATTGAACATGAAAGTGACTTAAATGATGGTGCTGCTCACTGGGATATGCTGACAAAAGACGGATTATCAATATCGTTTGGAGTCTATATTTATCAGGTAGATGCACCGGATGTGGGCGAATTTATTGGTAAATTCGCTGTGATAAAATAAATGTCAAAATATCAATTTTAACAATAATGAATCGCAAGGAGAATATTGTGTTGAGACAAATAAGAATATTTTGGATTTTTACCTTGCTATTTCTGACCGGTTCAGTCGTTTCTGCTGCTGTTACCAAAACCGGAACAACCGCTGCCAAGTTTTTAAGCATCGGCATCGGTCCAAGAGCGATTGCCATGGGTGGAGCCTTTACCTCAGTCGTCGATGATGCTACGGCAATGTACTGGAATCCGGGGGGTCTCGCTCTGATTGATAAATATCAGGTTCTATTCACACAGGCGAACTGGATCGCTGATGTGACAGTGAATTACATCGGCGTGGCTATTCCCGCCGGAAATGTGGGCACGTTTGGTTTCAATGTCACTGCCTTAACTATGGATGATATGGATATCACCACCGAACAAAATCCGGAAGGAACAGGGGGCAGATTCTCCGCCGGAGATTACGCATTTGGATTTTCCTTTGCCCGGATGTTATATCAGGATTTTATGATCGGTGCGAATGTAAAATATGTTCGGCAGGATATCTCCAGCTCAAGCGCTACAAGTTTTGCAATTGATATCGGTACGATTTTTACCACACCATTCTGGGGGCTAAAATTTGCGTCCAGTATTACCAATTTTGGCACCAAACTTCAGATGACGGGTGAAGATCTTATCATACAGCATGATCCGGATCCCACAGTGTTTGGCAATAATGATAAAATTGATGCCAGATATGCTACCGAAAGTTTCGATCTGCCGCTCCGCCTGCAGATTGGTATCTCAAAAGACCTGCTGTTTGCAGAGGGTCAGAGACTAACACTGGCAGTTGATGCAGCGCATCCCAATGACAATACTGAATTCGTTAATGTCGGCGGTGAGCTTGCACTCTTTGATGAACTTGTATTTATAAGGGGCGGTTACAAGAATTTGTTTATGAAGGATCAGGAGGAAACCTGGGCATTGGGTGGCGGGATCAACTATACAAGTATCGATTTTATGGATATTGCCATTGATTATTCCTATCAGAATTTTGTTCATTTAGGAGACGTACATACATTTGGTTTTTTTCTAACATTTTAATTTGAAAGGAGGTATATACAACGAAAATTAGTGATCTGGATGAGTAATAATGTCTCTCGCAAAGACGCCAAGGCGCAAAGATAAATGATGTCATCTTTCGTGCAATTTAGCGTCTTTGCGAGAGCAGAATTTCTCGGATTTTAACAAACGATTAATTTTTTACAACATTAAACAAAAGGAGGTTGAGTTTATGAATAAGCTTGCATTACTATTCATAATATTGCTTTTTGGAGGTTTTACTTTCCTTAATGCACAGACATTTGATGTAACCCTTCAGGTTAACATGAATGTCAAAATGGTCACAGGCGAGTATGATTCGCTGAGACAGGATGTTCGTGTTACGGGATCAATTACCGATCCGCAATGGGATCCGGCCAATGCACCCATTCTCACGGATGCTGATGGTGACGGTGTTTTCGAGACAACGATAAATGTAGCCGCCGGTGATTATGAGTATAAGTTTCTGATTGGTAGTGCCTGGGGCAACGATGAGTTACAGGGTCAGGCCAACAGATCAATCACCGTTAGTGAAAATGTGGTTGTCGATGTCGTCTGGTATAATGATGTAGCCGAGGTTGACTTCCCCGCAGCACCACAGGATAGTGTTACACTGATGCTAACGGTCGATATGTCCCGTCAACGTCAGATCGGTGCTTTTGATCCGACATCACAGGTTGTTCGCACCGCTGGTGCTTTCCAGGGCTGGAGTCCGGGAGATGCACCTGACATGGTCGATTATCCGGTTGGTCAGGAAAATCTGGTTTACCGTACAACCTATTTTGTCGATCCCAATACCACCTATGAGTACAAACATTTGATCGGTACCGAGTGGGGTGGTGACGAAGCAAATAACCGCTCTGTTGAAGTAGCTGCAAATGATACAGCAATATGGCCAGTATATTTTAATGATGAGCCGTATGATCCTGATTTCGTCGCCGATTCTGTCAGTGTTACATTTCAGGTTGACATGAGTGTCAAAATGCTGGAAGGATTATTTGATCCCGCTGCAGAAGCTGTTGTGGCAACCGGAGCATTTCAGGGTTGGGCACCTGCCGTGGCCGATTCAATGGAAGATGCAGACGGTGACAGTATCTTCGCTTCGACTGTAAAGATGTCCGGCAATGTATCTTACGAGTACAAATTCAAGATCGGAAGAGACGCTACTGATAACGGTTATGAATCTATTTCAAACCGAGTGCTGAATTTAGGTGGTGCGGATACGGTTCTTGCACCGGTGTTCTTTGATAATGATAGTGTCGTTTCGGAAATTAAAGATGGTTCAATTGAATTTCTGGTCAACACCTCCGTACTCGAAGAGCTTGGACTATTTGATCCCACTGTAGATTCTCTGCAATTGAGAGGAGATTTCAATGGCTGGAGTGATAGTGATCTTGATCTTTCTCGTATGAATCAGAATTTTATCAATCCTTCTGAATGGTTTTTAGAAATTCCTTTTGAGCAGACCCCTGTAGGCGAAAATAAAAATTTCAAATATTTTGTAAAACTGGATGATGAAGAAGCTACCTGGGAAGATGGTTATGAAAGACCACTGGGACATGGTGGCGGTAACCGTGGTGTCGCTTTTGAAGGAAATGAATCTCAGATTTATGAAGCAGACTATGATGATATTCACACTGATTGGGTTCTTGATGGCGGTGTTAATTTGCAGGTGACTTTTATGGTTGATATGCGTCCGGCAATGGATCCATTGCTTCAGGCGACGGTATTCAATCCGGAAGTTGACACGCTTTGGTGGATCAGTGAACAACCGGTTTTTGTGGAAACACAGGGCTGGGAAGATATGGACAATATGAGGGTTCTTCAGTTAACAGATGCCGATGGAGACACAATTTATGAAGGCACCCTTACAGTTGCAGAACCTTCCTTTAATGGTTTCGAATACCGCTATGCCTTTTATAGCATCTTAGCTGATGGCTGGCAGCATGAACCGTCCGGTTTTTCAAATTTTGCCTATCGTGTCCGTTACGCCGGACAGGATGAGGCAAGAAGCTGGCCGGTCAATCCCTGGCCGATGCCGGTTGATACCTGGACAAATCAGGAAATTAAATCCGACCAGGAAACAGATCCTTATCAATCCTATGAGGATTATCTGGCTACGTCGGTCGGAGAACTGGGTGAAGTAGTACCTGCTAGATTCAAACTGTATAATAACTTTCCGAATCCGTTCAACCCAACAACGAACCTGAAGTTTGATCTGCCAAAAGCAGGCCAGGTCAAATTATTTATCTATAACGTTCTTGGACAGAAAGTTGCCACTGTTTATGAAGGTAACTTGAAGGCCGGTCAGCATGTGATGACCTGGAACGGCAAAGGTGTTACCGGAAGTCAGGTCGCCAGTGGTGTATACTTCTACAAACTGGAAACCGAAAATCATGTTGCAGTACGCAAGATGGTTATGCTCAAGTAATTCCACGTGAATTACAAATAGTAAATCAAAAAATGCCGACTCGACCCCGGGTCGGCATTTTAATTCATATTCTTATTTCTCGCAGTGGTGTAATTTTTTTAACCGCAAAAATCACGCCAGTAGGCGGATTCGCCTGCCGGCGAACGCAAAGAATATTAGAAACCGCCACGCCAGTAGGCGGGCAGGTCGTTGCGAGAGGAACTCACCCCCTATCCCCCTCTCTTGAGAAGAGAGGGGGAATCAAACACGTCTGTGTGGGGTGCGAGAAACGTCTAAAAATGAGGGCACAAGCATGAGCGGGTTAGATTATGGGATCGTTATTGTGTATCTCCTGGGTATGATCGCTGTTGGGCTGTACTTTCAACGCAAAGCTTCTGAGGGTATCAACTCATACTTCTTAGGAAAGCGGGGTTTACCCTGGTGGGCTCTCGGTGCTTCCGGCATGTCATCCAATCTGGATGTCAGCGGTACAATGATCAACACAGCGTTTATATTTGCTCTTGGCGCCAGCGGCTTTTTTATCGAAATTCGCGGCGGGGTTACCCTGATCATGGCCTTTCTGATGATCTTTCAGGGTAAATGGAATCGACGGGCCCTGGTGATGACGCTGGCGGAATGGATGCATTTCCGTTTTGGAACCGGTAAACAGGGAGATGTTGCCCGTCTGATTGCTGCTTTTTCGATCATTATCATGACAATTGCCATGATTACTTATTTTGCCATCGGATCCGGTAAATTTGTTGGCGAGTTTTTGGGTATACCTTCATTCTGGGGATTTTCATCTCAATTCTGGGCGGCCACTTTTATGATCGTGCTGGCCATGATTTATACAGTCGCCAGTGGATTATATGGTGTCGTCTGGACCGATGTTTTTCAGGGAATCCTGATATTCGGAACAATCATCTTTATCTGTGCCCTGGCATTTTTTAATTTTAATTTGCCGGAAACTTTCCAGGTATCCGTGCCACTAAGAGAGGGTGGCTTTATGGCGCTGGAAACCACACGTGATGCCTGGACCAGTATGTGGCCCAACTGGACACTGGATATGCCGGAAGCCTCCGCTTATTCTATTTATAACCTGTTTGGAATTGCCATTCTTTTTTATCTGATCAAGGTGACGATTGAAGGGTCCGGTGGAACCAGTCAATATATGATTCAACGTTTTTTTGCTTCCCGCAGTGATCGCGAATCGGGTCTTTTATCACTTTTCTGGACATTTTTACTCGCTTTTCGCTGGCCGTTTATTGCGGCGATTGCCATTATGGGTGTTGTGCTTGGAACAACTGAAGGCGTGATAAAGGATCCGGAGACCGTCTTACCGGTGGTAATCAATCAAATGGTTCCGATCGGCGTCAAGGGACTGCTGATCGCCGGTCTGATGGCGGCAGCGATGTCAACATTCGATTCAACCGTCAATGCCGGTGCCGCTTACTGGGTGAAAGATATATACCAAACTTATATCAATCCCCAGGCTACCGAAAAGCAATTGATGCGACACGGCCGCTGGTCCTCGGTGATCATCGTTATTCTTGGACTGGGATTTATGCTGGCCATCACTAATATCAATGAAATCTGGGGATGGATTACATCGAGCCTTGGCGCCGGATTGTTGATCCCAACACTGATGCGCTGGTACTGGTGGAGGATGAATGGATACGGTTTTGCGGTGGGAACGGTTTTTGGGATGATTGCTGCTGTTCTCCAGCGGCTGATCCTGCCCGATATCCCCGAATACTATGCCTTTATCATTGCTACGGTTTCATCTTTGGTCGGAATGTTGATCGGCACCTATTCATCGAAACCTACTGATGAAGCGGTCCTGTTTGAGTTCTATAAACGGACACGGCCGTTTGGGTTTTGGGGTCCGATACGTAAAAAGCTCGGGGCGGAGGTGATGGAAAAGATAAACAAAGAGAATCGCCGGGATATTCTCTCGACCTTCTTTGCCGTACCCTGGCAGGTTGTGCTCTTTTTAACCGGCATGGCGCTTATTCTCAAGTCCTGGACACAGTTTGGCGTATTGCTAGTCATCCTGGTGATATTGTCTGCCGGGCTTTATTTTAACTGGTTCCGGCATTTATCAACTGAAGTCGAGATAAAGTGATGGGTAAGGTGAAATTTTAATAGACCACGGATGACACGGATTCAACGGATTCTCACGGATTTTTTTAGCTAGGTTTTGTTTATGTCATTTCGAGGCTCCGCCGGAGGGCAGAGGCGAGAAATCTTAATTTTTCGTTACATTTAAGATTCCTCCTCCCCGAAAAACGGGGCCTCGGAATGACCTTTTATGTAACCCAGTAATTTAATCCACGAAATTCAGCGTTATCCGTGTTTTCCGCGTTCAATTACGATTTATCCGTCCAGCAGGATCACGACTATAAATCACGATTTTTATGATACATGAATAAACAAAAAAAAATACTTTTCCTAATAATTCCAATACTGATCCTGATCTCCGCTTGTGGAGAAAAGAAAGATAAAATAATGGTCTGGTCGTCATTAAGACCGGTGGAGCAGGAAATTTTAGACAGCCTGCTGCAGGAATTTGCTCAAGACTATCCCCGGTATGAGTTTTCCCAGCTCTTTTATTCAACCGAAGAAGCACGAATCAATTTCATCATCGCGGCACTGGCCGGTAAAGGACCCGACCTACTTCACGGAGCGAGTGACAACGTGGGACCGTTAGCCGATCTTGAATTGATCCATCCCTTAGAAAATTTGTTTGAAGAGGCGTATCTAAACAGTTTTTTAAAAGAACCGTTTCCGGCAAACACATTTTACAAGGATCATATTTATCAAATAGCGGACAGAATCGGTAATCACCTCTGTCTGGTATATAATAAAGAGCTGATTGATCAACCACCGCAGACGATGAGTGAATTGATCAGGATGGGACGGGAATTAACAGCTGATGATGACGGAGACGGCAGAGTGGATCGATATGCTTTGGCCTGGAATTATACGGAACCTTATTTTGCTGTCCCATTTATCGGTGGATACGGCGGATGGATTGTTGATGATGCATACAATCCGACTTTGAATACAAAGGCAACAGAGAAGGCCGCACAGTTTATTTATGATCTGGCCAATACCCATCAGATTATTCCAAAAGAATGTGATTATGAAATCGCCAATGCACTGTTTAAAGACCGGCTTTCAGCGATGATCATCAATGGACCGTGGGCCTGGGGAACTTATCTGGCCAATAATATGAATATCGGGATCGCTCGTATCCCCAAAATTGATGAAACCGGTCTCTGGCCGACACCGATTGTATCACCGCTTGGATACTGTATCAATAAAAATATTCGCGGTGAAAAATTAGAAGTCGTAAAGAAATTGGTCAGGTATTTGACCAGTACGGAGGTACAGCTTCAATTTAGTGGAATGGCCGGAATCATACCCTCAAGAATCGATGCCTATCAACATCCGGCAATAAAGGAAAATGAATTACTGGAGCAGGCTATCGATCAAATGATGGTCGGGAAACTGATGCCAGTTGTGACGAAGATGCGCTGGATCTGGGATGCAATGCGCCCCGGATATCAGGGGATCTTTACCGGTCAGGTGACGCCGCAACAGGCGGCGGTTGACATGCAACAACGCGCCGAACGGCTGATCGAGGAGAATCTCTAATGTCATCCCCGCGAAGGCGGGGATCCAGAAAATTGAAAATATAAAACAATGAAATCGGCATAAAATCTGCAGTATATTTTCCCATTAAAAAGACATATCAAATGGGAAAAAAAATGAATAAGAAATATTATGTATATATCCTCTCTAGTAAAAAGAATGGCACATTGTATACCGGAATTACCAATACCCTGAAGAGAAGAATATATGAACACAAAACAGGTTTGATCGAAGGATTTACTAAAACTTATGATGTAAAGATGTTAGTTTATTTTGAAGAACATGATTTCGTCGATATGGCAATACTTAGAGAAAAGAGAATTAAAAAATGGCGGAGAAGTTGGAAAATTAGGATGATTGAACAAATGAATCCTGATTGGAATGATTTATATAATGAAATTCCAAATTTCTAAGTGAAATAATAACTTCTGGATTCCCGCCTGCGCGGGAATGACATTTCGAAAAAATGGCTTTTGAAACAAATACAAATAATAACCGATTAGCGTACATGTACGTGTTCCCGGCCATTATTGTGATGGGACTGTTTATCGCCTATCCTTTTGTCTACAATGTGATCATTTCATTCTCCAATATGAATCTCAGTCATTTTCGTGACTGGGAATTCACAGGAATTGAGAATTATATCAATGTCTTGTTAAATGAAGACTTCTGGTATTATTTCTTTAAGACGGTTTTATGGACGGTTCTCAATCTTGTTGCCCATGTGAGTATCGGCGTTTTTCTGGCCCTGCTTTTAAATGAAGATATCAAAGCAAAAACATTTTTTCGCACCATACTTATTCTTCCCTGGGCTGTACCGCAATATATCACTGCTCTCACCTGGCGGGGTATGTTTAATTCAGAATATGGGGCCATAAATCTTCTGTTAGACAATTTGTTTGGGATACAATTCCCCTGGTTGTCCACAGAATGGGGAGCCTTTACGGCCTGTCTGATTACCAATATCTGGCTGGGATTCCCATTTATGATGATTATCGCTTTGGGAGGGCTGCAGAGTATTCCGGCGACTCTTTATGAGGCTGCGGATATCGACGGGGCAACCCGTTATCAAAAATTTAAAAATATAACAGTTCCCCTGATAAAACCGGTGATGGTTCCGGCGATTACATTGGGTGTTATCTGGACATTTAATAATTTCAATGTCATCTGGCTGGTCAGTAACGGTGGGGAACCGTCAGATAAAACACATATTTTAGTATCATGGGTTTATGAAGCCGGTTTAAATTATTTCCGGATGGGATACGCGGCCGCTTTTTCAATGATCATTTTTATTATTTTGCTGGTGTTCAGCTGGCGATTTATTCAACAGACAAAAGCAACGGAATCGGTGTATTAATATGACAAAAGGATTGAATAAAAAAGAAAAATTCGGGATCTATATCATCCTGATCATCTTCAGTCTGTTTGCGATCTATCCGGTACTGAACGTCATATCCATATCGATGCGCCCGGGAGACAAGCTTCTCAGTAAATCACTGGCTCTGATTCCTGATAACTGGACATTAAACACCTATATCCAATTATTTACGGATGAACCTTTTCTGCAGTGGATGTTAAATTCGATCATCGTCTCACTGACTGTCACCGTATTTGCCGTATCTCTTGCATCGACCGCCGGATACGCTTTTTCCAGATATAAATTCAAAGGAAGAGATACGGCGATGATCGGTCTGATTACAACGCAGATGTTTCCGGTTACCATGCTCTTGTTACCGCTGTTTGTCATGCTGATCAAAATCGGTGCCTATGATTCATACATTGGTCTGATTATCGCCTATTCGGCGACAGCCTTACCCTTTGTGGTCTGGCAGATGAAGGGGTATTATGATACGATACCTTATAGTCTGGAAGAAGCGGCGCATATTGACGGTGCCGGCCAGTTTTATACATTTTATAAAATCATATTGCCATTGGCATTACCGGCCCTGGCTATTACAGCACTTTTTTCCTTTATGACAGCCTGGTCCGAATATCTGGTAGCGGCAGTATTGTTACAGGATCAGGATCTGTATACGTTACCGATCGGACTCAAGCGTTTTACATCTAATATGGAGGTTGCCTGGGGATTATATTCAGCCGGGGCAGTAATTGTGTCGATCCCGGTTGTGGTTTTATTTATTGCCCTCAGCCGCTGGCTGGTCTCTGGCCTGACTTTAGGGAGCGTAAAAGGATAATTATTTAATAGACCACGGATGACACGGATTAGACGGATTTTCACAGATTTTTTAGTTAGGTTATTGTATGGATAAATATTCGCTTGATACAAATATGTGTAATAAAAAGAACATTTACCCTAAGGATAACCTTAAAATTAAATCCGTGAAAATCCGTCTAATCCGTGTCATCCGTGGTCTATAAAATGAAAGGCAGGAAGCAGTTTGACAAAATTCGATACGATCAAACAGAAAATACAGGATCTTGGATTTACCTCCTACGAAGCAATGGCCTATGTCTCATTGCTGGAAAATAACCCGGTTACACGGTATGAGCTGGGAAAAAATTCCGGTGTTCCCCGATCGGCAATTTATAATGTCATTCTGAAACTTGAGAAAATGGGAGCGGTAAACGCTTATTCTTCGGAGCCGGAGACCTATGTACCTCTTCCGCCCGATCAACTTCTCGAATATTTAGAGAGACAATTTCACGATAAAATCGAAAAAGCGAGAGAACACTTAAAGGATTTTGAAAACAAAATTATCCCGGATCATCTATGGAATATCGTTGGCTATAATAATCTGATATTAAAAATAAAAGAGCTGATTGAGAAAGCAGAGAAAACACTTTATATCTCCGTCTGGAAAACAGAATTCAGATTATTTAAATCGGCAATCGAAGATGCGATTGCCCGTGGTGTAGAGGTTATTCTATATTCCTTTACAGAAATCACAATTGAAGGGGCAGAGTCTTTTTGTTATAACCTGGCTGAAAAAGATCTAGAGAAGATCTGGGGTCATAAAATTATTGTTATTGCGGACAGAGAAGAACTGGTGATGGGAGAAGCAGCAAAAGATGAGAATAAAAAAACGGTCTGGACAAAGAACCGGGCGTTAATAGATATCGCTTTAAACCATATCATTCTTGATATCACTATTTACGGTATACGACTTGAAAAAGATGTCAGTGAAACGATCACAACAATGCAGAATGGTGAAACTGACGATCTTGGAAAATTATTAAAGCAAAAATTTCCAAATATTAAATTTTGATGTTTAATCAATTCTTAGATCAAATACTTAAAGAGCACCCTCTTTTCGGAATTGAAAAAGAAGATCAGCAGAAAGGTCATATCACCGGTCTTAAAATACCTGATTGGGTAGTCGAAGGACCGGTTTATGAGGTTTTTGTCCGTAATTTTTCAGAAAAGGGTACGTTTAAAGAAGTACAGGATAAAATTCCCTATTTTCTTGAACTGGGTGTTAAGACACTCTGGTTGATGCCGATATTTCCAATCGGTAAAGAAAAAAGAAAAGGTACGATAGGAAGTCCCTATTCCATTAAAGATTACGAACAAATTGATCAATCGCTGGGTACCCCATCCGACTTAAAACAACTCATCAATGCTGCGCATAAATCCGGATTGAAAATCATCCTCGATATAGTCACCAATCATATGGCGGTAGACAACGTTTGGCGTAAAGATTATCCACAATACTTTCTCACTGATGATCAGGGAAACCCAAAACGTAAAATAGCTGATTGGAGTGATGTGGTAGATCTTGATTATTCAAATGTTGAGTTACGTCAGCAGATGAAAAAAATAATCAGCGATTGGATAGCGAATTTCGATTTTGATGGTTTCCGCTGTGATGTGGCCCGATTGGTTCCTCTGGATTTTTGGGAAGATGTCTATACAGATTTGATTAAACTCAAAGATGATATATTTTTATTAGCCGAATGGGAGGGTGCAAATTTACATCCCTCCGCTTTTCATGCTTCCTATGACTGGACAACCCATTTTGTATTGCAGGATATTTATCAGGGAAATCGGGTAGCATCAGATCTGATCACCTGGGTAATTGAAAAAAACGCAAACTATCCAAAAAATGCTTTACCCCTCAGATTTACAGAAAACCATGATTTTGAACGTACCCGAGGCAAGTTTGGAAGAGATTCATTTTATCCCTTTGTCGTATTTAATTTTATCCTGAATGGTCTTCCCCTGATCTATTGCGGACAGGAATTCGGACTTGAGAATACTCCTCAGTTATTTGAGAATGATCCGATCGATTGGACAAGGTTCGAAGATCGTATCTTTGATTTTTATAAAAAAATGATAGCCCTGCGAAAACATTATCCGGCATTAACTTCCAGTGAAATAGTAAATATTTGGAACGATAACACAGACAAAATAGTTAGTATTGAAAAGAGTGAAAAAGAAGAGAAAATCCTGGTAATTCTGAATTTCACGAATGACCAGGCCGCTTTTCATCTTAAATTACCTGACTTTTATCACAACATTGAACGGTTTAAAGATCTATTTTCTGGTGAAACAGTTAACAAGTCTGAGATAGAAAAATTTAATATTGAACCTTATGGCTATTTTCTCTTAAGACCTGAGAAAGAATAGACCACGGATTGCACGGATTTACACGGATTATATAGCTAGGTTATTGTTTGTCAATATTAACGCTTGATACAAATATAGACATGCAGAACGACCATTTACCCTTGAAATAACATACATTATAGATCCGTGAAAATCTGTTTAATCCGTATAATCCGTGGTCTATAAAAACTCATAGAAACAAAAAGTTATTCATATGTCGAGGATTGGAATGAAGTTATTTTTATCATTTTTACTTTTAAGCACGACCATACTGTCTGCTCAAATCATCACCTCCGAGCCGCCTTTTCCAACAGAGAAAGATTCAATTATCATTTATTATGATGCAACTAAAGGTGATCAGGGATTGATGGGCTACACAGGAGATGATGTCTATGCCCATACGGGTGTGATAACGAATTACAGTACAAGTCCAACCGACTGGAAACACACCATTGCCGCCTGGAATGAAAATTTAACGAAAGCACGTCTTACCCGTGTCGATACAGATCTCTACCGTCTGGTAATTGGCTATCCCCGTGAATATTATTCGATGGATGATCCCGATGAAGAGATCCTGCAGCTGGCCTTCGTCTTCAGAAATGCCAATGCATCACGAACAGGTCGTGCTGTCGGGGGAGCAGATATTTTTTATGATTTGTTCTCCACAGGGATAACTGTTGCTCTGATTAAACCTGATTTTAGCGGTGCACCGGGTGTTTTTACCAGGGGTACCTTTGCAGAACTTTCGGATACTGTCGGGATAGAAGCGGTAAGTGTTGCGATTGGAACAGAAACCGACAGTTTGAATTTATTAATAGATAACAGTCTGGTTGAATCTGCATCAGGGGATACGCTCTCCTATAGTTTTATTGCGGAAGAGTATGGTGTCGGAACTTATTTTTGTGAGATCGTTACAATTGATACAAGTGGTATAAGCGATTCGACCACTTTTAGTATTGCCGTCAATCCGCCCATAAACGATATGCCAAGGCCGGAGGGTATCCGAGATGGTATTAATTATATCAGTGATACACAGGTAACGCTTTCCCTGTTTGCCCCCCACAAAAAATTTGTTTACGTCACGGGAGATTTCAGCGACTGGTTTGTCAATACATCTTACTTTATGAACCGGGAGGTGGTTCATGACGATAGCGTGCACTGGTGGGTAACAATAGAGGGCTTAACACCGGGTGAAGAAATTGCTTTTCAATATCTGATCGATGGTAATTTGGTCATCGCTGATCCTTATACGGAAAAAGTCCTGGATCCCTGGTATGATCAGGAAATTATTGACAGAGGACTATATCCAGGACTAAAAGAATATCCCCATGGAAAAACAGTAGAGCCGGTAGGAATTATTCAAACTGCTCAACCAGAGTACGAATGGCAGTACACAGATTCTTTGGACCGTCCCCAGAAACATGAATTGATCATCTATGAGCTTCTCATTCGTGATTTTTTGCAGCATAATACCTATTCAACTCTCATCGATACGCTCGACTATCTGCAAAATCTTGGAATCAATGCTATCGAACTTATGCCTGTCAACGAATTCGAAGGCAATCTCAGCTGGGGATATAATCCATCATTTTACTTTGCACCGGATAAGTTTTATGGACCGGCAAATGATTTGAAGCGATTTATTGATGAGTGTCATCGAAGAGATATGGTGGTTATTTTAGATATGGTTTTAAATCATTCCTTTGGACAATCACCGATGGTTCGTTTATACTGGGATTCAGCAAATAATCGCCCGGCTGCCAACAATCCATGGTTCAATACCGTTCCAAAACATCCATTTAATGTCGGTTATGATTTCAACCATGAAAGTGGTGAGACCAAAGCGTTTGTGGACAGGGTCAATGCTTTTTGGTTGACTGAATATCAGGTTGACGGTTTTCGTTTTGATCTCTCCAAGGGATTTACCCAGGTTGACAGTGGGGATGATGTTGGATTTTGGGGTCAGTATGATGCTTCACGGATTGCAATTTTAAAAAGGATGGCCGATGAGATATGGGAGGTCAAAGAAGAAACCTACGTCATTCTCGAGCACTTTGCCGATAACTTTGAGGAAATAATCCTCTCTGATTATGGAATGTTATCCTGGGGTAATATGAATTTTAACTATAATGAAGCGACTATGGGATACCACGATAACGGAAAATCCGATTTTTCGGCAGGTTACTATAAAAACAGAAATTGGAACAATCCGACACTGGTGACCTATATGGAAAGCCATGATGAAGAACGCCTGATGTTTAAAAATCTGGCATATGGAAACGGATCGGGCGATTATCAGATTCAGGATCTGGAGATTGCCTTAAACCGGATAAAAATGGCGGTTGCTTTTTTTCTGACCTATCCCGGTCCCAAAATGATATGGCAATTCGCTGAGCTGGGTTATGACTATTCAATTAATTATCCGACGGGAACTGATGAAAGCAGGTTAGATCCAAAGCCTATCCGCTGGAGCTATTTTGATGATGAACTGAGAAGAAAATTGTATCAAACTTATGCCGCATTAATCGAGCTTCGCAAGACTGAAGGTGTGTTCCATGATCCGACTGCAAATGTTGATATGTCTGTCGGGACACCAATGAAACGAATAAGAATTGCCCATTATTCAATGAATGCAGTGATTATTGGAAATTTTGCAGTCAGTAACGGTTCCATTAATCCACAATTCTATCACACAGGTTGGTGGTACGACTTTTTTGCCGGTGACAGTCTGTATATATCGGATGTTTCGGAAGAAATTTTTCTTGAACCGGGGGCCTTTCATATCTACACAGATAAGAAACTGGAAACACCACCGGATGATATTCTTAATTCAATCGATTCTGATCTAACTGTTGCCCGTCAATTCAGTCTCTCTCAAAACTATCCAAATCCATTCAATCCGGCAACGACAATTGAATTTGAATTGGCTAATTCATCACTGGTTCAAATTAAGATTTATGATATTCTTGGAAGGGAAATAAGGGAACTTGTCAATAATAAACTCACCGCGGGAAGATATACCCTCTTGTGGGATGGTAGAAACGATAACGGAATATCTGTCGGCAGCGGTGTGTTCATATATGAAATTCAGGCGACATCGGCCGGGCAAGTATTATTCCGTCAAAGCAGGAAGATGGTACTTTTGCGTTAGACTAGAATAGACCACGGATAACACAGATTTGACGGATTTTCACGGATTTAATTATTATGTTATTTCAAGGGTAAATGTTCATTTTATTACACATATTTGTATCAAGCGAACATTTATCCACACAAGAACCTAGCTAGAAAATCCGTGAAAATCCGTCAAATCTGTGTCATCCGTGGTCTATCCAATAATAACCCTTGGCAATATTCATGGAAAAAACGCACATACGCACAGGATTTGGTTTAAAGGAAGAAATCAAAGAGACACTTGATCGGGAATATCAGAGTGGTCTGATAGAGAGGATTAAGGCGTCGGATTGGCAATATCATCAAGGAAATACGACAATTAAACTGGCAAAGGAATATGGATTTTGTTATGGTGTGGATCGATCCATTGATTATGCCTACCAGACCGTGCAGAAATTTCCCGACAAAAAGATCTATCTGACCGGCGAGATCATTCATAATCCTTTTGTAAATAAACGTCTGATTGACAAAGGGGTGATGTTTCTCAGCGGGCAATACAATAAAGGAGAATCGATAAAGGATGTCCAAAAAGAGGATATTGTCATCCTACCGGCCTTTGGTGTATCGGTTTCCGCTCTTAATGAATTGAAGGAGATAGGTTGTATTCTGGTTGACACAACCTGCGGATCGGTACTGAATGTGTGGAAGCATGTAAAGCGGTTCAGTAAAGAAAATTATACCGCTTTGATTCATGGAAAATATTATCATGAAGAAACCATTGCCACTGCATCTCAGACGGATCTGTCTAACGATGGCAAATACATTATTGTCCGAAATTTTGAAGAAACGGATCGTGTTTGTGAATTTATACGGGGCAATGGAAGCAAAAAAGATTTATTGGAATACTTCAAAAAAGCGATTTCACCGGGATTTGATCCAGAGAGAGATCTGTTAAAAATCGGTGTGGCCAATCAGACCACGATGTTGGCAAATGAATCATTGAAAGTTGCTCAAATGGTCAAGGAAGCAATGATTGACCGTTATGGCGAAGAGAATATCGATACTCATTTCCGTTCTTTTGACACAATCTGCAGCGCCACCCAGGAACGTCAGGATGCGATCATTGATTTGCTTGATTCCGGCGTTGATCTGACAATCATCATTGGTGGTTTTAATTCTTCTAATACGAATAATCTGACAAATATTGCTGTCCGATATGGACCGGCTTATCATATAGAAGACGGCTCTGCTCTGATTGACAGAGAGCAAATCCAGCATAAACTTCCAGACAGTCAGGATATCAAAAAAACAACCGGCTGGCTTCCTGAAGGTACGTTGACGATTGGTGTCACTGCCGGTGCCTCCACCCCCGATTCCAAAATCGAAGAAGTTATAAATAGAATTCTATATTTACGATCGGTAAATATTTAAGTAGGAAGTAAGAAATAGGAAGTAGGAAAGTTTTCTTACTTCTTACTTCTTACTTCCTACTTCTTCCTTTAATTTTCTATATTACATCAATTATCACGGCATTAATAACTTGCATTTTTGGGGAATCGGTCCTACTTTCTTGAGGTGTTCAAAATAAAAATATAAGTATCTGATATAATATACGATCGAATGTATAGAAGGAGTATGAAATGGATAGCATTCAAAAAGAAATTGTGACGATCGAAAGATCCATCGTCAAATTATTTAATGAACGAAATATTAAAGATATTTTGAAATATTTCAGCAAGGATTTCGTTGGATTTTCGTCTACAAAACACAAACGTGTACCCAATCTCACCCAATTAAAAAAGACCTTTTTACATTATCTGGAAGAAGGTGATGAGGTCATTTATGCAATTCAAAATTTAAAAGTTAAAATATATGGTGAGGCAGCACTATCTACTTTTTACTGGACGGTTGAACTAAAAAAAGGGAAGAGAAAGCCGAAACTAATCAACGGCCGGGGAAGTCATATCTTTTTAATGCTGGATGGTGTGTGGTCTATTGTTCATGAACACTACTCAAAGGCGCATTAGGTATAGGGTATAAGGGTATAGGGGTATAAGGTTTATAGGTATATAGGGTTGGGGTAGAGCCGATTGTCTATCCCGATTTTAATGTCATCCCAAAGGGATCTATGTCTTTGTCGACATGGCTCTTTCAGGCAACCGCAAAGATTCCTGCGGAATGACAAAATATTCCGCTGCGCTGCTGAAATCCTGGATGATTTCATCCCGAAATGCCGATCTGATATCGGCAGTTATGTCGGGGTGCGAGAGATTCATCAGGCGTTTGTTCGCTTCTCCAGACCTTCTTTATCCAGGATGACGAGTTTGCGTCCATCAAAATCTATCAATCTTTCACGTTTAAAATCATTAAGCGTTGCAGTGGTTGTCTCTCTTGTGGATCCTATCAGGCTGGCGATATCATAGTGAGTGAGTTTTACATAGATGTACGTTTTGTCATTTTTTTCGTAACCATACTCCTCATATAAATTCAAAAGAAGACCGGCCAATCGCTGATAGACATTTCGAAATACAAGATCTTCGACTTTTTGACCGAGACGTTTGAATTTAAGACCGAAAATCTTTGTGAGGCGAAGACTCATCTCAGGATTTCGGGCAAGGTATCTGGTGAAGCTCTCACGATCAATGAAACAGACATAGGAATCCATGATTGCTTCAGCAACAGTATCACGCGGCCCTTTATCGACCAGGGCCATTTCTCCGAAGATTTCCCCTGGATTCACCATACCAAGAATTATTTCTTTACCATTATCTGAGTATTTACTTATTTTTACCACACCTGCCTTTAGCAAATAGACTTTATCGCCTGCATCTCCCGGTAGAAAAATCATATCTTTTTTCTTAAATCGTTTTTCGATCGCCTGTTTTGAAAAATCGATCATATCCGTCTGAGTGAGGCAGGTAAAAAAATTGAATCTCTTCAAATGCCATATTTTATCCATAGGTTACTCTGCCTTCATTATAAAATAGACCACGGATGACACGGATTTAACGGATTCTCACAGATTTTTTAGCTAGGTTATTGTATGGATAAATATTTGCTTGATACAAATATGTGTAATAAAACGAACATTTACCCTAAGGATAACTTTAAAATTAAATCCGCGAAAATCCGTTAAATCCGTGTCATCCGTGGTCTATTAATAGTTAATACACTAACCACGCATCTGGGTAACCGCTTTGTCTCAATTTTTCGAGAGCTGCGCGGGCAGTTTCTTCTTCCCTAAAATAACCGACGAACACCTTGTATAAATTTCCACTTTTTTCATAAAATGCCTGATAATTCAGATTTTGTTTTAGATTATCGACAATCGATGATGCCTTCTCCTCAGATCCAATAGCAATAATTTGAATTCTATATTTTCCCTGTTCAACAACTGGAGCCACTACTGGCGAAACGTTACTGCTATCTGATAGAGGTAGAACTTCATCCGTGGTATCCGCTTTAAAAGGTATCAATATCGTCCGTAAAATGACCCAGGCTCCGGGAAAACCTTCTCTTCTGAACTGATCACGGACTTTATCGGCCTGATATCGGTACGGATAATCACCAACCTGTATCTTCAATAATCCCTGATCCTCAAGCAAATAAATGGAATCAGTGACGATGGTTGAGGCCTGTGAGCGGATTGAGATGGCATTCAGAGTATCAACTCCGGCAAAAATCTGTACACGGAAGCCTTCGATTTCCTTAAATTTTGGTTTTTGTTCCGGAGGTGGATAGACGTCTTTCTTTAGGGCGATTGAGGGATCGGGAGATTGAAAAACAGTATCGAGAAAAGGATCATCGATATCTTTTTGCACATAATAAAATGCGCTGTCAACGGTTGCAGTCTCTTCGGTTTTTTTTGCTACCTGCGGCTGACAGGCACCAAGAAAGATTATCAGCAATCCAGTTAGTATGAGTATGATACTTGTTTTCATCGTTAATCCCTTATCTTTTATAGACCACGGATGACACGGATTTAACGGATTCTCACAGATTTTTTAGCTAGGTTATTGTATGGATAAATATTCGCTTGATACAAATATGTGTAATAAAACGAACATTTACCCTAAGGATAACCTTAAAATTAAATCCGCGAAAATCCGTTAAATCCGTGTCATCCGTGGTCTATTTTTTCGTCGCGTCGTTGCGAGAGCTTAGTATCTCCGGACGAGTTTTGTTCCCGGGAAATATTTACTAATAATATGATAATGTATAAATCCATGACTGGCCATATATAAAGCACCATATTGGCACATCCCGACACCATGTCCAAAACCACCGCCATGAATAGTTAAAGTGGAATCATCAGGCTGAGAAAGATAAAAAAGATTGCTGGGTAAAGATTTCCCGTTTTTGTCTTTAAAAAAATGACGAATTTCATATCGGGAAAGTATGACACTGGTATCTCCGTAGGTGATCCGTAAATCAGAAACCCGTCCCGATGAATTTCTTTTCATGATTTGTAGATTAAGATTTAACTCAGTGGTGTCTTGTACAGCTTTTTTGAGATGGCCCTTCTGATACTTTAACTCAAAAAGACTATCCAATTCGCTAAATGACCTGGTTTCCAACCACCTGAAATATGGGGAAACACTGCAAGAATAGATATCACTGACCGTATCAGATCCCTCTGCAAGATAAGAGATTGTCTTACCCGGCCAGACGTTTTCTGCTGATTCTAAGCGACCGCCACAAGTGGAATGGTAATATACAGTTGCCGCTTGTCCGTTGAAGGTAATCACCACACCCCGCGTTTCCTCAATAGCCTGATCGGCCAGAGCTGTTTGACGGTCAAGGCCATCATAAACCTGATCAGCGATCGTGGACTCCAGATCGTAATCGGCATTGCCATTCTCGGCAATTTTATTCAGGGCATAGGTGCGGGCACAAATTGCCTGTGCTTTTATTGCTTCATAATTATCCGATTGGGTGGATGGGATTTCTGAAGGTACAACACCTGACAAATACTTTTCTAATAATAACGTATTGATCAGATGAACCGACGTATCGCTTGCCCGTTGAAAAGTAACCGATCCACTGTAGGTATGACCTCGATATATAAATCGACTATTAACGCCGGCAGGTTTCAAAGTGATTGGAAAATGTTCTTTATACAAGAGATTCCGGTTCTGATTATACAGTTGCAGGCCATTGATGAGGGGAAGAATATAGAGAATATTATTTTTTTGTCCGAATTCGTAGCGGGCCTCCTCTGAATGCAACATATAAGGACCGGAAAAAATTAATGAATCCTTTGACTGGATGGTAGATAATAAGACACGAACTGAGGGTCCTGTCCCTGCTTGCTCACTTATCGGTTTTTGAACTAATGGTGTGCAGGCAGTGAAGTAAAAAGTAAGAAGTAAAAAGTAAAAAATAGAGAATAAAAACACTTTTTTCCTTTTTACTTTTTCCTTTTTACTTTTGCTCATCTCAGTAATCTCAGTGGTTAAAATCAAGGCGTTTTAATTATATAGCCGGACACCGACACGCAAGAGAAGCCCGGACATATCGATCTCAGTTCTTTGCGGTAATCCCTCCTGGGTCGTACCGGCGTCTCTTGACGGTTTGCTATAAAAATAAGCCATCTCTCCAAAAAAATCCGCAGCACGACTTATCGGGAGAGAAACTCCTGCTCCCAGTTGCCAGGCAAAACCAGAAAATGAATTACTTTCTTCAATATTTTCAACATAATTAGCTTCCGTATTCCAGAGAAATGCATAACCAATCCCGCCGCTGATACGAATATCAAGACTAGGCGCAATTTGGCTCAGATAGACGAGTTTTCCCATAACTGGAAGCATCTTTGTAGAGTTTTCAATTTCGGTTACAATTGTTTCCTGTTGGGTTGCCCCACCCGTTTCAGAGACAGTGTATTCCTGTGTAAATGTTCTCCAGAAGTATTGAACTTCAAAAGCCCACCCAAGATTTTCATCGGCCATTCTGCCGGCGCTAAGTCCAAGAATCATCCCGGTTTCTGTATCCTGAGGAAATAAGGCGCCGCCCTCAATCTCAAAGATAGTGTGTTGACTCACTGCAGCAGAAACAGATATCAATATTATTATAGTTATGAATAATAATATTTTCATGTTTTACTCCGTTTGAAACGTAAAAGATCAATCGCTCTCGCGCGACGACACAACGGCCGCAACGTTTAAAATTTAATTTATTAAAAAGTGTAAATTAATCCTAATATTTAACGCACAAGATACTGATTTGTTAATTTAATACGTGGAAATATTAATAAATAATTGCTTATCTTTTAAGCAATTTCTATTTTAAATATACCTATCTAAAACCGATTAAAAATATACTCCCCTTCTCTTCATAAGAGAAGGGGTTTGGGGATGAGTTAGTTGAAAATGCAAAAAAGCTCCTATCTCTTTGCTGTTTAAAAAACTCACCCCCTAGCCCCTCTCTTTCAAAGAGAGAGGGAATCAAACTTAAATTTGCAGCGACACGTATAGGGAACCATGTGGCTGCATATAATAATATTGGAAACCATTATGAGTGAAATGACCGCTTTGATCTTAGGCGGGGGAAGAGGCACGCGCCTAGAGCCCCTCACAAATTTGCGGGCTAAACCGGCAGTACCGATTGCCGGTAAATTCAGATTGATCGATATCCCGATCAGTAACTGTATACATTCAGGTATACGTCATATATTTATCCTCACACAGTTTAACACAGAATCCCTGCACAGACATATTCATAACACCTATCGTTTCGATAACTTCTCAAGGGGATATGTGCGCATCCTTGCTGCTCAACAAACCGCTAAAACTCAGGATTGGTATCAGGGAACTGCAGATGCTGTTAGAAAAAATCTGCTTTATTTTAAAAACGCGGATGATCATATTATCATATTAAGTGGTGATCATCTTTATCGCATGAATTACCGTGAGTTTTTCGAATATCATCTTGATAACAAAGCGGATATTACAATCGCTGCAAAGCCAATATTTGAACATGAAGCCCATCAGTTTGGCATATTAAAGGCAGATAGTAAAGGGCGGATTACCGAGTTTTATGAAAAACCGGATAATGAAGAATTGTTAAATCATTTTCGTGTGGACGATGTTCTGTTCCGGAATTTTCAAATTGAGCCACAGGATCGAAAACACATTGCATCTATGGGGATCTATATTTTTAAAAAGCAGGTCCTTTTTGATATGCTTAATACAAACGCTATGGAAGATTTCGGAAGGGAAATTATTCCTGCCAGTCTTAAGAATGCCAATGTTTTTGCCTACTTCTTTGATGGATATTGGGAAGATATCGGTAGTATCGCCAGTTTTTTTAATGCACATATGGAGCTGACAACACAGATACCCCCATTCAGTTTTTATGATGAAGAATATCCGTTTTTTACCCGCCCAAGATATCTACCGGCAACCAAGGTGGTAAATTGTGAAATCAATAATTCAATTGTTGCTGAAGGGGGCATTCTTCTCGGCTCCAGAGTAGAAAGCGCCATTATCGGTATCCGTTCATTTATTGATGAAGGGGCGAATATCGAACGGGCAATTATTATGGGTAATACCAGATATGAGACGATTGAAGAACGTAGAATGAACCAGGAAAAAGGACGGCCGAATCTTGGGATCGGTCCAAATTCTGTTATCAGGAACGCTATAATCGATCTCGATGTACGAATCGGATCAAATGTGCAATTAATTAATCAGGCAGGTGTTACGGAAATTTTTCAGGAGAATTATGCAATCCGTGATGGGATTATCATTATACCGAAAGGATTCATCATCCCGCATAATACCGTCATTTAGTATTAGTGGGAAAAAAGCTAAAAAAACGACCACGGATGACACGGATAATCCGTGTCATCCGTGGTCGTTTTTAAGAAACCGGGACGGCATCAAATTCTTCAACAACCGCTATTATCTGCTCCAGAGCCCATAAGATTTCATCTTCGGTAATAACCAGTGGCGGTGCGAATCGGATAATGTCACCATGAGTAGGCTTTGCCAGTAATCCTTTTTCCTTGAGCGATACACAGAACTCCCAGGCAGTCCTTCCATCCTCGGTCGGTTGAATGATCATGGCGTTTAAAAGCCCTTTACCACGAATTCTAGTGACTGCTGATGAGTGCTGAACTACTTTTTCTAACTCGGAACGGAAAAGCTTTCCCAGACGATCGGCATTTTCTGCAAGGTTTTCTTCTTTGAGAACCTCAAGAGCGCTCATCGCCACTTTTGCTGCTAATGGATTTCCACCAAAGGTTGAACCATGCTCGCCGGGTTTGATACAAAGCATAATGTCATCATTGGCCAACACGGCAGAGATGGGAATCGTACCTCCGGATAAAGCTTTACCCAAGATCAGAATATCTGCTTTTACATCTTCATGATCTGAGGCGAGCATACGACCGGTCCTTGCCAATCCGGTTTGTACTTCATCACAGATTAAAAGTACGTTGTTTGAACGACATATCTGATCAACTTCCCTCAGATATCCATCATCGGGAACCATCACTCCGGCTTCTCCCTGGATCGGCTCTACCATATAGGCGGCGACATGAGGATCCTTGACAGCACGTTCAACGGCGCCGGGATCATTATAGGGTATCACCTCGATGCCGGGCATATAAGGACCGAATTCATTTCTCGCATCAGGATCGGTGGAAGCTGAAATAACGGTTAAGGTTCTTCCATGAAAATTACCTTCGGCAAACAGAATTTTTGCTTGATTTTCCGGAATTCCTTTAATTTTATAAGCCCATTTTCGGGCCAGTTTGAGGGCGGTCTCGACACCTTCTACACCTGTATTCATCGGCAGTACCTTGTCATAGCCAAAATACTCTGTAATATACTTTTCATATTCTCCCAATGCGCTATTATAAAAAGCACGTGATGTGAGGGTGAGTTTTTTTGCCTGCTCGACAAGTGTATTTATTATCTTGGGGTGACAATGTCCCTGATTTACCGCTGAGTATGCGGATAAAAAATCCATATACTTTTTGCCCTCAACATCCCATACCCAAATTCCTTCACCGCGGTCGATGACAACTTCCAGTGGATGATAATTATGAGCACCAAATTTATCTTCTAAATCTATATAATACCCTGAATTCATTGATCATACTCCTTTTCTGTCGTATATACGGTAATTTTCGGGGTGATAATTTAATGATATATTAGTGATTAACAAAATTCATCGTGCACAATTGTAGAGCGACCAGCGTAGAGCGTAGGGCGTGAAGCATGGTGAGTAGGGCGTAAAAACACCAACGCCCCTCGCTCGAAGCACAACG
>Ga0209536_100002529_pt1 | contig 29802 bp, 30 predicted proteins | sample DeeMarSeWOR28_12_FD_187461 | JGI IMG/M metagenome (GOLD analysis project Ga0209536, IMG submission 187461) | Marine sediment microbial communities from White Oak River estuary, North Carolina - WOR-2-8_12 (SPAdes) (version 2) | ecosystem: Environmental > Aquatic > Marine > Intertidal zone >...
GGCGAGCCCGCCGATGTCGTTGATGCCGCCCGCGAACGTCAACTGCGGCAGGCGCTCGTGCGGCGGCACGGTGGGCGCCGCCGGGTCCTGCAGCGTCTGGAATTTCTGCACGCGCGCGCTTGCGCCGTAGGTGAACGCGCCAACGCCACCGCTGTACTGCAGGAAGCCCTCGCGCGGCAGCACGCCGATCGAGGTGAAGCGCACCTGGCTCGCGAGGTCCGAGAAATACTGGTCGTCGGACACCTTGTTGATGTCGACGCCGCCGGAAAGCTGCGGCGTGATCTGCTGGTTATGGCGCAGCGAAAATCCGCTGCGCGAATCGCCGAAGCGGCGGTCGTGCGGCAGATACTCCACGTGCAGATCGCCCGCGTAGCTGGGCCCGAGGTAGCGGTAATCGCCCTTCAGCTGCACGCCGCGCTTCGCCATGTAGACCGGCAGGATCGTCGCATCCTGCTCGGGCGCGATGTTCCAGTAGTACGGCACGCCGACCTCGAGACCGCGTTTCGAGGTCTGCGCGTAGTACGGCGTGAGAAAGCCGCTTTTGCGCTGCTTGTCGAGGGGCAGCTTGGCGAAGGGCAGGGCGAGCACCGTGGTGTCGAAGAACTTGAGCCGGCCGTCGCTCACGCGCGCTTCGTCGATGGTGTAGTCGAGCTCGAGCGCCCCGGTTTCGACCACCCAGTCGTCCTGGCCGGGCGCGCAGGTGGTGTAGCTCGAGTCGCTGAGGCGGTACACGTCACGGCGCAGGAAGTCGACGCGCTCGGCCTTGCCGCGCGCGGTCTGCTCGCGCTGGATGACGTAGGTCGGCTGGTCGAAAACCCCGGTCTCTTCCAGCGCGTCATAGCGCAGGCGCGGCCCGAAGAAGCGGTCCCCCTCCAGCTCGAAGCGCACCCCGCCGTCGGCTTCGATGCGGCCGAACTCCTGGTTGTAGCGCAGGAAATCGCTGAACACCGTCGTGCCGTCGCGCTTCAGCTCGACGTTGCCGCGCGCCGTGACCTCGAGGTCAGCGACGCCGTCGATGCGCTCTGCATCGATCGTGGTGACGGCACGCGAATCGGCGCGCTGCGCGGACACGCCCGTCGCGGTCAGCAGCGCCGCGAGGAGCACCGCGATGCGCAGACCGAAAAAGGTCCGCCGGCGTGCAGAGCGTTCCTGCATTGGCAACGGGAAAGACGGCTCGGATGCTAGAATCGCATCATACAGCGGACCGCGTGGCCGAGTGCCCGGACCCGGCGCTCTCGAGGTTCGATCGCCCAGGCCCTCAGCGCGCGCCGCGCGCCTCACACAAGTGGATCCTCGCCGCGACGTCCTAGAGCGCTGGTTGCGTGCGCAACTGCACGGGGCCGCGTTCACGCTCGCGCCGGCGTCAGAGGACGCGAGCTTTAGGCGCTATTTCCGGGCGACGCTCGCTGACGGGCGGCATTACATCGTCATGGACGCACCGCCCGAGCGCGAGCCCTGCGGGCCCTTCGTCCACGTCGCGGCGCTGCTGCGTGCGGCCGGCGTCAATGCACCCGAGGTGCATGCCCAGGACCTCGCGCAGGGCTTCCTGCTGCTCACCGATCTCGGCACGCAAACCTACCTCGATGCGCTCGGGACCGCGGATCCTGATACCGCGCACGCGCTGTTCCAGGACGCCATCGAGACGCTGGTGCGCTGGCAGCGCGCCAGCCGACCGGGCGTGCTGCCGCCCTACGACGCCGCCCTCCTGCGGCAGGAGATGACGCTGTTTCCGCAGTGGTATCTCGGGCGTCACCGCGGTATCGAGCTCCAGCCCGAGCAGGCCTCGGCCCTCGAGCGCAGCTTCGCGCTGCTCATCGCCAGCGCGGCCGCGCAGCCGCAGGTTTTCGTGCACCGCGACTACATGCCACGCAACCTCATGCTGAGCGAGCCCAATCCGGGCGTGCTCGACTTTCAGGACGCCGTCATCGGACCGATCACCTATGACATCGCGTCCCTGCTGCGCGATGCCTTCATCAGCTGGGAGGACGGGCAGGTGCTCGACTGGTGCGTGCGCTATTGGGAACGCGCACGCGCTGCGGGATTGCCGGTCGACCCGGATTTTGCGGAGTTCTTCCGCGCCTTCGAGTGGATGGGCCTGCAGCGCCACCTCAAGGTGCTCGGCATCTTCGCCCGCCTGACGCATCGCGACGGCAAGGCAAAGTACGTCGCGGATACGCCGCGCTTTCTGCGCTACGCACGCAGCGTCGCCGAGCGCTACGCGCCGCTCGCATCGCTCGCGCGCCTGCTGCAGCAGCTCGATGAGCCGCCGGCGCGCGCGGCGCCCACCGACCGATGAAGGCCATGATTCTCGCCGCGGGGCGCGGCGAACGCCTGCGCCCGCTCACCGACCGGGTGCCGAAGGCCCTCGTCGAAGCCGGGGGCCGTGCGCTGCTTGATCGGCATCTGGACCGGCTCGATGCGGCGGGCATTCGCGAGGTCGTGATCAACGTCGCCCATCTGGCCGCATCGATCCAGGGGCATCTGCAGGCGCATCCGCGACCCGGCCTGTCGATTGCGGTCTCGCTCGAGGCCGAGGCGCTCGAGACCGCCGGCGGCATCGCCAACGCCCGCGCGCACCTCGGTGCCGCTCCTTTTCTGCTCATCAACAGCGACGTTTACTGCGAGATCGACCTGGCGCCACTGCAGCAGCGGCCGCTCGGGTCCGACCTCGCGCATCTCGTGCTGGTCGCCAATCCGGCACATCGTCCGGACGGCGATTTTTCCCTTGCCGAGGGCCGGGTCGGAGCACACGGCGAGCCGCGCTACACTTATGCGGGGATTGCGGTCCTGTCGCCGCAGCTCGTCGACGGCATCCGTGCCGGAGAAAAGGCGCCGTTGGCGCCGCTCCTGTACGCGGCTGCCGCCCACGGCCGGGTCTCCGGCGAGCTGTACGCCGGGCCGTGGTTTGACGTCGGCACGGCTGAGCGGCTCGCCGCGCTCGACGCCCATCTTGCCGCAGGCCATGATCACTGAAAGCGACGCATCGATGCAGGTCTATGACGCCGCAGCGCGCGCAGCACTGCGGCGCGAGGCAATGAACGTCGCGCCGGTCGAAGACTGACCGCGCCATGAACGCACCCACCACCGAAATCGCGATCTACGCCGCGCGCCGCGCGCGCCTGCTGCATGCGATGGGCGAAGGGGTCGCCGTGGTCCCCACCTCGCCGGAACGCATCCGCAACCGGGACAGTCACTACCCGTACCGCCACGACAGCTACTTTTACTACCTGACGGGGTTCACCGAGCCCGAGGCGGCGCTGGTGCTGGTCGGCGGCGCGACACCGCGCGCCATTCTGTTCTGCCGCGAACGCAACGTCGAACGCGAGATCTGGGATGGCGATCGCCATGGGCCCGAGCGGGCACGCGAGCGCTTCGGCTTCGACGAGGCGCAGCCGATCGTTGCGCTCGACGAGCAGCTCGCCGCCCTGCTGGAGAACCAGCCGGCACTGTTCGCCCCGCTCGGCGGCGACCCGGAATGGGACGCACGCGCCATGCGCTGGCTGACTGCCGTGCGCGCAAAATCGCGCGCCGGCATCGAGGCACCCGAACGGATCCACGACGTGCGCGCCCTGCTCGACGAAATGCGCCTCGTGAAGGACGCGCACGAACTCGCATGCATGCGCCGTGCGGCATCAATTTCGGCCGACGCGCATCGCCGCGCGATGCAGACGACGCGCCCGGGGCGCTTCGAGTACGAGATCGAAGCAGAACTGCTCTACGCATTCCGTCGGCAGGGCGCGCAGTTTCCCGCCTACTGGCCGATCGTGGCGGGCGGACGATCGGCCTGCACCCTGCATTACGTCGCCAACGACGCGCGGCTGGCGGACGGCACGCTGCTGCTCATTGACGCCGGCTGCGAGCTCGAGGGCTACGCAGCGGACATTACGCGAACCTTTCCGGTCAACGGGCGTTTCACCCCTGCGCAGCGCGATGTGTACGAAATCGTGCTGGCCGCGCAGCGCGCGGCGATCGAGCAGGTCCGGGCGGGCAGCGGCTGGAACGACCCGCACGACGCGGCGGTGCGCGTTCTGGCGCAGGGCATGCTGGACCTGAAGCTGTTGTCGGGCAGCCTCGACGAAGCGCTCGAGAAGGAAAGCTACAAGCGCTTCTACATGCATCGCACCGGACACTGGCTCGGCCTCGACGTGCACGATGCGGGCGAATACAAGCGGGCGGGGCTGTGGCGCACGCTCGAGCCCGGCATGACGCTCACGGTCGAACCGGGGCTCTATATCCGCGCGGCCGACGATGTGCCGGCGGCGCTGCGCGATATCGGCGTGCGCATCGAAGACGACGTCGCGGTCACGGCTCAGGGCTGCGAAGTGCTGACGGCGGCCGCCCCCAAGGCCGTCGACGAGATCGAAGCGCTGATGCGCGAGCGCCGTGGACAGAACTGACGGCGTCATCGTTGGCGGCGGGCCGGTCGGCTGCGCGCTCGCCCTCGGCTTGCGGCAGTCGGCACGTCGCGTCGTCATTCTGGAGCGCCGCCCATGGGAGGGCCGCAGCGCAGCCGCCGGCGCGTTCCGGCCGATTGCACTGTCGCACGCCAGTCGGCTGATCCTCGAGCGGCTCGACGCCTGGGCCGCGTTGAACGTCACGCCGATCGAGCAGGTCCATGTGTCGCAGCGCGGTGCGCCCGGGCGCACGCTGCTGAACGCGGCCGATGCCGGCGTGCCGGCGCTCGGCTACGTGGTCGACTACGGCGCGCTGCACGACGCACTGGCCGAGCGCGTGCGCGCGGCCGGGATTGACTGGCTGGATGGCGCCGAGGCGCAGCGGGTCGAACCCTCGAGCGATGCCGCCACCGTGCACGTCCTGCGTGCCGGCGCCGCGTCGGCGCTCACCGCAGACTGCGTCGTGCACGCGGAGGGCACCGGCGAAGGCATGCGCGAGCGCAGCTATGGGCAGGCCGGCATCGTCACGCTGATCGAAACGCAGCCCGGCGCCGCACAGCGTGCCTACGAGCGGTTCACCCCCGAAGGGCCGCTCGCGCTGCTGCCGCATGCCGGCCGCTACGCGGTGGTCTGGAGCCTGCACGCGGAGCGGGCGCGGCAGCTCGCCGCAGCGCCGGAGGACGAGTTTCTCGACGCGCTTGCGCTGACCATCGGCCGACGCATCGGCACCCTGCGCGCCGCGAGCTCGCGTGCGCTGCAGCCGCTGGCGTTGCGCCTGCGGCCATCGCGCATCGGATTGCGTCAGGTCTACATCGGCAATGCTGCGCAGACGCTGCACCCGGTCGCGGGTCAGGGGCTCAATCTCGGTTTGCGTGACGCCTGGGACCTGGCCGAGCTTTGGCGGCGGTCCGCGGATCCGGGTGCGCCGGACACGCTCGCGGCGTTTGCGGCACTGCGCCGATTCGACCAGCGCGCCACGGTGGGCGTCACCGACGCATTGCTGCGCGCTTTCGGCGGCACACAGCCGCTGCTGCGCGCAGGACGCTGCATGGCGCTCACCGCGCTCGACCTGCTGCCGCCCGCGCGGACGTTTTTCGCGCGCCGCATGATTTTCGGGCCTTCAGCGATTCCCTGAAGAAGTCGGCCTAACTCCGCGCACGGTTTGAGAAGCGTTCGCGAACGTCAGCACGCGTGCGCGTGCGCCAGCCGCGGTTCCGCAGTCGCCGCGAAACGGCTAGAATTTGCGCTCCCCGCGCTCCTCTATTTCCGACATCGAATTCGTGAAGATCGGCACGCACGTGCTGCGTAACGCAATCATTGCAGCGCCCATGGCCGGCGTGTCGGATCGCGCGTTCCGCCGACTCGCGCGGCGTTTCGGCGCCGGCCTGGCGGTCTCCGAAATGGTGTCGGCGCGGCCCGAGACCCGTACGACACGCAAATCCCGCCTGCGGCTCGAGCACGGCGGGGAAACGGGACCCATCGCAGTGCAGATCGCGGGCGCCGATCCGGCGCTGATGGCTGACGCAGCGCGCTACAACGCGGCGCAGGGCGCCGACATCATCGACATCAACATGGGCTGTCCCGCAAAGAAGGTCTGCAATGTCTTCGCCGGATCCGCTCTGCTCGAGGACGAGCATCGCGTCGGGCGCATTCTCGACGCCGTCGTGCGGGCCGTCGACGTCCCGGTCACGCTGAAGATCCGCACCGGGCCCCACCCGGGCCGGCGCAATGCGCTGCGCATTGCGCGCATCGCGCAGGCCGCCGGCGTTCAGCTGCTCACGATCCATGGCCGCACGCGGGCCTGCGCGTTTCGCGGCGCCGCGGAGTACGACACCATCGCGGAGGTCAAGGCCGGCGTCGACATTCCGGTGATCGCCAACGGCGACATCCGGTCGCCCGAGGACGCGAAGCGCGTGCTCGACCGAACGGCTGCCGACGGGGTGATGATCGGCCGTGCCGCGCACGGCCGCCCCTGGATCTTCCGCGAAATCGCGCACTATCTGGCGCACGGCGGGCACTGCCCGGCGCCCGGGTTGCGCGAAATGCGCGACGTGCTGCTCGAGCATCTCGACGGGCTGTACGCGCTCTACGGCCCGACGCACGGCGCACGCATCGCGCGCAAGCATATTGCCTGGTCGGTGCGCGATTTGCCGGAGGGCGAGACGCTGCGCCGTGCCGCGAACGCGACCGAATCGGCGCAGGCGCAGATGGCTGCCGTGCACGCCTACTTCGCCCGTCTGCCCGATGCGCGCCTCGCGGCCGCGGCGAACGAGGACGCAGCACGGAGACGCGCCGCATGAGCCGACCGAACGAACTCGGCGACGCGGTCCGGCGCTCGCTCGAGCGCTATTTCAAGGACCTGGACGGCGAAACGCCGTCGGCGATCTACGACATGGTGCTGCGAATCATCGAAAAGCCGATGATCGAGACCGTGCTGCGCCAGGCGGAAGGCAACCAGACCAGCGCGGCCGAGATGCTCGGCATCAATCGCAACACGCTGCGCAAGAAAATCCAGCAGCTGCGCATCAAAGGCTGAGTTCCCGAACGCAACCTCCGACGCGGGCACCGGACCCGCCCCCGACCGAAATGAAGAAGGCACAGCGAGCGCTGATCAGCGTCTCCGACAAGGCAGGCATCGTCGACTTCGCCCGCGCGCTGAGCGCGCTCGACATCGCCATCCTCTCCACCGGCGGCACCGCGAAACTGCTCGAGAAAGAGGGCGTTGCGGTCACCGAAGTGTCCGAGCACACCGGCTTCCCCGAAATGCTCGACGGCCGGGTGAAGACCCTGCACCCGAAGATCCACGGCGGCCTTCTCGCGCGACGCGATTCCCCCGAGCACATGAACGCGCTGCGCGAAGCCGGGATCGAGCCGATCGATCTGGTGGTGGTCAACCTGTACCCCTTCCAGGCCACGGTCGCCGACCCCGACTGCCGTTTCGAGGACGCCATCGAGAACATCGACATCGGCGGACCGAGCATGCTGCGCGCAGCGGCGAAGAATCATGCCGGCGTCGCGGTGGTGGTCGATCCGGCGGACTATGGCCGCGTGCTCGACGAGTTGCGCGCGTGCGGCAGCGTGAGCGATGCCACGCGCCTCGCGCTCGCGAAGAAGGTGTTCGCGCATACGGCTGCCTACGACGGTGCCATCGCCAACTACCTGTTCTCGCTCGACGCGAGCGGGTCCCGCGGCGAGTACCCCGCGGTGCTGAACCTTCAGTTCCACCGGCTGCAGACGATGCGCTACGGGGAGAACCCGCACCAGAGCGCCGCCTTTTATCGCGACGAACGCCCGGTCGAGGGCAGTCTCGCGAGCTACCGCCAGCTGCAGGGCAAGGACCTTTCCTACAACAACGTGGCCGACGCCGACGCGGCCTGGGAAGCGGTTAAAAGCTTCTCCGAGCCGGCCTGCGTCATCATCAAGCACGCCAATCCCTGCGGCGTCGCGGTCGGCGACCAGTTGCTGGCCGCCTACCAGAAGGCATTCAAGACCGATCCGGTGTCGGCATTCGGCGGCATCCTCGCGTTCAATCGCGCACTCGACCGCGAGACGGCCGAGGCGGTCGGCCAGCAGTTCGCCGAAGTGATCATCGCACCACGCGTCGAGCTGGAGGCGCGCGAGGTGCTCGCTGCGAAGCAGAACCTGCGGGTGCTCGAAGTGCCCATCTCGCACGCTGCGCAGCGCCACGACTACAAGCGCGTCGGCGGCGGCCTGCTGGTGCAGAGCACCGACGCCGCGCGCCTGGCACGCGAGGACATCAAGGTGGTCAGCAAGAAGGCGCCGGGCGACGCGCAGTGGGCGGATCTGCTGTTCGCCTGGCGCGTGGCAAAGTACGTCAAGTCGAACGCCATCGTGTTCTGTGGCGACGGCATGACGCTTGGCGTGGGCGCCGGGCAGATGAGCCGGGTCGACAGTGCGCGCATCGCCTCGATCAAGGCACAGAACGCCGGCCTGTCGCTCGCCGGATCGGTCGTCGCCTCCGACGCCTTCTTCCCGTTCCGCGACGGACTCGACGTGGTGGTGGATGCAGGCGCGGTCGCGGTGATCCAGCCCGGCGGCAGCGTGCGGGACGCGGAGGTCATCGCCGCCGCCGACGAACGCGGCGTGGCGATGGTCTTCACGGGGATGCGGCACTTCCGACATTAAGAACAACGCTGTGCTGCGGCGCCGCGTCATCGCCGCGACGCGGCACCTGACTTTGAGAAACATCAGCCGAACGGCAGGACGGACGTGAAGCTACTGGTCATCGGGGGCGGAGGACGCGAGCATGCGCTCGCCTGGAAGCTGGCGCAGAGCCCGCGCGTGCAGAAGGTGTTCGTCGCACCCGGCAACGGTGGCACCGCGAAGGAGCCCGGCCTGGAGAACGTCGGGCTCGACACGACCGAGGCCCTGCTCGCCTTCGCGCGCAGCGAGGGCATACAGCTCACGGTCGTTGGCCCCGAAGCGCCCCTCGCGCACGGCGTGGTCGACGCCTTTCAGGCCGACGGGCTGCGCATCTTCGGTCCGACGCGTGCCGCGGCGCAGCTCGAGAGCTCGAAGGATTTCGCCAAGCGCTTCATGGTGCGCCACGGCATCCCCACCGCGCGCCACGCAACCTTCGAGCGCGCCACTGAAGCGAAGGCCTACGTCGCCGAGCAGGGCGCACCGGTCGTGATCAAGGCCGACGGGCTCGCGGCAGGCAAGGGTGTGGTGGTCGCGACGAGCGTGCAGCAGGCAAACGACGCGATCGACGCGATGCTGCTCAGCAACCGCCTGGGCGCGGCAGGCGCACGGGTGGTGATCGAGGAATGCCTCGTCGGCGAGGAAGCGAGCTTCATCGTGATGTGCGACGGCCGCCACGCGCTGCCCCTGGCCACCAGCCAGGACCACAAGCGGCTGCGCGACGGCGACGAAGGCCCCAATACCGGCGGCATGGGGGCCTATTCCCCCGCCCCGGTCGTGACGCCCGAGCTGCACGCGCGCGTGATGCGCGAAATCATCCAGCCGACCCTGCAGGGCATGGCACGCGACGGCATGCCCTACGTGGGCTTTCTCTACGCCGGCCTGATGATCGACCGGGACGGCAATCCGCGCACGCTCGAGTTCAACTGTCGGCTCGGCGATCCGGAGGCGCAGCCGATACTGATGCGCCTCAAGTCGGACCTCGTCACCCTGCTCGAGGGGGCGCTCGACGGCACGCTGGCGGATGCCACCGCGGAATGGGACCGGCGCTCGGCGCTCGGCATCGTGCTTGCCGCGCGCGGCTACCCGGAGCAGCCGGTGGCCGGCGATCGCATTGACGGTTTGCCCGCGCCGAGCGAGGACTGCCGCATATTCCATGCCGGCTCGCGCCTCGACGGAACCCGGCTTGTCACCAGCGGCGGGCGCGTGCTTTGTGTCACCGCACTTGGCGACTCGCTACGCGTTGCGCGACAGCGTGCCTATGCGGCCGCCGAGGGCATCCGCTTCGAAGGCATGCAGTATCGGCGCGACATCGGCAACCGCGGCCTGCGTCGAGCCTGATGCCGACGACCGAGCGCCCGGATCTCGAGGCCGTCGAAGCCTACTTGGTCGACCTCCAGGCACGCATCGTCACGGCGCTCGAGGCGCTCGATGGCGAGCGCTTCCACACCGATCGCTGGACACGGGCCGAGGGCGGCGGCGGCGTGACGCGGGTGATCGAGGAAGGCCGCCTGTTCGAACGCGGGGGCGTGAACTACTCGCGCGTGAGCGGTACGCAACTGCCCCCGTCGGCGAGCGCCTCGCGGCCCGCGCTCGCCGGGCGCAGCTTCGATGCGATGGGCGTCTCGCTCGTGCTGCATCCGCGCAACCCGTACTGCCCGACCGCGCACATGAACGTGCGTTTCTTCGTCGCCCACCCGCCCGCGGGCAGTGCCGAAGCGCCCTTGTGGTGGTTCGGCGGTGGCATGGACCTGACGCCGTACTACGGTTTCGAGGAGGATGCGCGTCACTTCCATGCCACCTGCAGGAGCGCCCTCGAGGCTTTCGGCGCAGACCGCCATGCGCGCTACAAGCGCTGGTGCGACGAGTACTTCTTCCTGCGGCATCGCGGCGAAGCACGCGGTGTCGGCGGAATTTTCTTCGACGATCTGTCGGAGGACGGTTTCACGAACTGCTTCGCGCTGGTGCGCGCGGTCGGCGACCGCTTCGTGACGGCCTACGGCCCGATTCTCGAGCGCCGTCGTGCGCTGCCCTACGGCGAGCGCGAGCGCGACTTCCAGGCCTATCGGCGCGGGCGCTACGTCGAATTCAACCTGGTCTACGATCGAGGCACCCTGTTCGGCCTGCAATCGGGCGGACGCACGGAGTCGATTCTGATGTCGCTGCCGCCGCGCGTCGCCTGGCGCTATGCCTGGACGCCCGAACCGGGAACGCCCGAAGCGCGCCTGTACAGCGACTTCCTGCCGCCACGCGACTGGGTGTAGCCCGAGCTATTCGAGCTCGGCTGCGCGCCGATAATGGCGCTGCGCGTCGGCCTCGCGTTCCAGATGCTCGGAAAGGCGCGCAAGGTCGAGATGCGCGGCGCGGCTTTCCTCGATCGACAGGCTTGCCTCCAGATAGCTTTGCGCCTTGCCCCAGAGCTCCGCATGCGCGCACAGACGGCCCAGCGCGGTCAGCAACGCGGGATCCTCGGGCCGATCGTGCAGCCAGCGTTCTGCGCGCGCGATGCGCGCACGCGCTTCGGTGCTGCGTTCGCCGGGCTCGAGTGCCGGCAGCTCGCTGTACTGCAGCACCAGCGCACGGCTCCACTCGCGCGCCAGACTTTTCTCGATGATGTCCCGCGCGAGCGCCATCGCACCGAGCGCGCTCGCGCGGCGCGCCGCCGCCTCGGCGACGCGCGGGTGCAGCTGCTCGCGCTCGGTCAGCTTGCGCCAGCGCGCCTCCAGCACCTTGCGCTCGCCCGCATCGCGTTTCAGCAGCTCGACCGCGGCCTGGATGCGCGCCTCTTCGGCGAGCGCGGGCGGGATGGCCTCCTCCTTGGCGAGCCGCGTGGCCATGCGCTCGACCTCTTCCCAGTTTCCGGCGCCACGCTCGGCGCGTAGCAGCATGCGCTGGCTTGCAGCCTCCTTTGCCCTGGCCGACGGCAGACTGCGCAGCAGGCTGCGCGCGGATTGAAAGTCGCGCTCTTCGAGCGCGAGTTCGGCCCGGGTGAGCGTTTGCGCAATGCGCACCGATTCGCCTGCGGCCTCCGCGCGCGCGAGCCAGCGGTCGCGCCCGGTGAAGTCGCGCAGCCGATGCGCGGCGCGCGCCGCGAGCAGCGCGGCCACGCCCGGCGCCGCACCCCCGTCGTAGGCACGCCCGGCGTCCTTCTCCGCACGCAGGTAGCGGCCTTCGAAATACGCCTGCAGCGCGGCAACCAGGGCGCCCTGGGCGCGCGCCTGGCGCCGGCGTACGCGATAGGCCCGCAGGCGGCCCGGCAGCGCGAGCAGCTGATAGAGCAGGCGCGCCGCGAAATAAAGGGCCGCGAAGCCGAGCAGCGCCACCAGCACGAACAGGATCAGCGACAGCTCGACCCGATACGGCGGATAGACGAACAGGACGTAGCCCGTCTCCCTGGCGCCGACCAGCGCGAGCGCGATCGCCGCAGCGAAGACGATGAGCAGCCAGATCAGCCCTCTCATCCGGACACCCCGGACGCCGTCATACGTTTACGATCCGCGTCCGCTGCGCGCGTCCAACGCGCGCACGGCATTCACGCTGCCTGCAATCGAAGGCAGCTCCGGCTGCAGCGGCGCGGCGGCCAGCTCTTCGAGCTGCGCAAGCACTTCGGCGGTTCGCGCCGAGCGCACATCGAAATAGCGCTTGATCCAGGTCTGCGCGACCTGCAGATCGTCGCGGTAGGCGCCCGCATCGCGCGTCAGCAGCGCGAGCCGCGCGCTCAGCAGGCGCAGGCGCAGGTTTTCGCGCAGGAAATAGGCCTGCGTCGGGGCGAGCAGCGGCGGCTCCGGGCTCTCGACGCGACGCACGACGATGAGCTGGCGAATTTCACGCCAGACCTCTGCCCACAACCGTGCGTACCATGCGTCGCTCGACGGCGCAGGCCCACCCCCGCCGGTCGCCGAGGTCCGCACAGGCCGCTCGTCGAACGCCATTGGCAACGCCTCGACGCTGACTGCGAGGCGCTCGATGCGCTGGCCGAGTGCACCTGGATCGAACGCCGGCAGGGCTTTGAGCTTCTCGATGTCCCGCGCCAGCGCGGTGCGCAGCGGCGCAAACGCCGCGTCATCACGCCGGGCGAGACGGGACTCGGCGAGCTGCAGTGCGAGCAGCGCGCCACGCGCGTTGCCCGCCAGATCGAGCTGCTGCGAGGCGATGTCGACCATCTGCTCGACTTCGGCGATGCGCCATTCGTTTCGGTTGCGCGACAGTTCCTGATACAGCGCCTCGATCGCCGCGCGCTGTGCCTGCGCGTCGGCAACGCGCACCTCGAGGGTCGAGAGCTTGCCCTGCAGCGCCTGCGTGCTTTGCTGCGCTTCCTGGGCCAGGCTGCGCAGCCGACCCTGCTGCCCTTCGAGCGCCTGCACGCGCTGAGCGAGCGTCTCGGTCGCCCCGTCGATCCGCTTGCGTGCGTCGAACCACGCGCCGCCCGCCATCCCCGCCGCGACCAGCGCAAGCAGCACCGCGAACCACGCGGCCCCCGAGCGTGGCCGCGCGCCGCGCCCGGCGTCGTCCGCCGGCGCCGGCTCGGCCTGCTGCTCGGCAGCCTCGGCCTGCGTCGACGCCCCGTTCGGCCCGGAATCGGCGGCCACGTCCCCAGTCGGCGCGTTCTTATCGTCGTTTGCGGTCATCGTTGTTGGTTTTTACTTCGCGCCGGCAAAGTATGCAACCAGCGCGCGCACGACCGCTTCATCCGTGCTGCCCGCGACACGGATCTCGCGGATCCCGAGCTGCTCGGCGCTGCGCAGCAGTCGCGGGTGCGGCACGAAGAGCGGCGTCGAGCGCAACCAGTGCTGACCCAGCTTGCCGAGCATGTCGTAAAGGTTCGCGAGCCCCTCGCCGGAACTGACCGTCACCGCGTGCACGGCACCGCGCGCCCAGGCGGCGAGCAACGGCGCGCAATCGATGCTCGGACGGCCGCGCCGGTAGCATTCCGCATAGGTCACATCGGCGCCGCGCGCGCGCAGCGTATCGCCGAGCAGCTCGCGCCCGCCCTCGCCGCGGAAAATCAAGACGCGCTGCCCCGCCACCGACGACAGCTCCGGCAGGTCGAGCAAGGCCTCGCTGTCGGCGTGCGCCGACGGCGCGATGACGGCGCTAAACCCCTGCTGCTCGAGCGCACGCCGGCTGCCGCGCCCGATTGCCGCGACGCGCAGCCGCGCCGGCCACGCCCGGTCGCCACGGCGCAGCCGGACCAGGTTCATCGCCTTGGCGACCGCGCTCGGGCTGATGAAGATCGCCAGGCCGAAGTCCTCCAGCCGGTCGACGAGCGCCAGGAGCGGTCCGAGATCCGGCACGTCCTCGATCTCGATTGCCGGGAAGCGGAACACGACGCCGCCGGCGCGCTCGATCTCGGCTGCGAGACCGTCGGCCTGCTCGCGCGGGCGCGTCACGACCACGCCGCGCCCGGCGAGCCGCCCGCCGTCCCTTCGCTCACCGCGTTCACCCTGCGGGCGGGCCGGCACGCCGATGCTCAGCCGTCGACGGGCAGCGCGGCGAGGATTTCCCCGGCACCGCGCGCGCGCAGCAGCGCCGCGACCCGTTCGCCGAGGGCTTCCGGAGCGTCCGCCGCACCCTGATCCTCTGCCCGGGCGACACGCCGACCGTCGGGCGCGGCCACCACGGCCTGCAGCTGCACGCCGTCGCGCACGACCTGTGCGTACGCACCCAGCGGCACGGCGCAATTGCCGCCCAGGGCGCGGCTCACCGCCCGCTCGGCCCGTACGCAGGCCGCCGTCGCTGCGTCGGCCAGCGGCGCAACCCGCTGGATGACGTCCTCGCGCTGCGCCATGCATTCAATACCGAGCGCGCCTTGCCCCGCCGCCGGCAGGCTCAGCGCCGGCTCCAGCAGCGCGCGAATGCGCGCTGCCAGCCCCAGCCGCTTCAGACCGGCCGCGGCCAGGATGATCGCGTCATATTCGCCGCGGTCGAGCTTTGCCAGGCGCGTCTCGACGTTGCCACGCAAGGTCTCGATGCGCAGGCCCGGAAAGCGCGCCGCGACCTGGGCTGCGCGGCGCAGGCTCGAGGTGCCGAGCACCCCGCCGGCCGGGAGCGCCGCCAGCGAATCGAAGCGTGCAGAGACCAGCGCATCACGCGGATCTTCCCGAGCCAGGATCGCAGCAAGCACGAACCCGGATGGCAGCTCCGCCGGAACGTCCTTCATCGAATGCACCGCGAGGTCAGCGCGACCTTCCGCGAGCGCGGACTCGAGTTCCTTGACGAACAGACCCTTGCCGCCCACCTTGTCGAGGCGCGCCTCGAGCAGCTCGTCGCCCTTGGTCGAGAGCGCGAGCAGCTCGACGACGAGCCCCGGATATAATGCTTCGAGCGCGTGCTTGACGTGATTGGCCTGCCACAGCGCGAGGCGGCTGCGGCGCGTCGCGATGACGAGTCGCCCGGCGGGACGCGAAACGGAGGTTTGCATAGAAATGGACAAACGCAACCCTCACGCGATGCGCCGCGCCGTGCTGCGTTTTTGCGCGGCGATTCTAGCATGTGTCCTTTCGCAAACCGCTGCGGCGCAGGCGATCGCCATGGCGCAGGATCTGGCGCGGTCTGCGCGGGAAGCCGCGGCCGCGCGCGTTCCGCTGCTGGTGTTCTTCAGCCAGCCCGGCTGCCCTTACTGTGATTTGGCACGGCGCGACTATCTCGGCCCGATGAACAGCGATCCCGCGTCGCGCACCACGCAGCGCATGCTCGAGGTCGACATCACCAGCGAGTCACCGCTGGTCGATTATTCCGGCCGCGCGACGACGCACCGCGCATTTGCGCGGGCCGAGCAGGTGCGCTTCGTGCCGGTGGTCAAGTTCGTCGGCGCGGGCGGCGAGTCGCTCGCACCCGCACTGATCGGGCTCACCGTGCCGGGCTTCTACCAGAGCTATCTCGATCGGCGCATCGAGCAGGCGGCCGGCCGAATCACCGTGCCGGCGCAGTAGTCGACGCCGCGCGGCTCAGGGCTGCGCGACCAGTGCGCGCACCGCCGCCCATTGCCGCCGGCTCACCGGCAGGCGTTCCGCCACGCCATCCAGCACGACCCGCCAGTGCGCCTCCTCGTCTTCGCTCGCGCCCTCCCGCTCGAAGCCGCGCACCGCGTCGCGCGCGACGATGCAATTGCGGTGGATCCGCACGAAACGCTCGCCGAGCTCCCGCTCGAGCGAAATCAGCGACTCGTCGATCAGGTGTTCGCGCTCCCGCGTACGCAAGGTCACATACTTCTGCTCGGCCTTCAGGTAAACGACTTCGTTCACCGGAACCAGCACGATCCGGTTGCGCTCGGTCAGCGAAAAATGCGTGCGCCCGCGCCCGTCCGTTTCGCGCAGCTGCTCGGCTGCGGTTTCCAGCGTCTGCGCCGAGGGCGCGCCGACGGCCTGCGCGCGCGTGAGCGCGGCAGCCAGGCGCGCCGCACGCACCGGCTTGAGCAGGTAGTCGAGCGCGTTCAGCTCGAAGGCTTCGACCGCGTGCCGGTCGTGCGCGGTGACGAAAATCACCGCCGGGCCCTCGTCCAGGCGCGCGATATGGCGCGCGACCTCGAGACCGTGCATGCCCGGCATCTCGATGTCGAGCAGCAGCACCTGCGCACCGCTCTCCGGCAGCCGCTCGATCGTTTCGATCCCGTTGCGCGCCTCGCCGACGAGCTGGGTCGGCAGCTCGGCACCGATGTCACCGAGCAGCTCGCGCAGCCGCGCGCGTGCCGGTGCCTCGTCGTCCGCAATGAACACGCGCAGCATGTTCATGCCTCCTGCCGCGCGCCCGCCGCCGCGCCGCGTCGCGGCTTCGGTGCGGGCCGGTACGGCATTTCGATCTCCGCGATGTAGCGTTGGCCCTCGATGCGCGCGCTGAGTCGCGCCTCGGCGTCGAAAAACAGCATCAGTCGCTCGCGGATGTTCTCGATCGCCATGCGGTTGCCGGCATGATGCACGTGACGCTCCGAAAACGGATTCTCGATGAGCACGCGCAGGCGGTTGCCGTGCTGCGCGATGCGCACCACCACCTCGGCCGGCTCGGTCGACGGCTCGACGCCATGATAGATGGCATTCTCCAGCAAAGGCTGCAGCACGAGTGGCGGCAGAATCGCATCCGACGGCGCCGCATCCAGCTCCCAGACGATACGCAGACGTTCACCGAGGCGCAGCTGCTCCAGGCTCGCGTAGCGCTCGAGCAGCGCAATCTCGTCGGCCAGGTGCACGAACTGGCGCGCATCCGCCATCAGCGTGCGGAACAGGTCGGCGAGGTCTTCCAGCGCACGCTCGGCGCGCACCGGGTCGCGCCGGATCAGGGACAGCACGGCGTTCAGGCTGTTGAACAGGAAGTGCGGGCGGATGCGCGCCTGCAGCGCCTGCAGGCGCGCCTCGGCGAGCGCGGGGGAGTAAGCCTTGATCGCCAGCCGCAGGTAGCCGAGCAGCAGCAGCGTGGCGAGGGTCGCCAGCAGCAGCGCCTGCACCAGTCCGGCGCCGACCGGGATACCGAACACGCGCGCCACGCCGTCATAGGCCAGCGCGGTGACGGCAAGCACCAGCACCAGCACCACGCCCGCGCCCGCGACGAAGTGCAAGCGGTTCAGCATGGGAGACAGGACGACGAGCAGCAACAGACTCGCGAGGAGGATGGGCTCGATGAATCCCGCTGCGAGCATGAGCCGATCGAGCAGATCGTCCCAGCCGGAGGCGGCCGCGAGCATCGCACCGCAGGCGAGCACGTGCACGCCGATCAGGACGCGCGCGATGACGCCGAGATTGCGGAAGTCGGGCAGCCCGTTCGATAGAGCGTTTTGATTTATACTCGCCACACCATTGCCGCGTTCTTTCAGGGAGGACCGGCGCCAAGTCTCCAGTTGCGTTCGTGCGCGCACCCAGTATGCCCCATGCCTCGTAGCGTCTCCAAGCGGTCACCTCGGGCGGGCCGCGCCGCACCGCGCGCGGCGCGGCGCAGCCCGCGCAGCACACAGGCATGGTCCGGCCGCTTTTCGGAACCGGTGGATGCGCTGGTCAAGCGTTTCACCGCGTCGGTGCCCTTCGACCGGCGACTCGCCGAGGTCGACATCGAAGCCTCGCTCGCGCATGCGCGCATGCTCGCAGCGCGGCGCATCCTCAGCCGCAGGGACCTCGCCGCCATCGAGCGCGGACTGGCGCGGATCCGACGCGAGATCGCCGCGGGGCAGTTCGCGTGGTCAATCGACGCCGAGGACGTGCACCTGAACATCGAGCGCCGCCTGACCGCGCTCGTCGGCGACGCCGGCAAGCGGCTGCACACCGCGCGCTCGAGAAACGATCAGGTCGCCACCGACCTGCGACTCTGGCTGCGCGGCGAGATCGACGCCCTCCAGGGACGCCTCGCCCAGCTGCTGCGTGCGCTCGTCGATCAGGCGGAGCGCCATGCCGCGACCGTGATGCCGGGGTTCACGCACCTGCAGGTCGCCCAGCCCGTCACCTTCGGGCATCACCTGCTCGCCTACGTCGAGATGCTGCTGCGCGATCGCGCGCGCCTCGCGGCCTGCCGCACGGGCCTCAACCAGCTGCCGCTCGGCGCCGCCGCGCTCGCCGGCACCAGTTTCCCGATCGATCGTGCACGGGTCGCCAGGGCGCTCGGCTTCGCAGGCGTCTGCGAAAACTCGCTCGACGCCGTTTCGGATCGCGATTTCGCGATCGAATTCTGCGCCTGCGCGTCGATCGCGATGATGCACCTCTCGCGCCTGGCGGAGGAGCTGGTGCTGTGGAGCAACCCGCGCTTCGGCTTCGTGCGCCTGCCCGACCGGTTCTGCACCGGCTCGTCGATCATGCCGCAGAAGAAGAACCCGGACGTGCCGGAATTGGTGCGCGGCAAGAGTGCGCGCGTGTTCGGCGACCTGGTCGCACTGCTCGCCTTGATGAAGTCGCAACCGCTCGCCTACAACAAGGACAACCAGGAAGACAAGGAGCCGGTCTTCGACGCGGTCGACACGCTGTCGGACGCGCTCGCGGTCTTCGCCGATCTCGTTGCCGGCCTCGAGGCCGTGCCGGAGGCGATGCGCGCCGCGCTGCGCGAAGGCTACGCGACGGCGACCGACCTCGCCGACTACCTGGTTCGCCACGGCCTGCCGTTTCGCGACGCACACGAGGCGGTGGCGCGCGCTGTGCGGCATGCCGAGCTGCGCGGCTGCGACCTGGCCGAGCTGCCGCTCGCCGAGCTACAGCGCTTCTCCAAGGCCATCCGCGCCGACGTCTATCGCTATCTCTCCGCCGAAGGTTCGGCGGCTGCACGACGCCATCGGGGTGGCACGGCGCCAGCGCAGGTGCGGGCCGCCGCACGGCGCGCACGGCGCCGGCTGCGTACGCCGATCTGAGCGATGGTGAACGGCGCACAGACCCCGCGGGAGCGAATCGGCAAGTACCCCGTCAAGCGCCGCATCGGCGAAGGCGCCACCAGCGAGGTCTACCTCTGCGACGACCCGTTCAACCGGCGTGAGGTGGCGGTCAAGCTGGTCTTTTCAGAGGCGTTCAACGATCCCGCGCGCGGCAAGATGATCCGCAAGCTGTTCGTGACCGAGGCCTCGCTGGCGGGGAAGTTGCAGCACCCGCATATCTGCGAGATCTACGACGCGGTTTCCGAGGAGGACCTGCACTACATCGTCATGGAATACGTCGACGGCGGCACGCTCGAGCAGTTCTGTCGCGCCGACAACCTTCTGCCGATCGACCGGGTGGTGGAGATCGCGTTCAAGTGCTCGCGTGCACTGGAATTCGCGCAGCGCATGGGCGTCACGCATCGCGACATCAAGCCCGCGAACATCCTGCACGCCGGCGAAACGGACGTGAAGATCACGGATTTCGGCGCCGCCCTCCTCGCCGCGGGTGACACCACGCAGGTCTCCGCCATCGGCTCGCCCGCGTACATGTCGCCCGAGCAGGTCAAGGAGCAGGCGTTGACGCACCAGACCGACATCTATTCGATGGGCGTGGTGATGTTTCACCTGCTCACCGGGCGGCTGCCGTTTCAGGCGACGAATAATTTCAGCCTCATTTACCAGATCACCAATGCGGATGCGCCGCTGCCCTCGACCTATCGGTCGGAGATCCCGAAAGCCATCGACGACATCGTGCGCCGCGCGACCGCGCGCAATCTCGCCGAGCGCTACGCGCAGTGGGGCGAGTTCTCGAGTGACCTCGCCGACGTGTCGCGCAGCGACGAGCCGGTAACGCGCAGCCAGGCGTTTACCGACTCGGACAAGTTCGAGACGCTGCGCACGCTGCCGTTCTTCGAGAACTTCTCGGACGCCGAGCTGTGGGAAGTCGCGCGCATCTCGAGCTGGCGCGCGGCCGAGGCGGGCGAGCACATCATGCGGGAAGGCGAAACCGGCACCTATTTCTGCGTGCTTGCCGAGGGACAGGTGCAGATCACGAAGAGAGGCAAGCTGCTCACGATCCTGCGGCCGGGGGAGCCCTTCGGCGAGATGGCCTATCTGTCGAAGACCGCGCGCACGCGCGTGGCCGACGTCACCGTCACCTCCGACGCGAAGATCATCACGGTGCCGACTGAGCGGCTCGTACAGGCGACCGAGGGCTGCCAGCACAAGTTCGACCGCGCCTTCATGGATATCCTCGTCGAGCGCCTGTCGATGGCGAACCTGCGCATGTCGGGCGTTTGAGCGCGCGGCCCGCCGAACGCTTCGTCAAGCGAGGGCCTGCGGCGCAGGCGCCGATGTTCCGCGCCGAGGCCGAGGGCCTGGCCGCCCTCGCGGCGGCCGGGGTGCCGGTGCCGCGCGTCTACGCGGTCGGGGTGGACGCGGGGGAAGCCCGCATCGAGATGCAGCGGCTCGCGCTCGGTGCGCGCGCCGACTGGCCTGCGCTCGCACGCCGCATCGCTGCGCTGCACCGGAACACGGCGCCGCAGTTCGGCTGGCACGCCGACAACTGGATCGGCCTCGCGCCTCAGCTGAACGGCTGGCAGACGGACTGGTCGGCATTCTGGTTCGAGAAACGGCTCGCGCCCCAGGCCGCGCGCGCCCGCGCAGCGGGTTTCGAATTCGATCTCGCGGCGCTGCGCGGCCTGCTCGCCGCGCACCGCCCGCCCGCGTCGCTGCTGCACGGTGACCTGTGGCAGGGCAACATCGGTTTCACGCCCGCCGGGCCGGTGCTCTTCGATCCGGCGGTGTACTACGGCGACCGCGAGGCTGACCTTGCGATGACCGAGCTGTTCGGTAGATTTCCGCGGGCGTTCTACGCGGCCTACGACGCCGCGTGGCCGCTCGATTCAGGCTACGCGCAACGTCGGGATCTCTACAACCTCTACCACGTGCTGAACCACCTCAACCTGTTCGGCGCGGGGTACCTGCGCCAGGCGCAGACGCTCGTCGCGCAGCTGACCGTGCGCGCGCGCGAGGCCGGCACCTAGCGGCGCCGGACCCCAGACCTCAGACCTCAGGCGGAGACGTTGCGCGCGCCGGCGAGCACCTGCTGCAGCTCGCCGCTCTGGAACATCTCGCGCAGGATGTCGCAGCCGCCGATGAACTCGCCGTTGACGTAGAGCTGCGGAATCGTCGGCCAGTTCGCGAACTGCTTGATGCCTTCGCGAATCGCCGGGTCCTCGAGCACGTTGACGCTGTGGAACTGCTCGACGCCGGCAGCACGCAGCACCTGTACCACCGTCGCCGAGAAGCCGCACATCGGGAACTGGGGCGTGCCCTTCATGTAGAGCACGACGGGATGCGTGTTGACCTGCTGTTTGATGAGCGCTTGGGTGTCCATGTTCGACCTCGAGATGCCAAGGGGGAATAGTTGACGAAATTGGTCGGATTTTAGCGGGCCCGCCCCGTTTGGTCAACGCAGCCGCCGGTCACGCGCGGATGCTGCGCGAGGTCGCGCCAGGTTTCGACCTGCGCCAGCCCCGCCGCCACCAGGCAGGCACGCACCGCCTCGGCCTGGTCAATGCCATGCTCGAGAAAAACCCACCCCCCGGGCGCCAGGTGCTCGTGCACCCCGTGCGCGATGCGACGAATCGCGTCCAGGCCATCCGCGCCGCCGACCAAGGCCTCGCGCGGCTCGAAGCGCAGGTCGCCCTGCGCAAGATGCGGATCGCCCTGCGCGACGTAAGGCGGATTGGAGACGATCAGGTCGAAGCGCTCGCCCGGCACGGCCTCGAACCAGCGTCCTGCGCGCCAGTCGACGTCCAGACCGAGACGCGCCGCGTTGCCGCGCGCCACCTCGAGCGCGTCGCGGCTCGCATCGACACCGATCAGCTGGGCAGCGGGCCGCAGGTGCTTGATCGCCAGCGCCAGCGCCCCGCTGCCGCTGCCGAGATCGAGCACGCGACACGCCGCCTGCGCCGGCAGCACCGCCAGTGCGCGCTCCACCAGAAGCTCGGATTCGTGGCGCGGAATGAGCACCGCGGGCGTCACAGCGAGCGCGAGGCCGAAGAACTCGCGCCAGCCGGTGAGGTAGGCAACCGGTTCGCCCTGCCTGCGCCGCGCCGCCCAGCCTTCGAAGCGGGCCTGCACCGCCGCCTCGAGCCGCTGCTCGGGGTGCGCGGCAATGCGGGCCTCGGGCTGCTGCGCCGCCGCCGCGAGCAGCACACGCGCCTCGCGCGCGTCGAGTCCGGCGCTGCGCAGCGCTTCGCCGACCGTCACCGGCACGCGCGTCAAGCCGGCGCGCGCGCGGGCTCGGATTCCTCGGCGAGCTGCGCGAGCTGCTCGGCCTGAAACTCGGAGGTGAGCGCGTCGACGATCTCGTCGAGCTCGCCCTCCATGACACGATCGAGCTTGTAGAGCGTGAGGTTGATGCGGTGATCGGTCACGCGGCCCTGCGGAAAGTTGTAGGTCCGGATGCGCTCCGAGCGGTCGCCCGAGCCGATCAGGCTCTTGCGTGTCGATGCCGTCTTCGCCTGCTGCTCCCGCAGCTGCCGGTCGTGGATGCGCGCCGCCAGCACGCCGAGCGCCTTTTCGCGGTTCTTGTGCTGCGAGCGCGAATCCTGGCATTCGACGACGATGCCGGTCGGCAGATGCGTCACGCGGATCGCGGATTCAGTCTTGTTGACGTGCTGCCCGCCCGCGCCCGAGGCGCGGAAGGTGTCGATGCGCAGCTCCGCCGGGTTCAGCACCACCTCCGCAACCTGGTCCGCTTCCGGCAGCACGGCAACCGTACAGGCCGAGGTGTGGATGCGCCCCTGGGCCTCGGTTTCCGGAACGCGCTGCACGCGGTGGCCGCCGGACTCGAACTTGAGCTTCGAATAGGCGCCGCGGCCGACGACCCGCGCCACGACCTCCTTGTAACCACCGACCTCCGCGGAACTTTCGGAGATGACCTCCACCTGCCAGCGCTGCCGCTCGGCGTAGCGCAAGTACATGCGAAACAGGTCGCCCGCGAACAGCGCGGACTCGTCGCCGCCCGTGCCGGCGCGGATCTCGAGAAAGGTGTTGCGCTCGTCGTTCGGATCCTTCGGCAGCAGCGCCTTGCGAATCGCCTCCTCGGCCTGCTCCATCGCCTCCTCGGCGCCGCGCAGCTCGTCCTCCGCGAAGCTGCGCATCTCCGGATCGACGCTCATGTCCCGCGCGGTCGCCGCATCGCCCTCGGCCTGCCGGTAGCGCCCGTACAGATCGACCAGTTCGCCCAGCTCGGCATGCTCGCGCGACAGGCGCTTGAATTGCTCGAGGTCGCGCGTCGCGTCCTCGGCCGCGAGCAGCCGGTTCAGATCCTCGAGCCGCCCCGCGAGGCCGTCGAGCTTGGAGCGTAAAGAGGCTTTCACGACGCGCGCGCCGGTCGTTGACTCGGACGGTCCTTAGGACCGGATGCGGAACAGCCGGACGAGCAGCTCGGCGAGCTGGCCACGCTCGTCGCCACGCGCCGTGTTGAGCGCCTGTGTCGGCCCGTGCAGCAGCTTGTTGGTGAGGCCCTTGGAAAACGCCTCCAGCACCACGGCCGGGTCGTCACCGCGCGCCAGCATGCGCGCCGCGCGGTCGAGCTCCTGCTGCCGGGCGGCATCGACCTGGTCACGCAGCGCACGGATGAGCGGCACGCCTTCGCGCGCATCCATCCAGTGCATGAACTGGCCGACCTGCGTCTCGATGATCGCCTCGGCCTGTTCGACGGCCGAGCGGCGCGCGTCCAGGTTCGCCGCCACCAGATCCGAAAGGTCGTCGACCGTGTAGAGGAACACGTCGTCCATCTCGGCAACCTCGAGCTCGATGTCGCGCGGCACGGCAAGGTCGACCATGAACATCGGCCGGCGGCGCCGCGCGCGCAGTGCCCGTTCGATCAGGCCTTTGCCGAGAATCGGCAGCGACGAGGCGGTGCAGGAAACGACGATGTCGTGCTCGTGCAAGTGCGCCGAAAGCGCACGCAGCTCGATCGCCTGCCCGCCGAAGCGGTGCGCCAGCGCCTCGGCGCGCTCGAGCGTGCGGTTCGCGACCGTGATACGCGCCGGATTCTGCGCTGAAAAATGTGTCGCGCAGAGCTCGATCATTTCGCCCGCGCCGATGAACAGCACCTTCTGCTCGTGCAGGCTGGGAAAGATGCGCGCCGCGAGTTTCACCGAGGCCGCCGCCATCGACACGCTGTTCGCGCCGATGCGCGTCGTCGTGCGCACTTCCTTCGCCACCGCAAACGAGCGCTGAAACAGCTTGTGCAGCACGGTGCCCAGCGTGCCCGCATCCTCCGCCGCACGCGCGGCGTCCTTCATCTGGCCGAGAATCTGCGGCTCGCCCAGCACCATCGAATCGAGGCCGGAGGCGACGCGGAAGGCGTGGCGTACCGCATGATCGCTCGGCAGGGTGTACAGGTAGGGCGAGAGCGCATCCGGGCTCATGCGGTGATACTCGGCGAACCAGGTCGCCGCCGCGCGCGGCTCCCCCGTCGCCAGATACAGCTCGGTGCGGTTGCAGGTCGAGAGGATCGCCGCCTCGTTGGCGCGGCCGCGGGTCACCTCGGAGAGCGCCTCGCGCAGGCGCTCGACATGGAACACCACCCGCTCGCGTATCTCGAGCGGTGCAGTTTGGTGATTCAGGCCTAGGGTGTAGAGGCTCATCGCGTGCCGGGGCTGCGGCCACCGCCGCAGCGCTAACCCGCGAGATTATAAGCGCTTTCCGGATCCGTGGCGGTTTGCGCCAGATCAAGCTTCCGGCGCCGGCGAGGCGCGCGCTGCCAGCATGCGCTCCATGAAGATCAGCCCGCCCTCGGGCGTGCCGATCCCCGCGGCCTGGTGGAGGAACTCGAACAGGCGGTCGGCGTCCTCCGCGGCGACCAGCACGGTCACCACCTCGCTCTCGTCGGCGATCGTCTGCCCCCCGCCGCCCGCGTGCGAGGCGACGTCCCGCGCATGGTGCGCGTAGGCGCTCGTCACCCCCTGCTCGCTGCGCAGCCGCTCGAGCAGCTCGAGCGCGTGGCCGGAGGGAATGATGCAGGTGATCGTCTTGTAGCGCTGCACGCGTCTACTCCGACGAGAACCGTTCGACGATGTCGTGCGGCACGTAGGTCGCCATCTTCTCCAGCGGCGACATCGTGATCAGCCCCATGCCCGGCGTGTCGAGCTTGCCCGCGAGGTATGCGCGCTCGAAGATCAGCTCGGCCTGCTCGCTCGGCACGACGAAGATGATCACCTCCTTCTCCGCGCTCACCGTGACGCCCAGCACGCCGAGCGCACGCTGGCGCACCCCGGTGCCGCGCGCGTAGAACACGGTCGCGCCCTGCACCCCGGCCTCCAGCGCCGCGCTGACGACGTCGTCGGCGACGCCACGCTGAACCACGCAGGTGATCAGCACCGCATCGGTGAGAACGATGAGCTCGCGGCTCATGCCGCAGCGGCCTCCAGCGCCGCGAGGCGCCGCGCGCGGCGCTTGCGCAGCGACACCCAGAGCCCGACTGCAAGCACCGAAACGATCGGCCCGACCGAGGCCATGGCCAGTACGCCAAAGCCTTCGGCGACGCCGACAGTGCGCCCCAGGCCGAGGCCGAGCGCGAGCACCAGCGGCACGGTCACCGGCCCGGTCGTTACGCCCGCGCTGTCCCACGCCAGGTTGACGTACTCCTCGCTCGAAACGAGCGTCATCGCCAGCGCGAGCGAATACCCCGGCACCAGCAGCCAGACCAGCGCGAGGTCGAACACGATCTTCGCCACGCCCAGTGCGACGCCGAGCGCGACGCCGAGCGCGACGGTGCGGATCAGCAGCTTGCGTGGGAACGCGCCCTCGGTCAGCGTCTCGACCGTGAACCCCATCGCCGACAGCGCGGGCTCCGCGATCGTCGCCGCGAAGCCGAGCGCGGCGGCGAAGCCGAGCGCCACGGCGAGGCCGCCCCAAACGCCGTAGAACATGTTCGATCCGCCGGCCTGCCGATCGAAGGTACCGGGCACCAGCGCGCCGGTCTGCTCGCCGAGCGGGTTGAGGCCGTAGGCCAGCCCGAGATTGAACAGCAGCATGCCGAGAATCGCGACCGCGAAGCCGTAGAACAGCGAGGGCGTATCGCGCAGGGGTTCCTTCAACCAGACCCGCAGGATCAGCCAGAGAAATACGATCAGCGGCAGGATCGCCCGCAATGCACCCAGCCCCTCGGCAAACGGCGTCTGCTCGTGCCACGGCTGTGCGGCCTGCGCCGCGACCGCGGCCGGCGCCTCGTTCAGTCCGCCCGCCCACAGTCCGAGCAGCAGCACCATGAGCGCCGGAAACAGCGACGCCAGCGTCACGATGCCGAAGCCGGAAAGCGGGTTGTCTTCCTTGCCCGCGGCGCTCGCCACGCCGACGCCGATCGCGAGCACCAGCGGCACGGTGACGGGCCCGGTCGTCACGGCGCCGCAATCCCAGGCCAGGCCGACGACCGTCGCGAGCCGCGCGTCCGTGGCCATCCACAGCGTGAGACCGAGGCAGGGTGTCAGCACGGCGATGATCAGCGTCTTCAGGCGCCAGCCATACATCATGCGCAGGATGCCGAGCAGCACGGCGATGCCGACGCCGATCCCGACGGCGCCGACCAGCGCGTCGGCGTGACGGGTGAGCAGCGCGGCGAGCACCGGGGCGCGCGCGGCATCGGTCAGGCTGCCGGCGGCCTGCAGCGCCCCGATCGCCGGCTCGGCGAGCGTGGCGAGCACACCGAGCGCGAAGGCCACGCCGAGTACGCCGATAAGCGAGACGCGCTGCGGCATCAGCCGGCCGATGGTTTCCGCGAACGGCATCAGCGCGAGGCGCACGCCTTCCATGAACAGCGCGAGACCGCCGATCGTCAGGACGATGCCGTACAGGATCCCCTCGGCCCCGCTGATCGCGCTGCGCAGGACGAGGATCTGGAACAGGGCCAGGAATCCCGCGATCGGCAGCACCGCGCGCGCCTGCTCGGCCATGCGCGAGCCGGCGTAGGGAAAGATCAGCCGGTAGGCATCGACCACCCGCAGACGCGCGCGCTGCGGGCGCGCGCCCAGCGTGCGTGCCAGAGCGTTGAAGCTGATGCGCCTTTGCTCGAGCCGAATCGCGCCGAGAAAGTCGCCATAGCGCAGCGTGCGTGCCATGCGGTGGGGTGGAGGGGGGTGCGGCGAGCGCGAAGCGTAGCACGCGGCAACGCGCCACGCCGTCGACCGTCAGGGTGCGATGCGCAGCCGCAGCACGCGGTCGTTGTAGGTGTCGATCACCCAGACGAAGGGCGCACGGGCGAGCACGGCCTCCGGCTTGTGAAATTCCGTCGCCGAGCGACCACGCCGGCCGCTGCCGAGAACGCCGAGCAGCCTCAAGTGGCGATCGAGCAGCAGGATGCGATGGTTGTCTTCGTCGGCGAGCCAGATGCGCTCGCCGTCGAACGCCAGGTACTTCGGCTCGTTCAGCTTGAGATCGGCACTGCTGCTCGCGCGGTATTTCATCTCCGCGTCGAACAGCTGCAGGCGATGGTTGCCGGAATCGACGACGTAGACCGTCCCGTCGCGGTCGACGTCGACGTCGTGCGGCCGGGAAAACTGCCCCGCGCCACTGCCGGTGCTGCCCACGGTGCGCTCGAGCTTCCCGTCGCGAAAGATGCTCACGCTGCCCGCACCGGTGTTGGTCGCGTAGACGCGGCCGTCGGGCGCAACGCCGACGCCCTCGGGACTGTGCAGACCTTTCCATTCGCCGACCCACCTGGCCTGCACGCCGTCGACCGTATAGATCGCGATCCTGTCGTTGCCCGTGTCGGCGACCAGCAGCCTGCCCTGCCGATCGAATTCCGCATCGTGCGGCCGCGACAGTTCGCCGCGACCGAAGGTGGCGAGCAGGCGCAGCGACTCGGCATCGAGCACGCGCATCTGGCTGTTCGCCATGTCGGTGACGTAGATGCGCTTGCCGTCGGGCGAGAACGCGGCGTCGTGCGGCTGGGACAGCTCGACCGTCGTTTCGGCGAGTTGCATCGCCTTCAGCGCCGGTTGCGCCTGCGCCGCGGCGATCGCACTCGCCGAAAGTACGCAGCAAAGGACCTGCCTGCGCAACCCAACGATCTGCACGGACGCGCTCATTCGACCGTCACCGCACCGACCACCGTCGGCTTGCCGCTTCCGTCCAGCTGCAGCACGTAGCCGCCGCCCGAGCCGACGCCGCGGGCGGTGATCCCGCTGATCGTCACTTGGTGCGTCACCAGCACCAGCGGCCCGCCGTCGCGCGGCAGGCGGGAAAGAAACGCCTCGACCTCGCCGAGCCGGGCGTCCCGCTCGTCCGCGCGGCCGAAGAACGAGTTCAGCGCCGGCAACGGCTCCACTTTGCCGAGACCGAGCAAGCGCGCGGTCTCCAGGCAGCGGCACCACTGGCTGGAATAGACCGTTGCGCTACGGATGCCCGCGGCGCGCAGCCGCGCGCCGAGCAGCCGCGCCTGCTTGCGGCCGACGGCGTCGAGGTTGCGCTGCGTCGCGCAGTCATCGACCTTGAAGCCCGGCGGATCGCCGAAGCCCGGCGCCAGTGCGTGGCGCAGCATCAGCACGCGGCCGGGTTTCGCCAGTTCGGCGAACGCTTTCGCATCCTCAGTCTCTGCCTGTAGCGGCGCAACCGCGCCGAGCGTTAACAGGATCGCGGCGATGGCGCGCGCTATCATCGTCGTCATCTCCGCATGATCGAACAACGCAGCTTACGTTTCAATACCCGCGGCCGCGGCACGCTCGACATGACCCGTGACGTCGAGCGGGTCGTTGCGGCGAGCGGCATACGCGCCGGCCTGTGCAGCGTATTCCTGCAGCACACCAGCGCCTCGCTCATCCTGTGCGAGAACGCCGACCCGACGGTGCGCGTCGACCTGGAAACGCTGCTCGCGCGCCTGGCACCCGACGGCGACCCGGCCTACCGCCACGACACCGAAGGACCGGACGACATGGCGGCGCATGCGCGCGCGGTGCTCACGTCGAATTCGCTCACGATCCCCGTGGCCGACGGGCGCCTCGCGCTCGGCACCTGGCAGGGGATCTATCTCTGGGAGCACCGCCACGCCGGGCATGCGCGGCAGGTCGTCGTCACCGTCAGCGGCGATTGAGTCGATTTAAGTGGTGGTCAAGGACGGAATCGCCCTTGGCTCATTTCTCGAGGAGGCGGGCCGCAGCCACGATCTCGTCTTCGCTCGGAAACTTGGCGAGGTCGCCGATCTGCCCGGCCGCTTCGATGAACAGCCAGCGGATGATCCCGTTGCGGTCGATGAGGAAATACCCGGCCAGCTGCGTGCCGTGCGCGGCGGCGACCTGCTGATCGGTCTCGGTCGGCTCGAATCCCTCCTGCTGGTTGAGGGCGTCATTCGCCGCGAAGGGGTCGAGCGGCGCAGGCAACTCTCCGGTGGGATTGATCCGTGCCGCCTGCAGCTGGCCGAGCGTGATTCTCAGGGGCCACGCCGCTTCGGATTCGCGCTCGACGATCACGCCTGCCGGAAGCCCGAACAGCCGGTGCGTCGCCGCCTCGGGGTCGGCAGCGAGCGGCACGCGCACCGGGCGGTGCTTGAAGTACAGCCGCGCGCGATCCAGCGGGGTGTTGACGACGGCCACCGTCTCGACGCCCAGCGGCTTGAGCTTGTCCTGCGTCGTGCTCAGCTGCACGACCTGGCGCCGGCAGAAGGGGCAGTGCAGGCCGCGGAACAGGCCAAGCAGCACCGGACTGCGCCCGCGGTAGTCGTCCAGCGAGACCTCGCCCTCACGATTGACCGCGGGCAACGCGAAGCGGGGTGCCGAATCACCGGGCCGAAGGTGTAGGTACGGCATGCGCAGAGTCCCCTCTACCTAAATTCGCGTGATTGGTGGCCAAGGGCGGAATCGAACCACCGACACAAGGATTTTCAGTCCTCTGCTCTACCAACTGAGCTACTTGGCC
>Ga0209536_100002531_pt1 | contig 29792 bp, 23 predicted proteins | sample DeeMarSeWOR28_12_FD_187461 | JGI IMG/M metagenome (GOLD analysis project Ga0209536, IMG submission 187461) | Marine sediment microbial communities from White Oak River estuary, North Carolina - WOR-2-8_12 (SPAdes) (version 2) | ecosystem: Environmental > Aquatic > Marine > Intertidal zone >...
TACCTCTGGTAGTTTCCCGACGGCCGCCACGCCACGCCTGAAACCAGCACCAGTCCCGAAGCGATGCCGACAGATGGCTGGGGTTCATCGGCGATGCTCTACGCGCTGGTTGAGGGGCTTGCGGGCATCGTCGACGAGCAGAAGCTCTTTCGGCGTGTCCGTCTCTCACCCCGCTGGGTCGCGGCGGGGAGCCAGGAGGCGAGCGTCTCGGTGGCGTACGGGCCCTCAGGAGCCGGCTTTGAATACGCGTTTGCGCACGATACTGGCAAGAAGACGGTAGAGCTGGATATCCGGGCCAGGGCCGCGGTCTCACTCCATCTCCTGCTTCCTCCTGGTGCTCGTGCAAAGAATGTTCGAATCTTTGACAAGGGAAAGGATAAGGGCAGGAAGGCCGACCGCCTGAACAGGAAGGTTGAGGAGAGTTCCTATGTCGACGTGGAAATTCCTGTCAAGAAGCACGCGATCGTGCTGGTCGAGTATTCCTGACCAGGCTGTCCGTCTACTTCCTCTTCTACTCCTGGGGAGTCAATCCTGCGAGGAGGGGGGGAGAGTGACGCCGGAGGGGGAAATCACGGCAAATGTCGCATTCGGAACCGTTGTGAGCCAGGCCGGAGGAACTATCCGCACTGAAATCTTCGTGGCCCCGCTGGACGGGCGGGTCAGACGGGTCTCGATCGCAGCGAGCTGCTTCTGCCAGAGCCCCAGCATCAGTCCGGATGGGAAGTATGTCGTCTACCAGTCCTGCGATCCGAGAACTTCTCCGGGAGAGCCTCACGAGCTCTTCGTGGCGACCGCGGACGGGAGCCGGAGATGGAACATCACCAACAACAGCTTTGTCGATGAGCGTCCTCTCTGGGGACCCGCTGGGGATCAGGTCGCCTTCGAATCTGACAGGGAGGGTATGCAGGATATCTACCTGACTGATTGGATGGGAACGTCTGTCAGGAAGGTGACGGGCTCGCTCCGCGCCTCTCGCCTTGGGAACTGGTCACCCGATGGATCAAGGCTTGTCTACTCATCACTGGTTCCTGATCCAGGGGGGACGACGTGGCAGATTTTTGTGGTCGACGTCATGGGGGGAGGAGAGAGGCAGCTCACCTGGGGGGAGGAGTCCAGCTCTGATCCGGTCTTCTCGCCCGGAGGCGACAGTATTGCCTACCTGCAGGGAAGTCGGCTCTCCGTCATGGGGAGCCTGGGCGGTGGTCAGAGGGAAATCCTCTCAGGGGTCGACTCGGTGACTGGCCCGCTTGAGTGGTCACTCAATGGTGAGTTCATCTTCTGCACGGGGTACAGCCGAGGGAGGAGCGACATCTACCGCGTGAGACTCGACGGCTCAGATCCTCTCAACATGACCCGGGTGGACCACCCCGGTTCACATCCGGCCGTCCTCTATGATGGCCAGCGGATTGCCTACGTTGCGGACCTCACTGCAAAGAAACGGATATACCTGATGGAACTCGATGGGTTTGGAAAGCATCCGCTCAGTCCGCTCAACGTGGAAGAGTTTTCGCCGGTTGCACGGAGACCAGAGTGAAAGGAACATCATGAAACGCCGAGAGTTCTTTATGACGCCCGCCATCGGGCTGGTGGTCCCGGGTCTGACACAGATTGACCAGTTCGCCTTCGCATCCCAACCTGCACACGAGCCCTTCCAGTACCACCCTGCACTGGAGAAGTTTCCCCAGAAGCTGCACCAGGATTTCACTACCTACACCCCCGGCGTGGAATACTTCATTCTGGGGAACGGCGACATCATTGCAGTTCTCCAGTACTCACCGGAGCAGAAAGGGGATCGCCCGCTCACCTTTTTGGGTCTCACCCTCATGGACGCGGAGAGGTTCGCACGGAAGTGGAGCACGTACCTCTTCCATCCAGAGGGAGGCCTGAAGCACTCCATGGTGCGACTGGTGGTGGATGGTCAAACCCATGCGGCGGGGCCCGAGACGTTCCTCTCTGTCGGGTGGAAGTATCCGGACAAGGTCCCGGTCGTCTCGCTCAGGTGGAGGGCGGGTGTGTGCGAGGTGGAGGAGGAGTTTTTTGTTCCCCATGAAGGGGGACTCCTCTTCCGCCGCGTCTGGGTCGAGAACAAAGGGACAAGCGGGTGCGAAGTCGGCGTGAACTTGGGACTGGTCCCCAGTTTCGTGATCTTTGATGAGATCGCCTCAGACCCAGCCGCCCGGACGGTCAACGCGCGCGGGTATGCGGAGTTAAAGCTCCAGTCGACTCACCGCGCTGTCGAGACCTCTGGCAGGTACGGGATGGAGATCACTGTCGGGACGATCGCGCCGGGGGAGAAGAGAGTGGCCGAGTTGGTCTACTCCATACGTGGGGATGAGACTCTCCTGGCGAGAACACCGGTGAAGGAGATGTGGCGGCATACGGTTGACTACTGGGAGGGAAAAGATCTCCTCTCCTGCGACAACGAGACACTGGACCACATGTACGGGGTCTCGCGCACGGGGTTGAAATCCCTCGTGGCCCGGAGCGGGAAGCGGGATTCGGGGTTCTGGATGTACAACATGGAGTGGGTCAGAGATGACGTGATGGTGGCGCTGGGGATGCTCCACGCCGGGTTCTACGACGAGGCGCGGACCATCCTGGTGAAAATCCTGGAGAAATCGGTCGGGGTAGACGGCCGCACGATTGAATCCAGCCGCTGGTTCGGGTTCGACTACACGGAGCTGGATCAGAACGGGGAGCTCCTCTATGGTATCTGGGCCTATCTCTGCTGGACCGGTGACGAGAAGCTGGCCAGGGAGTACTGGGACAAGATCCGTGCCGTTGGGGACTTCCCCCTTCAGGACTACTTCCTGGACAGGAACGCGGGGATGGTCCACAACAAGAGGGAGTTCTGGGAGCGGAGCGACGGTTTTGGCGTGGCCGACGGTTTTGAACTTGCCTACCAGTTCTGGGTCTCCATCGGACTGGAGAAGGGGGCCGAGGTTGCAGAGCGTGTAGGGGACCCTTCTACGGCGCGCCGGTGGAAGAAGGCAGCCTCAGAGATCAAGGAGGCTTTCACCTCTCACCCGAAGTACGGTTTGGTGGAAGACGGACACTTCATCAAGCGGAGGACCCGGGGGGGAGAGTGGCAGCGCTATTTCATACCTCCGGACAGGAAGGGGATGCCCCCCGGGTCGCCCATCGGGACAATCGAGAAGCCCCAGTGTGATCCCGATACGGCAACCGTTCTTCCGATTGCCTACGGGATGGTGGATGCGAAGAGCGAAGTGTCGCGCAGAACCCTGGCCTTCATCGAGCAGCTCTGGAACCAGCGATGGGACTTCGGGGGCTATTCCCGGTACAACACGGACAGCGAGCCCGATCCTCCGGCGCCGTGGCCCTTTGGCTCCCTCTTCGTTGCCCGTGCCTACTCCGAAGCTGGTGACTCAGAAAAGGTATGGCGCGTGATCCGGTGGCTGGATGGGCTGCACGGCGGGAAGGCAGGGTCCTGGTTCGAACGGTACGGGCCGAGCATTACGCCCCCCGCACCTCCGGTCTCTGTTGTCGGATGGAACTGGGCGGAGATGGTCATGCTCATAACGGGTCACATCATGGGTGTGCGCCCGGGAATGGACCGGTTCGTCGTCCGCCCCTCCCTGATTGAGGGGGTGGAGAAGATGCAGGGCCGCTTTGCCGTTAGATCGCATACCGTAGAGCTGACCGTCACGCGATCCGCAGATGGCCCCCAGGCAGTTGTCAACGAAGAGAAGATCGCTCTGAGGGACGGGGTCCTGAGTGTTCCCTATCCCGGCAAGGGGAAGAAGCTGACGATCGAGGTGCGAGTATGAAAAGAGGAGAGTTCTTAAAAAGTCTCACCGGTCTTGCACTCGCGTCGGCCCTGGCTCCTCGTGCCTTTGCGGGAAGAGCTGCCCGGACGGGAACGCTGGCCGACTGGCCGCTGATGGATCCGACGGATGATCGTTTCTGGGGGTTCGTACGGGAGCAGTTTCCCCTCACCCGGGAGCGCGCCTACATGAACACCGGGGGACTGGGTGCATCTCCCCACGTGGTGATCGAGGGGGTGAAGGCCAAGATGGACGAGCTGGAAGAGATCTGCGAGGTGGGGAGGGATGAGGAGACCTGGAACACGATCAAGGCCATGGCGGCAGAGCTTCTGGGATCTGATCCCGAAGAGATCGCCTTCACGCACAATACGACCGAAGGGATAAACATCGTTGCGAACGGTCTCCCCTTCAGTGAGGGTGATGAGGTCATCTTGAGCACGCAGGAGCATGTGGCCAACATTCTCCCCTGGCTCGCGATGAAGAAGCGGAAGGGGATCCGTCTCCGTCTCTTCGAGCCCTCCACGAAGACCCCGCAGGAAAACCTGGACAGGATCCAGAAGCTCATAACCGGCAAGACCCGGCTCATCAGCATCTCCCATGTTGTCACCACCACGGGGCTCGTTCTCCCGGTGAAGGAGATCGGGGAGATTGCACGGGCGAAGGGGATCTGGTATTTTGTTGACGGTGCTCAGACGCCGGGGATGTTCCCCTTCAGTCTCCATGATATGGGGTGCGATGCTTTTGCCACGAGCGGCCACAAGTGGTTGATGGGCCCGAAGGAGACTGGCCTCTTCTACGTGCGGAAGGATATGCTGGATGTCTATGAACCCCCTTTCCTGGGTGCTCACTCGGGTGGGCCCTTTGACTTCGAGAAGCGAACCTTCAGCTACAATCCAACAGCTGAGCGCTATGAGTACGGGACGGTCAACGTTCCACTCCGCGTCGGGCTCGGTGCTGCCATCGGCTTCATCCAGAAGATCGGCATTGGAAACATCTGGAAGCGGGATGAGATGCTCTCGACCCGCCTCTTTCAGGGTCTCCGGGAGATTCCCGGTGTACGGGTCCTCTCGCCCGAAAATCCTACGATGCGGAGTGCCATGATTACGTTCATGCATGAGACAGTAGCGTACCTGGAGCTCCAGAAGCACCTCAATACCTACAATCTCCGGACACGGAGCGTTTCCGAAGGGGGCCTGGAGGCACTCCGGGTCTCGACGCACATCTACAATTCACTCGAGGAGGTGGAGCGCGTCCTGGAAGGTGTTCGCTCGGTCGGGAAAGGATAGCAGATGAGCCTCAGCCTCTATGACTACATCGTCATCGGTGCCTATTTCCTCTTCATGGTGGGGATCGGGTTCTACTTCCTCAAGGTGAGCAAGGGGGGGAGGGACTTCTTCGCCGGCGGAAATATGATCCCCTGGTGGGTCTCCGGTGTCTCGCTCTACATGACGAATTTCAGCGCCTGGATCTTCACCGGCGGCGCCGGCTTTGCCTACAACGTCGGCTGGTTTGCCTTGATCTACTTTGCCGGAGGGCCGATCGCCTACATGGTCGGAACACTGATGACGGCAAAACTCTGGCGCCGGACCCGATCAATCTCGCCTATCGAGTACACACAGACCCGCTACAACATCCCGACACAGCAGCTCTTTGGCTGGGTGATTGCGCTGAACTTCATCCTCTCGGCCGGGGTGCAGCTTGCGGCAACGAGCAAGCTCATGGCGCCGGTCCTGCAGATCGACCTGGTGGCTGTCGTTCTGGTGATCGGATCGGTCATTCTGGCCTACTCCTTCATGGGAGGGCTGTGGGCGGTGACAACCACCGACACGCTCCAGGGGGTCATAGTGGTCTCCATCGCCCTGGTGGTGGTGCCGGCCAGTCTCTATCTGGTGGGAGGTTTTGAAGGCCTCGCCGAGAAGATCCCCCCGCTGACATGGAGCCACATGTACAACGAGGTCCACTACGAGCCCCACTGGCTCATCGCCATTACCATGATTACCTCGATCGGGTTTGCGGCCGGTGGTGCGCAGCGCTTCTATGCGGTGAAGGATGAGATCGATGCCCGCAAGGTGGGGTACGTGGCGGCTGCGCTCTCGGCCCTGGGGCCGCTCATGTTCGGGGTCCCGCCTCTGGTGGCCCGGGCCATATGGCCGGATCTCTCGGAGGTGGAGTTCTTTCAGCCGTACCTGGACTCCAATCCGCAGGATCTCGTCTACTTCGGCGTCTGCCTCCGCATCCTCCCGGCCGGGCTGGTCGGGGTCTTTCTGGCGGCAATGCTGGCTGCGACGATGAGCACGCTCAGCTCGGTCTACAATCTCGTCTCATCCATCTTCACACGGGATTTCTACCAGACCATCTTGCGACCCAAGTCCACAGACGCCGATCTCCTGAAGGTGGGGCGGATCAGCTCCTTGGTGAGCGGCCTGATCGTGATCGGACTCGCGATCATTTTCATCACCAGCCAGTTCGGGATCTTCAACCTCATGCAGGCCTTCTTCACCCTCTTCAATTCTCCGGTGATCATCCCCATCGCCTTCGGGCTCCTTATCCGGAAGCTGCCCCGGTGGTCGGCATTTGCGGCGATCTGCTGGGGTCTCGTCATCGGGGTGACCACCCGCTATCTCATCGACTGGGATATCGGGCCGCAGGTCTACCTCTCGCTGGCCGGAACCTTTTTTGTCTTTGCCATCTCGCACTGGACCGCCCGGCTCTACACGGAGAGGAAGTGGTTACTCATTCTGTTCAGCACGGCCGTTTCTGCGTTCTTCCTCCTCCTCTATCTGATGACGGCCCCCGAGGGAGCGGATCAGCTCGTCCTCATCGGCTCTCTGGTGAGCGCGCTGGCTACGGGGTACAGCATCATCATCTTCGCACATCTCTACGCGAGGGAAACCGATGAGCACCGGAAGGAGGTGGAAGAATTCTTTGAAAAGCTGGCCACACCGATCGATGTCGTCAAGGAGGTCTACCTTGCGGGAAAACGCCAGATCTCCACGTTTCCCCTCATCGGCGGAACCACCGTTGTCCTGGGCATTCTCATGAGCCTGGTCTTTCTCACCCAGATGTCGACCAGCGAGTCATTTGTCCTGGGTGGCATCATCGTGGTGCTCATCTGCGTCGGCGCCTCCCTCTGGTACTTCGGGAGGCGGTCGGAGATCCGTGACGAGGCACGCATGCGTGAGGCACAGCAGAGGGCCGGTCAGCTCTGATCGTCTCCATCGTATGGCACACTAATCTCAAGGTCACCATATGAAATCCGTCAACATCTATGACTACCTCGTGGTCCTGGGGTATTTCATCTTCATGCTCGGGATCGGCCTCTACTTCATGCGGATGAACAAGGGCGGGAAGGACTACTTCGCGGGCGGAAGCATGATCCCCTGGTGGGTCTCGGGGATGACCCTCTACATGTTCAACTTCAGCGCCTGGACCTTCACGGGGGCAGCCGGGTTTGCCTATGCGACCGGGTGGTTTGCCATACTCTACTTTGGCACCTGGTCCGTAGCCTACTTCGTGGGGTCTCAGATCACGGCCTCACGGTGGCGGCGGACGAGATCGATCTCACCCGTAGAGTATACCTACACGCGTTTCAACATCACGACGCAACAGTTCCTGAGTGTCGTCATCGCCCTCAACTTCACCCTCTCTGCCGGCGTGCAGCTGGCCTCGACCTGCAAGCTCCTTGCCCCTGTGATGGGGCTGGATATCGTGATGGTCACGGCGGTGACGGGGATCGTCATCCTCCTCTACACGTTCATGGGCGGACTCTGGGCGGTCTCGATCACAGACGTGGTCCAGGGCGTGATCTTGCTCAGCATCACGTTTATCGTCATGCCGCTCGCACTGGGTCTGGTGGGAGGATTCTCGGGGCTCATTGAGAACACCGCGCCTCTCTCGTTCTCCCATGTCTACAACGGAGTCAACTACACCGAACACTGGATTCTGTCCATTCTCATTATTATGACCCTTGGGACTGCGGCGGGCGGGGCACAGCGGTTCTACAGTGTGAAGAACGAAAAAGACGCAAAGCGGGTGGGAAGACTGGCTGGAGGGCTGTTCGTTACGGTGCCGCTCGTCTTCGGTGTCCCGCCCCTGGTGGCGCGGATCATCTGGCCGGACCTCTCCCAGGTCGATTTCTTCAAGCCCTACATCGGCAGCAACCCGCAGGATCTCGTCTTCATCGCGCTGGCAATGAAGCTGTTGCCGAACGGTTTGATCGGGGTCTTCCTGGCGGCCATGCTTGCGGCAACGATGAGCGCGCTCAGCGGGGTCTACAACATGGTCTCCTCGATTCTCTCGCGGGATGTCTACCAGGGGCTGATCAAGCCCGATACCTCCGACGTGGGTCTCCTCAAGGTTGGACGGGCATTCTCCGTGGCAATCGGGCTGACGGTGACGATCCTGGCTGTCGTCTTTGTCACGAGCCAGTTCGGCATCTTCAATCTCATGCAGGTCTTCTTCACGCTCCTGAACATCCCCGTGGTTGTTCCGGTCGTGTTCGGACTCCTCTTCAGGCGCGTTCCCAAGTGGTCGGCGGTCGGATCGATCGTCTGGGGTCTGATCGTGGGCGTCACGACCCGCTACATCCTCGGCTGGGATATCGGTCCGCAGGTCTACATTTCACTGGTTCTCTCCTTCGCGATCTTCTCCTCCTCCTACTGGCTGGGTGCGCTCCAGAAGGCGAACAGGGGAAGGCTGGCTCTGGTTGCCGCCGCCGTTGCCGCGGTGACAGGGGTCTTCTTCTACCTGACCATACCGGGAGAGCCTGTCCAGTGGCAGCTGATCCTGGGCCCCGGGATGGGGATCGTCCTCGGGATGAGCATCTTTCCCCTGGCCCATCTCTTTGCCTCTGAAACCGAGGAAGAGCGGCAGGTGGTCAGAGAGTTCTTCAAGAAGCTGGATACTCCGGTCAATGTCGCAAAGGAGGTCTTTGGTGCCGGGAAGAAGCAGGTCTCCACGTTTCCGGTTGTGGGAGGCATCACGATGGTGATGGGACTGCTGATTCTTCTCATCTTCTTCACCGACCTGAGCTCGAGGGAACAAGCTATTGTGGGCGTCATGGCAGGGATCCTGATCGTCTTCGGGTTCCTCATGTGGTTTTTCGGAAAGAAATCCGAGATCCGGACAGCGAGTCAGTATGCGGAGATAGCCGGCGCAGACGCGGAATCTGCAACTACAGGATCAACAGAGAAGGGGTGAGGCGATGTTCACGCTGGCGGGGAGAAGGGCACTCGTCACGGGAGGGTCAAGAGGAATCGGGCTGGCATCTGCGGAAGCCCTGGCGCACGCCGGCTGCGATCTGGTCCTCAACCACGTCGATGACCGGGCGAAGGCGGAGATGGAGTGCGAGCGCTTGTCCGCGGCCACGGGAAGAAGGATCTACCACATTGACGCGGACGTGGGGAAGAAGTCGGCGGCGCGGGCTATGGTGGAGAAGGCCGCAAATCTCCTCGACGGACTGGACATTTTGCACAGCAACGCGGGGATCTGCCGGTTCACGCCGTTTCTGGAGATCGATGACGAGAACTGGCAGAGGCATCTGGACATCAACCTGAGCGGCGGGTTCTGGGTCTCGCAGTCGGCGGCAAGGGTGATGGTGGGACGAAAGACGAAGGGCCGCATCATCTTCACAACGAGCGTGGGGGCTTTCCGCTCCAACGCCACACAGACGCACTACTGCGCGACAAAGGGCGGTCTGCACCTCCTGGCCCAGGGGATGGCGCTGGAGCTCGGAGGCCACGGGATCACGGTGAACTGCATAGCGCCGGGCTGGATGCACACCGACATCAACGACGAGCAGTCCAGGGACGAAGCAGCGGTCAAGAGCTGGCTGGAGGCGAACTGTTCTGTCGGGCGGCTGGGGAAGCCCTCCGACCTGCAATCTGCTATTCTCTTTCTCTCCAGCAAAGAGGCGGAGTACGTCAACGGTGCGACGATAACCGTGGACGGGGGGTGGAACGCACAGCTATGAAACCCTACACGATCACTCCCCTGAAGATGGGGGCGACCACGGTTCCCTCGGCGGAACTCTACTGGATGACAAAGCTGACCGGGTGGGAGGAGATCGTCTTCTGGGCCTTCCTCATAGAGAACGACGAGCGACGCGTTCTGCTCAATACAGGTTTTCCGGAGGATTTCGCAGACCTCCATGATCACTGGACCGCCTGGGCACAATCGGCCACGGGTGAAGTCGGTCATGTGCCGCTTGTGGCCCCCCGGAATTTCATTCACAATGCGCTGGAGGCGAAACAGGTTCGGCCCGAGCGGATTGACCATGTCCTGGTAACGCCGCTGACATCCTACGCAACCGGCGGCCTGGACAGATTTCGAGGTTCCCAGATCTGGATCTCACGGCGCGGCTGGATCGATTTCCACGCCCCGGACCCCGAGGTCCCGCAGCTCCCGCGGCATATTGTCTTTCCGCCCCACGTCCTTCAATGGCTGGTGGGGGATGGCGCCGGGCGGCTTCATCTTCTCCCCGATGAGGAGGTGGAGCCGATACCGGGGATCCGCTCCTGGTTCTGCGGCGGGCATCACCGCTCCTCCATGGCCTTTCTCGTGGAGACGGAAGAGGGAACGGTGGGGCTCACTGATGCCATATTCACATACCGGAACATCGAGGAGGGTATACCGCTCGGGCTGAGCGAATCGCTGGAGGAACACTACAGACTGTTCGCACGGATCCGACGCGAAGCGGATCTCGTGGTGCCTCTCTATGATCCCCTGGTGGCTGAGCGGTACGGCGGTGGAACAACAGGGGGGAGGGAATGATGGGAACCTATGATTTCAGAGATCGCGTGGCGATCGTCACCGGTGCCGCCAGCGGGATCGGCCGGGCCTCCGCCCTTAAGCTGGCAGAGGGTGGAGCCCGCATAGTGGCTGTGGATCGGAACAGCGGGCGGCTGGAAGAACTTGTCCGTTCCCTTCCGGTCACGACGGCAACCCACATCGCTCTGCCGAGGGATATCAGGTCCGGGGAGGCCGCCCGGGAGATCATACCTGAGATCCTGGAGAAGACCGAGGTCCTGGACATTCTGGTCAACTCAGCCGGTGTCTGCCATTTCAACCGGATGGAGACGATCAGCATAGAGGAGTGGGACGAGGTGATGGAGATTGACGTCCGGTCCCTCTTCTTCATCAGCGTCGGAGCTGCCGAGGCGATGGACCCGGCGCGGGGCGGGAGGATCATCAACCTGGGATCAAATGCAGGGCGGAAGGGGAGGGTGTTCTCGGCCCACTACGCGGCGGCAAAAGCCGCGGTGGCAAACATCACCGAATCGCTTGCACTTGCCTACGGTTCGAAGAACATTACAGCCAATACCGTCTGCCCCGGCCCCACGGACACGCCAATGTGGGAGGGGAACTTTCAGGAGCTCCAGGTGATCACGGGAAAGGAGCCGGCAGAATTTCTGGAAACGTGGAGCAAGCAGACGCCCCTCGGAAGAATAGGGAGGGTGGAGGATGTCGCACATCTCATTGCGTTTCTCGCATCCGAGAGGGCAGCGTTCATCACCGGCCAGGAGATCAACGTCTGCGGCGGTTTCATGCTCACAAGCTAGAGGAGACGAGCGGGTGACCATCAGAAAATCGGATCTCATCGGACGGGACCTCCGGCACGACGAACCGCAGGATGTGGGAGGCTCCACGCTGAAGAGGGCCTATGCGGCCATGGAGAGGGGGGAGCTCGAAGAGGCGAAGCGGATTGTCGAGTATGCGCGCCTGGAGTGGCAGGTCGTCCATGATATGTACGTGAACTGGTCCTGGTCGTTCTTCACCTACATTGCCCGGAACTACGGAGAGGATGAGCTGGAGAGAGCCTACAGGGGGATTCTGGGGAGCTACTACCGGAGCCGGTACGACAGGGTGATGGCGAGCGACGTGAAGACACAGCTCCAGCTCACGGTCGAGGGGCTGCGCGGCCACCTGATGGGTCAGGACCGTCAGGGAGAGATCGAAATCGTGGAGGAGGAGGATCGCTACGTTCTCAAGCTGGATCCCTGCGGGAGCGGCGGCGTGGCGCGTCAAAGGGTGGAATCAGGAGAGGAACCCAACCCCGAGCTCTTCGGCTTCTCCCAGAGAGCTCACAGTTGGACCTGGGGAAAGGAGAGCGTCTGCTACTACTGCGGGCACTGCGCATTTGTGAATGAAATCCTGGCGATCGAGCAGTACGGCCACCCGATGCGGGTAACGGAGTATCCCGAGACGGCAGCAGATGCCTGCCTCTGGTACCTCTACAAGGACCCGGCGCAGATCCCGGCCGAGTACTACGAGCGGGTGGGGAAGACTCCGCCGGCCAATGCACCCAGGCGTACGTCAGCGGGGGAGAGGAAATGAACGAGAGAAAGCCCGACTCTTCCTGGTCCACCCCGTGGGATGCGCCGCTGGTTCCGGATTTTCCCTTCACCTTTCGGAACGTGGAGGTACTGACGCTCAGCTACCGGACGAACGTTGATGCCGTGCGAGCGCTTCTTCCTCCTCCTCTGGAGCCGCTCAGCGATTGGGTGTTGATTCATATCTACAACATGAACGACGTGGAGTGGCTGGGGAGCTACCACGAGTGCAACGTCATGATCGGGGCGCGACTGGGGGAGAAGGTGCAGGGAGGCTATTCTCCCTACCTCTTCCTGGACAGCGACGTGGGGCTCGCTCACGGCCGGGAGGTCCATGGACAACCCAAGAAGCTGGCCAATCCTCGGCTCGAGGCCCGGAAGGATCTGCTGGTTGGGACGGTAGAACGGAACGGCATAGAGGTGATCACAGGGACAATGCCGTACAAACAGCATCCCGGCCTGCTGGATGACCTGAAGCGTGCGACGTTTGATTTTGCCGTCAATATCAACTACAAGGTCATTCCCCACATAGACGGCCGTACGGCCCTCCGTCAGCTCACCAGCCGGAGACTGTCGGATCTGAAGCTCCACGAGTGCTGGACGGGCCCCTGTTCGACGGAGCTCCGCCCGAACGTCCAGGCCCCCGTCTACCGCCTCCCGGTTCTGACAGAAGGGCCGGGTTACCACTGGCGGGCCGACTTCACGCTGGCACGGGGAGAGATACTGCACGAGTACACGCCATGAGACCGATTGTCGTGATTACCGACTGGGGTTTCCCATCGCTTGATCCTGAACGGGAGGTCTTCGGGCCACTGGGTGTGGAGCTGAGGGAGTACCAGTGCAAGACCGAGGAGGAGGTGGTGGAGGCTGTGAAGGAGGCGGATGTCGTTCTTGCCCAGTGGGCCCCGGTCAAGTCTCGCGCCATCGCATCGATGCGCAGGTGCAGGGGGATCGTCCGGTACGGCATCGGTCTGGACAATATCGACCTGGCAAAGGCGAAGGAGCGGGGGATTCCTGTCCGGAACATTCCTGACTACTGCCTGGAGGAAGTTGCCGATCACACGATGGCCTTGATGCTTGCTCTGCAGCGGCAGGTCTCCCGGGTCGATGCGCTCGTCAGGGAAGGAACCTGGAAGATTACCCCGCCTCTTCCGCTCCCGCCGATGCGTCAGAGCGTCCTGGGGCTGGTCGGGTTCGGCAGGATCGCCCGTCTGGTAGCCAGCCGTGCCAGGGCCTTCGGGATGCGGGTCGTCTCGGCCGATCCTTTTGTCGGGGCGGAGGAGTTTGCCTCTGCTGGCGTGACAGGCGTGGATCTGGATGAGCTCTTTGCCGCATCCGATATCATCAGCCTCCACTCACCTCTGACAGACGACACCAGGCACATCATCCGGGAGGAGAGTCTGCGGAGAATGAAGCCGGGCGTTCTTCTGGTGAATACCAGTCGCGGCGGCTTGGTGGATACCGCTGCCCTGACCGCTGCCCTGCGGGAAGGCCGGGTTGCGGGCGCCGGTCTGGATGTCCTGGAGGCCGAACCGCTTGAGCCGGAGAGCCCGCTTCTTTCTCTTTCCAACCTGATCATGACCAGTCATGTTGCCTGGTACAGCAGCGCGAGTGTCGGCGAGCTTCAACACCGGGCGGCTCTCGCCGCCGCGGAGCTGCTCGACGGCTGAGGCGAGGTGTTCGACTTGTGAGTCGTGTGGGAAATCCGTACCATAGTACACTAATAAAACATCGTTTTATTAGACAAACGGGCCGCACCATGGCAAGGAACTACTCAGTGCCGGCGGTTCGGAGGGCGATCCAGATCCTGGAGATTCTCGCCAGCTCGCACACCGGCCTCTCCCTCGCGGAGCTCTCACGCTCTACATCAATACCCAAGAGCTCTCTCTTCCGTATTCTCAACACCCTCGAGCGCCACTCCGTTGTTCTCCAGGATGAGCAGCGTGAAACGTTTACCCTCGGAATGAAACTCATAGACTGGGGAAACAGGGCCCTGGATAAGGTCGATCTGAAGAGCGTATCGCATCCGCATCTCGTCCGGATGGCACACGAGACGCGCGAGAGCTACTACGTTGCGATCCTGGATGACTCCGAGGTAATTATCATCGACAGGGCCGACACCCCCGAGATGTGGCAGATGGTCGCCCGGCTGGGACAGCGCTCTCCTGTCCACGCCACAGCATCCGGTCAGATTCTCATCTCGGAGATGAACGCTCCAGCCATCAATGCGCTCATCACCCGGCAGGGGCTCAAGAAGTACACCGCGCGAACGATAACGACACGCGAGGGACTGGAGAAACGGCTTCAGCAGGTGCGGGCGAAAGGGTTTGTCGTTGCCAACGCCGAGTACAAGCCGGACCTCTGTGTCATTGCCGTTCCCATCCGGGATCACCACGGACGGATCACCGCGGCGCTCATGACGGCGATGCAATCCGAGCGGGCGCGCAAGGAACCGGACCGGGTGGAGGAGATCCTGACGGTGCTTCAACGAGAGGCGGCCGTCATCTCCCGGGAGATCGGCTACTCGGGGCCGCCCGCGCAACCCCTGCAGGACGCATCGGGAAGGAAACGGCAATGAACAGCATCTCGCTTGGAATCGTGAGCGATGAGATATCAAACGATTTTGACGAAGCCGTTCACTACGGCCTCTCGTGGGGGATATCACAGTATGAGATCCGGGTGCTTCGGTCCGGGAGGGTACCGGATGTCGAGGAGGAGGAGTTTGAGAACCTCATCCAAACCACCCGGGCCAGAGGCGTGGAGATCACAGCCCTCTCGCCCGGTACGTTCAAGCATCCGCTGTCGCGGCAATCGGATCTGGACAGAGAGCTGAACGAGACGTTTCCCAGAACGATTGCGCTGGCAAAGAAGTCCTCGGCCTCAATGATCATCAGCTTCGGCTTCCAGCGTGAAGAGGGTGAACCCCCGAAGCTCTACGATCGGGCCGTAGAGTACATGAGCAAGGCCGCCGCCTTGGCGGAGAAGGAAGGGATGAGACTGGCGGTCGAGAACGAGCCCGGCTTCTGGTGTGACACGGGGGCCAATACGCTCCGGCTCATCCGGGATGTCGACTCCGGGGCGCTCGGCGCGAACTGGGACCCGTGCAACGCGTACGGGACCGATGAGCGCCCCTATCCGGAGGGGTACGAGGCGATCAAACCGGCTATCATCAATGTGCACGCCAAGGATACGCTCAAGGGCGCTCTCATCCAGTGCGTCCCGGTGGGGGAGGGGATCATTGACTGGAGGGGACAGGTCCAGGCCCTGGTCCGGGACCGGATCGTTCGCCATATTACGATCGAAACCCACTGCCATCCCCTCGTGGAGAACTCCCGGAAGAACGTTGAGGTTCTCCGGAAACTGCTGAAGGAGGCTTAAGCGGCAATGGCGACCTTGTTTGGCACATCCTTCACGCGGAAAGAGATCCTGTCGCACGTCGGTGATCTCTCGCAGGTTGCCGGGATCCGGCTCATGCGGCTCTCTGAGGGAAAGGAGGCCGATCTCCGCGTGGCCGATTTCCGGACCGGATCCGGGCTTCGGTTCCAGGTCAATCTCGACAGGGGGATGGACATCTCCATGGCCGAGTACCGGGGTGTGCCGCTTGCCTGGCGGTCCCCCGTGGGGGATGTTCACCCGGCGTACTTTGAGCCGGAGGGGCTGGGCTGGCTCCGATCGTTTCCCGGAGGGCTGATGACCGGATGCGGGCTGACGCAGGTCGGGGCGCCCTCTGAAGACGAGGGTCAACGACTCGGTCTGCACGGGCGGCTCTCCCACACGCCGGCGACCGATATCCAAACAAACACCCGGTGGGAGGGGGATGACTGCCTCTTCCGCCTGGAAGGAGCCGTCAGGGAGTTTACGATGTTCGGCGAAAACCTCCTACTGGAGCGTGCAGTAGAGGCAACCCTGGGAAGATCATCCCTCCTGCTGAGGGACAGGGTGCGGAATGAAGCCGATCGGACCACCCCGCTCATGCTCCTCTATCACATCAACGTGGGCTGGCCCATCCTTGCCGAAGGGTCGCGCCTGGTGATGCATTCCCGGACGACAGAACCGCGCGATCGGCGGGCGGAGGCCGGCCTGAGCGAGGCGACCAGGTTCTCCCGGCCGATTCCCCGATTTTCAGAGCAGGTCTACTACCATGACCTTGTTCCCGATGGGAACGGTCGAGTATCGGTTGCGCTCGTCAACGGCGAGCTCCGGCTTGGGCTCTATCTCAGCTACAGCCTGGATGAGCTCCCCCGCTTCACCGAATGGAAGATGCTGGGGGAGGGGACATACGTCCTCGGGATGGAACCGGCCAACTGCAGGGTCGGCGGACGTGCTGCCGAGCGGGCCGCGGGGACGCTCCAGCATCTGGAGCCGGGTGAGGAACGTCACTTCTCGCTCGAGATCGGCATCCTCGACGGACCTGATGAGATCGAACGTTTTCAGCAGGAGCATGCGCTCCGCTAGAGAGGAGAGAAATGAAAAAGCCATCTGACGCACTTTTTGAAAAGGCCCTTTCGCTGATTCCCTGGGGGACCCAGACGAACGCCAAGAGGCCCTATCCCTTCTTCGAGGAGACCATGCCCAAATACATCGAACGGGGGAAGGGCTGTCGCATCTGGGACATGGAGGGGAAGGAGTACATTGATTTTCGCCTCGCCCTCGGCCCCGTGACACTCGGCTACTGCTACGATGAGGTGGACGATGCGGTCCGCGCCCAGCTGGAGAAGGGGGTTCTCTTCAGCATGGCCAGCCCGATAGAGGTGGAGCTGGCTGAGCTGGTGAGCGGGATGGTCCCCAATGCCGACATGTGCCGCTTCATGAAGACGGGTGAGGACGCAAACCTCAGCAACGTCCGGATCGCCCGGGCGTACACGGGGAAAGAGATGATCCTCATGAGCGGATACCACGGCTACCCCGACTGGTTTGCCACGGAGGACAGCCCGAACAACGGAGTCCCCGAATTCATGAAGGACTATGTCAAGATCATCCCGTGGGGGAACTGCCAGGAGGCGGAGAACCTCATCAGCCGGTATGCGGACCGTCTCGCGTGCGTCATCTCCGTTCCCTACGATTTCAACGAGGACGCGAGCGGGACATACATCAAGGAGCTCCGGCGGCTCACACGGGAACACGGAGTGCTCCTGGTGATGGACGAGGTGCTTACCGGCTTCCGCCTCGCGCCGGGTGGAGCCCAGGAGTACTTCGGCGTCGATGCGGACCTGGCGGGATACGCCAAGGCGATGGCGAACGGATACCCGATCTCCACCTACGTGGGACGGCGCCAGTACATGGAACGTCTCTACAAGTTCAAGATGACCACCACCTATGCGGGCGAGACCCTCTCCATTGCGGCCGCGATTGCGACGCTCAGGATCATGCAGCGGGAGAAGGTGCACGAGCATATCTGGCGAATGGGAAAGCGGCTCATGGATGGATTCAATACGATTGCCCGAGAGCTGGGAGTGGAAGCGCATGCGGCCGGACTTCCCCCAGGTTCTTTTCTGAAGTTCGATCATCCCTCTGACGATCAGTACCACGCCCGTCTGGAGTTCCTCTGGCACAGAGAGCTCTACCGGGAGGGGGTGTTTCCCAGTCCGCGCTGGTTCGTATCCTATTCACACAAGCCCGCCGACATTGACGAGGCCCTGGAGAAATCGACGCGCGCCCTTCGCCGGGCACTCGAGGCGGAGCCAAAGGAGCGGAAGAACATTCAACCATTCTGGTGGTGAGCATGAACGACCGGATCTACATTGACTGCTACGCGATGGTAGGGGCACGCGGTGCCAAAGACGTGGAGGCGCACTACGAGACGGAAGTCCTCCTGGAGGAGATGAAGTGGTGCGGAATTCACGGAGCGCTCGTCGCTCACTCGGTTGCCAAGGAGTACGATCCCACCTACGGGAACCGGATGCTCACGAAGGAGCTGGCCAAGAGCAACCGGCTCTTCGGCATCTGGGCGGTGATGCCGCATCAGACCGGCGAGATGGGTGACCCGAGGGAGATTGTAGAGGAGATGCGGGAGAACGGCATCAGGGCGGCAAAGATGTACCCCCGTGCCCACCGTTTTCCCTTCAACCTGGATACATGCGGGGAGCTGCTGGCGGAGCTGGAGGATAACGAGCTCCCCCTCTTCGTGGAAGGGGGGCACATGTACGGCCCCGACATCCTGGAGAAGTCGAATCAGGTTCTCCTCACCGAACTGGATCCGGTCCTGACGAGCTTCCCGCGTCTGGCCGTCGTGCTCCAGGCATCCCGGTGGGACGCGACCCGGTACCTTCACTGGTTGATGGCAAAGCACCCGAACCTCCACATCGAGCTTTCAAACCACCAGGGAAACCGCGCTCTGGAGGTCTTTGCGGGGTGGTTCGGAGCGGATCGTCTCCTGTTCGGGACAGGAGCGCTGGAGAAGTCTCCGGGGGCCGCGAAGGCATTTGTGGACTACTGCACGCTGGAGGAGGAGAGCAAACGGATGATAGCCGGGGGAAATCTTGCCCGACTGCTGAAGCTGGAGCAGTTGCCCTCGCCCTACCCCGCAAGAAAGGTGGCAGATCCCATACTCGCTCTTGCGAAGGAGGGAAAGCCTCTCAAGAACATGCTGGTCATTGATTCCCACGCTCACATCAACCATGATCATGCCGACGGGATCGGCTTCATTCATTCTCCCTACTCGGACGCGGAGGGGATGCACGAGCGCGCCAGCACCATGGGGATCAATGCAATATGCGTCAGCGGATTTCTGGCCGTCTGGACAGACTATGAGAAGGGGAACGCCATCGTCCGGGACGCGATGAAGCGGTATCCGGGCTTCTACCACGGCTATGCGTGTCTCCAGCCGCAGTACGTCAAGGACTGGAAGAAAGAGTGCCAGAAGTGGCACAAGAGGTACGGGATGGGAGGGATGAAACCCTACTATCCCAGAACGGAGATTCCCTACAATGACAAGCTTTGGGACCCCTGGTACGAGTACGGCAACCGGATACACGCCCACGCCCTGATCCACCCCTCACCCCATGTGGTCCCCGAGGTGAACGAGATTGCAGAGAAGTACCCGAACATATCCTTCATCATTGCACATTCGGGCGCCTCCTTCAGGGACGCGCGGCTGGGCATCGAGATGGCCCTCCGGAACCCGAATGTCTTCCTGGAGATCACGCTCACTGCGGTCACCTACCGGGTTATCGAGTTCATGGTGAAGCATGTGGGCGCGGAGAGGGTCTTGTTCGGCACCGACCAGCCGATGCGCGACCCGATCCCGCAGTTCGGATGGATGGCGTACAGCCACTGTAGCTATGAAGAGAAGAAGAAGATGTTCGGAATGAACATGCGCCGGATCCTGAGAAAGGTGAAGGCGTGAATATCCCCCGCACGATCGCGGTGCTGCTCGTGGCCTCATCCATCTCGCTCTCCGCACAGGACGTCGTCGTTGTCACGGACGAACCGGGGGGGTCAATCGAGTTTCACAACGGCCTCGTCCGGGCCCGTATCCTGAGAGAGACGGACGGCTACCGCGAGGAGTACTTCGCATGGAACGGCTCGTGGAGACTCCTCCTCCGGGGCGGAAACGCCCTCAGACCGGAACCTGCTCTGATGAGCGACGGCAGGATCCAGCCTGTTGCCTTTAGGGAAGCCTCCCTCGCAGAAGTCTCTGCCGAGCGCGCGGTTCTCCGCCTCTCCGGATCCGGAGGAGGCCACTTCGTCTCGAAGACCATCACCCTGGAGCGCGGCAGGAGGTTTGTCCACTGTGTTGTCAAAGACAGCGTCCCGGGTGTCTCCGAGCTCTCCTATCTTCTCTCCACCTACTCGTATCTCCCGGACGGAAAACCCTTCGATCGATACCGGCCGCTGGATTTCGTCTGGACCCCTCAGCTCCGGCCCGATTCTGATGACGTCATTGCCGACCATACGTTCCGCTCGCCGGCCGTGATGGTCCAGAACGACTCCTTCTTCTGCGCGTTAATCCCCGAAGTGGAGAGGATTCAGCCGTGGAGGTCCATCCAGACGAGCGCCGATCTCCAGGTGCTTGCACCGGAGGCCCCGCTCCTCTCCTACGGAGCGATGAACTGGAGAACCCGGTCGCACGTCTTCTATACCCATTCGGACAAGATGACGACCCAGCTGGTGGACGGACGCTTTTCCTACGGCTACAGCCTCTACATGGATGCCGGGGCTGAGAGGGGGTCGGGGTTCAGGGCGATTCTCCGGTTCCTCTGGGAGGGGAGGGGGAGAAGGAACCTGCTGGACTCCCCGAGTCCGCAGGGAGCTCCCTTCGCGACATACATCCGGAAGGCATGGGATGACTATCTGCCGCTCGTTGCACTGGATACGACCTACGGGGGAGTGCCTGTTACGCTTCTGAGCCAGGAGAGGCTCTCCTGGAGCAACAAGCTGCCCCGCTCGGCGAATCGGGATGCCTGGTTCACCGTCTGGTTCAATTCGCTCCGGACTGCCTACGGTATCTATCTCCACGGGCGGGAATCGGGCGATGCCGCTCTGATGGAGCGGGCCACCCGGGTGCTGAACCTGGCGATGCTGGCGCCCCAGCGGGACGGACTCTCACCATCGATCTTCTACGTTGACAGCGCGGGGGGTCACTGGGTGGGGGACCACGGGTGGGGAGGCATCGAGGGGGGGCGGATGTACTCGACGTTCAACAATGCCTGGACCCACTACTGGATGCTTGCCTGGGCCGATCTCCTGGAGGAGAAGAGGGTTGAGATTCTGAAGCGGTCCCGGGCCCTGGGAGATTTTCTCCTGCGCGAGCAGCGGCCCTCCGGCGTTATCCCCTCCTGGTTCGACCCGGAGACGCTGGAACCGGCCGAAGTGTACCGGGAGGAGAACGCCGAGACTGCCGGCGCGGCCCTCTTTCTTGCGGAGCTCTATGACCGGACGAAAGAGAAGTCCTATCTGGAGTCCGCGCAACGTGCTATGGAGTATGTCAACAGGGAGATTGTTCCGGAGCGGAAGTGGTTTGATTTCGAGACCTTCTTCTCCTGTTCCAGAAAGCCGCTCGATTTCTACGATGCGTTCACCCAGCAGTACCCGCAAAACACGCTCTCGATGCATCAGGCTGCCGAAGCCTCTCTCTCCCTCTACCGGATCACGGGGGAGGAGAGATACCGTAGACTGGGTCTCCACCTGATCGACTACCTCTGTCTCTACCAGCAGGTCTGGAACCCTCCCTGGCTCTCCTGCAATCTCTTCGGGGGTTTCGGCGTGCAGAACACCGATGGGGAGTGGAGCGATGCCAGGCAGGGCTATTTTGCGGCCACTCTTTCAAAGTACTTCACCCTGACGGGCGACCGGGAGTACCTGGAGCGGGCGGTTGCCGCACTGAGGGCGATGTTCTCCCTCTTCGAATCTCCCGACTCACCGAGGATTGCTGAGAACTATGCCCACAGCGCGATCAACCGGCTGGAGGTGGTGACCGGTCTCCACTGGGGAACCGGCAGCAGCGTGACTTCCATCCATCTGCTCCGGAGTGCGCACGGAGACGCATTTATCCATGTCGCTGGGAGCTGGGGAGTGGGTATCGATGGTTGCACCGTAAGGGCGGTGGTCTCTGAGGGTGAAGAGATACGTGTGGATCTGCAGGATATCGTAAACACCCCCCGGAGAATCCGAATGAGATTCTCTGCCATGGAGCAGGGAGAGTACAGCCTCTCGGTGAACGGGAAACAGCTTGGCCGGTTCACCCGGAAAACACTTCAGGAGGGGGTTGATGTTGAGCTGTAGAGCACTCCTTACGATCGTCATCCTCTTCGCGCTTGGCACCGGTGCCGTCCACGCGGGAGATGAGACGCTCTACATGGCCATACTGAACTCACGCGTGCACCGGTGGGGAAGCATCCAGAACCCGGTGGTCGGCATCTTCATAAGCAGGGATGGTGGACAGACCTGGGCGCACAGGGGATGGCGGGAGTACATCCGAACCTTCTACGTCGAGGAGGGGGCTGACGGGACGATCTGGTCGGCCTGCGGGAACGGCGTTCTCCGATCCACCGACGGGGGGGAGACATGGAAAGTGACGACGGGCTGGCAGGTCACAGAAGTGCTGAAGCTCTCGGTGGACCCGGGCAACCCTTCTACCGTCTTTGCAGCCACGGCGTACGGGATTTTCGCCACCACGGACGGGGGCGATGTCTGGGAGAGGAGATCTCGGGGCTTTCAGACAGGTTTTACCGGAGATGTCCGTGTCGATCGCTCAGACAGTCGAAGGGTCCTGGCGGCGACCGAGGAGGGTCTCTACCTCTCCACCGACGGAGGTACGACCTGGTCCGGAACGGGGCCACATGGGCTGGGTATCCGGTGCATTACCCAGCATCCCACCGACAGCAGTGTCTTCTGGGTCGGTACCGAAGACGACGGCACGTTCCGCTCCGAAGACGGGGGCGTCTCGTGGGAGAGAATGGCCAAGGGTCTGAACCACCAGACCGTCTATGCCGTCGCTTTTAATCCGGTGAAACCGACCACCATCTATGCCGGCACGCACGGCGGGGGTGTCTACCGGTCGGTCGACGGGGGGGAGGCCTGGGTGATGAGAAGCTCCGGACTGACCAACCGTGATGTCCATTCGCTTGCCGTCCTCCCGTCGACACCTTCCACCCTCTTTGCGGGGACTCTCAACGGAGGGCTCTTCGTGAGCAGGGACGGGGGCGCGAGCTGGGAGTTCAACAGCCAGGATCAGGCACAGGTCTGGGGCCTGTCGGTGCGCTGAACCTGATTGATCTGCACGCAGGGGGTCAGATAAACAATAGTCTCTCTGGAGGCGCAATGGAAACCATTACTGCCGAAGCGCAGAAGCTGAGGAAGCAGTGGAAAGACCTGGACGCGATGATACAGGAGTGGTGGGATGCCGATCTTCAGCGTGCCCAGGAGAACGAGCTCCGGGACCCCTCCCGGAATGTCGTCTGGTATACGGACGATGAACATCGGAAAATGGAGACGAAGGATGCCGGAGAGGATTCGGGGACGCTCCTGTTTCTCCCCTACCCGTATGTCACGGGAGGGGGGAGTGAGAGGAGTTTTCCCGAGATGTACTGCTGGGACACCTTCTTTGTCAACCAGGGGCTTCTCCTCCACGGCCGGCCCGAGATCGTACGCAACCATATCTTCAACCAGCTCTTCCTCATCGAGCGATTCGGCATGGTGCTGAACGGGAACCGGACATACTACCTGACGCGGTCTCAGACGCCGCTTCTGGCCGAGAGCATCAGGCGCTACCATCAGGTCGTGGCCGACCGGGACCTGCTTGCGCTGGCCTATCCGCTGCTCAAGCGCGAGTACCAGAAGTACTGGACGGCCCCCCATCACCAGACACCCACGGGTCTGGCCACGAACGCCGATCTCGGGGACCCGTGGCTCCGGCCGGAACTGGCGGCCGAGGCGGAGTGCCTGGATTTCACGGCGGTCTTCGACGGGGACATACGGAAGTGCAACCCGATCCAGACGAATGCCGCTCTCGTCAGGTATGCACGCTCTCTGGAGTGGATGGCACTGGAGCTGAACTGGCCCGATGAGGCTCACGTCTGGGGTCTGATGGCTGAGGACCGTGCGGAGAAGATGCGGACGCTGAACTGGGATGAAGAACAGGGGTTCTTTCTGGAGTATCAGTTCGAAGAGGCAAGACGTCTCCCCTACCGTTCCCTCTCGGCATACTGGACCATGTGGGCCGGGGTTGCCACAAAGTTGCAGGCTTCCTATCTGGTCAAAAACCTGAAACAATTTGAACATGAGCACGGACTGGCCCATACGGACAAGGCGTATCCGAGTCCCCACCCCGAGTTCTCCTGGGTCCAGTGGGGATACCCCTGCGGGTGGCCCCCCGACCATATAATTGTGGTCGAAGCCCTTGATGCGTACGGTTTTCATGAAGAAGCAGGGCGCATCGCGCTTCTCTACCTGAACCTCATGATAGCGGAGTACGGTCGATCGGGGAAATTCTGGGAGAAGTACAACGTCGTGGAGGGAAACGTGAATCTCCCGCGTGAGCGCACCCCGGTCGTCCCCCTCCACGGGTGGACCACAGCCGCGTTTGCATGGCTGGGGCGACGGGTCTTCGAACCCGACTCATTGGTGATGTCCTCAGGGAATGAAGTATGAGGTTTCTCCTCCTTTCACTTTTCCTGGTCTCCTGCACGACGCCGGAGGAGAACTCCTTTGAGGCCCGTCGTGCGCGTCTCCTCCAGGTTGCGAGCTCTGAGCAGGATACGAGTTTTTTCTCTGCCGCCGCGAGGATTGCCCTCGGGAGGGAGAGGGGGACTGCCTTTGGCATGCTCGACTCGCTGAGCCGGGACAGGGTGATGGGGGGAATGTTTTACGCCTATACCCTGATCGGGACCTACCTCCACTTCCGTGAGGAGCTTCCCGATTCACTCCACGAGAAGATCCGCAGTGCCTACCGCGTGAGGACGATGTACAGGGGCGACACGGAGAACCACTGGGTGATGTACTACACGGGGCTCTACCTGGCGGCGCAAACCTGGCCGGGGGAATCGGGAGAGAGCTGGTTCAACGGAAAATCCTCCGGAGAGAACTTCCGCGAAGCCGGAGAGTGGCTCCAGCACTGGATGGGGATCACGACGACGATCGGGCAGGGGGAGTTCGATTCGCCGACCTACATGACGGTGTTCATTGCGCCGATGTTGGTCCTCCATGACTTTGCCCGGGACCCGGAGATGAAGAGGAAGGCGGGGATGATGCTGGATCTCCTCTTTGCGGACTTCGCGGCGGAGCACCTGAAGGGAGCATACGGAGGAGGCCACAGCCGTGACTACCCGGAGGATATCATCAACCCCCTGGCGGCTCCCGCAACGATGTGGGCCTGGCTCTACTTCGGCGAGCCCGCATTCGAGCAGTGGAACGAAGTCCGATACCGGCCGCGTCACCGGACCTCGTGGGAGACTGTCATCGGTGCGCTGAGCAGCTACCGGCTGCCGGGGATCATACGGAGAATGGCGACGGACAGGAACACCCCCTATGTGCAGAGGGAGAGAAAACGGGTCCGGAACGTGATCCGGTTCGGCAAGGACCTCAACCCGCCGGTTTACAAGTACACCTTCGTCACGAAAGATTTCATTCTCGGTTCCCTCCAGGGTGGCATACTCCAGCCCATCCAGCAGCATACCTGGGACATCACCTACGCATCCGACAGGCCAAACAACACCATCTTCTCGCTCCATCCCTTCTACTCGGGACGCGAGCTTGCCATGTTCTTCCCGGAGGAGCAGAAGTTTCTGGCCGAGGAGGTGGATCGGTATCACTTCGTCTACACGGACCCCGACAAGTGGAATTCCAGCTCTCCCTACGAGCAGACGTTTCAACAGAGGGGGACGCTCATCGTCCTCTACAACATCGCCGAGCAGGCACGCCATCACCACATCGATGCCTTCTTTCCCAAAACCCTGGATGAGAGGAGCACCCTCCCGTCGGGCTGGATTGCCTGCCGCGCGGAGAGCACGTACATAGGGGTTTTCCCCCTGAAGCCATACACGTGGATTGAAGAAGACCTGAACTGGCGGCTGCGGAGCGAAGACCTTCGCAATGGACTGGTCGTGGAGGCGGTGTCAGCCGGTGCATACTCCTCGTTCAAGGAGTTTGCCCAACATCTGTCGCGGACGACACCCCGCATCGGTCCGTCCTCTCCTCCTCCCTCTGTCAGCTACACGACGCTGGCAGGTGATGAGATGGAGTTCACCTTCGACGGGCCACGCCTCCTCAACGGAAGGCCGGCAGAGTTTCCGGATTCCCTCCTCTACGACGGACCCTTCATGGAGAGCAGCGTTGGAAGCGGGCTGGTGACGCTTCGCCACGGTGGGGAGGTGCGGATCCTTGACTTTCACAGCGCAACGGTAGTCCAGGAATGAACCCCTTCGGACGCATCGCGATCTCCGCCCTGATCGCCCTGGCATCTGCCCACATCCCGGAGCCGAGTTCCGGAGGCGGCCACCAGCGGTCGAGCGGCGAAGGAGCCAGCCTCTACGCTGCGGTCTTCAGTGTGCGGGGGAGTGTATCGGGAATGAGCACGGGAGGGTTTGGGGTCTTTGTCCGTGAAGACGGTGACCGCTGGCGGCAGGTTACTCTCTCAAACGTCTTTACATTCGGTCTCGGATTCTTCGAGGCCGGAAAGAGTCGGCGGTACTACATCGCGGGTGGAAACGGGCTTCACAGGTCCACCGACGGAGGCAACTCATGGCGGATTCTCACCTCCTGGAAGACCATGGAGGTCTTGAGCGTGGTCCCACACCCGGTCGATTCTGCCACCATCTACATTGCGACTCCCTGGGGGGTACACAAGACCGTCGACGACGGTGAGAGCTGGGTGGAGAAGATGAACGGCATGCGTCGCTGGTATGTGGAGGATCTCCTGATGGATGTGCGGGATCCGGAGACGCTCTATGCGGGGTCGGAAGATGACCTCTACAGGACGACAAACGGGGGAGAGCTCTGGAAGCCGATGGGCGTCGGCGGCTCCCCGATTCTGGCCGTGATGCAGCATCCGGTCCACCACGATCTCCTCCTCACGGGGGTCGAGGATGGTGGGGTGAGGTTCACGACAGACGGGGGAATGTCGTGGCAGAGCGCAGAGGGGCTGCGCGAGAAGTCCATCTACGCGATCGCCTCCTCCGCCGATGGGAAAGACCTCTATGCCGCCGGATGGGAGACCGGACTCTACAGAAGCGATGACAATGCCCGTTCCTGGAGGAGGATATGGAACCACCCTGATGTGGAGGGAATATTCTGCATACTCGTGGATCCCGCGGATCCTGCCGGAGTATTTGTCGGGACGGACGGTGACGGCGTGTTCGAGTCGCATGACCGGGGGAGATCCTGGCGACGCGCAGGACTGGAAGGAGGAAAGATCAAACAGATAGCCATCTATCCGAGAAGCCAATGAAAAGAATCAGACATTCTCTCTTCTCTCTTGCAGGACTTGTGGGTCTGCTGGCCCTGTTGGGCGCGCAGACAGCTACGGGACAGCAGTCCACGGTCTACGCGGTGGTTGTTTCGACCAAGATGTTCGTCGTCGGTGCCGCGAATCCCCAGACGGGCATCTTCTACCAGCCTTCGGGCAACGACACGATCTGGTCCCACACAGGGCCCACGACGATCCGGGCCTTTGATTTCGGGATAGCCTCCGTTTCGGAGAACGCGATCATGTACATTGCCTCCGGGAACGGCGTGCACCGGAGCACTGACGGCGGAAAGACGTGGAAGATCACGACAGGATGGGAGATAACAGAAGTCCTCTCCCTGTGTACTGATCCGCACGATGCCGAGACGGTCTACATAGCCACGGCCTACGGGATCTTCAAGACAGTCGATGGCGGTGACTCCTGGCAGGAGATGAACGCGGGCCTGGACAGGACCTTCACCTCCTGTGTCCTGGCGGACCGCTTCACACCCGGCGTTGTCTACTGTTCGGGAGAGGGGGGAGCCTACATCAGCCGGAACGGAGGCCTCACCTGGAGCCGGATGGGACTCAGCGTAGGCAACGTCCGCGTGGTCAACCAGCATCCCCGGGACCCGCAGCTCCTTGTCGCAGGGACCGAGACCAACGGGATCTACCTCTCCACCAACGGAGGACGCTGGTGGGAGAAGAGCGAGGCCGGGGTCGACCATGAGACCTTCTATGCCATCGCTTTCGATCCCAACAATCCTGATATTCTCTACGCAGGCGGATACGTCACGGGTGTCTACAAGTCTGTCGACAGGGGGGAGAGCTGGAAGCGTATGAACAGTGGGTTGGACTTCCCCACCATTCATGCTCTTGCCGTCGATCCCCGGAACAGCAAGACGGTGTACGCGGGTGGCTACTGGGGAGGTGTGTTCAGGTCAGACGACGGAGCGGCCAGCTGGCAGGGTGCCGGGCTCCCTGAAGGACAGGTATGGAACATTTTCATTCAACCGTAGTGAGAACGACGAAGACTATGAAGACTCTGCAATGTGTATTGTTGATCTGCCTGGCCGCCTCCGGCGCGATATCGCAGGACCTCACGCGGGGAGAGTATCTGCGCCAGTACGAGGAACGGGCTGCGTACGTTGGCTCCCGGTTTGACACCGCAATGTCCGCCTCCTACTACACGATCGCTGTCCGGTACGCCCGGGGCAGCGGGATCGCGATCGCGGACAGCCTCTTTCAGGTTGCACTCCAGGAGCCCCGGGGTGACATGTTCTGGATGTTCCCCGTTATCGGCGCCTACCTGCACGGAAAGGAGAAAATGTCTGCGGAAACCCGTGCCACGGTCCGCAACGCCTGGAAGACCTATGCCCCGTACAGGGGGGACACGGAAAACCACTGGGCGATGTACTACGCTTCCCTCTTTCTCGCCGCGGAGCAGTGGCCGGACCTCCCCGGCACGGAGTGGTTCAACGGCAAGAGCTCCGAGGAGAACAGAGAGGAGGCGAAGGAATACCTCATCCACTGGATGGACATCACCACCTCCATCGGACAAGGTGAGTTTGATTCGCCCGACTACTTCGCGGAGTATGCCATCTCCATGGGGCTGCTCCATGACTTCGCCCGGGATGCCGAGATGACGAAGCGCGGGACGATGATGATGGATTACCTTCTGGCAGACTTTGCGGCTGAGCATCTGGATGGTCAGTACCTGGGAGGGTTCAGCAGGATCTATCAACCCGCGGTCTACATGCCTCTCCGCTCCGTGGCCTCCGGCTTCGCGTACCTCTATTTTGGCACCGGAACGCCGAGCCAGACGGGCTGGCTCGTCCTCCCGGCGCTCAGCACCTACAGGATCCCGGAGATCATCTACAAGATCGCGACCGACAGGAGCGAACGGTATCTCCACAAGGAACGGAAGCGGGTCCGGAATGTCATTCGGTTCGGGCCGGAGAAGAACCCTCCCGTCTACAAGCAGACCTACGTGACAAAGGACTACGGGATCGGCTCCCTCCAGGGGGGCATCCTCCAGCCGATCCAGCAGCATACCTGGGGGATTCGGTACACCTACGGGAGTCCCTACACCACGATCTTCGGTCTCCATCCCTACTGGTCCAGCGAGGAGCTCGGCATGTTCTTCCCCGAGGAGTTGAAACCCCTGATTGCGGATGTCGTGGCCTCCAAGGGAACCTACAACAATCCGGAGAAGTGGACCGGTGGGTCGCCGTTTGAGCGGACATTCCAGCACCGGAATACTCTGCTCGTTCTCTATGACATCGAGCCGGGGACGACCACCGAGCACATCGACGGCTTCTTCCCGATGAATCTGGAAGAGCGGGTCGTGGATGAGTCGGGCTGGATCCTCTGCAAGGCCGGCGACACGTACGTGGGATGGTACCCGCTGCAGCCGTATGAGTGGATCGAGGAGCCCGAACGATCGGGCCAGTCCAAGAACACGATCGGGAGGCCCGAAACAATCGCGACGGAGAAGGACGAGGGTGCGTGGCGGTTGCGGAGCCACTTTCTCCAGAACGGCTACGTCATCGAGGTCCGTTCGCAGGAGGAGGTCGGCTCCTTCCAGAACTTCTCCACAGCCCTTCGCAGCCATCTCCCAGAGGCGGACCTCCGTCCCGGTTCGGTCTCCGTCCGCTACACCTCCCTTGAGGGAGATGAACTGGTCTTTGCGTTCCCCCAACAACGCCGCCTCAACGGGAAGGAGGTCGACTACGGAGACTTCGACCTCTTTGACGGTCCGTTCCTGAGTGCTGAGGTGGGGAGCCGGAAGCTGAC
>Ga0209536_100002532_pt1 | contig 29778 bp, 33 predicted proteins | sample DeeMarSeWOR28_12_FD_187461 | JGI IMG/M metagenome (GOLD analysis project Ga0209536, IMG submission 187461) | Marine sediment microbial communities from White Oak River estuary, North Carolina - WOR-2-8_12 (SPAdes) (version 2) | ecosystem: Environmental > Aquatic > Marine > Intertidal zone >...
TTTATGGGCCCTTTGCTTTGGTTGGAGCGGGTGATGGGAATCGAACCCACGTTCTTAGCTTGGGAAGCTAATGTTCTACCATTGAACTACACCCGCGAACATTCAAGCGTAAGGCAGCAAGTCTACCGTTGGCTGGCGCGACGAGCCAGCCCGAACTCTTCCAAAGCGGCAACTTGTTGGCGACTCTAGCGTACATCCCATCCCGGCCTCGTCCCGATTGGCTGGGAAACCTAACCCTTCAGATACAGATCATCGTCGAAACTCGCAATCCAGGCCGGCTTGAACACAACCAGGCCGGTCACAATCAGGCCATTGATGAACGCCTCCGGAAACATCATCAGCGGCAGGATCGCCAGGTAGCTTTCCCGCAGGTCACTGAACGATACCTGCTCGGAGCCAAGCAGCAACACGCTGTTGGTCGCCACCCCCACTAGCATCGCCGCCGCGGCACCGAAAAATGCGCAAATGAAGATATATACGAACGGATTGGGCGGGAGATAGCGTCTGCTTGCGTTCAGCGTCAGCCACGTAACCAGGATCGGCATGACGCCGAGTGCGAGAAAGCTGCCGGGCAACGAACTCCACGCCTCGAGTCCGGTAACGCCCATTGCCGCCGTCAGGACCGCAGCCGCAATGATCGCCAGCGGCACACCGAACATCAGGGTCAGAGTCGTCAGGCACAGGAAGTGAACCGGCACCGCCGGCACGATGCCGGTGCGCATCCGCCAGAGGAACAGTACAGCAACGCAAGCACCCAGAAAGAGGTGCTGAAAGCCGGTGTCGCGAAACCGGCCCCAGGGGGATTTCATCATCGCGGCGACCAGCGTTGCGCCAGCAAGGACGGTCAGGTACGAGTCGGGGCTCATGAATGGCTGTATTGCAATGGCGAATCTTCTTTCCGCCGGACGATCCGATTGTGCCCAATTAGCGGGGCTGGCCGCAAGGCATCCGAGCCGCGTGCCGCAAGTGACGGCGCGCGCCATGACGGCCCCGCTGAGGCTGTTTCACGCGTCGACTTCAGGTTGCAGGCCGACAGCAGCATTCGTTGCGGTGTTCCTGCGGTGGTAAACTCACGCTTTGAAAATTCCTGGCAACGTTGCACCTGAACTCTGGCGTGATTCAACTCACAGTCAACGGCGAACCGCGGCAATTCGATCGCGAAATAACGGTTTCACAGTTGCTCGAAACCATGGCCCTTGCCAACAAGCGCGTGGCTCTGGAGCGCAACGGCGAAATCGTTCCACGGAGCCACTATGCCGAACAACGGCTGACGCACGGCGACCAGCTGGAAATCGTCGTTGCGGTCGGCGGCGGTTGAGCGCACAGGAGCCCCGGATTTGGCCGCGTCTGTTCACGCAACGCAACTGCCGCGGATTCTGAAACTGTTTTGGGCGACATGAACATGGACAAACTCATCATCGGCCAGCGCGAATTCGGATCGCGCCTGATCGTCGGCACCGGCAAGTACCGGGATTTCGAGCAGACCCGCGAGGCAATCGATGCCAGCGGGACCGAAATCGTCACGGTTGCCATCCGCCGCACCAATATCGGCCAAAGCGCCGGTGAACCGAGCTTGCTCGATTACGTGCCGCCGTCGGAATTCACCCTCCTGCCCAATACCGCAGGTTGCTATACCGCTCGTGACGCGGTGCGCACGTTGCGCCTGGCGCGTGAACTGCTCGATGGCCATGACCTCGTAAAGCTGGAAGTACTGGGCGACCCCAAGACCCTGTACCCGAATGTCGTCGAAACCCTTGCTGCGGCAGAGACTCTGGTAAAGGAAGGGTTCAAGGTGATGGTGTACACCTCGGACGACCCCATTGTGGCCAGACAACTGGAGGAAACCGGTTGCGTGGCGGTCATGCCACTGGCGTCGTTGATAGGCTCGGGCATGGGCATTCTCAACCCGTGGAGCCTCGAAATCATTATCGACAACGCCAACGTGCCTGTTGTAGTCGATGCCGGTGTCGGCACCGCCTCCGACGCTGCCATCGCGATGGAGCTGGGTTGCGACGGCATCCTGATGAACACCGCTATTGCTGCGGCGAACGACCCTGTCCTGATGGCCTCGGCCATGCGCAAGGCTGTTGAGGCGGGACGCCAGGCCTTCCTCGCGGGCCGCATGCCGAAGAAAAGCTATCGCGCCTCGCCCAGTTCCCCCACGACGGGCATCATCGCGCCGTCCGAAGAAAATAACAAAGCGGCCTGAACGCGCTGGTCCGGCGCCCCGGCATTCGCGCCGATGATCGACTGCCATCGCCCCATCCGCAGCTTCGTCCTTCGCCAGGGACGCATGTCGCGCGCCCAGAAACTGGCGCACGATGAACTGCTCCCGGTCTATGGCATCCCCTTTGCCAAGGGCTTGCTTGACTTTGAACAAGTGTTCCGGCGCCACGCACCGACGATTCTCGAGATCGGCTTCGGCATGGGGGAAACCACGGCACGCATCGCCGCCCAACACCCGGAATCCAACTTTGTCGGCATCGAAGTTCACTCTCCCGGCGTGGGCAGCCTGCTCAAACAGATCGCCGAACAGGAACTGACCAATGTGCGCATTATCCAGCACGACGCCGTCGAGGTTGTGCGAGACATGATTGCGCCGGAGAGCTTGCACGGCATCCATGTATTCTTCCCCGATCCGTGGCCAAAGAAGCGCCATCACAAACGCCGTCTGCTGCAGCCGGATTTCGTCAGCGCGCTTTCCCAACGCCTGGAGCGTGGAGGATATCTGCACGTTGCAACCGACTGGCAGGAGTATGCCGAGCACATTCTGGAGGTGCTGACGGCCGAGCCGGCGCTCGAAAACAGCGCGCCGCACTTCGCTCCCCGCCCGGCCCACCGGCCGCAAACCAAATTCGAAACGCGCGGCTTGAGGTTGGGTCATGGCGTTTGGGATGTGATCTTTCGTCGCCGCTGACGCAGCCTTCAGAGCGCCGGTTCGAGCCCGGCCGTGATCCATCGAGCGGCGTCATGCCTTCTCGTCAAGAAACAGGGTCAATAGATCGTTCAGAAAGCGCTGCCCCCTGGAACTTGGCCTCAACCCCTCGACGCCGTGTTCCAGCAAACCCTGCTCTTCGGCCTTTTTCAGGCGAGCCGCAATGACCGAAATCGGCAAGCCCGTTCGTTCCTGAAAGATGCTGCTTTCCACGCCCGCAGTGAGGCGCATCGCGTTCAACATGAACTCGAATGGCAATTCATGCGCTGAAACCACGCTTGAGGCCTGTACCGGCTCTCCGCCTGCGACCCGCTTTAGATACTCGCGAGGCTGCTTGTGGCGCATCTCGCGAACGATGCGATCCGGGAAAGAAACTTTCGAATGCGCCCCGGCGCCGATGCCGAGATAATCGCCAAAGCGCCAGTAGTTCAAGTTATGACGGCATTCAAAACCGCGTTTCGCGAATGCCGACGTTTCATAATGAACGTAACCGCGCGCCGCCAGCACCGCCTCTATCGTTTCCTGCATTTCGGCCGACGCATCATCATCCGGCAGTGGTGGCGGGTAGCGGTGAAACCAGGTATTCGGCTCGATCGTCAGATGATAGGCAGACACATGCTGTGGCGAGTAATCGAGTACCGTTTCCAGGTCACGTAGCGCGTCATCCGGCGTCTGATCCGGCAACGCATACATCAAATCCACATTGATATTGTCGAAACACGCCTGCGCGGTTTCGATGGCCCCGCGTGCCTGCCGGGCGTCATGGATCCGACCCAGCGCCCGCAGATGCCGCGAGTTCAGGCTTTGTACTCCGACCGAGAGACGGTTGACACCGGCCGAACGGAACCCGGCAAATCTCGCCGCTTCAACCGTGCCCGGATTGGCCTCCAGCGTAATCTCGGCGTCCGGGAGCAACATGACACGCGCCCGCACCGCCGCGAGAAACCGGTCGATGGATTCCGCCGAGAACAGCGATGGCGTGCCGCCGCCAAAGAAAACGCTGTGGACGGGACGCCCCCAGATGGCCGGCAACGCCAGTTCGAGGTCATTGACGAGGGCGTCAACATAGGCCTGCTCCGGAACGTCGCCACGCACCTCGTGCGAATTGAAATCGCAGTACGGGCACTTGCGCACGCACCAGGGAATGTGGACGTAAAGCGACAGCGGCGGCAACGCGCCGAGTTCTACGACGCCCGGCAACCGCAACTTTACCGGTGAGACAGTATCCGTTGGAGACAAATGCATTCGCGAAGCGCACCAAAGGGGTCATTCTAGCTGCTCGGTCAGTCCACACATGATCTGTTAATCTCACAGACAACCCGGTGCGAATCTGAAGGAAAGCAAATGAGCAAACCAGACCAACAAAAATCGGAAATCAGTGTCGATGAGCAAGTCGCAAGAATATTTGCCTGGCGGCGCGGGTTCAACGCTGTATTCCTGATTGATATCGGCGTCGAACTGGGATTGTTCAAGACGCTCGCCGAGAAGCCAGGGCAAACGGGACCGCAGATCGCGGCAAGCCTCAAGTTGCATCCGCCCTATGTCGAGACGTGGTGCATGACCGCCCTGGGACTCGGGCTGCTGGATGCCGATGAGCAACGCAGCTTCACGCTCGCACCGCATATGGACAAGATACTCGCCTCTCCCGGGCACCCGCGCGACCTGACCGGTTACATAAGGCTGGGCACGGCCTTCCTGACCGAGGACTTCGAACACTGCCGCAAGGCATTTCGCACCGGTGACACGGTTCCTTTCCAGGGCCGTAGTCACGCCTTCGCCGATACGATTGGCGATGCAATAGGCGGATTGCACGCGGCCACCGCCCGCAAGATATTGCCAGATCTCGCGGGCATGACCGAGCGCCTCGAGAACGACGCACGGGTGCTCGAAATCGGCTGCGGCACCGGCCGATTCCTGATGCAACTGGCCAAGGCCTGGCCCAAGGCGCATTGCACCGGCGCGGACATCGACCCGACCGGGGTCGAGATCGCGAGAAACAAGATCGGACTGGCGGGCCTCGAGTCACGCATCGACGTCATCGAAAGCGACGTCGCCGATCTGCCGGCAGGCAGTTTTGACGCCGTGGTGATGATCGAGGTCTTGCACGAAATCGCACCGCAGATCAGGCAGCACGTCATCGATGGCTGTGCTCACGTGCTCAAACCCGGCGGCTGGCTGCTGATCGTCGATGAAACCTATCCGTCCAGCATTGAGCAGGCGCGCCTTCCCGAGTTCCAGTTTCCGCTGCAGACCGGTTTCGAGGAAATGACCTGGGGCAATGTCATCCCCACACGGGAAGAACAGGAACAGTTGCTGGCCAACGCCGGTTTCAAGGGAACTCCCAACCGTACCCTCATTGGCGAAGGTTTCACGATACTGAGCATCAAACGCTGATCCCATCGGGGGAAGGCGGCAACTGGCCCTATGCCGGGTGCGACACCCTGCGCGCCACCCAGCCAGTGCGGCCAGCCTCAGCCGGGCTCGGCTTACCCTTGCGGCTGCGCCAGAACTCGCATGAGCTTTCGCATCGCCTTGCCGCGATGACTCAGCCGGTTCTTGCGTGACGGCGACAGCTCGGCGCCGCTGAGGCCGGATTGGCCATCGAGAAACAGCGGGTCGTATCCGAAACCGCCCGTGCCGCGCGGCGAGCGCAGAATCTCGCCGTGCCACTCGCCTTCCGCAATGATCGGCTGCGGATCTTCGGGATGGCGAACCAGCACAATGACGCAGTAATAGTGCGCACGCCGGTCTGACAACGCCGACATCTGTTGCAACAGCCGCGCGTTGTTGTCCTCATCCGAGGCCGCCGGGCCAGCATAGCGCGCCGAACGAACCCCCGGTGCGCCACCAAGTGCCGCCACACAGATGCCCGAATCGTCAGCAAGCGCCGGCAGTCCGGTAGCGAGCGCCGCGTGTCGGGCCTTGGCGAGGGCATTCTCGACGAATGTGGGGTGCGGCTCCTCGGCAGGCGTCACTCCGAAAGCGTGCTGGGGAACGATTTCGAGGCCGAGGGGGCTCAGAAGGCGGGCGATTTCGCGGATCTTCCCCGGGTTGCCGGAAGCGAGAACCATTCTGCCCGCCGTGTTGATGCTGTTCACAATTGCAACGCGGATTTCTGGATCTGCACCAGTTGCCCGATCCCCTCGGAGGCAAGGCCGATCATGGCATCCAGTTCGGCGCGGTTGAATACGTCGCCTTCAGCGGTACCCTGGACCTCTACGAATCCACCCCCGCCCGTCATCACCACGTTCATGTCCGTGTCGCAGCCAGAGTCCTCCTTATAGTCGAGATCGAGCATGGCCTCGCCCTGATAGATGCCAACGGAGACCGCAGCCACCAGGTCACGTAGCGGCCACTCCTTGATGACCTCGGTGCGCATCAGAAACGTCGCGGCGTCGTGCAGGGCAACGCAAGCGCCGGTAATGCTCGCTGTGCGCGTGCCTCCGTCCGCCTGAATCACGTCGCAATCGATGTGCACAGTGCGCTCACCCAGCATTGGCAGCGACGTCACCGCCCGCAGACTACGCCCAATGAGGCGCTGTATCTCCTGGGTGCGGCCCGACTGCTTGCCACGGGCCGCTTCACGATCCATGCGGCTGCCCGTCGAACGCGGCAGCATCCCGTACTCGGCTGTCAGCCAGCCCTGCCCTTTACCCTTGAGGAACGCGGGAACGCGTTCCTCCACGCTCGCAGTACAGATTACCCGGGTATCGCCGCATTCAATCAACACGGAACCCTCTGCGTGACGCGTGAAACCGCGATGAATCCGGATCTCGCGCAATTCGCGCGCACCACGCCCACTTTGGCGCATTTACCCTCCTTTGCCGGGACAGTCGCCCCCCGTTATGCCGCTCAAATATGCCCGGCCGGCATTCAAACCGGACACACGGCCCGCCAGGGATTCTGTGTTATCGTTTTCCGGTCTTCCACCGCCCGATTGTGGTGGGATATCTCCCGCCTTGTAAAGCTCGACCGCAATGATCTTCAGTATGACGGGTTACGCCGCTGTCACTGACGAGTCCCCTCTGGGCGGACTCAGCCTTGACCTGCGGTCGGTAAACCACCGGTATCTCGATATTCAGTTCCGCATGCCCGATGAGCTGCGCGTACTGGAATCGGTGTTGCGCGAACGGATTGCAGCGCGCGTGTCGCGTGGCAAGGTTGAATGCCGGATAAGTTTCAACGCGCCGACCACTTCCGGCGCGATGCAGCTTGACGAGGCCTTGCTCGCGCAGCTGATGCAGCTCGATGAAAAGGTGCGGGCCGTGCTGCCCGGCGCTGAATCCCTGCGAGTAAACGACGTGCTACGCTGGCCAGGCATGCTTGGCAACGACAGCCTTCCGGTCGAACAACTCAGGGAGAAATGCCTGCATCTGGTCGACCAGGCCTGCACTGAACTCAGTGCCGCACGGGCGCGCGAGGGTGAAAAACTCAAGGCCATCCTGCTGGAACGCGCCGCGAGCATCGACACGATCGTCAACGACGTTGCCCCGCGCATTCCACAGCTCGTCGAAGCCTATCAGGACAAGCTCGCAACGCGGTTACGCGATGCCATGCTCGAACCCGATAACGAACGCCTCAAACAGGAAGTCGTGATGTTCGCGTCGAAAGTCGATGTCGACGAGGAATTGCAGCGGCTGACAACGCACGTCTCGGAAATCCGCCGCATACTTGGGCGGGGCGGAACGGTCGGCAAACGCCTGGATTTCCTGATGCAGGAGCTCAACCGGGAAGCCAATACGCTGGGCTCGAAGTCGGCGGACGTCACGGTTACCCAGGGCGCAATGAGCCTGAAAGTGCTCATTGAACAGATGCGCGAACAAATCCAGAACATCGAATGAAAGGCAGCGTCATCATCGTCTCGGCGCCGTCCGGCGCTGGCAAGACCTCGTTGGTCAAGGAACTGGTCGAACGGGATCCGGCGACCCGCAAATCGGTCTCGCACACGACGCGTCCGCGTCGGCCGGGAGAGCAGGATGGTATCGACTACCATTTCGTCAGCGCCGGGACCTTCCAGGGCATGCTGGAAGCGGGTGAGTTTCTCGAAAGCGCCGAAGTACACGGCAATATGTACGGTACGGGGCAAAAGTGGCTCGAAGAGCAGCGGCGCCAGGGTAGCGACATCGTGCTGGAGATCGACTGGCAGGGCGCCAAGCAGGTGCGCGGGCTGATGCCCGAGGCGGTCGGCATTTTCGTGCTGCCGCCATCGGTGGATACGCTGCGCGGCAGACTGACGAAACGCGCCCAGGACAGCGATCAAGTCATCGCCCGCCGGCTGGCCGCCGCACGCAATGAGGTATCCCATGTGCACGAGTTTGACTATGTTATTATCAACGACGATTTCGACACGGCAGTGCAGGACCTGATCTGTATTGTACGTAGCATCCGACTGCGCCTGACGGCACAGCTCGATCGAAACCAAGCTCTTATCAACAGCATAAAGTGATCGGCGAATGGCACGAATCACAGTCGATGATTGTCTGGGCAGCATCTCCAACCGCTTCGAGCTGACGCTCGCCGCGACCTATCGGGCCCGGCAAATTGCGATGGGAGCGTCACCGCAGGTGGACGGAAACAAGGACAAGCCGACGGTAATCGCCCTGCGGGAAATCGCAGCCGGCAAGGTCGGGCTAGAGGTTCTTAACTCCAAGGCGTAGACTCGAAACAGATGCCTGTTCCCGCATGGAGGAGCCGGCAACTACGCCATTGGACACCATGACCCCCCCGCAAACAGGACAGCACGCAGCCCTACCGGAAATCAAGCCGGCGGCGGGCGTATTGTTCGAGGATGCTGCCGACTACCTCAAGCCGGAAGAAGTATCGCAGCTCCGTAGCGCCTACCATTTCAGCGACAGCGCGCACCACGGTCAGTTTCGCATGACCGGCGACCCTTATATTTCCCACCCTGTTGCGGTATCGCAGATTCTGGTGCAGTGGCGGCTCGACAGCCAGGCGTTGACGGCTGCTCTGCTGCACGACGTGATGGAAGATACCTCCGTCACAAAAGAGGACATCGAGAAACGGTTCGGCAAGGTCGTCGCCGAACTCGTCGATGGCGTGTCCAAACTCGACAAGTTCCAGTTTGAGTCTCAGGAACACGAGCAGGCCGAAAACTTCCGCAAGATGCTTCTGGCGATGGTGCGCGACGTGCGCGTCATCCTCATCAAGCTGGCCGACCGGCTGCACAACATGCGCACCCTGACGGTGATGCAACCCCACAAGAGGGCTCGCATCGCGCGGGAAACGCTGGAAATCTACGCCCCGATTGCCAACCGTCTCGGGCTGAACAGCCTGTATCAGGAACTGCAGGAACTGTCGCTCCAGCACCTGTACCCGAACCGCTACCAGGTGCTGATGAAGGCGCTTACGCGCGCGCGCGGCAATCGCCGCGAAGTGGTGGGCAAGATCCTCGATGCAATCCGCAAGGCGCTAAGCGATCACGGAATCGATGCGGTAGTTACCGGTCGCGAAAAGACCCTGTACAGCATCTACAAGAAGATGACGGAAAAGACGTTGTCGTTTGCCGAGGTCTACGACATCTACGGTTTCCGTGTCATCGTCAACGATGTATCGGCCTGCTATCTGGCGTTGGGCGCGCTGCATCAGCTCTACAAGCCCATCCCGGGCAAGTTCAAGGATTACATCGCGATTCCCAAGGACAATGGCTATCAGTCCTTGCATACGACCTTGTTCGGCCCGTTCAGCACACCAATTGAAGTGCAGATTCGTACCGAAGAAATGCACAAGATCGCCGAAGCGGGAGTCGCATCGCATTGGCTCTACAAGGAAAGCGGGACGTCGCTTTCTGATCTGCAGACCAAGACGCATCAGTGGATGCAAAGCCTGCTCGAGATGCACTCGGAATCGGGCAATGCGGCAGAGTTCCTCGAGCACCTCAAAGTGGATCTGTTTCCCGACGAGGTGTATGTGTTTACGCCCAAGGGCAAGATCATGTCGATGCCGCATGGAGCGACGTGCGTCGATTTTGCCTACGCCGTACACACAGACATTGGCAATCAGTGCGTCGCCGCAAAAGTCAACCACGAACTGGTGCCGTTGCGCACCGAGTTGACCAGCGGTGATCGTGTCGAAATCATCACCGCCGCGCATGCGAAGCCCAATCCCGCATGGCTTAATTTTGTTGTTACCAGCAAAGCGCGCTCGCGTATCCGCCATTTGATGAAGACGATGCAATACGAAGAATCGTCGAAGCTGGGCGAACGCCTGCTGGCGCAGGCACTGGTCGCGCTCAAGTCAACACCGGACAGCATCACTGACGAGCAGTGGGCGCAATTGCTCAAGAATACCGGCGTCAAGTCGCGCGACGAAATCCTTGCCGATCTGGGGCTCGGAAAACAGCTCGCGGTGGTCGTCGCACGCCAATTGCTATCGATCGGCGAACACGACGGCGCAACACGGCAACCCGGCAGTCTGGTTATCCACGGCTCGGAGGGGATGGCGCTGCAGTTCGCAAAATGCTGCCACCCGATCCCCGGCGATCCGATCATCGGCTACCTGCGCAAGGGCCAGGGGCTCATCATCCACACTCACGACTGCCCGGTGGCGCGCCGCTCGCGTGCCGACACGGACAAATGGATGGATGTCGAGTGGGCACCGGACTCAAGGAAGCTGTTTACGGTCAGCCTGCGTGTGCTGGCCTCGGAAGGTCGTGGCGTGCTGGCAAAGATTGCCGCCGAAATCGCCAAGACAGAGTCGAACATCGAGAGCGTCAGCCTCGAACCAGGCGATTCGACCGCTTATGCCGAGATCAACTTCACGGTACTGGTCGCCAATCGCCTCCACCTCGCCAGGGTCATGCGCGGGCTGCGCAGCGTCCCGGAAGTCGTCCGCGTCACCCGGTTGAAATCCTGACCCCCGGCGCCTGCCGTACAGTTTTTGACCTGAATCAAGCTGCTCGTCCCCGAGCTTCTATAATGACTGGAGATCAATTTTCGGGCATCGAACATGAAGCACATTGTCCTGTGTATCGCGCTCATGGCGCTTGGCGTGAACGCTCTCGCCGACGAGGACGACTTCCCGCTCGAATACGAACGGCAGGAATCGCTCGAAATTCCGGGACTGACAGCCGGCTGCCACGTCTGCGAATGGCGCCCCAAACTCAACCAGAAACCCGCTCCTGAGCAGTGCGGCGTCGATGCCGCCGGCAAGCCGCTGACAGGCCTGTTCGAGTGTGGTTATTCGGAAGATTGCGAGCGCGTGTGTAACTTCCTCGGCTGCGGCGAGGGCTGACAGCGCCGCGCGTTTTTCACGCCCGGGGGGCAGGTGGGAGTCGCCACATCTGCCGCCGCGCTGCGATTTCCGCCTAATTTTCCCGCCCGCGCCGGCGATGCCCGTCTCCGGGCGGCGACGTAATGCCCTGTCTTCCCGCCTGGGGAAATCGCCCGGACTCCGTTAATTAACTGAAAATAAAGAGATTCACGTCGATGGCACGACGGTTGCGATAGCGTGACCGAGCGCAGGTGTGTGCAAAGTTCGGTGCGCGCGACAAATCGCTGGAGGGATGACAATGATTGATCCGATTACGAGTTTGCAGCAACGGCCAATGCGCACATTGAGCAGTATCGTTCACGAGTCACTCCAAACCCTTTTTCAAGGCCTTCTGCTTTGCATGCTGTTGCTGGGCATCGGTGGCACGGTGTTCAAGGCGATCGGTGCGGACGGATGGCTTCCGGGACTGCTGCAAGCCGCCTGGGAAAGCGGGCCGGCACACCTGGTATTTGCCGCCTCGGCACTGATTGTCGGCGGCATGTGGATCAGGCGTTTTCTTTACCGCCGGCCGCACATCAACACCCGCAGCGGCGACGCGCTGGTATTCGGTTGCTTCGCGCTGGGCGTTTTCTTTGCCCTGCGACTGGCCATCACCGGAAGCCTGTAGCCGGTATCCGGAAGCAGATGTCGCCAAACAACGACAGAAACATTTCTTTGTAAATCATGACTTTGCAGACAAGACCGGATTGCACGTCTCCCGCAAGCGACGCGGCAGATCCGACCCGGTCACAACCAGACAACTCGGCTTCCTCCCACCCTGCGCCAGCAACTGGCGCCTGAAAAGAAAGGCCGCGGAACTCGCGGCCTTTCTTTCTTTTTCCCGGAATTTCAGCCAGGCGGTCCGTCAGGGGCGCTTCATCTCACAAGTCGTGGGCAGATAGGTGTCGGCGGCCTCAACCCGCACATCCGTTTTCGGGCCCATCCCGGTGCGTTCCACATCGTACTTCACGCCCTCTTCCCCCATTTTCTTTAACGTCGATACGTACAGAGGTTGCATCAACTGGTGGTTGTCCTCACGCACCCAGACCTCACCGGTAATGCCTTCGTAGCGTGCGCCTTCCATGGTGCGCGCAATGGCCAGCGGGTCCGTCGAGCCTGTCTTCTCGATGGCCTGCACCAGCAACTCCATGGCGTGCTGGATGGTCAGGAAAAAGAAATCGTCGTTTGCCTCGGGAAAACGCTCCCGATAGCGCTCTACGAGTGCGTTAGATGCCTCGCCTCCGGCATTGACATGCCACATCGTGACCTGCTTGACGTGATCGATACCTGCCTCGCCGATGGCAGCCGGCCCGCCCACAATGCCCGCGTAGTAGCTGTAGTAATCGACCTGCAGACCGGCATCGCGTCCGGCGCGAACCAGCAATGCCAGGTCGGCGCCCCAGTTGCCGGTAATGACCGAGTCAGCACCGGAAGCCTTGATTTTCGATATATAGGGCGCAAAATCCTTGATCTTGCCGAGGGGATGCAAGTCATCACCAACGATTTCGATGTCGGGGCGCTTGACTGCGAGCATGCTGCGTGCTGCCTTGGCGACCGCATGGCCAAACGCATAGTCCTGATTGATCAGGTACACCTTCTTGATTGAGGGCACCTTGGCCATCATGTTCGTTAAGGCCTGCATCTTCATGTCCGCATCGGCATCAAAACGGAAATGCCAGAAATTGCAGCGGTCATTCGTCAATGCCGGATCGACTGCGGCATAGTTGAGATAGATCATCGCGGAATCCGGGTTGCGGTCGTTGTGTTTGGCTACCGCATCGGTCAGCGCGCCGGCAACCGCCGAGGAATTACCCTGGAACATGAACTTGACTTTCTGGTCGACCAATTGCCGGAACGCAATCAGCGACTCCTGCGGGTTGGCCTTGCCGTCAAGCGACACGATCTCGAATCTGGTGCCGCCGAGCACGCCTCCCCGTTCGTTGATGCCCTCGACCACCAATTGCAGTTCGCGCAGGCCGTGCTGGCCCACGTTGGCAAAAGGCCCGGACAGCGGATCGATATAGCCGATCTTGATGGTTTCCTCTGATTTCTGGCAACCGAACACGGAAACCAGCACCGCGCCCGCAACCAGAATTCCCAACACTCTGCCTAACGTCATCATCCCCTCCTGTAAAAAACGCAGTTTTCTGACCTTGAGCGTCAGCCGCGAGCCTGGAACAGTCGACCGCGCTGTCTGTGTGTCCGCATGGTACAGGATGGCGCTGGTGTGCTGCGGTCAATCTCGATCATCTGCGGCGGCGCACCGGATTTGACAACTCGCCCAGCCCGTCGATGCGGCACTGAGCAAGGTCACCGTCTTCGATCACCACGGCCCCGGGCGTTCCCGTGCTGATGATATCGCCCGGGTAAAGCGTCGCCACGTGCGAATGAAACGCTACCAGGTAAAAAGGCGGGAACGCCATGTTCGACACCACGTTTTCACGGTGAAGCGTGCCATTCTTCCAGGTGCCGACTTTTACCTTCAGCACGTCGGCAACCTCATCGGTCGTGATGAGTTCCGGGCCAAACGAGAAGAACGTATCGAAATTCTTCGATCGCGTGAGAAAACGCGGGTTTCTTTGCAGAATATCTTCCGCCGTCATGTCGATGATCAAACAGTAACCCGCAATATATGAGGCTGCCTCCTGTTCGGTAATGCAGCGGCAGGTCTTGCCAATTACGACACCAATCTCGGCCTCCGCCGTGACCCGCTCGGACTCGGGTGGCAGTTCGATGACGTCGCCCGGCCCGATGATGGTGTTGTCGCACTTCATGAACGAAGCCGGCTCCGTCGGATAAGGCGCATCGAGATCCGCAGCGTGGTCGCGATAGTTCAGCCCGATGCCAAGGATCTTCCGCGGGTGACGATAAAGCGGCCCGAACCGCACGCTGGCGGGATCAAGTTTCACCGGCGTCACATCGGCATCATCGGCGATGCGCGGCGAAAGACCCTCCTCGATCATGTCGTGCAGGTCCGTGGCCCAGGCCTTGCCGAGGTACGCATTGATCGCCTCGACCGGCACGATGCCTTCGGCCGTGACCACAGCCGCCTGTTCACCCTGCTCACTTACGATGGTACAAAGACGCATATCCAGATTCCCCCACACTTTCCGTCAGCGTTTCGACACAGATGCGTTGACCAAAAAAAGAAGGGGCCAGCACAACGCTAACCCCTTCTCACTACTGGTAGGCGGTCGGAGGCTCGAACTCCGGACCAACGGATTAAAAGTCCGCTGCTCTACCAACTGAGCTAACCGCCCGAAAAAAAGACGCGCATTTTAGCTTTTTGCCCCTCCGGCGGTCAACCGCGGCCCTTGCCGGGCAGATGGCCGGTCGATCGCCATTACGAGAATTTCGCTGCATCGTCGCTCGTAAAGGATGTGGATCAGACGTAAGCGGTCGGGTCGGCAATACCGGCATCAGCGAAGCCCTTGCGACGAATACGGCAGGAATCACAACGGCCGCATGCCAGCCCTGTCTGCGTGGGCTGATAGCAGGAAACTGTCTGCGAGAAGTCGACTCCGGCATCGGCGCCACGCCGAATGATCTCGGCCTTGCTCAGGCGTAGCAACGGCGCGTGAATGCGCAACCGCGCGCCTTCGACGCCAGCCTTGGTAGCGAGATTCGCCATCGCTTCGTAGGCTTGCAGGTACTCCGGCCGGCAGTCCGGGTATCCTGAATAATCCACTGCGTTGGCACCGATGAAAATGTCCCGGCTGCCTGTCACTTCTGCCCACGCAAGGGCAAGCGAAAGCATGATGGTGTTGCGCGCCGGCACGTAAGTCGACGGGATGCCGCTGGAAGGTGCAGTCGGAACCGCCATCGAGGCGTCGGTGAGCGCCGACCCGCCAAAGTCCGCGAGATCGAGTTTCACAACCTTGTGCTCGCGGGCCCCCAGCGTCGCGACGATTCGCGCTGCTGCCTGCAGCTCGACCCGGTGCCGTTGCCCATAGTCAACCGACAACGCGTAGCACTCGAATCCGTGCTCACGCGCCAGTGCCAGCGTCGTTGCCGAGTCCAGCCCGCCGGATACCAGCACCACCGCCGTTCTCATCCCGCCACTCGCACGTGGCGCCTGGCCAAACCGGAATGCATCAATGCCATCCACGACAACAGCCCGGAATTCCCGGAGAGATGCACGGTCATCCGGCTGATGACCGGCGCATACGCCATTTCATCCCGTCACGGCAAACGCTTGATGCGCTCACCGGCATTCGCGGCTGCCCGTGACCCCGGATAAGTCGCAATGAGTCTCTCCCACGTCTGACGCGCGCCATCGATATCTCCCAGACCGACGAGCGCACTGCCCATATTAAGCATCGCATCGGCGGTCTTGGGGCTGTTCGGATAGGTCTCGATCAGTTTCTTCTGGGCATCAATCGCGGAGCGATAAGCCCGCAACTGGTAATACGAATCACCGGTCCAATACTGTGCGTTGACGGCAAACGGGTGCCCTGGGTACTGCTCAACGATGGCCTGGAACGACTGTATGGCATCCTGGTAGTCGCCATCGCGATACTTCTGCATCGCGGCTTCGTAGGCGCGCCTTACAGCTTCATCGGCGTTAACGCTGGCGCCCGCTGGCGGACTCGAACTGCCTGCTGCGTTTGACGCAGGTCCGGCACCGCTGGCGGCGGCCTGTTCCAGTTTCTCAATACGTCCTCGCAAGTCCGATAAGGCACTTGTCCCCTTTTGCGATTCCGCCGCTGTGTCAGTAGTCGATTGCTCGATGCGCCGCAGGCGGGTATCGAGATCAAGGTACATGTCCTTCTGGCGCTTCTCGGCATTGAGCACGCTGTTGTTGAGTTCCTCGACCTTGCCGCGCAACTTGTTCAGTTCCACATTCAAGCTGTCGAGCTGGTTCATCAACTGGACCATGGCACGCGCGTCGCTGCGCGATGCCGACTGCGACGAGTCGGCCTGTGCCAGCACGATGGCCGAATCTTCGCGCGCGGACGGCGCCGCCGGTGAGTCGGCCTGTGCAGCTTGGACTGCGGTCAGCATGACGCCAACAACGAGCACCAACCGTCCGGGGCGCGGCCAGCACCCTGAACGGCAAAAGTGACTAAGAAAATTCATGACACCCATACGCAAATGGAGCCTCGCGCGAGGCAGTGTGGCAATCCGCACCATGGCTGAATTCGCCGCGGACGGAAAGCGCAGGCTAGCGAGACAATTCCGGATAGATGATGTCGCTGCGGCGATTTTGCGACCAGCTCGCCTCGTCCTGCCCGAATGCGACCGGCCTTTCAGCACCGAAGCTGACGGTTTCAATCTGTTTCTCATCGACGCCAAGCAGCGTCATCGCCCGCTTGACACTGTCGGCACGGCGCTGGCCGAGTGCAAGGTTGTATTCGCGGCTGCCCCGATCGTCACAATTGCCTTCGACCTTGATCTTGATATCCGGATGCGCCAGCAGGAAGTTTGCGTGGGCCTCGATGACCGGTACGAATTCTTCCTTGATGTCATAGCGATCGAAATCGTAATAGACGCTGCGTTTGGCCAGCAGACTGCCTGGCTCGTTCAGCTGAACCCTGGGGTCACCGGAGGCATCGCCGCTTCCGAAATTGTTGTCAGACAGCGGGCGAATGACTGGTTCGTCAATGGCGTCACCGGCACCTTGGTCGGCGAGTTCCTGGCGCCGCTGCTGTTCCTCGAGCTGGCGTTTGAGCTCGTCCTGCTCTCGCTGGATCTGCGCCTGTTTCTCGGCTTCGGCACGCTCCAGTTCCGCGTCGCGCTGGGTCTCTTCAAACAGATCGCGCTGTTCGACTTCGGCAACCTGTTGCCCCTGGCTTGCACAACCCCCGACCAGGACAGCGATACTGAGGGCAATGATTACCTTGTTCATTACTGCGACTCCTTTTGGCGATTATTCAATAGCGGTCCCCAAGCAGGCTCACGTATGTCTCCTGCCTGCGCTGTGATTCTTTGCTTCACCCGACCGTCGCTGGAGACGGCGGCTAATATACCACGCCCTTTGATTTCAGAGGCATACAGGATCATCTTACCGTTCGGCGCGAAGGTTGGCGACTGATCCAACCGTCCCGATGTAAGAATCTGCAGCTGGCGCGTTGCAAGGTCCTGGACGGCGACGTTGAAGCGGCCCTGATTGCGGTGTATGAATACAAACGACTTGCCGTCCGGGCTGTGCCGAGGGGTGACGTTATAACTGCCCTCGAAAGTCATACGCCTCGGCTCACCGCTGCCATCCACGCGCATCCGGTAAATCTGCGGACTGCCGGCGCGATCCGATGTGAACAGCAGATGCTGTCCGTCAGGTGAGAAGTTGGGCTCGGTGTCAATCGACTGGCTATACGTCAGCCGCCTCGTCCCGGATCCATCGGCGTTGATGAGATACAGTTGCGACAGTCCGTCCTTGGTCAAGGTAACCGCCAGGCGCTTGCCATCGGGCGACCAGGCGGGCGCCGAATTCGACCCCTGGAAAGCTGCCAGCACCTTGCGCGTCCCGTCGAATACATTCAGCACGTAGATTATCGCCTTGCGTTTCTCGAAAGACACGTAAGCAACTCGCGAGCCTTCCGGCGACCATTGCGGCGAGATGATCGGTTCATCATACCGGTGGACAACCTGCGGGTTGTAGCCGTCAGCATCCGCGATCTGCAACTCGAAGGTATCGCCACGCTTGACGACGTAGCTGATCTTTGTCGAGAACACACCCATGTCACCGGTCAGTTTCTCGTAAATCAGATCGGCAATCTTGTGCGCCGTCGCCCGCAACTGGGACACGTCGACCAGAAAGGAGAAACCCAGAATCTGCGATTGACTGGCGATATCCAGCATGCGGAAACGCACCTCGATCCGTCCGCCGGAGCCCTCTCTCAGATCGCCGATTACCAGATTCTGCGCGCGCTCGTTCCGCCAATACTGGTAGTCGACATCCTTGATTTCGGTCGGGAACGGACGCCTGCTGCCGGTTGCACCGAGGCGGAACAGCCCGCTACGCCTCAGATCCGCCGAGACGATTTCACTGATTTGCTGCTCGTAGCGCTGCTCGTCCTTCAGCGGCAGCACCGTTATCGGAATCTGGGTGGCGCCACCGCCGATAACGTCGATGGTGAGCTGGGCATGGCCCGGAAGCGAGCCGAGCAGCAGAAAAAATCCCGCAATTAGGGTTGTTACCGAGGTCAGACTTCGCATCGCGTTTACTCTCTGGGTCGGAAAGACAGATTGAATTTTCTGAAATACCGCTGGAACAGTTTCGGGTCATCCGGCACCGGAAGCGGCTGAGCGGCATCGATGGCTCTCGCCACCGCGGTGTCGTACGCCGGCACGCCGCTGGACTTCTTCAGGGTCGCCTGGAGCACATCCCCTCCCGGCAACAATATCACTTCGTAAACAGCTTCGGGGTTTCCGGGAATATCCGGCGGAATCACCACGCGTTGACGCACCTTGGCACTGATGCGCGCCTTGAAATCTTCAACCAGGGATTGCTCTGCCGCGCGGGCCGCCGCTGCGGCCTTTTCCTTTTCGGCGCGTTCCCTCTCCACGCGTTCGCGCCTGAGTTGCTCCTGGCGCGCCGCTTCACGCTGTTGCGCCAGTTCCTCGTCCCGTTTGCGCCTCTCAGCCGCTTCGCGTTCCAGCCGCAGCCGCTCCTGCTCCGCGCGCCTTTGCTCTTCCTCCAGGCGCAACTGCTCCTGGCGCTGCGCCTCTTCGATACGCTTGCGTTCTTCTTCCGCCAGCCTTTTCCGCTCTTCTTCCTCTTTCTTCCTTTTTTCTTCTTCCAGCCGCTTTCGTTCTTCCTCTTCTTTCTTCTTCTTTTCTTCCGCCAGCCGCTTTTGTTCTTGCTCTTCTTTCTTTCTTTTCTCTTCTTCCAGCCGCTTCTTCTCGTCCTCGGCCCGCTTGAGTTCCGCCTGCCGCTTGAGCTCCGCTTCCCGCTGCTTTCGCTCCTTCTCCCGCAGTTCGATGTCCGCCTCGCTCGGCTTTGGCGGCTCTGCCGCCGGCGGAACCGCCGCGGGCTTCGGCTCCGGCCTGGGCGGCTCGACCGCCGCCTGAGTCGGTACCGGTTTCGGTTCAGGCAACGCCTGCTTTGGCGTCTCGGGAACCGGCTCTGGTTTAACCGGCTCGGGTTCCGCCTTCGGCTCAGGTTTGGGTTCTGGCTTGGGTTCTGGCTTCGGCTCCGGCTTTGGCTCGGGTTCGGAAACCGGCGGTGTCGCGTCCCAGTACTCAACGAAAACCGGGTCGACCTCTACCTTTTGCCAGCTGATTCCGAAGAAAAGCAGTCCGAAAAAAAGGACGTGGATAAAAACTGCCAACAGAACCGAAGCGGTTCTTCCTGGCTCCGGAACCGTGTGCATCAGCCTTTCGGAACCGCCATTAGGCCGACCCGCTGTACCTGGAGCTTTTGCAACAGGTCCATCACTTCCATAACTTTCTCGTACCGGACAGCTTTGTCGGCGGAAATCACTACCGGCTGATCCGGATTCTGCTCCTGCTTGGTCTGGATGACATCCACGAGTTCCTGCGATGAAACTGCGCGTGACGCGGACGAAACCTGCCGGTCAACGTAAGACAGGTTGCCGTTCGCGCGTATCGTCACTTCCAGCGGCCTTGTCGGCGGCCGGGATGATTCGCCGATAGTGGGCAATTCGACGACACCCGGATTGAGCAACGGCGCGGTAACCATGAAAATCACCAGCAGTACCAGCATCACGTCAATGTACGGCACGACATTGATCTGGTTCATCAGCCGGCGCTGGCGTCGCCCTGCCATCTCAGTCGCCCCCTTTGGCAGCGCCCGGCGCCGTCGGCGTGGACGAAAAATTCACCTGGCGCTGGAGAATGTTCGAGAACTCCTCCATAAAGCTGTCGTAGCGCGTCGACAGCCGCTCGATGTGACGGACGTAGTGATTGAAGGCCACGACGGCAGGAATCGCAGCAAACAAGCCCATCGCCGTCGCAACCAGCGCTTCGGCGATGCCCGGCGCCACATGCGCCAGAGTGGCCTGCCCGACATTTGCCAGCCCGCGAAACGCGTTCATGATGCCCCACACCGTTCCGAACAATCCGATATACGGGCTGACCGAGCCAACCGTTGCCAGATACGACAGATGCGCTTCCAGATAATCGAGCTCGCGCTGAAAGGTTGCCCGCATCGCCCGCCGCGTGCCATCCATCAGCACCGGCAGGTTGATGCCCGTCTGCTTGCGCAGTTTCACGAATTCGCGAAATCCCGATTCGAAGATACGCTCGAGACTGCCTGCCTCGTTTCGGTTCGATACCGTTGCCTGATAGAGGGTGGCCAGGTCCGCTCCGCTCCAGAAGCTGCGCTCGAATTCGTCAGCGCGCCGCAAAGCATCCCGCACCACGAACATCTTGCGAAAAATAAACCACCAGGACACCAGAGACATGCCCAGCAGCATAGCCATGACCAGTTGAACGAGCACACTGGCGTTGGAGACCAAAGACAGTAGTGACAGATCTTCGTTAACGCTCATTGCTTTGCATTCCTCTTGTTTGTTGTCGTGCCCGCCGTACCGGAAAAAGCTGCGCCAATCTCTTCGGGCAAGGGCTGCGGACGAAACTCTCCGGTCGACACACACGCCAGATTGACGTTTGCGCGCACCAGGGATTCGTTCTTGTTTCTGACCTCCTGTGCCAAGGTCACCTGCGCACGCCCCATCCGGGAAACTTCGACACTGACATCGACGAGATCGTCGAGTCTTGCCGGGCGCATGTACTTCACCTCAAGGCTTCGAACGATGAACATGACACCGAATCGGCGCATTAGTTGCGGTTGTTCAAACCCGAGATGGCGTAGCCACTCTGTCCGCGCGCGTTCAAAAAAATTCAGGTAAGCGCCGTGGTATACGACTTCGCCGGCATCGGTATCCTGAAAATACACGCGAATGGTTGTCGAGAACGCGATCTCAGCTCTCCCGCCACAGTTCACCGCTACCGCCGGTGTTCGGCGCAGTCAGGCCAAAATGACGATAGGTGGTCGGCGTGGCGATTCGGCCACGCGGCGTGCGCTGCAGGTAACCCTGTTGTATCAGATAGGGTTCCAGCACGTCTTCTATCGTGTCGCGCGCTTCGCCGACCGCTGCGGCAAGATTATCCAGCCCTACCGGACCGCCGCCGAACTTTTCCATGATGGCAAGCAGCAGCTTGCGATCCATCACATCCAGGCCGAGCGTGTCGACCTCGAGCATGGCAAGCGCAGCGTCGGCAGTTTCCCGGTCCACGATGCCGCCGGCCTTGACCTCGGCATAATCGCGAACCCGGCGCAGCAGTCGGTTGGCAACGCGGGGAGTGCCGCGCGAGCGCGAGGCAATTTCGATCGCCCCGCGTTCATCGATCTCCACTCCAAGCAACCCGGCGGATCGTTGAACGATCTTTTGCAGATCCTGATCGTTGTAGAACTCCAGCCGGGACACGATTCCGAACCGGTCACGCAACGGGTTGGTCAGCATGCCGGCCCGAGTGGTCGCGCCTACCAGGGTAAACGCCGGCAGGTCGAGCTTGACCGATCGCGCCGCCGGGCCTTCCCCGATGACGATGTCGATCTGGTAATCCTCGAGCGCGGGATAGAGTATTTCCTCCACCACGGGCGACAGACGATGAATCTCGTCGATGAACAGGACATCGTTCGGCTCCAGGTTCGTCAGCAGCGCCGCGAGATCGCCCGGGCGCTCCAGCACCGGCCCGGACGTCTGCCGGACGTTGACGCCCATCTCCCGCCCGATGATGTGGGCCAGCGTCGTCTTGCCGAGTCCCGGAGGGCCAAACAAGAGAACGTGGTCCAGCGCTTCGCTGCGGCGGCGCGCCGCTTCGATAAAAATGGCGAGTTGGGACCGAATCTGTTCCTGACCTACGTAATCCTCGAGGTGCCGGGGACGCAGCGCTCGTTCGATCACCTCTTCCTGGGAAGAAAGCGGTGCCGGCGCGATCAACCGATCAGTTTCGATCATCCCCGCAGTTCAAGGATCGCGACGGAGCACACCGCTTCATGCCGGTTCACGCTTGAACCCTTCCAGAAAAGGCTGTTCAGTACCCCCAAACCGCACAAGCGCGGCCGGCCTCTGCACAGCGACCTGCCCGATGCGGCGGTTGACGATGCCCGTCAAGTTGAGAATTACCGTTGTGAAGTATTTTTTGCCGAGTGGCGACAACGCGAATGCCTGCGCGTCGGCATTGTCAGCGCCCTGGATAGAAAAACGCATCCGTTCGTCTTCCCCATTCCACAGACTTTGCATCGTGTTCCGCTCCTCCTCGATTCCCGGCAGTGTCTCCAGCTTGCCGGAGAAGCTCAGGGTCATCATCACGTGCGTTGATACCGTGTGGTCAATGATCTGCAACTGCTTGGCGCCGATGTCGGTACTAAAATGCGCGATCAGCGCTTCAATTTCCTCTTCACTGAAAACGTCGGCGTACAGATCAGCCCACTGTGGCTGCAGCCATTCGAGGTTGGAAAATTCAGCGTGGACGTTCTGCATCATGCGCTCGAGCAACGACTCCTCGGCTTGCCGCCACCACGGATTGGCGTCGTTCCAGCCGTCCCCGAGGTTTTCATCGCGGCCCCGGCGCGCCAGGTAGGAGCGAATCGATACGAGCGATTCCTGTTTGAGATAGTAATTGCCGATTGCCACTGACGTTCCCAGATCGTGCAGCGCAATCAAGTCCTGAATTCCTTTCGCCTCGCCATCTTCGGCCGAGGCTGGCAGGCAAGCCACTGCTGCCATGAAAACAGCAAACACAGACAGAGAAACCAACCGCATGCTATCTATAGTCCCTTCACCCAGGCTCACCGGACTGGCGCAATTCGGCGAGCGCCGCGACTCGTGGGCCGCGCGTACGCCTGATTATCGTGCGCAGATTATATCCCACGCGTTTGGCGCCGGAAGACGAATCGCCCCGCTTTGTTGTCGCTACGCAGCGACATACTGACGACCAATACCGCTCGACGCCTCTATGGCCAACTCGCCCCGATCCAGGCCACTTGCGCAGCGATCAGGATGTTTTCGACAACAGCTTTAGCGCGTGACGGATCGACTCGGAGACGGTGAGCTCAGGCGCGACCCCGGACAATGCCGCACTTGCCTCTTTCTCGCTGTATCCAAGCGCCAGAAGAGCGCGCAGCGCGTCATCGCGAACGCTCGGCGCGCTGCTTCGCCCGGATTCGCCGATTGCGCCTGACAACCGGTCCTTTAACTCCAGTATCAGCCGCTCAGCCGTTTTCTTGCCGATGCCGGGTATGCGAATCAGCCGCCCGGAGTCTTGCGCAGCGACGGCATGCTGCAGCTCCTGCGCCGACAAACCGGAGAGGATGGCCAGTGCAGTGCGCGCGCCGACCCCGTTTACCCGCAGCAACTGTCGAAACAGCTGCCGCTCTTCGTCAGTTGCAAAGCCGTACAGCAGGTGAGCATCCTCACGCACCAGCAGATGGGTAAACAATGTAACCGTCGAACCAGTCGCCGGGAGCTGATACAGCGTGCTCATCGGCACGTCGAGCTCATAAGCCACGCCCTGCACTTCAAGCGCGACCATGGGCGGATGCTTCTCCAACAGCACCCCTGTCAGCCGGCCGATCAAACCAGCCTCCCCGAACGCACTCGAAAACCAGCGGTTGCCAAAGCTCCGAGCCCCAGGCCACCGTGCGCGTGACAGATGGCACACGCCAGCGCGTCGGCGGCGTCAGCACCCGGCGCAGCGGGCAGCGACAGAAGCCGGCGCACCATTTCCTGAACCTGTTCCTTTTTCGCGTGACCGTTGCCTACTACCGCTTGCTTGATCTGCAAGGCGGTGTACTCGGCGACCGGCAGGTGCCTGCCAACCGCCGCACAGATTGCCGCACCCCGGGCCTGCCCGAGCAGCAATGTTGATTGCGGATTGACGTTGACGAACACTTTTTCGATGGCCACCTGGTCTGGCGAACCCTGCTCCATCACCTCGGCCAACCCATCGAGAATGACCTTGATGCGTTCGGGCAGCTGTGCGTCTGGCGTACGGATGCGGCCACTGGTGACATAAGAAATCTTTTGCCCGGATTTCTCGACCAGGCCGAATCCGGTAACGCGCAAGCCCGGGTCAATACCGAGAATTCGCATCCCGCTACCCGTGCGCACCTTCGACACGGTCCCCGGCCGGGGCAAAGACGCCCCTAGTCAGTATCGAGCACCGCCGTTGTGTAAACCTCCTGAACGTCATCGAGCGCCTCCAGGGCATCGAGCAATTTTTGCATGCGACCGGCTTCTTCGCCTTCGAGCTCGTTCTCGGTCGTAGGCTTGTAGGTGACCTCGGCATACTCCGCCTTGAATCCGGCCCTTTCAAGCGCTTCCTTCACGCCGGAAAAGCTGCCCGGATCGGTAATTACTTCGACCGAATCGTCATCGTTACTGACAATGTCCTCAGCACCTGCCTCGAGTGCCGCTTCCATCACCACTTCTTCGTCGGTTCCCGGCGAAAATATCAACTGGCCGCAATGCCGGAACAGAAACGCCACCGATCCGTCCGTGCCCAGATTACCGCCGTATTTCGAAAACACATGCCGCACATCAGCGACAGTCCGGGTACGGTTATCCGTCATGCAGTCCACCATGACCGCCGCCCCGCCGATGCCGTAGCCTTCGTAGCGGATTTCCTCATAGCTCACGCCCTCGAGCTCTCCCGAACCTTTCTTGATGGCACGCTCGATCGTGTCCTTGGGCATGTTGGCGTCGAGCGCCTTGTCTACGGCAAGGCGAAGACGGGGATTCGAGCCGGTATCAGGCCCGCCAAGACGTGAAGCTACGGTGATTTCCTTGATCAACCGCGTGAAAATCTTGCCGCGCTTCGCATCGGCCGCGGCCTTGCGATGCTTGATGTTTGCCCACTTGCTATGACCCGCCATAACGCCATCCGATAGATATCAACGGTGTAAATTCGCCCGGGAGTTGACTCCTCCGGCGGCCGGATTCCTGCCCAATCGATTCGCGCACCAGTAACGACTGGCGCTCCGGAACATCACCGGCAATGTACCTGTGTTCCGTTACGCCGATTTTCCGGAACGCGTGCCGCCCGGGCAGTTACCGGCGCACGTATGCAGTACAGGCGGCGAAGTCTAGCACAGCAGAATCGCGCGCCATCTCCGCCGAAAACGGCCTGACAAACACTCTCATTCCGGCCCGGATTGCAAGTCGAACCGAGCCAGCCGGAATGCCTGGAGTACGGCTATACATTGAACCGAAAGTGCACCACGTCGCCGTCATGAACGACGTATTCCTTGCCTTCGAGGCGCATCTTTCCGGCTTCCCGGGCTGCGTTCTCGCCGCCCAGGGTGATGTAATCGTCATAGCCGATAACTTCGGCGCGTATGAATCCTTTTTCGAAATCGGTGTGTATAACCCCTGCCGCCTGCGGTGCGGTGTCTCCCTTGCGAATCGTCCAGGCCCGCACCTCTTTTTCGCCTGCGGTGAAATAGGTCTGCAGCCCCAACAGATCGTAAGCGGCACGGATCAGACGATCCAGGCCGGGCTCTTCCAGCCCCATATCTGCGAGGAACATGCTCTTGTCTTCGTCACTCATGTCGAAAATCTGCGCTTCGAGCGCCGCGCAAATCGCCACCACCGGAGCGCCTTCGGTGGTACCCAGGCTGACTACGGCATCGAGCAGGGGGTTGTCAGCAAAGCCATTCTCGCTGACGTTGGCCACGTACATGGTCGGCTTCATCGTCAACAGGAACAACGGCCGGATGACTTCGAGTTCCTCCTTCGCGAGGTCAACGGTACGGGCCGGCCGGCCTTCATTCAGGGCTGCCTCGACTCTTTCCAGCACGGCCACCAGACGCTGCGCCTGCTTGTCGCCGCCGGCTCGCGCCTGTTTGACGTTGCGCACGAGTTGCTTTTCGACCGTCGCCAGGTCGGCCAGCGCAAGCTCCGTGTTGATCACCTCGATATCCGAAACGGGGTCAACCCGGCCGCCGACATGCACCACATTGTCATCGGAGAAACATCGAACAACGTGCGCGATAGCATCGGTCTCCCGGATATTGGCGAGAAACTGGTTGCCGAGGCCTTCTCCCTTCGAAGCCCCCGCAACCAGACCGGCAATATCGACAAACTCAACGATGGCCGGTATCGTTTTCTGCGGTTTCACCAACTTCGTCAGCGCTGACAGGCGCGGGTCCGGAACCTCGACGATGCCGACGTTTGGTTCAATTGTGCAGAACGGGTAGTTCTCGGCAGCGATCGCGGCTTTCGTCAGCGCGTTAAACAGGGTCGATTTGCCAACATTGGGCAAACCTACAATTCCACATTTCATTTCATGCCATTTCCAAAGGGGGTGAAACGCAAGCCGCCCGGGCAGTTCGTCCAGGGGCGTTCCTTAGCTAACCTGCAAATTTTTCGAAGGCGATTATGTACGCCACGCGTTTGCGAACCGAATCAATTTGATCGAAGCGCCGTTTGGCCATTGTCGGGCAGTAGCGCCAATATCACTGCGCGGCCGATCGTCCAGCCTGTCTGGCCACATTTCTCCTGACGCGCGAATCCTTCCTGAAACATGCAGGCTAGTCGCGCGTGTGCAATCTGAGCATCGCCGTGTCGTAATCCCCGGCCATGAGCTGAGGCCAGATCGCAAGGCTGCGTTCCACCGACTGTGTAATCTGCCCGGCTTCTTCCTTGCGTGGCGGTGACAACACATAGTTGGACACCTGCCCGCGCTCGGCGGGCCGGCCGATACCGATGCGCAAGCGCCAGAAATCCTTCCCCATGTGGGCGGCAATGTCGCGCAAGCCATTGTGACCGGCAACGCCGCCACCCTTCTTCAACTTGACGATGCCCGGCGCCAGATCGAGCTCATCGTGAACAACCAGCATGTCTGACACTGCGATCTTGTAAAAGTCGCACAATGCCCGCACAGCGCGCCCGCTCTCGTTCATGAAGGTCATTGGCTTGAGCAGCCAGCAATCGTCATCCGCCTGCCTGAATCTGCCGACCTCGCCGTGAAAGCGGGATTCGGCCGACAGACTGACTCCCAGTTCGTCAGCGATCGAGTCGATCCACCAGAAACCGGCATTGTGGCGCGTCGCCTCATATTGGCGTCCGGGGTTACCGAGGCCGACCACAAGTCTCATGCATTTGCACCATCACACGCCAACGAAAATGCAACGGCCGGCACTGAATGCCGGCCGCCGCATTCCCAAACATGCCGGACTGTTACTTCTCTTCCTCGGCAGCGGGCTGTGCCTGCGCCGCGGCCTCGGCACCTCCGGCCGCTTCGCCCTCGGCAGCCTGTTCCGCCCCTTCCTCCGCGGCTGCAACCCTCGGCACCTGCACCGAAACCACTACCGAGTCGTCGCCGCGAGTCAGCTGTACCGACTCAACGCCTTTGGGCAGATTCACCTCGGACAAGTGTATCGAATCACCCAGTTCCAGACTTGCCAGATCTACTTCGAGAAACTCGGGCAAATCGGCCGGCAGGCAACTCACCTCGACTTCGGTCATCACATGGTTGATGACACCGCCGCCGAGCTTGACGCCAGGCCCGACCTCCTCGTTCACAAAGTGCAATGGCACGCGCATATGGATTTTCTGATTGGCGTCAACGCGCTGGAAGTCAATGTGCAGCACTTCCTTTTTCCATGGGTGCATTTGAACGTCTCGCAGCAACACGTTCTGTTTCTTGCCTTCGATATTCATCGCAAGAATTGAGGCGTGGAAGGCCTCTTCACGCAGCTGCATCATGATCGCCTTGTGATCGAGTTCGATCACCTGGGCCTGTTCGTTGGCGCCATAAACGATCGCCGGTACCTTGCCGGTTTTGCGCAGGCGGCGGCTCGCACCCGTACCTTGCACAGACCTGGCCATTGCATTCACTTCAATGGTTGCCATCTTCTTCTCCAGTCAACTCGAAACCAGCCGCGACCAGCCGGTTCCGATCTCAAAAAAGGCGCATGAGTTGCGCCACCCGTTTACATCTCACTGCCAGCGGCTCGCCGCAGGCAATGCGCACACCTAATCCATGAACAGCGAGGACACGGAGTCTTCGTTGCTGATCCGCCGCATCGTCTCGGCCAGTAGTTCCGCTATCGACAACTGCCGGATGCGCGAGCAATTGCTTGCCTGTTCGTTTAGCGGAATCGTATTGGTGACCACCACTTCATCCAGCGATGAATTCTCGATACGCTCGATTGCCTTGCCGGACAACACCGGATGGGTACAGTACGCAAGGACTTTCTCGGCCCCGGCTTTCTTCAGCGCGTTGGCCGCCTCGCACAAGGTATTTGCGGTATCGACCATGTCGTCCATGATGATACAGGTGCGGCCTTCGACTTCACCGATGATGTTCATGACCGTGGCGACGTTTGGCCGTGGCCGGCGTTTGTCGATAATCGCCAGGTCGGACTCCAGTCTTTTCGCCAACGCTCTTGCGCGCACGACACCGCCAACGTCCGGAGAAACGACGACCAGGTCACGATAATCACGTTTCCAGATATCGCCGAGCAGTATCGGCGCCGAGTAGACGTTGTCCACGGGAATATCGAAAAAACCCTGGATCTGGTCGGAGTGCAGGTCCATCGTCAGCAGCCGGTCAACACCAGCCGCTTGAAGCATGTTGGCGACGATCTTGGCACTGATTGCCACCCGGGCGGACCGGGGGCGGCGATCCTGGCGGGCGTATCCAAAATAGGGGATGGCCGCGGTAATCCGCCCCGCCGAAGAACGCTTGAGCGCATCGACCATCAACAGCACTTCCATCAGATTATCGTTGGTTGGCGTGCAGGTCGATTGCAGAACGAATGTGTCCTGGCCCCGGACGTTCTCCAGCAACTCAACCATCACTTCTCCGTCGCTGAAACGGCCCACAGTAGCGCGGCCAAGCGGAATATTGAGGTGCTTGGCAACGTCGGAAGCGAGCGCCGGGTTCGCGTTACCGGTAAACACCATCAAACTGTCATAGGCCATTGCGACACTCTCTTACCGCGGTTTGCACCGCCTGAAAACAGAACACGCCGCACCAGCGGCGTGTTGCTCCCGGCTCGACACTCACGCGACACCAGAGGGAAAACCACTTCCCGTCAGGCGTCCCTCTCCAGATTTGTCTGGCTGGGGAGGAAGGATTCGAACCCTCGCATGGCGGAATCAAAATCCGCTGCCTTAACCAACTTGGCTACTCCCCAAAAAAACAAGCTGCGCTCTTCACCCGGACGCGGCAAGCAAAGGATGCCGGTCCAGACCACGCGCCACAAAACCTTTCATATCCGCCGGTAGCTCACTGAGGGCAGCACGGGCCGACGTCTCGTTTTCGAAGGCCACGAATACGCTGGCCCCCGATCCGCTCATTGCCGCCTTGCCGAATTGTTCGAGCCATTTCAGGCAACGCGCGATTTCGGGATACCGTTTGCACGCCACCGGCGCCAGATCGTTATGGCCCTCGGCAATCGAAAAGGCCGCTATTTTGATGGCTTTGGAATTGCGTGTCAATTCAGGGGCGGAGAAGATTTCTGCTGTGGAAACCGCAACTTGGGGAACGACGACAAGGTACCAGGCGGGATCGACATGGATCGTCTGCAGGCGCTCGCCGATTCCTTCGGCAAACGCGGTGCGCCCAAAAACGAAAAACGGCACATCGGCCCCCAG
>Ga0209536_100002533_pt1 | contig 29774 bp, 30 predicted proteins | sample DeeMarSeWOR28_12_FD_187461 | JGI IMG/M metagenome (GOLD analysis project Ga0209536, IMG submission 187461) | Marine sediment microbial communities from White Oak River estuary, North Carolina - WOR-2-8_12 (SPAdes) (version 2) | ecosystem: Environmental > Aquatic > Marine > Intertidal zone >...
CAAATCTAAACATTCTAGTTCACTTTTCATTTTTTTGCGGATTATTTACCGCTGAACTTATTTACCTAGTGCCTTCTTTGCAAGAGCTACTGCTTCTTCTCTAGTTTCGCCGAAGAGAGCGCCTATCTCATCAGCATCGTCTTTGTCTACTGCAGCGCCACCAATCATGATAGTGACTTTGCCTTTTAGACCTGCAGATTCGATTGCTGACATAAGAGCAGGGATGTTATTTTTAGCTGGTGCTGTGTTAATTGATACTGCAATTATTTCTGCGTTTTCTTCTTTGGCTTTTTCTGCAAAATCTTCAGCAGGGGCTTTTTTACCTACATCAATGCATCTGAATCCTGCTTTTTTAAGTGATTTTCTGACCATTTCTTTGGGTGTTAGGTGTACGTCGGGGTCTAGGGTGCCGATTACAACGGTTCCTAGTGGGTTTTCTGGTTCAGGCGGTTCTTTTTCCATCATGGATTTTAACCAAGACATTAAGTTTCCTTCCTTTTTTGTTGAATAACTGTCGGTTTTATGGAGAGACAGGCGTATAAGCTTTTTGTCAAAACTGTAAATACACGCTGTTTTTAGTTTTATTTTGTGGGCAAGCTTAAAAGAGCATTATGAATCATATTTTTTGCTTGTTGATTGTGTGTCTGAGTGGTGTTTGTTTTGTTTGTTAAAGGGTTGAAGGGTTTGTTTGGTTTTTTAACTGTTTTGCCTATTGGCATGGAATCAATGGATGCTTTATCCAAATTCTTTTTTTTGTGTCCTATTGTTGGTTTGGTCATCGGTATGCTTGGTGGAATTGTTGGTTTTGGGGCTAGTTTTGTTTTACCTAATTTGATATGTGGTTTTCTTGTTTTAGTTGTTGTTGAGTTTTTGACGGGCTTTCATCATTTAGATGGTCTACTTGATTTTAGTGATGCAGCGATGGCAAGAGGTGATACAAAACGCAGGATTGAGGTTATGCATGACATGTTCACTGGCGCAGCTGCTGTAGGATCTGGAGTAATTGTCCTTTTGTTAACAGGTTTAACTCTTGGTAATTTTTCTGGTTTGAATATATTGAAAGTAGCAATTCTAGCAGAGGTTGTAGCCAAAGAAAGTATGGTTTTAACTGCATATCTTGGAAAGAAGCCAAGTTACAAAGGTTCAGGATATTATGTGGTTGAGTCAATGGAAAATAAGCATGTTGAAATGTTAATTTCACTTTTATTGTGTGCAGTCCTGGGCTTTGTTTTAGTTGGCCTCTGGTTTATTTTTGTTCTTGCTGCCATGGGAGCAACAGTTGCAATTTTAACTGCCTACTCTAACAAGACTTTAGAGAGTGTAACAGGGGACGTTATGGGTGCAACAAACGAAATCAACAGAATGATAGCTCTAATAGTCATGCTCGCAGTTATCTCATAACACTTTCAGAAAAGCGGTAATATTCAAAAGATTGTTTTTTTCAACAATAATCTGTTACAAATTCACTAGTAAAAATGTTAACCTATTTCTTTGTGATCTTTCTTATCAAAAAACAAGTATATCTAGTAATCTCATTAATACCAAAACAAATTGTTGAATACGCCTCAACTTTTGAGTTGCATTAGTCACGCTAGGTTTTAGCGGACAACTTCGCGTTTCTTCCATCGTAGATTTTTGCTTCTGCATTTTCTACACTTGACTGCAGCGGAAGAGTTTCGTACTCCACATTCTCGACAAATTTTCATGTAGAGTCTGTGTTTCTGTGCAAGGGTTTTTTTAAAAGGATCCATTATAGGCAAATTGTTATTCTCCGTTAGCTTAAGCTTAGTAACGATTCAAATCATGTCTGACCTAAATATGTTTTCCTATCATTTCAAGCCATAAAATATCCTCGATAGCCATTAGGTCTTCTTACATCAGCAATCAATTAGCTAATGTTTTCACAGACTTTCGATTAAACGTCAGCTCTTTTTGAGAAAGAATTTAACCACTATATATATGTGTTTTTAAGCAAAAATTTTACCACAATATATTTATTTAGCTGAAAAAAGTTTAAAGTTCACTAATCGGAAATACGAAGGAGCGAAGTGGAATCTGCCAGAATTCGGTTCTGTTACTGGTGCTATTAAAACCAGTAACAAATCAGATGTTGACTAATGTATCTCTTTTCCACAGCGGAATATTATCCATTGATCTTTGAAAAAAATCGACTTGGTTTCCAGTCAGACCTTGAGTCATCTATTAGTATGATTGAAGGATGTTGTTAAGCCAAGAACGCTTTAGGCAAAATGTAAAAACACGCAACTTTAAAAGGCTCCACCGCCAACTCCTTAATCCAGGGAGGAAAAAGACAAAGTGAAAACGGAACTATGCAATTTCTGCTTAAAAAGTGGAATATTATGCTCAAAATGTCAAGGTAAACTTGAGTCTGGAGACGTCAGTGAAGTAGACTTCACAATAGCCCGTTTGCTTTTGTCTATGGAAGAGCAGTATCCGTCTCTTCAGGATGTACATTTTTACAAGGCTGTAGAAGCTGATAGAATCCTCGCTATTGTTGTTGATAAAGGTGATGTACCCCGTCTTTTAAGCCATGGTGGAAAAATTGTAAAAGCTCTTGGTGAAAAGACAGGCAAAACTATTCGTGTTCTTGAATATGGTGTGCATGAAAGAAAATTCTTAGAAGACCTCTTTGTTCCGTTGTCAATTTTAACGATAAACAAGATCTGGTTGCCTGATGGAACCACAGAAACAAGGGTAATCTTGAATCGTGGCCGTAGAAAAAGAATACCTAATGTTAAAGCCTCCAAAGAATTAGCTGAGAAACTTCGCGGAATGACTTTACGCGTAGAATTTGCTCAATAACTACTGAGTGATCTTCGATGGAACTTGACAATATGGGAGCGTGGCAAAGAAGTCATTATTCTGGGGAAATAGGTCCAGAACTTGATGGTCAAGAAGTTATAATTTTTGGTTGGATTCAGGAGATTCGTGATCTTGGTGGTTTACGTTTTCTGATAATCCAAGATAAAACTGGAACCTTACAGATTACAATTCATCGAAACAAAGTTCCAGCTAATGTAGTGGAAAAGGCGCAGTCATTGCAGAAACAATACAGCATTGGAATCAAAGGCACAATTAAAAAAATGTCAAAAGCTCCCAGGGGAGCTGAAATTATTCCCAGCGAAATACGCGTATTTAATGTGTCACAGCAACCCCTTCCCCTTGACATTACTGGGCGAACAAAAGCGGAAATTGATGTGCGCCTTGATGCTCGAGTTCTGGATTTGAGAAGAGAAGAAAATCAAGCTATCTTTAGGGTACAACATGTAGCTCTTGCAGCCATCCGAGGTTTCTTGTCAAACCGTGGATTTATGGAAGTTTTTACTCCCCGAATTATTGTATCCGCAACTGAAGGCGGTTCTTCACTATTTCCTGTTGCATATTTTACACGAGAAGCCTTTCTGGCTCAGAGTCCCCAGCTTTACAAAGAACAGCTGATATTGGATTTTGAGCAAGTCTTTGAGATTGGGCCATTCTTCAGAGCAGAAGAATCTCATACACGTCGTCACCTAAGTGAATTCATTTCCGTAGATATCGAGAAAGCATATGCTAACGCAGATGACGTAATGAAAATTCTCGAGCAATTAATTCATTATGTCTGCAAGGATGTTGCGGCAAACTGTAAACGTGAGCTTGGATTGTTGAATCATGAGATTAAGGTTCCTGAACTTCCTTTCAAGCGTTTAACTTATGGTAAGGTTCTAGATGAACTGCAATCAGAAAAAATTCACATTACATGGGGCGAAGACATCCCCACGACTGCATATCGTGCTCTTGGAAAACTTCATCCTTATTACTATTTCATGACAGACTGGCCAACCAAAACCAAAGCATTCTACATTCAGCCACAAGACAAAAAGCCAGAACTAAGCGAGGGCTTTGACCTTATGTACCACTGGATGGAGCTTTCTTCGGGAGGAACACGTATTCATAACAAAGAACTACTGATGAAACGGCTTGCATCTCAGGGACTAAGCACTGAATCATTCAAAACACATTTGCAAACTTTCGATTATGGAATGCCTCCACACGCAGGTTGGGGATTAGGCTTAGCACGGCTTGTAATGGTTCTTACTGGCATAAAAAACATAAGAGAAGTAGTATTATTTCCACGAGACCAGCTACGACTAACACCCTAGATTCACGTTGCTAGTATCCGGCTAATATCACGTCTTTTGGTTTCATGAATTCTCTTAAAACTACTGTTGCATAGCTTCCTCTGTTTAAGCTGAAAGCAAGTTTAACCATCCATTTTTCATTGTTTTCTAGGTCTTCACATATAGATTCCTGAACCAGATTCCACACAGGATTTAGAATCGCTCTTACTCTACCTTCTGCCGTTGCTTCAGGCATAGAAGGAATTCTGAATTTGTTTGGGTCAACATTTTCAATTTCAAGAATTGCTTGCTCAATTTCTCCCTGTAATCCATCGGATGGTGCCAGACTTGGACCAACAAGAGGTAACGCTACACACATTTTTCCCTCTTTAACCAATTGAACCATTGTTTGAATATTTGTCTTAGTTGCTTGATCCTTTTCTTCAGTTGGAAACCCGTTTTCGTCAAGCCTTAGCATATAGTCACCGATTTGAGGTTCATTTATGGGCATCATTTTTTCCATTCTTGCACTCAAAAACTTGTTAAAGAGGTAAGACTGGTAAGCTTGAACAAACAATTTACGAAGCCTCCGTGGGAGTTTCCGGAAGGCGCCTATGTAATCTGTAGGATGCCTTGAAAGATGATGAAGCATAAACCGTTCATACTTTAGGAATCTAGGAAATCGTTCAAATGCAGCTTCAAAATTCATTGTGTCTTGTAGCTGTTGACGTGCTTCTTGTGATTCAGGATGCTCATGGAGAGTGGGTTCTGCAAGAAAGGCCATCGCAGCACGTTCTGGTTCTCCGAGTGTTAAGTACTTACCTACCTGATGAGTGTTAGGTCTGATTGTCCCAAAACGTTGATGTCCAAAAAAGTTGGGAACACCCCCAGCCACTTCAATTTCTTCTTGAATGTTTTTTATGTTTTCTGCAATGACCGAAACCGGATTTTCGATTCCTCTTATTGTTATATGGAATCTGTTTCCCTTGATAAGTTGAGAATACATTCTTTCCTTGGAAAATCGTTTTGGATAAACAATTATGTCTTTTATCTGCAAATCCAAAACACTACTTGGAGACACACTCTGAAGGCTAATATGTTGCGCGGTTAATGCTTTTGTATCTTTGATACCAGCAAACCTGACCCGCTTCTGGCTTATATGTAGTCGATCTGCAACTTGTCTAACGGCCATAAATGTATCCCATTTTCGTTTAATCATAACACAGATTAAATATTGCCCTGAACCTGCAGGTTGCCAACCTGCAGCAGGTGCATTAACTTCTGCAAGTGAGCCGTCAAGAAGCAGTTCCTCAACTACAAAATCGTCTATAATTTGACGTATTTTTCCGCCAAATCCTTCAGATTTTGTGAGGTATGTTTCGAGTCCTAACTCTTTTTCAATTTGTGAAACCTGCAACGTTTGTGCCTCAAAGCAGACTAAGGTTTCCTGTTATTGCATCAACCTTGTTGGCTGGCGCAGGACCTATACCAAGACACGTTGTGGTATTTGGTGGAATTTCAGTTAAACCCCTATCAACAATTAATGCAACAGGAAGCCCTGCGTTTCTTGCTTTTCTTTCGATCTCAATAATCTCCTGTTCAGATTTTGCTTTCACAGCAATCTTGCACTGGCCTTCCATTATCCACGGATTCCACCACTCGGGACGGTTCTTTCGAGCATACTCAGACGCGGAAACTGCAGCATGCCCAGCCTGAGCTGCCACTTTCCCTTTGCTCATTTTGATATCGGTTCTTACTACTATAATTAATTTGTATGAGAAATCTGAAGAATCAACTGGTACTCTTCTCGTCATGTCCTGTAGCCTCAATATATTATACTTTTGTTTTCCTATTCTAAAACACTTTCATGAAATAAAAATAAACAACAGAAGCAAAATTTACTTCCTTATTGATGATGTCAACCACGAATATAAAAAGTAGCTTATAATCGTCAGTGTTCCTGGATGCTTTATCATCGGAAGAAGTGTCCTACCTTGAAAGTCTATGTCTCCAAACTTTTTAATTATGCTCTCCATACCTAACCTATTAGATAAATCGAAAATCTTGTCTATTTTATTGTCAGAGAGGCTGTTTAATATCCTTCGCATCAAATGCATTGCCCTTAAATCAAAACCCAAAAGACGCTTCCACTCATGTTCATAACTAGAAAGAAATGCCTCAGAAAAATTGTTATTCTTAATAGCTTCAACTGCCGCTTTACCCGCAACTTCAGCACATGTTAAACCAAAAATAACTCCACCCCCTGTGGTCGATTTAACTTGCGATGCTGCATCTCCAACAGCAAGAAAACCATTGCTATAAGTTTTGGCTATAGGACCAGCCAACGGGATGGGATGAGCAGACAGACTAACTGTTTTGCTGTTTTTTAATTTCTTTGAAGCCACGGGGTGTTTTTTGATAAAGTTATGCAGATATCGGTTTGGGTTCCCTAATGAGGTGGCTAAACCAACCTTTGCAGTACCATCTTTTTTTGGAATTATCCAAGCAAAAAAATTGGGAGCTACGGTTCTTCCCAAATAAACCTCTACCATGTCTTCATCTACGTTTTCTAGTGAATCAACTTCTATCTGTATGCTGCGCACTATTCTGGAGCTTTTTAATCCTTTTAATCCTGTTTGTCTCAGAATCGATGATGAGCATCCTTCAGCATCTATAACAATATTCGAATCCAGCTTTCCACCTTTAAAGGAGACTCCTGTGACATAACCTGAATTAAAAACTAGAGACTTAGCCCTTGATTTAAAAAGGTAATTTGCTCCAGCGTCTAATGCTAATTCAGCAATAAATTTATCAAAACTTTCTCTGTTGACAACATAGGTTACTGGAGAGTTGGATCTTAACCGAAACTCGTTTCCTGAAGGTGAAAAAAAAACGGCTCCTTTTATCTCGTTTTCAAGTGCTTCATGTGGTACTTGTAGTCCTAAACGTTTAAGACTAGAGACATTAAGGTGTCCTGCACAGTGATTTGGGATTCCTACTTCTTTGTGTTCTTCACAGATCACTACTTTTGCACCAAGTTTAGCAGCTGTATACGCAGAATATGAACCGCTAGGACCCGCTCCAATCACTATAATGTCAGCTTTTCTGGTCAAGTCACTTCCTCTTTTCTTGTATAGTATATTGTTGGACAAGTTTTAAAAGATAGCATATATAAGAGGGCGTTGTATTATCCAACTTTCCTTGAGGTGTTGCTGTGAACGAGAGAATGAACATTGTTATGCCTAAGTGTATGTCATGTAACCGGATTATTCCTCCAGGCGAAGACGCAACAAAAGCTAATTGTCCAAACTGTGGAGAAATACTTATTTGGCGATGCGCCAAATGTCGACAGTTCGGAAGAAACTACCGCTGTCCTAAATGTGGCTTTACTGGACCGTAGGAGATAATTACATGACCTTTTTGGCCTAAAATGCACTTTAGTTTATTTGCGGTTTCTAATGATTATTACGTTTTGTTCGTGTTCAGAAGTATTAAAATTCAGCATCTAAAAGTTGTTTTTGCTTTTTCAAAGTCGCTTTTAACATGTTATTATGTTTTCCCAACAGCTGTGTTGGAGCAGTTTTTTCTATTCTGAAGCTAAATGTTTTTAAGCAAAACAATAAATCTCTCTCAGATGCGGGTAGGTGGCACCTCCCACCCGTTCCGCATTAAAAATCCCGGAGTCGGGAGGTAAAAATACAGATGAAACCAAATGAAATAACTTTAACAATAATATTTACGAGTCTATACGCAGTTCTTGTAATTGTTTTAGCACCAATATCTTACGGGCCACTTCAACTACGTATTGCTGATTGCCTTATTCCGCTAGCTGCAGTGTTTGGTTTACCGGCCATTCTGGGTGTGACAGCTGGCTGTTTTATTGGAAATGCATACTTCTGGTTGGGACCACAAGACGTGATCCTGGGAGCAATTGCTAACCTAATAGCAGCAACAATCATTTATACACTAAGAAAACACCAATTCATAGCTTGTATTGTTGGCTCTCTACCGATCGGAGTTATTGTAGGAGGATATCTTTGGTTCTTCTTTGGATTCGAGATAGACTTCTTTAGCTTACAAATTCCAATATGGGGTGCAATGATAGCAAGTATCACTATAAGTACCTTAGTTGCAGTCGCTGGAATAGGCTACCTTTTACTTAGGACGTTAAACACTTCAGGAATTGTTGATTCACTAAAGTCGCGTGGATTGAAAATCTACTAAAACAAATGAAAGCACATGCTCTTTTGTGTTAGAAAAACAAAATATTGAATATATTCTTTCTATCAAATACTAAAGTGAGTGCCAGAAATGGATTATGAGACATTATTTGAGTTAGCAAAACCTTATTTGAAAAAAAACGATTTTGGAATGCCTCATACCCGAAGAGTTTTTGATATTGCTAAACAAAACTTTGACATGCCAATAGAATTGGAGGAAATGGTTTTCTGTTCTATAATTATGCATGATATTGGCGGACATACAATCGAACAACAGTACAAAGACGGGCCACAGATAACTGCTTTTATTTTGACTAAACTTGGATACAACAAACTTTTTGTCGATGAGGTCTGCGAAATTGTTCGTACACACCATAATCACCCTGATAACGCTTCTTTAGCGTTCAAAATTTTGTATGATTCAGATAAACTTGTTATGTTCTCTCGTGAAGAGTTTTCTCATTATAATCAAAAACCTTTTTTTGATTGGACAGAAATTCTTAAATTATTTTATTATGAGCATGCACAAGATTTAGCCAAAAAACTATTGTTGCAAAGAACTGCTGAAGAGAATATTGTAAATCACTGAAATAAAAGTCATTAGTGATTGGACACTTTTAGTTGATATAGAGCGGGTATCGTTCGAAAGATAGTTTTTTATTAATTGCTTAGCTTTTATATAGATGACAGAATGTGTCTTCATGCATGGGTAAATTAAAACTTGTTTGTGCATGAAAATGCTTCAGGCAAATCCATAGAAAAGGTATAATCAACATGAAAAGTACGTTCATATGTCCAATTTTGGTCTGCACTCTTCTAATTGCAATCCTTTCTTTTATAGTGTTTTCTGAAGCTCAAGAAACTAGCGATTGGCCAATGTTTCACCATAATCAGGCAAATGCTGGAAAAACAGAATCAAGTGCTCCCACCAAAAATCAAACTTTATGGAAATTCAATACTGGAGGTCAGGTGGGTTCACCTCTTGTAGTTGATGGGGTACTTTATGTGGGTGCATATGACCGGAAAATCTACGCCTTAGATTCAGTTAATGGTTCTACGATGTGGAGTTATACGAGTGGTGGTGTGATTGTTTCTAGACCTGTTTTGATTGATGATCTTCTGTATATTGGGTCAGAAGACTACAACGTGTACTGTTTGGATGCACAAAGCGGTTCCGAAGTTTGGAACTACTCAACAGGATATTTCGTAGATACTGATCCTGCATACTACAATGGTCTAATTTACGTGGGTTCAGTTGACAACAAGGTTTACGCTTTGAACGCTTCAAATGGTGCCCACGTTTGGAGCTACTCAACTAATGGTCAGATAATGCTGTCTTCACCAACTGTTGTGGATGATATAGTTTACATCGGTTCAATAGATAATAGCATTTACGCTTTGGATGCATTAACTGGGGATCTAATTTGGCAATATAAAACTGGGGATAATGTTGTTTCTTCCCCCATTGTGGCTAATGGTATGTTGTATGTTGGTTCTTTAGATAATAATGTTTACTGTATTGACGCTTATACTGGTTTTTCGATTTGGAACTTTACGACAACTGGGCAGATATATTCTCATCCTTTTATTGCTGATGGCAAGGTTTATGTTGGCTCAGAAGACAGCAATGTTTACTGTCTCGACGCAATTACAGGCACTAAGTTATGGAGCTACACTACCAGTGGTGGAGTATCATCTTCTCCTGTTGTTGAAGATGGTAAAGTTTACGTTGGCTCTTTAGACAACAAAATTTACTGTCTAGATTCAGCCGAAGGTATTTTGATGTGGGATTATACAACAGAAGACCTAGTAATCTCTCGTCCTGACGTTTCAGATGGAATAGTATACGTGGGCGGATGGGACGGTAAACTATACGCTTTAAACGCGTCAAATGGTACTTTGGTATGGAAATTCAGAACAGGAGGAAAAGTAGATTCTTCTGTTGCAGTTGCTGAAGGCATAGTTTACGTGGGTTCACATGATCACAAACTTTATGCATTAAACGCCACAACGGGTATGGTAGGTTTCGATTGGGAGTTACACAATACCGTCATATGGACATTTACCGCAAACGACCTCATACTTTTATCTTCACCTGCAGTGGTCAATGGAATTGTGTATGTTGGTTCCTACGATCACAATGTTTACGCTTTAGATGCATACACAGGTAATCAAATTTGGAGCTATAAAACAGATTTGTACGTTGTTTCTTCCCCAACAATAGCTAATGATATGGTTTATGTTGGTTCACAGGACATGAAAGTTTACGCTCTAGATGCCTATAATGGTAGTCTAATATGGAGTTACGAAACTGGCGGTAAAATCGTAACATCTTCTCCAGCGGTTTCAGACGGTAAAGTCTACATTGGATCCTTAGACGGGAAAGTATATGCTCTAGATGCTGACAGTGGTAATTTTATTTGGAGCTATAAAACTGATGATATGGTCCTGTCCTCGCCGACTGTAGTAAACGGATTGGTTTATTTTGGATCGCAAGACAATAAAGTGTATGCTCTAGACTCCGAAAACGGGGACTTGGTATGGAATTTTACTACAACTGGTCCAGTTTACTCCTCTGCTGCAGTAGCTGATGGAATAGTTTACATTGGTTCGCGCGATTACAATATTTATGCATTAGATGCACTAACAGGAGCTCAAATTTGGAACTATGCAACTGGGGGATTCGTGGATTCTTCTCCTGCTATTGCTGATGGTATAATATTTGTGGGTTCAGAAGATCAAAATTTGTATGCGATAGATGCTTTTTCGGGGAATCTGCTTTGGAGTTATCAAACAGAAGGAATGGTTGTTTCCTCTCCTGCAATATCCCATGGAATAGTGTATATTGGTTCGTATGATCACCTCGTTTATGCAATTGGAGAATATGTGAAATCACCAGAAACATATGTTGTTTCATTTCTTTCGTCAGGGTTGCCAGAAGAAATAAACTGGTCTGTAACGTTTAACAGTCAAACAAAAAGTAACACATCAAAAATAATCAGTTTTCAAGCTGAAAATGGAAATTATACTTTCTCAATTGATTCTCCAATTAATTACAAGGTTTCTCCAGTTTCCGGAACACTACTTGTTAACTCTGCAGATGTGAATCAGACAGTTGAGTTTGTTGTTGTTTCTGACTTTCCGTGGATTATTTTAGTATTGTTGCTTATTTTAGTACTTCTTTCTATTATTGCAGTTTTTCTGCTGTATAGACGAAAACATTAGAATTGGCTGTATCTTGTCATTGAGTCTTTTAAAAATGAAAACCATAAGGCGGCGTGAGCTTATTTTACGTAGAACATGCCTTTGTCATCTTGGCTTACTTTTGGTGATTTGTCTTTAATTTCCTTCTCTATTTTCTTTTCTTGGCTTCCAGTAATTTTTGCATCATAATCCACAAAGGCGCATACAAGATCAGCGAGATTCTTGTTAATCTCAGCTAATTCATCTAACGAAAACTGCGCCATAACATCGGGATTGTCTGCCCATTGCATCCAACCTGTCACACTTCTTTGCAAAGCAAGTATTGTGAACCTGATAGTTCGCACCATGTCAAGACGGTCCTGCCCTTCTACTTTAGCTGAATCTTTTATTTTATCCAAAATTCGCTGGCAGTCGTTGACCCATCTTCCTTCCATTTATTGCACCACTGTATGCCCTTAGGTACTCGAGCATAAAAAGCTTCTTAATTACCAATATTTTTCACAAAAGCATATAAGAATCGATAAAATCTCCTTTCAGATATGAGTTTAGCTGACAAAAAAAACAAAGAGCCATCCTTAGCTTTTGGCGGACAAGCCGTTATGGAAGGCGTGATGATGCGCTCCAAAGACAATCTTGTAATTTGTGTCCGACAACCCAATCAGGAGATAGTAACAAAAACCGAAAAACTTCGTTCACTATCTCAAAAATACAAAATTCTGAAAATTCCCTTTATCAGAGGCATTTTGGCATTGTTTGAAACTCTTTATTCTGGAGTAAAAGGCATCTACTTCTCTGCAAACGCTACTTTTGGTGACGAAAATGAAGAAGTAAGCCTAAGTCCCAAAGAAATTGCTATCACTGTAGTTTTTTCTTTTTTTCTTTCAGTGCTTATTTTCAGTGTTACACCTTTCTTTTTGACCGGTCTTCTTAACCTTGGTCAAGGAGTAGTATTCAGTATTACAGAAGGAATAATCCGAATAGGCTTCCTTTTAGGATATCTTGCAGTCGTATCTATGCTTAAAGACTTTAAAAGAATACTCCAATATCACGGTGCAGAGCACGCATCTATCAACGCCTACGAGGCTGGAGTTGAATTGAACGTCGAAAACGTTAGAACATTTTCTCGTTTTCATCCCAGATGTGGAACATCTTTTCTGTTAATTGTTTCAGTGGTCAGTATTTTGTTTTTCTCGATTATCTCTAGCCCAGACTACCTGACAAGACTATCATATCGGATTATTCTAATACCAGCTATCAGTTCTGTTTCTTACGAGCTTCTTCGTATCAGTGACCGATACAAAAAATCCATCATAGTTAGGGCATTAGTTGCTCCTGGTATATTTTTGCAACGATTTACAACACGTCAGCCTGACGATGGAATGATCGAAGTTGCAATTAAAGCATTAAAAGAAGTAGAAACGATGCAACTGACAAATGAGTAAACACTCAGTTTTGAGTTACGTATAAATAGTTAATTTGTTTTTTCAGAACTAGGCGATAATTGTGAATCAACTGAACCTTAATTTGAGGTCATGGAAACTCTTTTTTTCCCTCTACAAGCTTGCAGAGTTGGGTGCTTCCAGCCGGACAATTAAAGTATCAACTGAGTATTTAGCAGAAAAAATTGGATCTTCTCAGCAGACTGCTTCTCGTCACCTTATTAGTTTGGAGAAGATTGGTTGGATAAAACGAACCATAACTCCTGATGGTTGTTTAATTAAAATCACTAGTTTAGGTGTTTCTGAGTTAAAGAAACTGTATTCTGAGTTGCGCTTGATTTTCGAGTCAGAATATCCGCCGTCAATTACTTTGGAAGGTATTTTATTTAGTGGACTTGGTGAAGGAGCTTATTACGTAAATAAAGAAGGTTACCGTAAACAGTTTCTGGAAAAGCTGGGTTTTGATCCTTATCCTGGCACCCTCAACATTAAGTTAACAACCGACTATGACAATAAAGTTTTGTCTGAGCTTGAAACATATCCTGCTGTTGTACTTGATGGCTTCCAAGATGAATCCAGAACTTTTGGACCAGTAAAATGTTATCCTGCAGTCATAAACAATAGAGTCAAAGGTGCCGTAATCTATGCTATGAGAAGCCATTACGGATCATCTGTTCTTGAAATTGTTTCTTCGATATATATTCGAAATGCTCTAAAACTAAAAGATGGAAACAAAGTAAAAGTAGAAATTCTAATTCTACCTTAACCATTTTTACTTGTTAACTGACTCTATTATCTTTCTCACAATCTTTGAAGAGCTGTCTAGTTCTCTTTTTCCGAATCTACCAATCTTCGCAACATCAATACAAACTTTTTCTTCTTTTATCGCTTTCTGGACTTCCTGTTCTATTCCATCTTGGTCATGACCTACGGCGATAACATCAGGATTAATTCTTTCGATTACTTTTCTTATGCTGAAATCCTCCCAGCCTAGTATTGCTTCATCAACAACCTTTAATGACTCAACAAGTGCTCTTCTTTGGTCTTCGGGCATGATTGGCTTTTTTCCTTTTCTTGCTTTGACTGTGCTGTCTCTAGCAACAATAACTACCAGTTCTGCATTTTTACCACCTGCTTTTTTTGCCTCTTCCAGAAACCTGACGTGACCTAGGTGAAGAAGATCAAATGTTCCCGATGCTAAAACAATTTTTTTTCTTTTTTTCACCATGAAAACTTTACAGCTCCTAGTAACCGCAAAGCATCTAGCAATCCTTCGCAATAGGCGACGGAAGTAAGACTTGTTTCTAGTTTTCCTTTCTTTTGATAATATTTTGCGTCTTCCAGATAACGTTTAGCCCAATCGAACACAGTTTCAACTTCTTCATTTTTAAGGTTCACGTTTTCTGGAATTTCTTTAATTTCATTTATAACTCGATCTGCACCTTTGATATATTTCATAATCAGTTCTTCAATTATTGTCATTCTGCTATCTCCAATACTTCTTTGGGCGCATCACCCAACACATATAGAGCTTCAGCTTCCATGAAATGAAGTTTACCTACAACAACAAGAGTATGTGGAGGAGCACCAAAATCAAATTTGATTACATCTTTTATGTAACCTGCTTTCACTACTGGTTTAGGTGAACCTGCACTAGCTACACCAACAACCATAGTTTTTTTGGTGATAACCTGTTCTTTTTTCTGCTTTTCCAATTCCAACAATGTCTTTAGTGCCGTGTTAATAGTCAAATATTTTTTCTTATTTGCTTGTATGTCCAAATAGCACATTGTATGAAGTCCCCTTTCTTTATTTTCTTTGATAACAATGTATGGTGTTTCAGAAACAAATCCTTCTTCAAAAAACGGTATTGTAACCGATTTCCCAAACTTGTAATTCTGCAATCCAGAAATGCCTCTGACTGCAGAAACAACAGAAGCACCATGAATTACAAGTGTTTTGATTCCTTGTTTTTTTGCGCTAATCATCAAATCAACGTGAGTAGTAGCAATCATGGGATCACCCTGAACCAGAAGTACAGTTTTTCCTTTTTTTGTTGCCTCAAAAAGTTGTTTTCCATCTTCTTCTTCCAGGACTCTTCGTGAAATAACATTAACTTGCTTTCCTATCATGGCTTCAAGTTTCTGAATAGAAAATCCGGGCATCAAACTAGTGTAAAATTCCGCAAAAATAGTATCTGCATCTTTAAGCTCTTCAATTCCCCTAACCGATAAATCTTTTTCGTCATATAATCCTAATCCGATGAAGACAAGTTCATTCAATCCTAGTTTCTCCATGTCCTTTACGTTGTTTAAGACCAGAAAATATAATGATACCTATAAAAAAGTTGAATCTTTACATCACGTCTGAGAGAATTGATTTTGTTTTGATTAAATACGCTCTGAATAGTGTATGTGATTGATGCATGATGTAATTAAAGAAGGAAATTAGTAATTCTCTGAAAAATACTTCATCAACAATTTTTTTCCAAAAAAATAGCCATTTTTAATAAAATTGCATCATGACTCTTTTGTGTAAAATAGAATTTCAAAAATGAAAATTAACAAAGTTTTTTTCAGGCTAAAACTAAGAGCTTTTGTTTTTCTTATTGTTAGGATTAAAGTCGGGTTAAACAACTGGATATAACTTTCAATTATTATGTTCATTATTTTCCTATTTACTTCATTTTATTGGATTTTCTGTAAGGTAAGTTACAAATATAAAACGTAATATAATCAGATGATAATTCTTTTCAAATATTGGTTATGAAGTAGTTTGTTTTCGAGTCTTTTTTCAAGAACAAAAGATATTTAGGGTATCTGTTTTCTCATTAGAACAGTGCCTCTGATTGTGGGCCCGTAGCTCAGCAAGGCAGAGCGGCGGACTGGTCCATCTGGACTAGGCTGAGGCTCTTAACCCGTAGGTCAGGGGTTCAATTCCCCTCGGGCCCGCCACTAGTTTTGGTTTTTTTCTGCTCTTTTTTGGCCCTTCTATTGTATTGTAATCTGTTATTTTCTTGATGACAGAAAATGTTTAACTCTACATGAATCCCAAAACTACAATGGATAAACAGAAACAAAGAATGCCCTTGAGGCATTTTGATCATAAAAATTTGATAATTGAAATTGATAATAACTGGTGTTATAAGATTGGCAATAATTGAAGTTGAAAACTTAACCAAAATATTCAATTCTTTTGTGGCAGTTGACAACCTGTCTTTTGTGATTGAAGAAGGCGAAGTTTTTGGCCTTTTAGGTCCGAATGGAGCAGGAAAAACCACAACCATTCGAATGCTTGCAGGTCTTATTTCACCCTCGAAGGGCTCAGCAAAAGTGAAGGGGTTCACGGTTGGCAGTGACTCTCTTAAAGTAAGAGAAACCGTAGGAATTCTAACAGAGAACCCCAGCCTTTACGAGAGGTTAACAGCATTCGAAAACATGGATTTTTTTGCAGAAGCCTACGGCTTGTCGGATCAACAAAAGAAGCAAGACCGAATAAAGCAGTTACTTACGTTTTTTGGATTATGGGAACGTAGAAACGCGAGGGTTGCAACATTTTCCAAAGGAATGAAACAGAAACTAGCAATCGCAAGAGCGCTCGTTCATGAACCGCCAGTCCTTTTTTTGGATGAACCGACTTCGGGTTTAGATCCTGAGTCCTCAAAAGAAGTCAGAGATCTTATTGCTATTCTTAGTGCTAATGAAAAAGTTACAGTTTTGTTGTGTACGCATAATCTTGAGGACGCTCAGAAACTTTGCTTTAGAGTGATGATAATAAACAGGGGTAAAAAGGTGATTGTAGGAAGAACTAACGATCTAAGAAACAGAATAAGCGGTACCCTCAAAGTTGAGATCACATTAAAGAATCTCACACCCGAGATTGTGACAGCTGTAAAAAACATTCCACATGTAAAGCAAGTTCATCAAGACGAAAGCACTTCTAAATTCTCAGTAAACGTAGATGACATCGAATCTGACACCCCTGAACTGGTAAAAAAAGTTGTTGAAGTTGGAGGTTTAATTCTAGGTGTTAATGTTGTTCGTCCTTCCCTTGAAGAAGCATACATTAAGCTGATTAAGGAGGAAAAAGAATGAGATTAAACAAAGCAGAACTTATTTTCAGAAAAGATTGGCGTGAAATCAGAAGAAATTGGCAGGTTATTTTGCCAATAGTTTTGCTTCCACTCATTATCTCGTTGGTTCTTCCAATAATCCTAATAGTAGTTTCTAGTGTTATTCCCTCCTCAGGAACACCCCTAAGTGATTTTAAACCTCTAATTCAAGGTTTGCCTGAAGCTATACAAGAGCAATTTGCAGGTATGACAGACATTCAAGTTATGATTTACATAATGGCAACCTACTTTTTTGCTCCGTTCTTTCTAATTATTCCTTTAATGGCGTCAAGCGTGATTTCCTCAGACAGTTTCGCTGGAGAAAAAGAACGAAAAACAATCGAAGCTCTTCTAGCAACTCCAATATCAGATAGTGAGTTGTTTTTTGGAAAAATGTTGGTTTCGTTTATTCCATCAATGGTTGTTACGTTCATATCTTTTGTAGTATATACATTGGTTTTCGATTTGTTTTCCTTTGGTATCTTTAACGGATTGTTGTTGCTTCCAAACCTTAATTGGATTTTGATGATTTTTGGTCTAGCTCCAACGTTAGCTCTAGCAAGCATTGGTTTAACAGTAATCGTATCTGCAAAAGTGAAAGGATTCAAAGAAGCTCAACAAATCAGTGTTATATTACTACTTCCAGTTCTCGCGTTAGTATTTGGGCAAGTTGCAGGGGCAATAATTCTTGGGCCATTAGTAATCTTAATTCTCATTTCGATCTTTGTAATTTTAGATTTTGTTGTGTTCAGGATTGGAGTAAAGTTGTTCAAAAGAGAAGAAATCTTATCAAAACTAGCTTAAACAGAAGGCTAACTCGTATCCTTATCTCTTTATTCAATTCAATATTTTCATTCGCATCTTTGTTGCGGTTTGTTTCGATTGTTTTCAAAGTAATGTTATGTAATTATAACGCATAATCTTGTTTGTATTTAGGTGTGCTGACCTAGTTTTAATCTGAATTTTAGCTTAACAAAACATTACTTTCAGTAATTGCACACTGGAAATAAACATACGTTAACCAAACAGGGGTTGTTTAGTTTGTCCATCCCTCTAATCGAAGTTTTTGAGCTTACAAAACAGTTTGGTACTCTACATGCCTTAAAAGGAGTTAACTTCAAGGTAATGCCTGGAGAAATCTATGGGCTACTTGGTCCAAACGGTGCAGGCAAAACCACAACAATCAGAGCCATAATTGGATTAATAGAGCCTAGTTCGGGATGTGCTATGATTGAAGGCGTTGACTCTGCTAAGAATCCTGTTTATGTTAAATCAAAAATCGGTTATGTAGCAGAAAAGCCAACTCTTTACGAATCACTTTCTGCAAGGGACTTTTTGGAGTATGTGTCCTCGATACGAAAACTTGACCAAACTTCAGTTAACCGTATAATAACTAAGCTAGGTCAGGTCTTTGAAATGGCAAACTTTTTCGATGCCCCCATAGCAACTTTGTCAACCGGAATGAAACAGAAAGTCGCGTTAATTGCCTCTCTTGTTCATCAGCCTTCTGTTCTCTTGTTGGATGAACCTCTGAGTGGTCTTGATGCTAAAACCAGTCGTATAGTCAAAGACTTGCTTTCGCTTCATGCAAAAAAGGGCGGAGCCATCCTATTTTGCACTCACATTATGGAAGTCGCTGAAAACATTTGCACAAGAATTGGAATCATTTACGGAGGCAAAATTGTTGCAGAAGGAACTCTTGACCAGCTTAAAAATGGAAGTAAAAGCGAAACCTTGGAAGAGGTATTCCTGAAGTTAACAAACGAAGAAAACGAGATAGCAGATAAGTCCCGACTCTTGGGGGAGGCATTTTTCAAGGATGAAACTGCTTGAGGCTTGGCGAAACAGTCGTTTACCCTACAAAGAAGTTGTTTTTAGGTCAATCGCTGAAGAAAGAGGACGAATGTGGTGGGGAGGATTTGGTAAAGGACAACTAGGTGAAGATTCACAAAACGATTATGAGTTAACCAAGAAGGCCTTACGAATAGCAAAATGGGATAAATCCCTTGTCTCCATTTTTTGTGTAATAGCTGCAATTGTACCATTTACAGCGCAGTTTTTTGGTTCTCCAATGATTGGCTTAACAAGCGCAATCTCTTTGAGTTTAGCTGTTACTTTCGGATTTATCGCTTTATATGCAATTCAAACTCTTTCATCGTTTGTTAGTGCCGAATCTTGTGTCTTATTGTCCACTTTACCTATAAACCAGAAAGATTTTTCCTTGGTTACCTTGTTTTCTTTTGTTCGTTCTGTGGACTACATTGTTATCGGTTCAATACTGAGTCAACTCATAATGGTAATCTATTACACTTGGTCACCAGTTGCGGTTTTGATTATGTTTGTTGCCTGCATAGTAAATACGGTTCTTGCTGTTGCTGTTTCCCTTTGGTTCTCGAGAATATTCACAAAAAACCTCTCAAGTGGAGGAAGATCAAAGAAAGCAACTGTTCTACGTTTGTTTTTCATTTTGATGTGGGGATCTCTTCTTATGGGCGTAAGCCTTTTGATAAGTTTGCCATACTATATTGTTCCCTCTTTGGAACTAACACTTTTGGGGTCCGAAAGCATTACATACCTCTTGTTTGGTTTATTTCATCCGTTCTCAGCTGGAATAACAGTTGCAAACATTTCATCACCCGTTGTTGCAGACTCTATAGTATTAATTGGGGCTGCATCATTAATTGTATATGTTATAGTTGCTTTGTTTGCAGGAAAATGGATGATAAAAACGGTTAAACAAATCTCAACTGGAACAGACATTAAAATAGCACGTGTCACCGCAAAGAACTTTTCTATTAAACCTCGTAGCCCTTTACTTGGTTACGTCATTAAAGATCTAAAAGTTTCTTCGCGTAATCCTGCAACTGCCTTTTTTTTTGCTTTGCCTGTTTTGGAAACTGTTATTGTTTCGTTTGTGACCGTGAACTTTGAGATGATGAGAGCTTCCACTTTGCTTGTTTCGTCGTTTATGGGCGGAATCTTTGTCTTACTTATGCCACTTGCTTTGTTGAGTGCAGAAGGAACTGGATTAGAGTTCACCAAAACATTGCCTTTAAACATTAACAAACTTGTAATCTCAAAGACTCTGATATCAACATTAACTTATGTGCCAATACCAATTGTTCTACTCATTATGGCGCTAATGAAGCCATTAACGTCCCCAACAGCTCTTTTAATTCCATTTTTTATCATACTATCTATAGCTTCGGCAAGCATCTTTGAGATTCAACTATTTTTAAGCTCTGTAACAAAAGGAAAACTTGCAGCCCTAATTCACGATCTAAAAAAGCTAATCATTGGCATAGCAATATTACTCTTACCTCTGGTTGCATATTCTGTACTTTACCTTGTTTCATTTAGCCACATTTTTGCAGTTTTTATAATGGGTTGTATCTCAGTTTTGGAAATCGTAATTGCGTTTGCTTTGCTTAAGCACAACAAACACTGAGTTGACACTTTTTGTAGCTCTACGAATTTAAAAGCCTTCTTGACTATTGTTTTGTGAGAAACAGTGCCAACAGTAATATGCCTGAAAGTTCCAAAAAGGTTGGGAGAACAATCCATACTCCTAGTTAAAGAAATTGAATTACTTAACCCTAATTTGCAGATTTCACAAACTGAAAATTGGTTACTCATTCCCTTAGTTTCAGAGCCCTCAAATGATGCTCTAATAAAACTCAAAAAATTAACGACCTTTGAACTCTCTGTTTGCGACTTACCTGAAAGACAAAGAAGACATACCACCCATATTGAAGTCCTAAAATACAAACTGCACCCCACTCAGCTAAAGCATGTTCCAAGAGCCATCGATTTTGTAGGTGACATAGCCATAGTTGAAGTTCCAGATGAGCTTTCTGGATACAAAAAGGAGATTGGTCAGGCAATATTGAAATCACATAAGCAGACGGTTACTGTTTTGGCTAAGTCTGGTATTGTTGAGGGTGTATATCGTATAAGAGATTTAGAAGTTATAGCTGGAGAAAACAAAACTACTACAATGTACAAGGAGTATGATTGCCAGTATCATGTTGATGTTGCTAAAGCTTTCTTTTCTCCAAGACTGTCTACCGAACACAACAGAGTTACATCGTTGGTCAAGGAAGGCGAATCTGTGGTTGATCTTTTCGCAGGAGTAGGACCATTCGTAATTCCAATTGCTAAAAAACAAAAAAACGTGCAAGTTTTCGCCATCGACATTAACCCTGACGCAGTAGCGCTCTTAAGAAGAAATGTTGTTTTGAATCGTGTCGAAAAACAGGTTGTGTCCATTCTTGGTGACGCTAGGAAAATAGTCAAAAAAAACCTGCTTGGGAAAGCGGATCAAGTAATAATGAATCTTCCAGAAACTGCTCTAGAGTTTGTTGATGTTGCTTGCGACGCCATCAAACCTGAGGGAGGAATTATTCATTATTACTGTTTTGTCAAGAATTCAAAGCCATTAGAAATAGCAAAAGCTCAATTAGTCAAAGCCGTGAACCAAAACAATAGACAAGTAACCTCTTTTCTTTTTGCAAAAACCGTTCGAGAGGTTGCTCCTTACACTTATCAAGTTGTTGTGGATGCCGTACTTCAATAAATTTCTGCTGTTAACGTTATTTTCACTTTTTGTTTTGGATTTTTAAGTTTTTCAATTAGCTCTCTTGAGAAGTCAACAGATGCCTTGTCTGCATTAATTGCTAAAGTTCTACCACAGATATAATCGCTTTTTCGCACGACCAAATCAGTTAGATGAGTAAACGATAGTTTCGGGCTTCCTTTCCCCTTAATCTTCTCTTTCAGGGTGTCTGCTTCGATTGTTATTGTTATTGTTGTGTTCTCTTTTGTTGCAGCTTTTTTAAATTCAACAGGCAAATCGATCGCACCAATCGTTGCTCCAACAGCTACTATGCAATCACCCCTTTTTGAAAGTGTGCTTTCTTTTGTAACCTCAAACGTGGTAATATGAGTTGATATAACATTTTCGTGTCCACGCGCAAAAAAGGATACTCTTACAAGTTTCATTAATTTACACTCAGAAATCTTTCCGTTAATCTTATTAGTAGTTATTCAAGCACTTCTATGGAATCAACCTTTCCGTCTCCATCAAGGTCAAATCCTTGAATCACAACCGCAAATTTATCTGTTATAAACCTCTTTAGAGTTTTTTCTCCAAATTTTGTAATTGCTAGTACACATGCTTTAGTTCCAACGGCTTTGTTGCCTGCTAGAACAATTATTGTTTTTTCTTTGTCCCATGGATTAATGATTTTTGATATTACACCCATGCTGTCTGCAGTGTAAATCTTTTTGGTTTTTTCTGAAACCAGTCCACCCAAAACAAAACCATGTTCAGAGGGAATCATGTTAAAGCGAATTGGTAGAAACTCGTTAACTTCCTGAGTAATCAGGTTGGTCCCTGGTCCCCCTACCAGAATCAGGTTGTTGTTTTCGTCTTTTTCTGCTTTTACGTCGACATCTAGTTTTATAGCAAAGTCTTCTGGCAAATTTACAAATTGTCCTAAAAAGAACGTCAAATATGCAGCGTAGTGGCCATCTCTTGCTTTAGCTTTGAATGGTCCATGAGGGTCAGGGCTTCCCACCACAATTTTTCCGTCGAAGATAGAGTTCTTAATTGTGGGACTTAAAAAATTTTGCATCTTCTGATTTATGTTCTCTATTGGGAAACCTTTGATTTTGTGGTAACCAAAAGGTAGTTCTATTCCCATAGCTGGAAAAGATGCTTTGTAATATTTTGCTACTGCCCCCTTCTTTTCTTCTTCTCTTACGACTTTTATTGCTCCTGCTTTTGTTAGCTTTCTGATGTGATAATAGACTTTTTGTTCGTGTACTTTTAGTTTCTTGGCGACTTCCATAGGATACATTTCGTTCTCGCTAAGTAATTGGAGAATTTTCCAGCTGAGTTTGTTAAGTATTGATTTAAGTTTCTCTGGGTCTTCGAAAACGGCTATGTCCTTAGCACTTAATGATTTTGTGTCTCCGTTGAGAAGTAGGTTTATTTTCATATTTGAGACTATAAATTAGTCTATTATAAATATTTTTTTAGTGGTTGATCGATTTTTGAGAACGTGTTTCTCTTTATTATGATTCTATATAATACAAATCCGACAGATTATTTTGTTAAAATTTTAACTTCAATTTAGTAAAAATAATATTTTCATCATTTTTTATTTGTAATTCAATACTAAATAATACACGTTCCATTCTGTATTTACGGTCTGAATACAATCATTCGATTCAATCAATGGTTAGTTTTATATTACTAAAACATTAGAGAATTGAATGATGGACTTCACTATTAATGAATCGTTTGCTCCAATCCTTTTCCAGATCGTAATAGGTGGAATCGGAGGATTCTTAATAGGTTACCTTATCAAAAAAGTACTCAAAATTGCTTTACTTCTTTTAGCGATTGTCTTCTCTCTCATGCTTTTAGCTTATGCGAATATAATCGATGTCGATTATGATGAGCTTTCCGGAATGGCGTCAACTTTCGTAACCGCCATCGATCCAGCATTAAACTTTATTACTCCTTTACTCGCAAATATTCCATTTATTATATGCCTAATAATCGGTTTCATTCTTGGTATAAGACGAGACTAGTCAACCTGTTTACTGAATTTACATATAATTTAGAAACGAGATTTTTAGATTTTTAGTAAGCTTGGGGGTCTTTTTTGATGTATTTTTGCATCTCTTGCCATATGGCTTTAATATCCGCCACTTTTCCTACTATTGGATCCATTTTTTTGCTGTATGTTTCGATACGCAAGATGCCTTTTCTTCTGACTATACCCATTTCTCCATACTGCATTGACCGAACATCTTCGAGTCGTTCTGCAATTACTCTGTCCTTCTTGAATAGGACACCTCTTCGTCTATAGAGTAATATTCTTTGGTCTGTTATGAAGAAGAAGAAGTTGTCATTAAGACTTTCAATTTTGTTGCTTTGAAATATTATTCCCTCTCCGGGGTAAAGGAATTCTGAAAGAACCATAATGGTCTCCGTGTTTTTTTCCTTTTTTTAGTTCATATTTCTTGTGGTAATGGTTTTGTCGGTTGATTTGTGGTTTTGTTAATTTTGGTTATTACACACAAAATTTATACATACTGGTACGTCATAGATGGCGTAATAAACGACTCCTATAAATTAAATTATAAGTCTAAAACATGAATGCTAAAAATCCTTATAGAGTCTCTCCATGTTTAATTAAATCTGCATTACAAAATATGTCAGTCTTTAATGCAAAGTTTACAAAAAGTGAGTAATGAATAATGTGTGGAATCTTCGGATGTATCCTACAAAAAAATGAGGCATCTTCTACAATTCACAGTGGCTTGAAAATGCTAGAATATCGCGGTTATGATTCTGTGGGAATAGCAACTATAGAAAATGGTCAACTTACAATAAAGAAAGATAGCGGAAAAATTGATGAAGTTCATGAAGCGCATGACTTAGATGACCTTCCGGGTAGACTGGGAATTGGGCATACGCGATGGGCAACGCACGGTGCACCATATCAAGTTAATGCCCACCCTCATACAGACTGTAAAAATGAAATCGCAGTTGTTCACAATGGAATTATTGAAAACTTTGCGGAACTTAAAACCGAACTTGAGGAGTTTGGACACAAGTTTCGGTCGAAAACAGATACCGAAATAATTGCCCACCTTATCGAAGAATATGTGAAAAAAGGTTTTATTTTTGTTGATGCTGTTCGAGAGACCGTGAAAAGGTTAGATGGATCTTATGCGATTGCAGTAATCTATACAAAGGAACCTGACAAAATTGTTTGTGTCCGTAAAGAGAGCCCTCTGGTTCTTGGAATAGCCGAAGATGGACTTTATGTTGCATCTGATATTCCAGCGTTTCTTAGCAAAACAAATAAATCTGTTATCATTGAGGATGGAGAACTTATAATTTTAAGCGATCTAGGGATTGAAATTCGTAACATCTCCAACTGGCAACCTGTCATCCGAGAACCTGAGACAATCGATTGGGAACCTGAGATGGCTGAAAAACAGGGATATTCCCATTTTATGTTAAAAGAAATTCATGAACAACCTTTGCGTTTGAGAAATACTCTTAGGCTGCAAGACAAATACTTGGAGTTGATGACTACATTTCTTGATCGCGCAGGGGAAGTGTTTCTTGTTGCATGTGGGACTTCCTATCATGCTTGTCTCGCAGCTTCGTATTTGTTCTCTAAATTGTCATTTTTAGCGACTCATCCAGTAATAGCTTCGGAGTTTGTGGAACAGCATGGGAAATCAGTAAACATAGATAGCACCCTTTTAGTTGTTAGTCAATCTGGAGAAACTGCAGATACCTTGGAGGCGGTTGAAAGCGCTCGATTGCGTGCAGCCACAGTTCTAGGGCTTACCAATGTAGTAGGTTCTACTTTAACACGTGTTGCCCGCGTGTATATTTGTCAACAGTCTGGTCCAGAGATTGGTGTTGCGGCAACAAAGACTTTCACCTGTCAACTTTCTGTGCTTGCTCAACTTGCTGTCAGGTTGGCTAAGAAACGAGGAAAGATTTCTCATGTAGAGATTGAGGATATTGAGGAGAAGCTAGAGAGGATACCAGATATTGTGGAATGTACTATCAAGGGTCAAGAAGAGAATGTAAAGGCAATTGCTAAGAAGTATAAGGGTAAACCGGCGTTCTTTTTTTTGGGAAGAGGAATCAGTTCGTCGGTTGCGCTTGAGGGTAAGCTGAAACTCATGGAAATTTCGTATATTCCTTCATTAGCTTATCCTGCAGGAGAAAGTAAACATGGTCCAATTAGTTTAATTGAACCTGGATTTCCGGTTGTTTTTGTTTGTCCCCAAGGTGATACGCATAGGAGTATAATTGGAAATATTATGGAAATGAAGGCTCGTGGAGCATCCATTATTGCTATTATTGAGAAAGGTGATCAGGAGATAAAAGAATTGGCTGATGATTATGTTGAAGTTGACTCAGGATTGCCTGAACTTTTGACTCCCATACCGTTTTCTGTTCCGTTGCAACTCTTCGCTTATTATATGGCACTTGAGCGTGATAACGATCCTGATAAACCGAGAAACTTAGCCAAATCTGTTACTGTAAAATGAATCTTACATAAACGGGCTGTAATGACAAAGAAAAAGATACTAAAGTCACCTGCTAATTCTAACTTTTTAGTTATTACAATGGAACGGCAATTCAGATGACCAATAATCAGAGTCTAGTTAACCCAAAACGTATTGTTTCTCTTTCTCCCAGCAACACTGAGATGCTTTTTGCTGTTGGAGCAGGAAACAAAGTTGTTGGTGTAACAGATCACTGTGACTATCCAGATGAATTGCAACAGAAACTTAAAAAACTCCAGACTGTGAGCGTTGGTGGTTATTGGAATCCATCAGTTGATGCCATAAACTCATTAAAACCTGACTTGATTGTTGTATCTTCACATCAGTGTACAGTTAAAACGAACCATTGTAAAACTAATTGCACTCGTAAATGTGAACAGACAACTAAAATTGCGAAAAAACTCGAAAATTTGGGTTTTAATGTTTTAATTTTGTCTCCGCACAGTTTAGATGATGTTCTTGACCAAATCTTGCTCATTGGAAAGGTAACCGGAAATGCTATGGAAGCCGAGGCATTAGTATTAAACCTTAAAAAGCGAATTAATGCTGTAACTGTTAACCTTAAAAAGGTGTCTAAAAAGCCAAAAGTTTACTTTGAGGTATGGAATAATCCATACATCAGCGTTAACTCCAAAACGTGGATTGGTAATCTATTAGATTTAGCAGGTGGAACAAACATTTTTGCAGACTCAGTTACAGAGTGGCCATTAACCTCACCAAAAGAAATCATAAAAAGGAATCCCGACATAATGGTTTTTCCTGTTATTCCTGGCGTTCCAAGATTTTGGGGGAGCTTTGAAGCTATCAAGAAACGACAAGGTTGGCAAAATGTAAATGGGATACAAAACGACAGATTGTATGAAATTCCACGAGATTTTATTTCCCGACCTGGACCTAGGCTGGTTGATGCGTTGGAATTGCTTGTTAGTGTGATTAGTCCGCGGTAACATTGTCAATTTTTTCTCGGAAGTTTTATATTAGTTTGGATGGTTTGTCCATCCTGATAGAGGGTGTATTTAAAAGATGAAAGCTGCAGCTCTATTTTCTGGGGGTAAAGATTCATTATATTCTGTTCAACTAGTTGAGAAACGAGGAGTAAAAGTTACTAACCTTATTACTTTGCTTCCGACTCTTCCTTGGCCCTCTCCTCATGCAGAAAACATAGAATGTTTAAAGAAGATAGCAACGTCAATGAACAAACAATTAACAATCGTTGATGCCCGCGACAAGGAAGCTTTGCCTGGCGCACTAAAAAGCCTTAATATTGACACTTTAGTTGCAGGAGACATCAATGTAGAAGAACATGTAACGGCTTTTGAGGCTTTGTGCAAAAACGTTGGTATTAAATTGCTCGAGCCCATATATGGAAGAAACACTGCAGATCTTTTTGATGAAATCTTCGGTTTAGGATACAAAGCATTGATTACAGGCGTAAACTTGAAAGAGCTGGGAGAAGAGTGGTTGGGTTTTGTAATCAACGAAGATACTGGTGCAGAGTTTCTATCAAAGATTGGAAGTGTTGATCCTTTGGGTGAAAACGGTGAGTTTCATACCCTTGTTTTGGATTGTCCTTTATACTCAAATGTATTCAAAGTAGTTTCGATGGAGAAGAAATCTGCTAAAGGTATTTCTTATCTTAATGTTTCAATTAGATGACTTATGTTTAGTCTAAGATTGGATGTTTGTGGATTTTTGGCTTTGTTTTTTTTGTTTTTGTAGTAAATTTTATATAGTTCTATGGATGGTTAATCCATCCTATAGGGTGTAATAAACAATGGATAAAACTATCACATATATCATCGCAATTTTAGCAGTAGTTTCATTAGTTGTAGCTACTTATGGGTTTATAGTTTTTCAAGGACAAATAAGTGACTTGGAAACCTCAAATGTAAGCTTAGAAACTTCTCTAAGTGGCATTCAAGGATCTCTAAGTACAATTCAAGGACAGATTGACGATTACCAACAAACTATAGTAGAACAGCAGCAATCGCTAAGCACAATTGAAGAACAGATTGAAGATTATCAGCAAACCATTGAAGAACAACAAGAACAAATTAGCGAGTATCAGGAAATCACACTAGTTGATGGTGTGGGTAACGTTGTTACTTTTAATGAACCTCCAGAAAGGATAGTTTCTTTGGCTCCAAGTAATACAGAAATTCTTTTTCTTTTAGGAGCAGGTGACAAGGTTGTCGGAGTAACTGATTACTGTGATTATCCATACAATTTCACAGCATGGGTTGAAGCAGGTAACATGAGCAGCATCGGAAGCTACTACGGGCCATCCATAGAACCTATAGTAGCATTAGAACCAGATCTAATTCTAGCAAGTACAGGAAGTCTCGACGCAGCTGCGAGTTTAACAAAACTAGGTTATAATGTACTAGTTACAGAAGGCCAATACATTGACGAAATTCTGTCCGATATAATTATGGTAGGGCGAGCAACATACCAAAATACTGAAGCCTCAGATATAGTTAGTGAAATGAGAACAAGAATCGATACTGTAGTCAATCAAGTAGCAACTGCAACAACTCTAAAAGTTTACCATGAAGTATGGTACGACCCAATCATGAGCATAGGTCCAACTACATTCATTGATGAAATAATCGTATTAGCAGGCGGAGAAAATATCTTTCATGATGCAACAACAAGCTGGCCTACTGTAAGTTTAGAAGCAATCGTTGAACGCAACCCAGACGTAATGTTCTTCCCTGACATGTATATGAGTACAGTTAATTTCTATGAAACCATAGAGGCTGTGAAGGAACGTCCAGGATGGACCTCTATTACTGCAGTAAAAAACGACGCAATCTATGAAATTAACGCTGACATAATCTCTAGGACTGGCCCAAGATTGGTTGACGCATTAGAAGCTATCGCTAAGATGGTTCATCCAGAAATCTTTGGACAACCCTAAAATAACTCCCTTTTTTTTATTCTTTTAAATTATTTTGTGAATAATCTATGAAAACTGAGGCTGAAACTAAACATTTCAAGCGCGTTTCTCACTGGAAGCTATATCTAATTATTATGTTGGTTGCATTTGCCATTGTTTTTGTTTTATCGCTCAACTTAGGTTATGCACCTATTCCCTTTAGAGACATTTTGATAATATTAACTAAAAATGTTCCTTTATTAAACAGTCTAGTAGACTCTTCAGCCATATCTGGTACCTATGAAGTAATTATTATGGAAATCCGGCTTCCTCGTGTAATCTGTGGAGCACTAGTTGGTGCAGCGCTAGCGACAGCAGGAGTTACATATCAGGGTATTTTTAGAAATCCAATGGCTGACCCTTATGTTATTGGGGCTTCAACAGGCGCATCTGTGGGTTCAGCTCTTGTAATTGTTCTTGGTGTAGGTGTTTCAGTTCTAGGAGTAAACACATTACAAATACTAGCTTTTGTTGGATCACTAACAACTGTACTTCTAGTCTATAGTATTTCAAGAGTTGGTTCAAGAGTTCCTGTTACTACTTTACTTCTTACAGGAATAGCGATTAGCCTATTTCAGAACGCTATTGTAACTTACATAAAAACAATCGCTAGTGAACGGCTTCTTCACG
>Ga0209536_100002534_pt1 | contig 29763 bp, 47 predicted proteins | sample DeeMarSeWOR28_12_FD_187461 | JGI IMG/M metagenome (GOLD analysis project Ga0209536, IMG submission 187461) | Marine sediment microbial communities from White Oak River estuary, North Carolina - WOR-2-8_12 (SPAdes) (version 2) | ecosystem: Environmental > Aquatic > Marine > Intertidal zone >...
CAGGGGTTACAAGGTAATCAAGGAAATCAGGGAGTTCAAGGAAACCAAGGCAATCAAGGAAACCAGGGAGTTCAAGGTCTCCAGGGAAATCAAGGAAACCAGGGAGTTCAAGGTCTCCAGGGAAATCAAGGAAACCAGGGAGTTCAAGGAAACCAAGGCAACCAAGGAAACCAGGGAGTTCAAGGTCTCCAGGGAAATCAAGGCAACCAAGGAAACCAGGGAGTTCAAGGTCTCCAGGGCAATCAAGGTAATCAAGGTGTCCAAGGACTACAAGGCAACCAAGGAAACCAGGGAGTTCAGGGGTTACAAGGTAATCAAGGAAATCAAGGCAACCAGGGAGTTCAAGGAAACCAGGGTGTCCAAGGTAACCAGGGAGTTCAAGGTCTCCAAGGTGTTCAAGGAACAATCAGTAACTTCCAAGGAACACAGGGAACTCAAGGTGTCCAAGGTTTACAAGGTCTTCAAGGAAAACAAGTTTCCATCCCAGACCAATCAGTCATCGTTGCTTTTGAAGAAGCATTTGATGGAAGCACAGTCAACTTCACTCCTTATGACAAAGTAGCAGGACCAGGAAATTCTTCAAGATTCATAAATAGTGAGATAGATAGTTTAGCAAGATTTATTCTTTCTGTTGGTGGAATTGTTCAGGAACCAGATACAACTGGAAATCGTGGATTCCTTACAAGTGGTGGAACAGATAAGACTACTGATCCAATCATCGTAACATTTGTAGAAGCACCTAAAGTAACTGATTTATTCTTCGGTTATGCAATCAAATCCACTAACTCTCCAACAAATATAAATCAATTTGCTACTCAAACAGATTCCATTACATATTCAATAGTATTCGGGGTATAATTAACAATGGCAAGAAGAGTAGAAAAAAATTATGTCTGGAAAGCACAAGATCCCGATTACAGCAATAACGGGACTATAAAAATTGATGGACATATTATTCTTCCTGACTTACTTTTAGTTGTCAATGTAACCAGGGGAGTTATAATTTATAACTTTAATGATCCCTCTAAGTTAGGAACTTGGTATCATAATCATGAATTTGATAGTGATTTCCCAACTGCGATTGATGGAACTTGTATATTTGAACTTGCCACTGATACAAGTGGAATGAGTGACAGTGATGAGTTAGCAATATACATTGAAGACGGTAGAAGGGGTCTTACTACAAGACCACCGGAGTTTGGTCTTGATTCCATTGAAAGAGCAAGAGTTTCCTCACCACAATCATTGATTGATGCTGACTTTGAATATGGTATTCAGTTAACAAAGTGGGATAATCTTGGTATTAATAGAAATATTCCTTCTTTTTATGAACTTCCAAAAGAAACTCCTTTAATTGATACTATTACCTCTGATGGTGCTACTCCATATTCTTTAATTACTGTTGATTATAATGCAAGTGTGGGATCAACATCAATTCCTCAGATTGGAGAAGTTATTTCAATAAGAGGAACAAATAATGCTCTCTCAGATGGTTTGTTTATAGTTGAAAGTGGAAATGGAGCAGATGGAGGAACAGCACAATACAGAGCAAAGGGTGTTGTTGGAACTGGAGTAACATTATTAACCGCATATACACAGGCAAAAGAAGGTGGAATTTTTGAAGCAGCAGGATTTAGTCTTGCTTCTTTTGTAGTAGATTCCGGCAATCCATCTTCTGGTATTGTAACTGTAACTTTAAATAGTAATCACGGATTAGTTCCCGGATCTCCGATCTTAGTTTCTGATTCTACATCTGGACGACAAACTCATGAAGGAAGATTCTTCGTGGAAGAAATAATCAACGGAAACACATTTAGATATAATGCAGGCAATTCGGTAACTGATACTCCGACTTTAGGAAATATATCTGTTTATGCTGTAAATGATGCGTTTGTAAACCATGCACCATTTGATGGTGGTGTAAGAGTTGGTAATGCTCTTGCAGTTCATGGATTAGAATGCAAAAGACAAACTAAAAGATACTTTAGATATCAGTCAGGAAAGGGTATTCTATTTTCAACTGGTGCATTACTGGCACCAAATTTTGACATTGATGATATTTTTGTTATTAATGGACAAACAGAACTTGAAATAATCACTTCAGAATTTCATGGTTTACAAACAGGCACTGGTGTTGCAATTGTAGGTATTGGAACAGACACCGCAGGAGATTCCGATTTAATCAATACAACTCATGTGGTGTCTGGTATTACAAGTGAGACATGTTTCAGAGTAACACCAAAAGCAGGTATTGCTGGAACTGCATTTGTTCAGTTAAATTCAAAAGTTGGTATTACTACATGGTCCGGTGCTGCAGTAAGAACTGGAATATTTGATAATCTCAATGGAATGTATTGGGAGTTTGATGGAACTAATATATATGCAGTCAAAAGAAGTAATACATTCCAGATAGCAGGTTACATTGCAATGACTCAAGGTAGTTCATTGGTAAATGGAACTGGAACTAAGTTTACAACTCAGTTAGTAGTTGGTGATTGTGTTACTATTAAAGGTCAGAGATATCATGTTGTTGGTATTGTTGATGATACGACATGTTATGTTGCACCACAATACCGAGGAATTAACTTCCAAAACTCTAAGATGACCAGGGTTATTGAAGAAAGAATTCCTCAATCCAAGTTTAATCGTGATACTCTCGATGGACATGGACCTTCTCATTACAATCTGGAAACAGATGGAAGAGTATTCAGAAAGATGCAGATGCTTGGAATACAATATTCCTGGTATGGTGCTGGATATATTGATTATTGTGTGCGTGGTCCTCTTGGTGAATGGGTTATTGCTCACCGTATTGCAAATAATAATAGAAACGATGAAGCATACATGAGATCTGGTAACTTACCAGCAAGATATGAAGTAGCACACTATAATGCAAGAACAAAACTTACAAGTAATACTGGATTTACCGCAACAACTTTGAATCTTGCAAATGCAAGTGAGTTTCCTGTTCCACTCGACCCAGCATATCCTGGTTACGTTGAAGTTACCAGTTATCAAGGAAGTGATATAGTTCATGAACTCATGAGTTACACTGGTAAGACTGGAAATACTCTTACTGGTGTAACAACTGCAACAACTTATACAAAGTTTCTTGCGGGTCAAGATAGAACATTTTATGGATCCGGATCAAGAGATCAAGTCTCTTATGATCACCCAGCAGGATCTGGTGTGATTCTTGTGACAACAAACTGTGCTCCAACGATTACTCACTGGGGATCTGCGGTTATTATGGATGGTGGATTTGATGGTGACCCGTCAATCCAATTCTCACTTAGTAGAACAGATATTGCAGCAGATAATGGCAGCGCAACTATGGTTGGTGTATTAAGACCAGCACCATCAGTTTCGGATACATTGGCGGGAGCAGTTGGAGAAAGAGAATTGATCAATAGATCAATTGTGAAATTGGATGAACTATTTGTATCTGCACGACAAACCGCAGGAAATCAGTCAATTGTTACTATTGAAGTTATTGGAGTGTTAAATCCATCAGGATATGAAAATTCTAGTTGGATTTCTGCAAATGCAGTTCCTCTTACAGTAGGAAGTCTTGACGCAAATTATGTTCAACCCTCTTTCGTTCAATATGATCCAACTGAAGAAACTCTTCCAACAGATGGTGAAATCTTATTCAGATTCCAATTAAGATCTGATGAAAGTTCCGTATTTGATTTATCAGGTGTCAAAGAATTGCAAAATTCAGTTTTAGGTGGAAATAAAACTTACCCAGATGGACCAGAAGTTCTTGCAGTTTTTGTAGTTAACAGAGGCACTATAGCAACTGGTAACGCAGTAGTAGACGTTACACTTTCCTGGAAGGAGGCACAAGCATAATGGCAGAACTATCAAGAGGTCAGATACTTAAAAATCCAGAGATTATTTCTGGAGCAACGGGAATTGGTGCAACAATTCGATTACAAGATGCAGATAAGAGTGCTCATATCGACATTAAAACACCAGATGCTATAACTTCTTCTTATACATTAACACTTCCAGAAAATGATGGAAATCCCGGTGATGTGTTAGTTTCCACTGATGGAAACGGAAATCTTTCATTTAGTGCCGTTCCTGCTGCTGGAAGTGATACACAAATTACATATAATAATGCGGGGTCTTCTGCTGGTGCTGCTGTAACGACTGATAGTAATAACTTATATTTTGATGCTGGTAACGGTGTAATCTTTGAGGATAATGCTGGACTACACTCAAAAATACAACATGCTGCTGCTGCTGATATAGTTGATGCAGATAACTTAATCTACAATTTACCTACAGACACACCAACATCTGGTGAGGTTTTAAAGGTCTTATCTACATCTTCTGCTAGTGGAAATAATACAGTAAATTTACATTGGGCAACTGACGAAACCGCATCAGGAGCAACCGCTGCCATAGGTGGAGACAGAGCAATTCAGTTTAGTGATGCAGGTTTTCTCGGTGGATCACAAGCATTTACTTTCCAATCTGATGGTCCAACATTAGAAGTAGATGGAAATTTATTTCTTGGGGACATTGCAACTCCAACAGATCAGACAGTTGGTATAGCAACGATTGCAACAAGATTAGTTGTTGGTCCATACACAGATGCAACTGCTTTTGCTGGTGCTGTTACTGCCGGAGCACCACAAATTATTCTAAGACATGATTCGGGATCACCTCCAACAAATCCAAACTACACTGAGTTTTATTCTCCGAATGGTAGTTTGCAGTTAGACATTGGAATGATTGAAACCAATGCAGCATTTAATATTAATGCTCTTGGAACAAATGCAGATTTACAACTCAGTGCTGCAAGAGATGTTCGTTTAAATGCAACAGGAAGTGTAGTAATTAGATCTGGTAGTAGTTTAGAATTTAATAATGCTTCTAATACAAACTTTGCAACTCTTGGATTTGTAAGTCCAACTAGTAATTTTAATTTGACATTCCCAAATGATGCAGGAAATCAAGATGATGTTCTACAAAGAAATGCAACTTCAGGTGAATTAGCATATGTTGACAATAGAAAAGTAGCAAATGCAGTATTTTATGGAGGAACGAATCCAATTGGTCTTGGTTCAACAATAATTCTTTCAGTTCCCGGAACTTGCTCAATTATAGAAGCAAGATTAATTGCTGGTGAATCTGATACTATGACAGTCACAGTTGAAAGATCCACAGCAGCAAACATAACAAATCCAGTTTGGACAGACATTAGTAATGGTGGGTTAACTTTATCTGCTGCAATCGGTATTTCTGATACAACTTTAACCGGATGGACTACAACTCTTAATAGAGGAGACTTGTTGAGGTTTGTAGTATCTTCTGCTCCAACAACCACAGTCAATGCAACACTTTCATTAATTCTTAGACCGACATAATTATGGCATATCAATTTATAGTACCAGATGCAGTTGTAAGTAGTGCAAATTACACCACAACACCAGTCGGTGATATTGATAATATAACTTCTGGAAACTTTGTAGATACTGCCCTTGGAGGTTCATACACATCTCCAGATGGAGTATTTTTAGATGCTAATGGTGGAGGACCAACAGTTATTAGAGTAAGTTTTCCTACACCAACTGCTGGAACTGGAAATTTGGTGGGTGTTCAAACATTTTTTGCAACTTTTAGAAGACAAAATAGAGCTGGTAATGGAACGGGAAACCAGACTGTAGGAGCAACTGGTCAAGTAAGAGATGTTACTACTGGTGATGTATTAGTGCAAACTTCTACTGAATTAGTTAATAATGGTGCTAATAATATTGTATTAAGATTTGATTGGAATGCAACAACTGCAGGAATATCTGATGGAACTAATATTGAATATGTTGTGACACAAACTACTGCAGGAGCCCAGGGGAATCCGAATAACCGATCTTATGTGGAAGTAGATGAGATCTTATGGATTGCTCAAACACAAGATCCTTTAGTGTATGACCCACATAATTGGGGAGAAATAATATAATACATTAAAAGCTTTAATATAACCCTTCAAACCCAGCAAAGGTAGTCTACTTATCTTCCTGGGTTTTGTCAAGCCCTAGGAAAAATCGACTTTTAAAACCATTTAGGTTCCTAAAAAAATCCCGGTAAAAATTTCATTTAAAACCCTTGCTTGCATTTTTCGTCAAAATCGACTATACTGGATATCTCTAAATATATCGAATTGACTTGGATTATTCATGACTGCAGAAATCAATAATTTTGTAAAACTTGCGATACAAAATGGAGGTAGCGTTCACCCTTTGGTTGTCCCAGCGTCTACGTTGAAAGGACCAGCATTGATGAATCCATCGATTTACCTTGATGGGGATAAACTATGGGTAAATCTTAGAAATATTAACTATACTTTATATCACTCAGAGATCAAAAAATTTGAACATCACTGGGGTCCATTAGTTTATATTCACCCAGAGAATGATATGCGTCTTCGCACTTGGAACATTATGTGCGAACTTGATGAAGATATGAGAATCACTAATCATTATCCAATAGACACTTCAGATTTCCCAGATAAAGAGTTATGGGAGTTTGTGGGACTTGAAGATGTCCGTATTTTCCGTTGGGAAGGAAAGTTTTATACTTGTGGAGTCCGAAGAGATTTGGAGCACACTGGTATTGGAAGAATGGAGTTGTGTGAAGTAGAGATCGGTGATGGTTATGTGAAGCAAATCGGACAGATTCGTGTTCCCACTCCAGGTGCAGATGATTCCTATTGCGAAAAGAACTGGATGCCAATCCTTGATATGCCATATCATTTTCTTAAGTGGACAAATGGAACAGAAGTTGTCAAGTATAATATGGATACTGGCATAACTGACAGAGTGGTTGTGAAAGATCCATTAGAACTTGGCACATATGATCTTAGAGGGGGATCTCAAGTATTAAGATATGATGATAACCATAGATTCTGTTTGAATCATGAGACCATTCTGACAAAAAGTCCTCAATGGAGAAAAGATGGTCTTTATAGACACCGATTTGTAGTATTTGATAATGATTGGAATATTACTAGAGTTTCTAAAAGATTCTCATTTATCAATGGAGAAATTGAGTTTGCTGTTGGTATGGTAGAATATAAAGATGATTACTTGATTACCTTTGGTTTTCAGGATAATGCTTCTTTCTTAGTCAAAGCACCTAAACAATTTGTTAGAGATTACATCTTTGAGGATTGATTCATGAATATTATTATTCCCATGGCGGGACTTGGTAGTAGGTTTTCTAAAAATGGAATTAAAACTCCCAAACCTTTGATTAAAGTCAATGGAAAAACTCTCATTGAACACTCTGTAGAATCTCTTGGTATTCTTGGAAGATATATTTTTATCACCCGAAATTATGAAGATCCTCAATACAATGAAGAACTGACAAAGGTTCTTAAAAAATTAGATCCAAATTGTGAAGAAATTCGTATTGATAATGTTACAAGTGGATGCAGTGAAACTTGTCTTTATGCAAAGCATTTAATTGATAATGAAGAAGAGTTGATTATTACGAATTGCGATCAACTCATGGATTGGGATCCTAATGCTTTTTTGGAAGAAGTTTCAGACAATCTTTCCGTAGATGGAGCAGTTGTATTATTTAAATCAAAAGATCCTAAAAATAGTTTTGCTGAAATTAAAGAAAATTATACTAATGGATGCAAAATTGTAAAGATTGTGGAAAAAGATCCAATCAGTGATAATGCTCTTGTTGGAATACATTACTGGGCAAGAGGAAAAGATTTTGTAGAATCTTCTGAAAATTTACTTAAACATTTTAGAATAAGTGGACTTCCAGAATGTTATATCTCAGAAACTTATAATTATTTGATTGAAAGAAATTATTCTATTGTTCCATTTTTTATTCCCAAAAACAGTTATATTCCATTAGGAACACCAGAAGATGTTTCAATTTATCTTGGAAAGTTAAAGGAATTTTATACAAATAAACCAAAAACGATTTTTTGTGATTTAGATGGAACAGTGTTAAAACACTGTCATAAATTTAGTGATTTGAATCAAATTAATCCAGAAGTTCTTCCTGGAGTTAATGATAAATTTAATGAATGGGATTCTAAAGGATATAAAATTATCCTAACAACTGCCAGAAAAGAATCTGCCAGACAAATGACTGAGGACCATTTGAGATCTTTAGGATTGTGTTGGGATCATTTAATTATGGGAGTTTCTAGTGGAGTTAGAGTTTTGATAAATGATAAACTCAAAGATGAAGATAACAATAGATCTGTAGCAATTAATTTAATTACAGATTCTGGATTTGATAGTGTAGATTGGGAGAAATACGACTTATGAAATTAAATCGACTTGATAAAATGAATGGTGGATGGTTTATTGGAAATTTTGACTGTGCATATAAAACTGATGCTGTTGAAGTTTCCTATAAACAGCATCCCAAAGGTGAGCAATGGGATATTCATTACCATGAAAAAGTCACGGAGATAAATTTATTGGTTCGTGGAAAAATGATCCTTCAAGGAAAGGAATTAAATGCAGGAGATATTTTTACTCTTGATCCTTATGAAATTGCTGACCCAGAATTTTTAGAAGATTGTGAGATAGTTTGTGTAAAACTTCCTGGTATACAAAACGATAAAATTTCTTTAATAAAAAAATGAAAATAATCGCACATAGAGGAAATCTCGATGGACCGAATCCACTGAGGGAAAATAGTTTAGATTATATCGATGAAGCAATTGAATCTGGATTTGATGTTGAAGTTGATGTAAGATGCGAAGACCATCAGTTTTATCTGGGTCACGATGACCCACAGTATTATGTGCCTATGTCTTGGTTAGTAAAAAGAAAAGATAAACTTTGGATTCACTGTAAAGATTTAAGGTCACTAGATGTTCTTTCTAGCAGTCCAGTTGATTTTCATTATTTTTGGCATGAACATGATCGATATACAATTACCAGTTTAGGTTTTGGTTGGGTTTATCCTGGGCAACCTCCATACAAAAAATCAGTAATAGTATTACCGGAAAAGTCTTCATACTTTGATGAGCAATATGCAAAATCAAATAAATTTTATGCAGTATGCACTGATTTTTGTGATAAGTATAAAAATTGGGATTTTTTGGGCAGTTAAATAAGGTAGATTAACAAAAGATTATGTCTGTATCATTAATTTGTGCTTGCAAAAATAGAATAGATGCTCTTCGTATTAGTTTAAATTCTTGGATTAAATTTAAAGAAATCACTGAGATTATTATTTGTGATTGGAGTTCTAATGAACCTATTGATTTTTTACTTGATATTGACCCAAGAATAAAAATTGTTAGAGTAAATGATCAAAAATATTTTAATCAACCACAACCATTAAATATTGCCGCAGATCTTGCAACTGGAGAATATATCTTAAAAGTAGATTGTGATTATATTATTAATCCATACTATAATTTTTTTGATATGTATAAATTGAAAGAAAACCAATTTCTTTCTGGAGAATTTGTACATGCAATTGACGAATCTGAATATCCAGAAGGCTTTAATTTTGCAGAACTTGAAAAACATGATTGGAAAAATTATGAAAAATCATATTCTCCATTTTACAAATATCTTATAGGACTTCTTTATATTAGAAGGAAAGACTATCAAAAAATTAATGGATACAATGAGTCACTAGATAAGTTTTATGCCTTTGAGGATGAGGAAATTTTCAAAAGATTAGAAAATGCAGGATTTGAAAAAGTAAAAATAGATTACGATAATACTTTAATTCACATTCCTCATCCAGATTCAAAAAGAGTTGAAAATTTTATCGGTCATGTTGAACAACCACAAGTAAGACAACAAATCTATTGGAATCTTGATAATCGATATGATACAGAAGAGCGACGTAATTGGGAAACTGATTATGTTCTTTCTTTCATGCATGTTCAAATGAACAAAGAAGATCGAGGAGAAATTGTAGAGACTTACATGCCAAGAGTATACAATTGGAATGTTGTCGAAAAGAGTAGAAATTATTACATAGCAACTCAGTGCTCACCAAGACTTGATCACAAATTGAGAGGATTTCCAACAGTCAATTATATTAGTTTAGAGGAAAGTGTCGATAGGAGAAATAGTTTATGCGAGCAATTTTCTAAATATCCAAATATTACATTAGAGGGAACAATCTCAAAAAGATTTGGTGAATGCAGTGATACTGTAACTGGACCTCAAGTTGAAATATTAGATTCTGGCACAAAAGGTTGTGTTGTTTCTCACATTAAGATGATCAAGAATTGGCTTGATCGGAATAAAAATGAACAATATGGATTCTTTTGCGAAGATGATCTGAGTATCGAAAGTGTAAAATATTGGAATTTTACATGGGAAGAATTTGTTCGTAGTCTTCCAAAAGATGCAGAATGTGTTCAATTATATTGTATTAGAGATTATCAAAGACCAATAAAACTTGAGAATAGGTCTACTAGTGATTGGTCTGTTACCGCATATATTTTAACCAGAGAATATGCACAAAAAATTGTAGATCAATACTATGTCTCTGATACTGAATATGATCTAACAGTATTTGATACTGGATGGTATCCCATGCCCGAAAATGTTATTTTCTACGGACATGGTAAAGTTTATTCTGTAAATTTATTTTTAGAGAATTTAGGGTTGTCAACGACATTTGAAGGTTATTCCGATGGAATCAAAGATAATCACAAAGAAAGTTATGACTACAATTTAAATTGGTGGAAAGAGAATCAAAATAATTCGTTAGACTTAATTCTATCAAGAAACAAAAAACCACTATCTATAGTTCAAATAGGTGCTAATAAATGCAATGATCTATTATTTGAATACATTTCAAATAATTATGATAATATTGATCTTGGTGTATTTGTTGAACCAAATCCAGAACATCTTGTAGACATAAAAAACTGCTATAAGAATTACAATAATATCTACATTGAAAATGTTGCTATAAAATCTCCTAATCAACAGGAAGAAGTTCTTACTCTTTATTATCATACTGAAGATCCTAATTATGAGATAGCAACTCTTAATAAGGAGCACATTGAAAAGTGTGTAAATTGGGAAGGAGGATCACCTCTAAAGGGTTGTGGAGAAATTAAAGAAATTCAAGTTCATTGTGCTACATTAGAAAATGTTCTTGATGCATATTTAATTAAAGAGTTAGATTGGTTGTATATTGATATTGAGGGTATGGAGGCAGAAGTCCTCTTGACATTTGATTGGAGTAAGTATAAAATTAAGAGAATAGAATTTGAGTATCTACATTTAGGGGATAATTATTATCCTATTTTACAACTTGTGGAATCTTTAGGATATAAACCTGTTGATCCATTATCTCAAAATGATTGGGCTTTTGAACTTCAAGAATCTGAAACTAAAATGGAAACCAATAAAATTAAAGAAAATAAAATTGAAACTGATAATAGATATAAAAAAATAGTATTAGATATTGAAGATCTTCTCACTGAGTATTCTCAAAATACTGAGGATGCAGAGTTAAACTTTAAAATTGGATTGTGGTATGAAGTTAATAATCAAGATGCCGCCGCTCTATCCTTTTTCTTAAGAGCAGCTGAAAGAGCAGAAGATGATAATCTTGCATATGAAGCATTAATTCATGGTGCTTGGTCTTATGATAGACAAGGAACAAGAGATATGACTTCTAAAGGAATATTCCAGCAAGCATTATGCTTACTTCCTCAAAGACCAGAAGCATATTACCATCTTAGTAATTTTTGTAGAAAAAGATCTTTCTGGCAAGAATGCTACATTTATGCATCAACGGCATTGAATTTTGCAAATTTTGATGATAATCCTATTTTAAAAACTGATGTTCATTATCCCGGAAAGTATGCAATCATGTATGAAAAAGCACTTGCTGCTTGGGATTGGGGAAAAATAAAAGAATCTTATGATCTTTTAGAAGATATTAAACAAAACTATGAGATTCCTGAGGATTTCTCAAAAGAACTCGATGAGTTCATGGAGAGATTTAAAAAGATTGAATGGTTCTATACCGATGAGTATCGTGAGATCTTAGGAAATCTTCCTTGTAATCAAAATAAGAATGAAGAAAAACCAATACTCCAGGGAGATATTGGTAAAATGGATATCGTCCTTGCTGGACATTATGATGAGTCAACAGATGAAATCATTAGTTCCTATCTAAAACTGAACTTTGTTAATGATATTATTGTATCTACTTGGGAAGGTCAGGGAATGAATGGATATGACTCTGATAGGGTCAAGTTTATAAGAATCCCTAAACCCGAAACACCAGGAACTGACAATAGAAATCTTCAGATTGCTACTGCTCATGCTGGATTGGAACTTGTCACAACCCAGTATTGTGCTAAGATGAGAACAGATCAATTGTATGATCAAGACAGCATGGTCAACATGTATTCTTACATGCTGAATAATAGAGAGTTTGATGATCAGATTTTTGTTGCAGGGATCTATCCAAATCTTTTATTCCATCCAAGGGATCATATCTTCTGGGGTAGAACTTGTGATGTAAGAGAACTTTATGATGTTCCTCTGGAATATAATGGGCTTGCTGATAAGATTAAAGTGACCAAGGAGAATCTTTACAAGTATTACCCATTCTTTGTCCGTAATGAGACCTATATTGGTGCAAGATACTGCTCCAAGTTTGATGAAACGATTAATGTTATGATTCTTGAACCTGAGAAATATCTCCATGATAACTGTGGAGGATGGTCTCAGTCGTATCAAATCAGTAGCAATGTGGTTCATAGAGCATTCAAACCATTCCCCAGAGGTGGCATCGATCTCAAGTGGAAGCGCAAGGGGCTTGACAACTACCCCTATGATGAGCAGAAAATGGGATACGGTGAGTGCTGGGCAGAGGACTTTGCTCAGGTCTGACACTTAGACAACTGGCACACTACCCTGCTGGGGACTCCCCGGTGGGGTCTTTTCATGCTATAATATTTCCATACACAAAGCACCAATGATCAAACTTCGTCCCCACCAACAACGTGCTCTTGATGCAATGTCCCAGCATACCAAGGGGCAACTCATCATGCCTACAGGTGCTGGCAAGACCCTGACCATGATTTTTGATGTCATTCGTCAGATGCAGAACGCAGACAGGGATATGCACTTCGTAGTGGTTGCTCCTCGCATTCTGCTTGCCAACCAACTGTGCTCCGAGTTTCTTGAGCACATCGACAATGCACATGTGATGCATGTCCACTCTGGTGAGACTGATCACTTCAGCACCACCAAACTTGCTCTGATTCCCGCATGGCATCAGGCAGTTGATGGTCACCGGATCACTTTCACCACTTATCACTCCCTCAAGAAGGTTGCTGAGTCCGGTGTCAAGGTCGATGCTATCTACTTCGATGAGGCACACAACAGCACTAAGAAGTCTTTCTTCACTCCAACTCAGCAACTCTCTGCTGCTGCCGGTCGTTGCTACTTCTTCACTGCTACTCCTAAGCACAGTGCTGCCTGGAACAAACCCGGCATGAATGATGCTCATGTCTATGGCAACATCATCATCAACGTTCCTGCTCCTGAACTCATCAAGAATGGTTCTATTCTTCCTCCCCGTGTCAATGCCGTCAGCATCAACATGGAGCGTGACAAGGAGTTTGGTGCAGAGCGTGACTGCATGACACTGCTTGACACCATCATTAACGGTGAGAACATGCAGAAAGTGCTTGTTGCTTCTCCTAACACCAAAGTTCTCATGCGTATGCTTGCTGAGACTGATTTCATGCCTGAGATTCAATCTTATGGTTATGATGTGCTCTGGATTACTTCTAAATATGGTGCGTTTGTCAATGACAAAAAAGTCACCCGTGAAGAGTTCTTCAACACTCTGACCGAGTATGGCAAAGATCCTGACAAAAAGTTTGTGATCTTGCACTACAGCATTCTGTCCGAAGGCATCAATTGCCCTGGGTTGACAGCATGTGTTATGATGCGTCAGATGGACATCATCCAGATGTGCCAAACTGTCGGACGTGTTATCCGTCTTCATCCCGAGGATGCTGCTAACATTCGCAGTGGTCAGGTTGCCGCAGGCGACCTTGACAACTACACCAAGGCATTCGGTCTGATCCATGTGCCTGTCTATTCCAACACTGGTATCTCCACTGCTCGCCGTCTTCAGACGGTAGTCGATACCGTGTTTAACCAAGGTCAACCCTGCATCTCTACTATCAAAAAATGACTGATTTTAACATCTCTGCCCTTAACGAACGAATTGCCGAAGTTAGGAAGGAATCTGATGAATGCACTCGATTCACGGTTGATTTCATTGATTGTCTTATGAAACGGCATGATCTTGAGAATATGCTTCAACCTGATCAGGTGTTTGATGATATTCCTCAGGAGATTGTTGAAAAGATGGCAAAGGGTCAATGCCCTACTTTTGAAGAGTTGTTCCCATTTGACATTGATACTCAAGACAACTTCATCAAAGATCTTGTGTGGATCTGTGGTATGGGTGCTATTTCTTGGTATTGTGACAACGAAGAGCAATACAAGGACGTGGATCCCAAACCATTCGACGAAATTATCAAGATGCCTGAAATGTCAGTAGGTCATCACTCTGCATCGTTTATCATTGCCGCTTTGGTTCTCCTGACATCTGCAATTCCGGCACAATTATTCATTTCTCAACTCACTAACGATTTTGATAGTAGTGATGAACAGATTGAAAAGAATGCAATCGTGTATAATGATCTTTGTTTCTGCATTCTAAAACGATATAAAGAAGATCTAAATTATTTTAAACTTAATGGAGGATATCACAATGAAACTACTAACACTTGAAGACTACCAAAAGGCAGGTGAAGAGTTTTGGCCAAAGTATTGGTATGTTGCCAAAGAACTGGGTGAAAATGCAAAACCGGAAGACATTCTAAAAGTTATGGAAGCAGTTGGTGGCGTTGCACTGAAACTAAAACTTGAAGAGGCAGTAGCACCATTTGGATTCAATAAAAAGAAAGAAGAATCTACTAGTACGTTATGACTGACAAAGAAAAGGAACTGAAGCAAACTTATGCTTTTTATAAAGACTGCTCTGAGGGTTTTATGACACCTGATGGATATGCAGCAGTTCCTTTTGGTAATCAATTTATGGTAATATATGAGGGTGAACAACTAAAAACGTGCAGAACTGAGAGTTCTGCACTTTCTTTCATCAATAAACATCGTAAAACATTTTGAGTATGAAAAAAGCATTAATTACTGGTGGTGCGGGTTTTATCGCACATCATTTGATTGGGAAGATTCTTCGTGAGACTGATTGGGAAATCGTAAGTCTTGATCGTCTTGATTTCAGTGGAAATCTAAATCGTCTTCATGATCTCCTTCAAGACTTTACTCCTGAACAACGGTCACGGGTAAAGATTGTATTTCATGATCTTAAAGCAGCAGTAAATCCTCTGATTGCTGCTGATATTGGTAAGGTGAACTATGTGTTGCATCTTGCTGCTGGATCTCATGTAGATCGCAGTATTGATTATCCCATGGAGTTTGTCATGGATAATGTTGTAGGAACATGCAACATCCTTGATTATGCCCGTGGACTTGATCATCTGGAGAGATTTGTTTACTTCAGCACCGATGAGGTATTTGGACCTGCACCTAAAGGAATCAATTACGGTGAGAACGACCGATATAACTCCACTAATCCTTACAGTGCATCTAAAGCAGGTGGTGAAGAACTTGCAGTGGCATTTGAGAATACTTATGGATTGCCAGTATACATTACTCATACGATGAATGTGTTTGGTCAGAGACAACATCCAGAAAAATACATCCCCATGTGCATCAAGAGAATTCGTGATGCCGAGACTATTACCATTCACAGCGACCCCTCTAAGACTATTCCTGGGTCAAGGCACTACATCCATGCTGAGGACGTTGCAGATGCTCTCCTGTTCCTCCTGAATCGACCTGAGATCACTTACACTGATAATACTGGTGCAAAGTGTCCTAAGTTCAATGTGGTAGGAGCAGAAGAACTTAATAATCTTCAACTTGCACAACTTATTGCGGATATTCAAGGTAAGGAGTTGAAATATGAACTGATTGACTTTCATTCTGCTCGTCCTGGACATGACTTGCGTTATGCCTTGAGTGGTGATAAAATGAAAGAACTTGGTTGGACTCCCCAACCAGTTCGTGATCGACTTAAAGAAGTTGTTGAATGGACGCTATCTAATGAAAGATGGATTAAATTATGAATTACAAACCATATTCACCTGAATGGAATCGCCAGAGGTATCTGCGAGAGGCACTCTACGCATACATTGAGGATGGTGTTGACAATGACACTATCCTCGATGAGATCTGTGATATTCTTTATGATCGTTCTGAGAAGTCATATCAAGACTTTGCCAAGTGCAATAACCTGGCAGAAAGATTTAAGTGACTCATGCTAAATAACCCTATATGGAGATTACATATGCTCTCTACACAATATCGTCTTCGTCTGGAAGGCATTTGTAAAAAGATCGTTCTTCATGAAGAAGTGAGTTTAGAAGAGATGATCTGGGCAGAGAAATTAGCAAAAGCAAATCGCTCTGCTGCCACTATGCTTCGACAAGCAAGAAGAACTGCTGAAAATCCTGATATGCAGGAAGGTGATATGGATGATTTTCTGAACCAACTTGACATTGGTGGCATAGGTCACGAAAGAAAAGGTATCAGTAGATTTGATAGTGTGGATGAAATTGCCGAGTGGTTCAAACAAGATAAACCAGATGATTGGAGGCAACGTGACTGAAAAAATTACGGCAGTTCTTTACACTGATGGTAACCAAGAATGCGAAAGGATTCGTATGCTTTTGAAGAGTCTTGGTGGAGAATATCTTGAGTATAATTTGGGCACTGATTTTAGTGATAGGCAGTTCCGTATGGAATTCGGTAAAGATGCCGAATATCCTCAGGTTACAATCAACCACGAACATATTGGGAGTTTGAAAGAAACTTTACAATATTTTCAAAGTAAAGGTATAATTTAAAATGCAACAACAAGAAATATTAGATTTGATTAATTTTACATCACAAATACTATTCTTGTTTGTTTCTTTTATGTCTGGTATGTTAATTGGTTACATTATTGGGAGAATGGATGAGAGATTATGATTGAAGAGAACAAAGAACATCCAGAAATTGCTGAGGTAAATTGGATTGATGATGCCTTTCGTGTTTACAAAACACGATTCGGAATATGGCACAGTGCTACAAAAGATGGCAAAGATGTCATCACTTCTCTAACAGAAGAACAATGTATTGCTGCAACAAGGTTCTATTTAAAAGGAATTCAAGAAGGTTGGAATGAAAACAGCAGTCGTGTTATGAACGACGGTGTTGTTGGTGGAAAACTTTAAACGTATAAATTACTATTGAGTTTAATTATTTTTTAAAATGTCTGAATATAACATTACTTTCAAACTTTCCGATGGGACGGAGCAAACCATTCAATGTCCTGAAGATCAATATATTCTTGATGCTGCAGAATATGCAGGAGTTGATCTTCCATATTCTTGCCGTGCTGGTGCTTGCTCTGCCTGCACTGGTAAAATTGTAGAAGGTGAAATTGATGATGAAGAGCAAACATTTCTTGATGATGATCAAGTAGAAAAGGGATTTGCACTTCTTTGCTGTTCTTATCCAAAGTCTGATCTTGTAATTGAAACTGAACAGGAGGAAAATCTGTGAAAATCTTTTTGGATACTGCAGACGTTTCTTTAATCGAAGAAGCATATGAAACTGGACTGGTCGATGGAGTTACTACTAATCCAACTCTGATTTTGAAAAGTGGTAGAAGTCTTATCGAAGTTACTAGAGAATTGAGCAGTAAATTTCCTCTTATGGAAAGTATTTCTGCAGAAGTAGTTGCGGACACTTATGAGGAAATGTGTTCACAAGCAAGGCAGTATTACTCCATTGCTCCTCATGTTACTATTAAACTTCCATGTACCGTAGAAGGTCTTAAAGCATGTAAGCAGTTAAGTTCTACTGGTATTTTAGTAAATGTAACTCTTGTTTTCTCTGTAGCACAAGCGATTCTTGCAGCAAAAGCAGGAGCAACATATATTTCTCCATTTGTTGGGAGATTGGATGATGCCGGTACAGATGGTGCAGAAAGAATTTCTGAAATTGTATCTGCAATTAAAACTCATGGATACCCCACGAAGGTGCTTTCTGCATCTATTCGATCTGTAAGTCATGTTGAACAATGTGCATTGTCTGGAACAGACGTAGTTACAATGCCTGTTCAATATTTTTGGGAAATGTATGAGCATATCCTGACCGACCAGGGACTTGACAAATTCAACAAGGACTGGGAGAATGCTCTTGCTAACCAAAAGGAAGAGTGATTTTTTCTATGCCCCGACCAAAAAGAGCAGCAAAAAAATCTGTTAAGTCACCAAAACTGGTTAAAAGGGTAGAAGATACGACACCTGCACCTTCATCTTTTCATGAGACCTTCCCATTTACTCTTAGACATCTGAAAACAGACGATAAAAAAGTTTGTTATTTTCAATGCAAAGAACATATGGAAAAATATATTGAAAGGTCTGGGATGAAAAGGAAGGAGTATAAAATTGAAAAAACAGAAAAAAAAGAAGAATAGAATTTGGAGAATATGGGCAAAAGCACTTGGAACGAAAGCATCCAAGTGTGACAAAGAATCTGATATTGTCGCAATAGTAAGAACCATTATTTTTTCAAGTTATTTGATTACAAATTGTTTTATCGTTGCAAATGCTATAAGGCATTGGAACAATATAGAACCACCAATTAATTCTCAAATAAACAAAACTCAATGAAATACCGAGTATTAGAAAAAGCAGATTTAAATGGAGAGATAGTATTTGTACCTCAATACCAACGATTATTCATGTGGATGGATTTTTTTGATTTTGATTTTCCTCCTAGGCAGATAAAATTTCATTCTTTGGAATCTGCTACAAAGTTTGTTCGTAAGCAAATGACTAAACCAAAGGAAAAAGTAGTTTACTTTACAGAAGGGTAAACCGAACTTTACTTATACTTGATATTATTATAAATTACTATTATTAAAAGGAGTTTTAAATGGCATTATCTCAACAAGTTGAAGAAAGTCTCAAAGAAGCAGAAGGTCACCTTAGAAATGCTCTTGCATTTGCTGCAAGAAATGAAAAACCTTTTGTCAACAAGCAGATTGCTGAAATGATTGCGGGTATTGATCACCTTATTTCTCTTGATAATTTGTTTGATATTTTAGATAACAGGATCAAAGGAAATAGCGATGATGATCGTCCTTCTGGAAAAATGCCATTCAATTTTTGATATTTAACAATTCGCAATACAAAACGAAAGAAATCATTAAAGCACTCCATATATACTGCATATTGTGTTATGATTTCAACACAATCAATCAGGAGATCTTTAATGACGGAGCAAGAATGGAATGAACTTAATGCACTTCGTAAGGCAATAAAAGATAATCCAGCAAGTGTTCATCCAGACAAAATGGAACTCTTTACTACTCTTTTCGTGAAATCTCTTTCATACGTTGACAATGTGTCACCTATCGAACCGGCACACCCCCTTGACAATTCTCTGCAAATCAATTAAAATTTAGGAGTCCTTAACCAAACCAATGAAAAACCTTTACATTGTCGATCACTTCTGCCCATTCCCACGATCAGAATACGGTGGAATCTGGAATGTTATTGCAGAAAGTGATGAAGAATGTTATGACCTGATTGTTCAGGATGATGAAGAGTTTAATGTCGAGTATTATTCAAATCTTCGTGAAAACATTATGAAAGCAAGGGTGCTTCCTCTTGCAGAAGAAGTTGAATCTCAAGTCGTTGAATCTTTTACTACCTGATGTTTACCTCTCACGATTCCAAAATCTTTGAACTGAAAGAACTTCAGAAAAAGAGAGTTGAAGTTCTTGAAAATAAAATCAAAGACCTTCAACAGGAAATTGAACTACTTTATCAAACTATGAATAGGATTGATGATCTATGACTGAAAAGCAAATTCAATTAATTGAAGTTGAAGGTTATTGGTGCCAAAGAATGACACAATTGACTGAAGAAACACGTTTTGATGACGCAGATTCTCTTTATACTGAATTCATTATTGACGATCAGGATCCGATTACTCTGTTCGGAGAGAGTCACAAATGGTCATTCCTCCAGGTAATTTAATATAAATAAAAATGGTGGCGGGGAAGCGACAATGAAAACATGGCAGCAGTTTAATGAAGATGCTCAATCATATGCTAGAGATAAAGAAGCATATGAAAAACAAACTGCTGCTCATCAAAAACTTGAAGCAAGAAGGTCTGCTGCTAAAGAAAAATCGAAGTCTTCAAAAAATTTCACTAAAATTCAGCAGCAAAAAGCAGCAGAAATCAAAAGAAGGGGTATGAAACAAAGATCAGAATATGATTCTGATGTTGAGTATTCTGATAAAGTTAAAGAACTAAAAAAACAACAGAGTAAGCGATCAGTTCAGAGAGGTGCTGCTGCATTTGACGCAACTGCAGGTGCGATAAAAGGCACCGCTAAGTTCGTTAAAAATCGACTGCGGAAGACAAATTAAAAACTGCCCACTACCCCCTTGACCTTTGGTCCTGGGGGTTTTATAATGGAGAAAACCAGCACATCACATGGATTACCAATTTCCTGAAATTTGCACAATTGATGATATCCTTCCTAAAATTGAAGGGCACGATGAATTTCGTATAATTGATAAGAATGACTATAAGGTAATTAATTACATGGTTGCCTTTGAGGATACTTTTTCTGATCCAGATTTATCTTGGAAGTGCGAATGTCGTGGACTGATCTTTGATTCAGAAGGTCGTTTGATTTCCCGACCCTACCATAAGTTTTTTAATGCTGGGGAAAAACCATGGACACTTACTCAAAAGATTAATCTTTATCAACCTCATGTTGTCTTGGAAAAGTTGGATGGATCCATGATTCGTCCAATCAAAGTCAATGGAGAAATGCGACTCGCAACCAAGGCAGGAATTACTGATGTTTCCGAAAATGCCGAGCAGTTTATTCGTAATAACAAAAAATACGAGGAGTTTTGTTTCTTTTGGTTTGATTATAACATTACTCCTATCTTTGAGTGGTGTTCTCGTAAGAATCGAATCGTAATCGATTATCCCAAAGATCGACTTGTATTGACTGCCATTCGTTGGAATGATAGTGGTCGGTATATGCCTTATGGGCAAATGAAAGAAACCGCAGACATTCATGGAATCGATTGTGTTAAAGCAATTGATACTCTTTCAAAGCAAAACATTAACTTGTTTGTTGAACAAGTACGTGAATGGGAGGATTCCGAAGGAATTGTTCTTCGGTTTGATACTGGACATATGATTAAAGTCAAGGCAGATGATTATATCCGAAAGCATAAAAGCAAAGATATGATCTCTCAGGAGAAAAACATCATTGACATTGTTATTAATGATAATGTTGATGATATGATTCCACTTCTGGATGAGAATGATGCAAAGAGGTTGCAAGACTTCCATCGTGCCTTCTGGATGTCCGTAGATGACGTTCATATGGCACTGGAAGACATTTACAAGCATGGGGAGATCTACACGGATAAGAAGCAGTTTGCAGTCGAATTTGTCCAGAAGGAAGTCCAAAAACGGTATCAACCTTACATGTATGCTGCTAGACAGGGCAAGAGAATCCGTGCTATGATGCTGGAGTCAATTCGCAATGCTACTGTGTCCCAAACCAAAGTAGATGATGCTCGATGGTTGTGGGGAGGGTTAAATTGGAATTATTCGGAAACAGGAGAGTAAAAAACAATGGAGTATCATCGAATATCTTCAGATAGTCAAGTATTGGTTCTAAATGCATCTTATGAACCAATCAATCTTACAAATTGGAAACGTGCTGTAATTCTTGTACTCAAGGAAAAAGCACAAGTTCTATCTGCAAGGGTTATTCGTCTTCTTAATTACATTAAACTTCCCGTTGACCAATTTAGAAACATTCGTCCATCCAGGGACATGATTTACCGCAGGGACAAGCATAAATGCCAATACTGCGGATCTACCAAGGGTCTTACAATTGATCATGTGATTCCCAAATCAAAGGGAGGTGGAGACACTTGGGATAATCTTGTAGTTGCATGTAATGTGTGCAATACTAAAAAAGGTGACAAGTATCTTGAGCAGACTGGAATGCAACTTCAAAAAATACCAAAAGCACCTCACAGCAAAGTAACACTTGCTTTGAATTATACTAACATTGAAGAATGGAGAGATTACATGTATGCCTAAACTGATCATGATGTCTGGCATCCCAACTTCAGGAAAATCAACCTATGTTCAGAATGGGATTGATTATTCTGAATTTTCTAATGAAGGATATACTTATCTTTCCACAGACAATTACATTCAAAAGAAGGCAGAAAAGGAGGGAAAGACGTATGATGAAATCTTTGTTTACACTATCAAAGAAGCAACAGAGGAGATGTATAAACTTCTTGACTTTGCTATTCAAAGTAAAATGAACATCGTCTGGGACCAAACTAACTTAACACCAAAGTCCAGACGTAAAAAATTGAATAAAATTCCCGAGGATTATGAAAAAGTTGCAGTGTATCGAAAGATTCCTTTGGAAACTGCAATGATTCGCAATCAGGAACGACCTGGAAGAACCATTCCCCCAACTGTATTGAGGGATATGTATAAAGTATTCCAACCACCTTCTCTTGATGAAGGATTTGACAAAGTTATCGAATTTGGGGAGCATTGCGTAAATGAAATGTGCAGTTAAACTTTATGTTGCTGGTAAAGTATTTGAGGAAATTGTAGAAGCAGCAAACTATCAAGATGCAAGAGAAACTGCTCTTGCTCGTAATCCTAAAGCAAAAGTTGTCGGAGTTACTGCGGTATTTTAATTATGAATGATGCACATTATGGTTGGGGTGTAAACTGTGACTGGGATTGGATTAATATGCTGACACAAATGAAAGCAAAGAATCCCCAGAGGTTTTATCAATTTTACGATGATTCTACGATTTATTATTACATGGAGAAACTTCAAGATAGGCAACATACGTTAGATTGATTCTAAGATACATAAAATACATGCATAAGACTCTATGAAATTTTCTGATATTCCTTTTCAACCTTACACTTCAAATGGATCTTACGGGAGAACTGCAAGAATTAGATTTGAAAATGATTACCAATTGAGTGTGGTTCAAATTTTTGATGAATTGAATGGAAATTCTCATGGAGCAGACGAAGGACTTTATGAAGCAGCATTGCTCAAAAATGGGGAGATGTGCTATGATACTCACATCACAGGGTTTGGCAAGAAGGTCATTGGCTTTCTTAGTGAATCCGACGTGGAAAAACTAATCGATGAGGTCAACAAACTGTGAAAAATTATGCGTTGATTGGGGATGTCCATTCTCATTCGACAAGACTGATGGATGCTCTCAGACATTGCTTAGAAAATAATTTGACTCCTGTACTCCTAGGAGATATCTTCGATTCACGCGAAGTTATGAGTGAAAGTGTTAAAGTTTACCAAATGGTAAGACATGCACAGAAAACTCTTGGGGCAATTATTTTGCAGTCTAATCATCAAAACAAACTCATACGTTATCTCAAAGGCAATAAAGTAGTCTTGAATCATGGTCTTGATCGAACTATTGAAGATTTCAAAAATTCATCTGAGGGGAATATGGAAGAACTTCATGAATGGTTAGAATCTCTTCCGTATGGATTTGTATTTCGTGATAAAGATGGCGAAGAATATCGATGTGCCCATGCGTACTTTTCTTCAAGGATTGAGATTCCTGATTATGTTGAATCATTTGAAGTTACATCAGAAATGGTGAACAACAAAATAAAAAATATCATGATATATGGACCTGTCAGTTCTGAAGGTAGGATAAAGTGGTGGGAAAGTCCTCGTAGGCATCCTTGGAGAATGGCAGCAGGGCATTATCATATTGTAGTGGAAAGGGATCATTGTTTGATTATTGATGGTCAATGCGGTGATGAGGGGGATGATACTTTTCTTCCCTTATATGATGTTAATAAAAAACTATTACGAAGATTTTATTAAAATGTCAGATCTTAGAGAAGGATTATTGGTATCATATAAAGACTTGCGGGGTTTCATCGCATTCATGTGTGAGGGATCCCTTTCAATTTCTATAAGGTCTTTTTCTGGAGATCGTAGCAGGGAGGTTAGAGTTGTGGTATACTATGACCAGTGGCACCTCATTACCCCACTACAAACTGATGAAGTACGAAGTGATTTACGACCAACCGAAGAAAAAAGGTTATGCACGGCAAGTGGCAACATTTATTAAAATCGATGATGCAATCTTTTGGGAATCTATTATTAAAAACCAGGGGTGCAAAAACATTACGATTTGTCCCCGATGAATATAAATGTCAATGTTGTGGTGAAATTAAACCACTAAATAAAGATCATTTTCAAATCGTTAAAACTTTTAAATACGGATTTTCTACATACTGTTTAGAATGTGACGCTGCATCAAAGAAAGTGAAACAACGGGATTAGATTATGAAACTTACTGAAGAAATTATCAAAGAACTTGAGTGTGCTCTTGACATGAGAGGCAAAGACGGCAATCCTATCTGGGAAGATGGTGATGACATCTCTGTGAAAGTTGCTGGGACATTCAAGAATGACAAGTTCATTGTCATTCATAACAATACCAAACGACCATTTGAACCATCACAACCAAATAATGAAACTCTACCTTGACGATGTGAGAACACCACCAGAAGGATGGAATCTTGTGAGCACCGTGAAAGACATGATGTTCTTGGTTGCCACTGAGGATGTCACACATATCTCATTAGATCATGATCTTGGGGATGCAGACCCCGACAACACTGGTTACGACTTTATGCTATGGTTGGAGAGAGCAGTGTTCTCAGGGTCTTATGATGATTATCCTTTTCCTGTTGTTACCTTCCACACTGACAATCCAGTCGGTCGTGCTAATATGAAGAGATCTCTGGACAAAATCCACAGTATGCTAAAATCTAAATAATAGGAGGAAACCCCATGATGAAAATGGCAAACTATAAACTCACACTCGACATCAACGATCAGAAACTCAACATCCTCTATGATGCTCTGAACTATTACAGCACCATGAATGAGAGCATGGGTGATTCTTATAGTGCAGAAGATGTTGCTAACCTCGCAGAAGAGGTTGGTGAACTGTATCTGGAAGATCCATCTGGTCCTGAAGATGCATGGCAATTGACACCTGCTGCCAAGGCATTTATGGAAGAGTATGGTAGTGAGGAAATGATTCGTAACTGGGATCGTTGGCAAGGATTTAAAACAGCATACGAATTACAAGAATCGAAACAGGGGCAAGTAAAATCTGAGGAGTGAGGTGATGAGACATGAAACTTATCATTGAAGGTTCTGACGAAGATCGTGTATTGCATCGCAAAGCAAAGAGAGTTGATAAAATAGATGATACTGTTCGCAATCAATTGGTGCGAATGGAAGAGATCATGAGAGAGAATAATGGTATCGGTATTTCAGGAAACCAAGTCGGTCTTCTGAAACGATTGATTGTGATTTGGACTAACGATTGGGAACCCCCAAATAGAGTTATTCACATGATCAATCCTGAGATCATACATACCTTTCCTGATCTTGTAAATGGGGAAGAAGGATGTCTGAGTTTACCCGAGAAATTTATACATAAGAAGAGATACAAAAGTATTCGTGTTAAATACAGGGATAAAAGGGGAAAACCTCATATCGAAGAGTATGATGGATTGACCTCCCGTGTAATTCAACATGAAATAGATCATTTAGATGGAGTATTAATGACCGATGAATAAATTCTTTCTTTTCTCCAAGGATTCTTGTGGTCCTTGTAGACTTGTAGACAAATACTTAGTAGCATTGGAAGATTGCCGAATTCAAATAATTGAGAAGGTTAATCTTGAAGATGTCAGCACTGTAGCAATTTCACAAGAAAATCTTGATCTTGCGAAACAATATGGAGTAACTGCTACTCCTGTTCTTATTATTACAGACGAATCGGGGGAAAAGTTAGAGGAATTTATTGGTGGAGTTCCTATCACCCAAAATATCCAATCTATGTTTGATAAGTATGTGAGAGAATCATGAATAAAAAAAATACAATTAGACTTGCAACTGTAACTGGAATTTCAACCTGTAATCATGAGGAGGTAGAAGTTCTTACTCTCAATCGTGGTTGGCAAGTTGTAGCAGTTAAGGATTCTTTTTCCGAAGGTGAAGAGGTAGTATTTGTGCCATCTGGATCTTGGATTCCTAATAGTTTAGTTCCACTTACTGAATCTGGAGAATATAAAGGAATAAAAGGAGGTTATCTTCCCGTTATGAAAATGGGAGGGGAATGGTCTGAAGGTATTGTAGTAAAAAAAGATAAGTATAATTCAAACGATGAAGCAAGAGTGTGGGAGAGAGATCTCCCCGAAGAATTTCAACCTGAATCTTATCGGTCTTATCCTACATTCATTAAAAAGGTAGAGTATCCTTATGCTCAGGATATTGCTGATGATCTTTTTTCACGTTGGTATAATAATAAGTTTGAGATCACCCCAAGACTGAATGGCATTGAGATGACTGTTTATGTGAAGGGTGGTCGCTTTGGTATTTGCTCCGACAAATATAGCATTGATGAGACCGCAAAAGACGCATTCTGGAACTTAGCATATGAGATGAATCTTCCGAGAGCAATGGTGGATTATCGTGATTATTATGCTATTCATGGAACTATTATTGGCGATGGAATCTACAATAATACTGAGAGAGTTAATGGGCGTAAATTTTATATTCATGATATATACGATATTGAGAGTTCAGAATTTATGATACCAAAAAATCGATATAAAGTATTTTGCGATCTTGTTGAGACAACAGATAATTTATATCACGTTGAAGTATATAATAAAGATATTCCACTTTATGAGATCGGTCAAGAAATGAAAGATTTTCATTCTTATTGTCAATCTTATAAAGAAGGTACATCTATGTACGCCTTTTCAAAACGTAAAGGAATGGTGTTTAAATCATGTGATTCTCAGTTTGGATTTAAAATCAAATCAAATGTGTTCCATTTTGCGAATAAATTATGAGAAGAAAAAAGGAAAAGACTTTAGTTATCTTAATTGGAACTCCAAGGGGTGATGAAATAGTTTGGGGAAGTATGTATAGACATCTTCTTAAACCATACAACGCTGATCTTGCGCTTTGCTTTGAGGAGCAAAAAGATAAAAGTTCTTCATTATATTCTAAAGCAAATTATCTGTGGGAAGTTCCAAAATATGATGATTGGGAACAATATTATGTTGAAAATGAAATTCAAGGAATGTGGAAAGCATTTTTTGATTGGGCCGGTCAAGATGTAAATTGTGTAGGAGTTTCTGGAATAGGAGAATCAAAAGGTCATGGATCTGGTGCTATCTTAATTGCATTTAGACATTATTTGCTTAATAATCATCTTGATGTAATCAATTCTTATGATCGAATCATTTTAACAAGATCAGATTATCTCTATTGTTTTGATCATCCTATGCTTGATAATGAGCATTATTGGGTTCCTGAAGGAGAAACATATGGTGGAATTATTGATAGATTTCAACAATTCCCATCAAAATATGCTAAAGAAGCATTGAGTATCATGGATTATGTTTGTTCTGAGGAATGCTATGAAAAATATGCTGTTCCTTGTGTATTAGTTAATATTGAAAGATTGATAGCAAATCACTTTGAGAAAATAGGATTTATAGATAAAGTTAAAATTTTTGAAAGATCTAACGTTCTTGTAGTATCCGTTAATGATTCAAATACTGGATCAGATAATAGGGGATTATACTTTAGAGGAGGATCATGGGATCTTCCTGGATTCCCAACTTTAAAAATTAAATACATAGATGAATGGTATAGGGTGGATGAAAATTGCTTTAAGCATTATGTTGCAAACCAGTACAAAGACATGCTATAATATCACTGCCTTAAGATTCCCTAAAGATTTGGAGGTATTATGAGCCGCACTTATCGCAAAGATCAGTTTCAACGTTATCATCTGAGGAAACCCCGCAGTTATAATGAAAAGTCTCAACTTGAAGAGATTCTTCATGATCCCGAGGTCAATGAACTTCCAGTTGACAAGGTAAATAGAATGAAGTCCCGTCGTGGTGAAAGTGGTAAACTACCAGATGCATGGGATGACATTGTAATCTCAGCATATTATGAACAAGATTATGCCAAAGACAGTTAGTATAACTTTAGGTAAAGACGTACAAGAAGATTACGAATCATGGGTTGAATGCTGCAGGGCACTTGATGTGCCTGAACGCATCAACTCTTTTTTATTTTATATTGGAGAGTTCGGAACTTATGAAAATCCTAAGATATCTGAAGAATAGGTGGTCCAAAGGCACAAAAGTATGCTATAATGATCCCGAATTAAATATTAAGGAGAATACCATGTCTCATATAGCACCTGACGGTGAGTCAATCAGAAGCAAGCACAATCGTGCTGTTTCAATGTTTAAAAGTCGTATTGAGGGTGACGGAGAACTCGCAGAGTTCTCTCACATTGAGTCGTGTTATCACGAATGCATGAATATCCGCCGCCACCTTCTCGACACCTTAGACAGCATGTATTGGACCGATTAATAAAGTGGCACAGGGGGTTGACACCCCCCTTTTTTTGCCCTATACTATGAGGGTAAACAACACAGGAGCACTCCTAACCATGTTCATCTCTCAAGAAGTCCTGCAAATCATCGCAACTGCTGGCACCCGCCAACAACTGCGTCGTAAATTGCAAGGTCTCGCCCTTCTCAACGACCGTCCCATCACTTCGGTTCGTAAGGCAAGCGTCACCCGCCTGATGCGCTGGGCAAGCAACCCTCTGGTTACTGCTTGAGTTTACTGGGGGCAGCAATGCCCCCATCTCATTTTTTTAACTAAAGGTAAATTATGAAACAACAAAACGGATTTATTGACCCTGCTATTGCACTCACAGTTGTAGGTGTAATTGTAGTTGGTGGTCTCATCTTTATTGGTGGTCCGCAATACAATGTATGGCAACAATCTCTTGCTGGTAAAGCAGAACTACAAAAAGCAGAATTCACTCGTCAGGTAGCAGTTCTGGAAGCACAAGCAAAGAAAGATAGTGCTCAACAACTTGCTGATGCCGAAATCATCCGTGCCGAAGGTGTTGCGAAAGCAAACCAAATCATTGGTGAGAGTCTGAAGGACAATCCCGCCTATCTTCAGTATCTGTGGATTACTCAAGGTGAAGAGAATGCGGATAGGACTGTTTATATGATTCCCAGCAATGGCGGTGCCCCTGTGCCTACCTTTGATATTCAAAAATGACAGAAAACAATTCATATGATCGGGATCATTACTTAGGTCCTGATCCTTTTGTTGGGGATAACAATCTATATAATTCATTCATAAATGATGATATTATTAAAGATTGTGGTGATGATACCATAACCATTGGAGAAATCAACAATTTTGATGGATTTAAGTTTGAACTTGATTTGGAAGGGAGAATAACATTTTTAAATAATTCACTCTCTAAAATCATGAATGTTGCACCTGAAGATATAATTGGAACAACTGCTCAAGAACTTCCTGTACCAATGATGAATATACTAAATGGTGGAGAACATGCTGATAACAATGTCGATATACAGGAATTTATGATTATGCCTATT
>Ga0209536_100002535_pt1 | contig 29760 bp, 31 predicted proteins | sample DeeMarSeWOR28_12_FD_187461 | JGI IMG/M metagenome (GOLD analysis project Ga0209536, IMG submission 187461) | Marine sediment microbial communities from White Oak River estuary, North Carolina - WOR-2-8_12 (SPAdes) (version 2) | ecosystem: Environmental > Aquatic > Marine > Intertidal zone >...
CATTGATAAGCATACTTATAGTAGCTAAGGAATCTGAACTTATTAAACGGCTTACTGCCAAGCTTGTCCATAGTGGTCTGGACTGCTTAGTTGTTAGCAACTATGAACAGGCTGTAAGACAGGCAAAGAACAGGAATCCTGGTTTGATAATAGCGGATATAGATGACACGTTAAAAATGCATCAGGTAATGAATTTACATACGGAAGTTGGAAAAGCACGCAATCCGTTGATAATGCTTTTAGCTCCAAGGGTAATGATTAAGGATATTGCCAATAACAGTGGTATAACTGATTTTATTGTCAAACCCGGTAACACAGATGAGCTTTACGTTCGGGTGCAGCGACTGCAAAAAACCTTAAAAGACATTGATTCCAATAATATTATCAGGTGCGGTGACTTGGTAATAGATACAATCGGTTGTGAGGTGCGCCTTGGTGGCGGACTGATAGAATTAACCTTTAAAGAGTATGAATTACTGCGTATTCTGGCTACTAATAAGGGCCGGGTTTTTAGCCGCGAGTCTTTATTAAATAAGGTATGGAAATACGACTATATAGGTGGGGAAAGAACGGTCGATGTGCACATAAGAAGATTAAGAAGCAAGATTGAAGATGCTGATCATAAGTTTATTGAGACAATAAGAAATATAGGATACAGATTTCGCAAGGATCCATAGCTGTTACCCCCCTTTATTAAATTGTTAACATAGATTTAACAATTCTGTAATTTAGCTGAAACATTAATGGGCTAAGCTGATGACAAAGATGTCAGAGGTGATGTAAAAAATGGCCATTAATGCAGCTGATACTGTCTGGATTCTTATCTCGTCAGCACTGGTGATGTTAATGACACCGGGATTAGCCCTGTTCTACGGCGGTATGGCGAGGCGCAAAAACCTTCTTTCGACCATTATGATGAGCTTTACTGCCTTGGGTGTGATAGGAGTATTATGGGTACTCTATGGTTATAGCCTAGCGTTCGGCTCAGACCTAGGGGGTTTCATAGGGGATCTCGATTATCTTGGTTTAATGAGTGTTGGGCAAGAGCCGTCATCGATATACGCAAGTACCATTCCCCATCTAGCTTTCATGGTATTTCAAGGTATGTTTGCCATTATCACTGTAGCATTAATCACGGGCTCTGTGGTTGAAAGAATGAAATTTAGTGCCCTCCTCGTATTATCAATTCTATGGTTAACCCTAATATATTGCCCTGTGGCTCACTGGGTTTGGGGAGATGGAGGATGGTTAGCTGGTATTGGTGCCCTTGATTTTGCTGGGGGTGCTGTTGTGCATATTAATGCCGGTGTATCAGCTCTGGCACTAGTTATGCTCTTGGGTCGCCGGCGTAATTTCCCGAAAGAAGTAATGGAGCCTAATAATATTCCAATGGTCGTATTAGGTACAGGACTATTATGGTTTGGCTGGTTTGGCTTCAATGCTGGCAGCGCTCTTGCTGTAGACGGTTTGGCTACCAGCGCTTTTGTGGCTACTAATTTATCAGCTGCGTCGGCAGCTACTACTTGGATGGTCATCAGTTGGCTTCATCGCCGCCCCAGCCTGTTGGGTATTATTACAGGTGCTGTGGCTGGCTTGGTAGCTATTACTCCAGCAGCAGGCTTTGTAAATCCTATAGCGGCCATACCAATTGGAATCGTAGTAGCATTGATTTCTTATTATAGTATTGTGTTGATAAAAACGAAGCTTAATTTTGATGATAGTTTGGATGTTTTTGCCGTACATGGTATGGGCGGTATCTGGGGAGCTCTTGCAACCGGTATATTTGCAACTTTGGGTGTAAATCCTGGTGGGGCATCTGGATTAATAGAAGGTAATGGAACTCAAGTACTCATACAATTTATCAGTATTATCACCGTTGCTGCCTTTGCCTTTGCTGGTACATGGATTCTGGCAAAACTGGTTGATATGGTTATCGGGCTCAGAGTAGGCCAAAAGGAAGAAATGGTCGGGTTGGATTTGTCTCAGCATGGTGAAAGGGCTTATGGAGGCTCCTTAAGATGAAGAAAATAGAAGCAATAATACGAGAAGAAAAATTAGGACAGGTTAAGCAAGCCCTTGAACGTGAAAGCTATTTCGGGATGACTGTCAGCGAAGTAAGTGGCAGAGGTAGACAGATGGGCATTCCACTGCAATGGAGAGCGGGTGAATATAGAGTGGACTTACTGCCAAAAGTAAAGATTGAACTAGTTGTACTCGATGAAGATGCAGCCAATGTGGTAGCCTCTATAGCTCGCAATGCCAAAACAGATAACATTGGGGACGGTAAGATATTCATCATACCAGTTGAAGGAGCAATCCGTATCAGAACAGGAGATGTAAATGAAAATGCGATATAATTAAAAATTAAATACAAACAATTAAACTGGTTTTAAATATATATATATCAGTAATCAACAAATATTCAATAGGGAGGAAATCAGATGAGTGATGCTAAAAGGAAAGAAGCAAATGAATATGTCTTAAAGACAGCTAAAGAACATGATGTTAAGTTTATCAAATTTTGGTTTACCGACATTCTAGGTATGCTTAAAAGCTTCTCAATTACCGTCGAGGAACTTGAGGGAGCATTGGAGGAAGGGATGGGCTTTGATGGATCATCAATTGAGGGGTTTGCTCGCATCGATGAAAGCGATATGGTGGCATTACCAGACCCCGATACTTTCCAATTGTTGCCTTGGAGACCAAGAGAACATCGTGCAGTAGCCCGCATGTTTTGTGATATCTTAAGACCTGGAGGTGAACAGTTTGAAGGCGATCCCCGGTATGTCTTAAAGAAGAATCTTAAACGGGCGGCTGATATGGGCTACACCTTTTATGTTGGACCCGAACTGGAGTACTTCTATTTTAAGGATTCAAAGGGAACCGAGCCCCTGGATGCAGGGGGTTATTTCGATTTGACACCTCTTGATGTAGCCACTGACATGAGAAAGGATACGGTACTCTTTCTTGAAGAGATGGGGATAGGTGTCGAATACTCCCACCACGAGGTAGCCCCTAGCCAGCATGAAATAGATATGCGATACACCGATGCCCTAACGATGGCTGACAACGTAATGACTTATCGATTGATTGTCAAGGAGGTTGCTCTTAAGAATGGGGTGCATGCTACCTTTATGCCAAAGCCTGTCTTCGGCCAAAATGGCAATGGGATGCATGTCCATCAGTCCCTCTTTAAGGGGGATAGAAATGCTTTCTTCAATACGAATGATAAATACTGCTTGTCCGATATAGCTAAAGGCTACATAGCTGGATTATTGAAACATGCCCCTGAGATTACTTCAATCTGTAACCAATGGGTAAATTCTTATAAGCGACTTGTACCAGGTTATGAGGCACCGGTATATCAGTCATGGGCAAGACGCAATCGAGCTGATTTGGTGCGTGTCCCTGAGTACAAACCAGGTCGAGAGAAGGCTACCAGAATAGAATTTAGATCCCCTGATCCGGCTTGCAATCCGTATCTTGCATTCAGTGTGATGCTAGCAGCTGGTTTGGAAGGTATTGAAAAGGGATATGAACTACCCGAACCAGTTGAAGAAAACATCTATGAAATGACCGAAGCGGAAAGGGAAAAAAGATCAATCGGAACCTTACCTTCTAATCTATTATTAGCTACATTGTTGACTGAAAAAAGCGAACTGGTAAGAAAATCTCTGGGTGAACATGTTTTCTCTGCTTTTATCCAAAATAAGAAAATAGAGTGGGATCTGTATCGACCTCAAGTACATAAATATGAACTTGATAAGTACTTACCAATTTTGTAAATGTTAATATTTTACCGTAATCAAAATTAGTAGGTATCATAAGAAAATACTTAACATCCTCACTGGGTAAGAATGGTTTGGTTACAGGTTAATAATAGTAAAGGATAATTATAAGGATTCGGCAAGGGGAAGGTTTTGACCGAATCCTTATAATATTGGGGCACAAATTAAGTGTGATATAATATTCCGATAAATGACGAACACATTGCTACTTTCCGGGAATGAAGCCATTGCCTTAGGAGCTTACCATGCTGGGGTAAAAGTCGCTACTGCTTATCCAGGAACCCCGAGTACCGAGATACTCGAATCATTGGCGCGTTTCAAAGATATTTATGCTGAATGGTCAACAAATGAAAAGGTAGCTATGGAAGTGGCGTTGGGGGCAGCATATGCGGGAGTCCGCTCATTTGTAGCAATGAAGCATGTCGGTTTAAATGTAGCCAGCGATCCGTTTATGGCAGCCGCTATAACGGGAGTAAATGCCGGGATGGTTGTTGTAACAGCGGACGACCCTGGTATACACAGCTCTCAAAATGAGCAGGACAACCGCAACTATGCTAGATTGGCTAAGGTACCGATGCTGGAACCAGCTGATAGCCAAGAAGCCTATGAACTTCTAGCTTATGCTTTCAATATAAGCGAAAAGTTTGACACACCAGTAATGCTGCGCAGTACAACGCGTATTTCACATTCGAAGTCTGTGGTAAATGCGAAAGTAAAACGAAAGATACAGATAGCCGGGTCCAGATTCGATTATGATCTTAGCAAATACGTTATGTTGCCAGCCAATGCCCGTATAAGGCGTCCTCGGGTGGAGAAGAGGTTACTGGATCTTACTGAATATAGCGAGTCATTTCCCTTCAATTGGGTAATAGAGGGAAGGAGTGATATTGGAATAGTCACTAGCGGCATTGCTTATCAGTATGCAAGAGAGGTTTTCCCGGAGGCGTCGTTTCTCAAACTAGCGATGACCTATCCGCTACCGCGAAAAATGATACACAGATTCGCAGCTCAAGTGGAGAGACTACTGGTTATTGAAGAATTGGAACCATTTATGCAGGAGTATATCCAAGCTATGGGTATCAAGGTAATAGGCAAGGAATTTACCCCCAGAGTGGGTGAGCTTAATCCGGATATTATCGCTATAGCAGGCCGCAGGACTGGACTGCTACCAGAAAAAGAGGAAGAGAAGCTTGAACTAAAAACACAGAAACTGCCCAACAGACCACCTTTGTTATGTCCCGGCTGTCCTCACAGCGGTATTTTCTATGTGCTCAGTAGCTTGGGGCAGCGATCAATACTGCCTGGTAAGAAAGCGCGGCAGCTGAAGTTCGTTATAACTGGTGATATTGGATGTTATACTCTGGGCGCCTACCCTCCACTAAATGCCATGGATACCTGCGCTTGTATGGGTGCTGGTATCGGACAGGCACTTGGAATGGAAAAAGCAGGTATTGCTGAAAGTATAGTGGCGCTTATTGGCGACTCTACCTTTTTGCACTCAGGAATCACCGGACTAGTGGATGCCGTTTATAACGGTGGACAAATAACGGTAATAATTCTGGATAATAGAACCACCGCCATGACGGGTCACCAAGAGCACCCCGGTACTGGTATTACCGCACAGGGAAAAGAGACATGCGCAATTAACCTTGAACTGTTAGTCCAAGGCCTTGGTATTAATGATGTAAAGACTATAGATGCTTGGGATTTAAAGATGCTGAGAGAGGGTGTAAAAGGTGCTCTTAGTAGACCGGAACTCTCAGTGATTATAGTGCGTGGTGCCTGTTCAGTGCGTGCATCCAAACATATCAATCCTAGAATTATAGATAAGAAACTATGCAATCAATGCAATTTGTGCCTTATGATTGGCTGTCCAGCAATAGGCAGGGAGTGGGAGCAGGTTTATATAGATGCCTCGTTGTGTATTGGCGATGCCTGTACCCTTTGTCAGCAGCTCTGTTCTGGGAAAGCGATATCATCTTAGAAAGATAACTTACGAGAGGGGTGGTTTGAAAAAGTATAATCTCATTATTGCCGGTGTTGGAGGTCAAGGTGTTGTTATGGCGGGTAACATAATAGGTGAAGCTGCTATGATGACTGGGTATGATGTCAAGAAAACGGATACTTTGGGAATGGCACAGCGCGGTGGTAGTGTTGTCAGTCATTTAAGAATCGCAGATAAGGTTTTTTCACCCCTGATAAATCAAGGAGAAGTCGATATTCTGCTTGCTTTTGAAAAACTGGAGGCTGCAAGATGGAGTCATTTCTTAAAACCTAGTGGTATTGTCATAGTAAACAACCAGGCACTCGCACCACTTTCAGTTAACTTGGGAAGTGAGCAATATCCAAGTGATAATGAGATAACGCGCATAATAGGCCACTATACTGAGATTCTATACATCTTAGATGGTACCAATTTAGCCATGCAACTGGGTGAAGTGAAGACCCTTAATGTATTAATGCTGGGTTGTCTATCGCATTTCATACCTTTTACCAGTGAAATCTGGCGGAAATCCATCGTCAAGAATCTGCCGACAAAGGTTATTGATTTAAACCTGAACGCTTTTAAGATCGGTATAAAGGAGATAAAGGATATGATAGACAGAAAAACAAGGAATAAAAATGATTGAAGAAGATGCCATAACTGCAAGAAATATATCCTGGTTAAAGGAAATAGAGACAGAAGAACCGGTTGCTTCTTTTTTAAATATGAAGCTGATAGAGCTCACACCCGGTTATGCTAAGGTAAAGATGAAGCTGATACCCCAATATCAAAACTTTCATCAGTTAACCTTCGGAGGTATTATCATGGCCCTTGCTGATCAGGCATTTGGTTATGCTTCTAACTCTCTGGCTTATCCGAGTGTCGCCTCACAATTTAACACTTATTTTATTGCTCGTACCCATTCGGGAGATGAGCTGACTGCTGAATGCAGAGTTATTAAGAGCGGTAAGCGAGCTGGTATCTCGGAAGTAACAATCAAAAACCAAGATGATAAACTCATCGCTAGAGCTACTGGTGTAACTATTCCCATCAATTATAAAGAATAGAGTAAATGTCATATTATCTACATAATCTTTGTTTGACAATGCGTTTATTACCGTGCTAGAATGCCCCGTTATTCATACATTGGAATACTGATGTAATGCCTAATACCTCTAAAAGACTGGAGAGATCCGAATTCATATTTATCAGGCGCACCGAGTGTGCGCTGGGAGGTCTGGGCAGCTAATAAAAGGTTAGGGCATATAGCAAATAATACGAAAGACCTCCTAGTTGGGGGGTCTTTTAATTTAAGGGGATTCTAGCTTGTCCGCTTGGCAGAAGGTAACAGAAATTAACCCAACAGTTGGAACATGGGATACGATACCCAATCTAGTCGTGCGCAACAACCAGCAATGGAATTTGAAGACAGCTGTTTGTATTAAGAATTTTGGTATATGGCGCAAATACAGTTGGGCTGAATATTTTGAAAAAGTGAGATACTTTTCACTGGGACTTGTCAAACTGGGCCTTGGGAGAGGCGATGTTGTCTGTATTATTGGTGATAATGAACCTGAATGGTTTTGGGGAGAATTTGCTACACAGGCAGCAGGTGGCATCTGTACTGGCATCTTTGTTGATTCCATTCCTTCGGAGGTTGAATATATTGCCCAACATTCCAATTCTAGCTTTGCCATTGTTAACGATCAAGAGCAGACGGATAAATTTTTAAAAATAAGGAGCAATCTTCCTAAACTGAAGAAGATTATATACTGGGATCCCAAGGGATTAAAACATTATGATGATCCCATGCTCATCTCTTTTACCAGGGTAATAGAACTAGGTAGAGAGTATGAAAAGAAACACCCAAATTTGTTTGAGCAGAATGTGGCCGAAGGTAAACCTGATGATATAGCCTTCATCTATTATACTTCAGGGACTACCGGTTTGCCCAAGGGAGCCTGCCTCACTCACCGTTCCCTGATAAAAACGGCTAGAGCTTTTATCGACCGCTATCCGCTATACGAAGAAGATGATCTGATGTCGAATTTCCCAGCGGCTTGGGTAGGGGATAGTTTTTTTGCTACCATACCTCACTTGCTAACCGGAGCTAGACTTAACTTTCCTGAAGAACCGGAAACCATCGCTGAAGATACTCGGGAGGTTGGTCCCGACTTTGTAATATATGGCCCTAGACAATGGGAGAGTATAGTCAGTGATATTCAAGTAAAAATGATTGATGCCCATCCCTTAAAGCGCTTTTTTTATGACCTTTTTATGCCATTGGGATATAAAATGGCTGATATGCAGCTTGGAGGTAGGAAACCAAATCTATTTTGGAAAGCGCTTTATCAGATAGCCTATCTACTGTTGTTCAGGCCGTTGAAAGACAGACTAGGACTTAGTAAAGTCAGGTTTGCTGTTACCGGTAGCTCCGTACTCAGTCTAGATACTTTCCGCCTTATTCATGCTATAGGTATAGAGCTCAGGCAAAATTATGGTAGCACCGAGGCTGGTTATATTTCATCTCATGGCAAGGGAGAGATCAGGTTTGAGAGCGTCGGCCGACCGGCGATGGGTACCGAGGTTAGAATCACCAATGAGGGCGAATTGCTAGTAAGAAGCGACTGTATGTTTAGTGGTTACCATAAAGATAAAACAAAAACAGATGAAACGCTTGTAGATGGTTGGTGTCGTACTGGTGATGCCGTCAATATAGATGAGAGAGGGCATCTAATATTTATGGACAGGCTTGTGCATATGGGAGAGTTGAGTACAGGCACAAAATATGCTCCACAGTATATTGAGGGCAGATTGAGGTTCAGCCCATATATAAAAGATGCTATGGTGATTGGGGGTAAAGACAAGGACTTCGTTTCAGCCATAATAAACATGGATTTCACCATGGTTGGTAAATGGGCGGAACGTAGTCGATTGCCTTATACAACATTTGTCGACCTGTCGCAGAAGAAGGAAGTTGCTAATTTAGTCGAGAAGGATCTGCTCCGAGTTAACGGCTACTTGCCAGAGCCTTCAAGAGTGAAGAAGTTTGTCTTGTTGCATAAGGAGTTTGATCCTGATGAGGCTGAATTAACCCGCACTAGAAAATTACGCCGTGAATTTATGGAAGAACGGTATAAGGACCTAATACGGGCAATGTACGGAGAAGGTGATGAGGTAAAGGTGGAAGCTCCGGTAACTTATCGTGATGGTAGAAAAGGAGTGGTAACCACTAGTATAAAGGTAAGGACAGTTCCGGAAGGAACGAATGAATAATGGATGAGCTTCTTCAATATATTATTACCGGTTTAACTGTCGGTATGGTCTATGCCTTAATAGCCTTGGGATTCGTTTTTGTCTGGAAATCCAGCGGTGTTGCTAATCTGGCACTCGGGCAGTTGGTGTTGATTTCCTCCTGGTTTACTTATGGTATGCTTGTGCAAGTAGGGCTGCCCGCTTGGATTGGCTTAGTGTTAGTGATAGTCTTTGCGATGGCATTAGGCTGGATAACAGAGCGGTTTGTGCTAAGGCCATTGATTGCCCAGCCCATCCTTTCGCTTATAACAATAACGCTGGGGTTGGCTTACCTAATCGAAGGGCTTGTTAATTTTATCTGGCCTAAGAGTGTAGCAGCTTTACCGCATATATTCCCGCAGCAGACAATCCATATCGGGACAGCAGTCGTTTCAATGGAGTATCTGCTGGCGGCTGTAATATCACTTGTACTCTTTATACTTCTATCTCTTTATTTTAGATACAACAGAATGGGGATTGCTATGCGGGCAACTGCTGACGATCAGTTAGCGGTCCAGGCATGCGGTATCCCGGTAACTAAGATATTCTCCCGGTCGTGGATGTTTGCTTGTGTATTGGCGGCTATTGGTGGTGTCCTGATGTCAAGTATCGGTGGCATAACCTACGGATTGGTTCATACAGGGTTAAAGGCGTTTTCAGTGGTGATATTGGGAGGTCTTGATTCGTTCCTTGGTGCTGTTATCGCTGGACCAATAATCGGCTTAGCTGAGAACGTAGGTGGTGGTTATCTAACACCCCTGACCTGGCCCGGTGTCAAGGACGTGATTCCATTCATAATAATAATAATTGTGATGTTCCTGAAACCCTATGGGCTTTTCGGCGAAGAACGTATAGAGAGGATTTAAGAAATTGGACCTACCATCAGGTATACGGAACTATACATATGACAGGGATATGGCTATTTTTCGTACTAAAACCCACTGGACGATGTTATTAATTCTGTTTGTAATTCTAGGTACCCTTCCTCTCTATATCGACAATCACTGGTTGAGCGTGGCTAACCTTATAGGTATTACGATAATAGCTGCTACGGGGCTCAATATCTTGATTGGTTATTGTGGCCAGCTTTCCATTGGCCATGCAGGCTTTATTGCTGTTGGTGCCTATACATCGGCGGTACTTACAAACCGCCTGGAGCTACCTTTCTTAGTAGGTCTGATTTCTGCCGGTTTGCTTTCTGGATTTATGGGTGTGATTTTCGGTATTCCATCGGTACGGGTAAAAGGATTCTACTTAGCTATTAGTACAATCGCTGCCCAGATAATAATAATTTGGATTATAAACCACTGGGACAGCGTCACCGGGGGTTTTAACGGCATAGTTGTACCACCAGCTAAGATTGCTGGTATCACCTTTATAAGTCAAGGGAGTCAGTTTTACCTTATTATAGGCATAGCTATTTTGGTAATCTTTTTTGCTAAGAACTTAGCTAGGACGAGGGTGGGTAGGGCTTTTATCGCTATAAGGGATAATGACCTTGCTGCTGAAGTGATGGGTATTAACCTGTTTCGATATAAGCTACTAGCATTTTTTATCGGTTGTTTTTTGGCTGGAATTGCTGGTTCGTTGTTAGCTCACTGGATAGGTTTTATGAATACTGAGAACTTTCGCTTGACAGAATCTATTCTGTATGTAGGAATAATAATCATCGGCGGTTTGGGTTCAACTATCGGCCCTATACTGGGAGTCATTTTTATTCGTTTGCTGGAAAAGGGGATATCATTCCTAGCCCCAACTCTGGAAAGTACGTTCGACCTACCAGCCGGCTTTACAACTGGTATCGGACCGATGATTTTCGGTATTGTTATAATTTTATTTTTGATACTGGAACCTAGAGGGCTAGCACATCGGTGGCAGCTATTTAAGGCTTCCTATCGACTCTGGCCTTTTTCTTATTAAGTAAAAAAGTAGCGGAGGGGGTTAATAAATGTAACTTTCAATACCATTAATAAAAAAATTAAAAGGAGGTTTAGTAATTGAAATTAAAAAAGGTATTAAAGGTAGCAAGTATTGTCTGTTTAGCCCTGGTTATAGTGGCCACACCCATTATCGGTACCGCTTGTGGAGGGTCAACCGATACGGATAAGACGGTGAAAGTGGGATTTAGTATCTGTTATACTGGGGTAGCAGCCGAAAAAGGGCGCCCCATGGGTGATGCCAAACTTGATTGCATCAAATATATTAATGAAGAGCTCGATGGTATCAACGGATACGAGATAGAAGTTGTCTGGCGTGACAATCAGTATGATGCATCCAAAGCAGCCACCATCATAAATGAGTTGATGAATGCTGGCACTCTGATGTTTACCACCAATTCATCAGCGATGATGACTGCTTCAGCTGAAATTGCCAATCGGCAGGCTTTCCCCGGCTTTGCCGTTTTCAGCACCCCAGCACTTACAAATCCACCGCAGCATATCTACGCTCAGATGCCCGATTACGGTGATGATTGGGCTGCCTTTGCCAACTACTTCCTGGAGAATATCTGGGAAGGTACCGGCAAGCCGAAGATGGCTTTGCATTTGTTGAATAATTCAACCGGTGCAGGTGCTAAAGCTGCTGCTGAAGCCTTGGCAGATGATCTGGGTATAGAGATTGTTGCTATCGAAGAGCATGATGCTACTACTATATCTGAGATAGATAGCATAACTCGCATTATGGCGCAGGAACCGGATATCCTGTATATATCCAGCACACCACAGCCAACTTCCATAATAATTCAGAATGCAGTGGAGAAGGGGCTATATCCAGGTGTTACCATTGGTTGCGGCCATGCCAGTTTCACCAGTGTGCTGGTTGAACTAGCCGGTACCGATGCCGAAGGTGTTTATGGTGTATTTCCGACGGTGAACTGGGGTGATAATGTACCGGCTATGGCTAAGATGACAGAATATTGCCAACAATACCATCCGGAACATTACGGTAATATGGATTATATTACATCATGGGCGGAAGGTCTGATTGTGGCTGAAATTCTTAGGTTGGCGATAGAAAATGCTGGTATTGACAATTTGACCCCGCAGGTTGTAGAGGAACAAGGTTTCAAGAAACTGGATAATTTCGATGTTGGTGGCCTACATGGACCCGTCAGCTATACACTAGGCGACAACCGGCTAGCAAAATCAGTAAGGGTTTTCCAGGTACAGAATGGTGAAATCGCACCCATTACCGGGTGGGTGGAAGCACCAAAGATTCCGTATCAGTTTGATTAGATTAAAATAGATATATCAAGTGGGAGCCCTGTTTCGGTTAGGGCTCCCACTTGATGGAAAGTTGGCAATGCTTAAACTGAACAGCATTGAGGTTACGTATCTCAATGTGATAAGGGTTTTGCACGGCGTCTCCATGGCTGTGGAAGACGGTACTATAGTAGCGCTTCTAGGTGCTAATGGTGCTGGTAAAAGCACTACTCTTAAGGCGATATCGGGGTTGCTCCATGTTGAAGAAGGAGAAGTAACCGACGGTAGTATTGAATGGAACGGCCAGAGGATAGATAAGAATAACGCCGAAGAAATAGGTAAATTAGGGCTTGTTCAAGCACTTGAAGGGCGTCGTGTTTTTGGCCATCTTACAACCGAGGAAAACTTAATGGTGGGCGCATTTAACCGCAGTGATCGCAATGCCATAAAGCAAGACTTGGAAATGGTCTATAATTACTTTCCACGCCTGAAGGATTTGAGTACAAACATCGGCGGTTACTTGTCTGGAGGTGAACAGCAGATGCTGGTTATCGGGCGAGCTATGATGGCTACTCCGAAGCTCATGATGCTTGATGAGCCATCTCTAGGACTGGCGCCACTTCTTGTCGAAGAAATATACGATATTATAAAGCGTTTCAATACCGAGCAAAAAACATCGGTTTTACTGGTGGAACAGAATGTAAGGATAGCATTAAGCATTGCTCACTACGGTTATGTTATGGAGAATGGGCGAATCGTGCTTGATGGAACCGCCGATTTCCTAAAGAATAATGAAGACATCAAAGAATTCTATATTGGACTATCAGCAATGGGTACTAAAAAGAGCTATCGGGAGGTAAAACACTATAAAAGGCGGAAAAGATGGTTGTAGAATTAAAAGGGATGTCAGATGAATATTTTGACAAGCTCGAGGTAATGTCAACAGCTGAAAGGCAACGATACCAGAATCGGATACTGAAACAGACAATAAACAATGCCTACAAAAATGGTCCAACTGCTAGGGAACTACTGGATGGGGTAGGATTAAAACCGTCGAAGCTTAAAAAGATAAGTGATCTGGAAAAGCTACCAGTAACGCGCAAGACAGATCTTATCGAACTGCAAAAAACAAAGCCGCCATATGGTGGAATGCTAACGATATCAGAGGAAGACGTTGAGCGGGTATTTCTTTCCCCAGGTCCCGTTTATGAGCCGATACAGCACTCAGGTGTTAAGTGGTTTGCCAAATCATTTTGGGCTGCTGGTTTCAGGAGGGGTGATGTAGTTGTTAATACCTTCACTTATCACTTATCTCCAGCTGGCATTCTCTTCCATGAAGCCATAAGGGATTGTGGTGCTACTGTTATCCCGATGGGGACCGGCCATACGGAGGTACAGGTGAGGACTATGCTGGATCTAGGCGTTACCGGTTTTGTCGGCACACCCAGTTTTTTGATGGCTGTTATAAAACAGGCAGAAGATAGCGGTTATGATTTTAAAAGAGACTTCAGGGTAAAGAAAGCCTGGTTTACTGGCGAGATGCTTTCTCAATCAGTAAGAAACATACTGGAAAACAAATACGGGCTTGATACCCGGCAAACTTATGCCGTTACTGAACCCGGTGGTGCCATCGCCTATGAGTGTTACCGTAAAGAAGGTATGCATTTTATGGACGAGTATATAATAGAAATAATTGACCCAATGAACGGTAAACAACTAGGGCCGGGGAAAATAGGTGAAATAGTGGTTACTCCTATACACAATAAAACTTGGGGACTTATCCGCTTCGGTACTGGCGACCTATCGTCATACGTTACAGAAGAATGCCCTTGCGGTCGGACGACAAATAGGCTTACAGGTATCGTCGGTAGAGCCAGTGATGCTGTCAAGGTCAGGGGGTTGTTTGTCGTTGCTAGACAGGCTGAGGGGATCTTCTCCGATTTTCCACAGGTATCAGAGTTTCAGATAATTGTTAATCGCAGGGCACAACGGGATGAAATGACCTTACGGATTGAGTTGGTGGACAAGGAAATTGACAGAGACTCATTAGCTGATGAAATAAATCGAAAGTTTCAGAATAACTGTCTAGTAAAGGCTGACAGGATTGAATTCGTTGCAAGGGGGACAATTACAAAGGATTGTAAAACTATCGTGGACCAGCGAGACTGGAGATAAAAAGTTATTTATAAAGTAGTCGGTTTGAAGGTATCCGTTTTTTTACTTTTCTTCTCCCAGATAGGCGGCTATAACATCCGGGTTGGTGCGGATTTCTTCCGGGGTACCCTCAGCGATTATACGCCCGAAATCAAGTACTATAATTCTGTCAGCTAAATCCATTACTACACCCATATCATGCTCGACCAAAACAATACAGCTAATACCGTCTCTGAGGATGGGTGTCTCTGGATATGTTTCGCCTTGCCCCTCAAAAATATCGACTATAAACCTAGCGATATCCTCTTTCTCTTCCAGATTCATACCAGCCATCGGTTCATCCAGTAATAACACCTTCGGTTCCAGTGCTAGTGCCCTACCGAGTTCTACCCTCTTGCGCATACCATACGGTAACATACCGACCACCTTCTTTCTGATCGGTTCGATTTCAAGGAAGTCGATTATATCTTCAATTGTTTTTCGGTGGTTAATTTCTTCTTTGTGCGCCCAACCGAAGTATAAGGCACTGCTTAAAAAGTTTTGTTTCATAAGGACATGTCTGGCTGCCATAATATTATCCAGGGTGTTCAAACCGGTAAAAAGCTCTATATTCTGGAATGTTCTGGCAAGCCCAAGTTTAGCCGCCCTGTCCGGTCGGATGCGGGTAATTCTTTGCTCCTGATAGTATATTTCTCCTTTTTGTGGCTTGTAAAAGCCATTTATACAGTTTAGCAAGCAAGTCTTGCCAGCCCCGTTAGGACCTATAATGGCTAGTATTTCCTTATCCATGATATCCATGCTGATGTCAATAAGGGATTTCACTCCACCGAAAGATAGACAGAGGTTTTCAATTTTTATCTTGATCTCTTTTGCGCTGCTCAAAGTGTGCTATTACCTTAATTCTTTAAGAAAGCAATTACCGGCTATTTTTGCCTTCTTCGGAGAATAACTTATCCCGATAACCAGTTACCCTATAGCATTTGGGGCCATTACACTCAAGTGTTCTATTCAGTTTTGTGCCTTTGTTCTTCAGTATTTTGGCTATATTTTGGTCGGGACTACCATATTTGGAATAGCCGATGCATTTGATGGCACCATCTCCATATACGAGTATCGTTGCCTCGTCATCAACCGCATCGCAGTAGATTGTGGTCGTTGTTATCTGCCAGTCTGTTATACTCAAGGGTGATCCTGTCTTGCTGCCCCTAATATTACTATTACTGGGTTTAAATTTCAACAAAGTCGTGCCAGAGCATTGTTGGTATATCAAGTGTATTACTCGGAGATATAGATATTATGGTTTTTAAAAAATTGTTTTTGGGTACAAACGGGGGAGTGATATTACAGGCTGCCTTCACCTTCATTCTTTATTTGAGGGGATGGTGTATCTGTAGAATCTTCAACATCGATTCTTTTGGCAGTAAAGGGTGAGAAGCCTTCGATGATTAAGTGTCCATCTTTATAAATATCTAGCCCGGAGCCGCATTTAGGGCAAGTTTGATATCTTGTATTAAGCAATGCCCAACCGTAGCGCAAGATACCGCATTTGGAGCACTTACCTTCTATCATATCGATCCTATTATAAACCCATAACTTGTGTAATAAAAACAGTCTTCAGTGTGTATTATACAAATTTATAAAACAACAGAGTACGATATCATTAAAAATCAAATAATATCACCTTTTTTCGCGGAATTATGCTGAAATGATTACAGAATGATTATCATATTTCCTTATTTGTGATTGCCCTGCCGGCACTGAATGCGCTGGCAATGAAATCACCGAATGCCTGGTACCGGTTGTAATAACCCGCGGAATAGATAAAAGGTTTAATCTTGGTCACATCCGGTTTGCCTCTAGTTAGGCAGGTCTGGTTGATATGGGTTTCCTCAATGCTACCGATTATTAGAGCATGGCTGCCGAGATCTATGAGGTGAACCAACTTACATTCTAGATTTACCGGACATTGCTCAATCATCGGGGCGTTTATTAATTTCCCATAGAATATATCAAAACGGCAAGCTATCGCTTTATCAACTTGAACTCCAGATTCGATACCGCAGTAATCGGTTTCAACAACGATATCTTCCGAAGGGATGTTTACAGAGAAGATACCGGTTTGTTTAATACCTTTCAAGGTGTAGCGTTTGTGTCTTATAGCAATGGAAATCATAGGTGGTCTTTCGCTAGCGATGCCCCCCCAGGCTATCGTGAGAAAGTTCGGTTTATCGCTGATATTGGCACCAACGAGGAACACAGGCATTGGACAGACGAACGGACTAGGTCCTAGTCCAACTTTTTTTATCATTAAATTCTACCTTTTCATTGGTTAATAATTGGTAAATAAATATAGAGAACTTATCAAGTTTGAGGACTTTCGTCACCCTTCAATAGCTGCCATCTCTCCTCTCCGAGACATTGGCGGGCAGCAGCACACCATTCGATACAAGAGGGAGTTTTCTCCCGGTAGACGTACTGGCCACACTTACGGCATCTGACCTTGAGTTCATCGGAAAATATCTCGACTTCAGCGCCACAGTTAGAGCACTTGTAAAGCGCTACTCTCAGGTTCCGGCTATCTTGGCCGGGGCATTTACTATGCATAATATAGACAGAAACCTCCCAATCAAAGATATATTATATCATTATAATAAGGCTAAATTATATAGCGTTCTATGACTAGTGTCACAGGGAAGACAGTGAATGCAATTATTGCATGCTTGACAAGTCTGATTGCGTTGACTATACTGGAAATAGTAAAAGCAAAAGCTGGGAACGAGACTAGTAAATCCTTAGCGAAGTACAGAGAGCCGGGTAAGGTGTGAGCCGGTGCTAGCGCGAGGACCGAATGGACTCGGGAGCTGCAGACCGAAAGGTAAAACGATTAGGTTGTGCCGGAAAGGGAACCGTTAAAATACCCAGGGTATCGCAACAAAAGATTTGGAGCTGTACCTGAAAGAGATAACTACTCAAAAGGCAGTTAATTAGGGTGGTACCGCGAAGGAGTTACCTCTCGCCCCTATGGCGAGGGGTTTTTCTTTTATCGGAGGAATGCTATGTATTACCCATCACTAGAAGAAGTAAGGAAACTAAAAGACAAGGGCAATCTGATACCTGTATATCGTGAGATGGTTGCCGACTTGGAAACACCAGTATCCGCCTTTATGAAGATAAACAAGAGTGGCAATTCCTTTCTGCTGGAGAGTGTCGAGGGTGGGGAGCGAATTGCTCGCTATAGCTTCATCGGAACTGAGCCGTATAAGATAATAAAAACGAGCGAGGGAGAGAAAGCTGATCCACTGCCGCTAATTGCCGGAGAATTGGAGAAATATAGAATAATTCCGGTTGATGGATTGCCGCGCTTTAGTGGTGGTGCCGTTGGCTATCTGGCATACGAAACGGTTACACATTTTGAAGAGTTACCCTCACCGGATGTCGACACGCTTAAGTTACCAGAGTCTTTATTCATGTTTGTTAACACCATGCTTGTCTTTGACCATGTCACCCACCGAATTAAGATATTGAGTCATGCTCGACTTGACGGTAATATTGAAGAAGAATACAACAGAGCGATAGAGAGAATTGATGAGCTAGCAGATAGACTGAATCAGCCGTTAGTGCAGGATTGGGGAGGCAGAACTATCTATAAATCAAAAAACAATCTACCTTTTTCATCGAATTTTTCAAAGGAGGAGTTTGAGAGAAGCGTTTTAAAGATAAAGGAGTACATAACCCAAGGGGAGGCTATTCAGGTTGTATTATCTCAGCGGCTTGCGCAGAAAACCAGTTTGCCCCCGTTTGAAATTTACCGAGCACTGCGTAGCATTAATCCATCACCGTACATGTTTTTTCTTGATTTCAGGAATTTTCATATCATTGGGGCATCACCAGAAATTTTGGTTCGGGTAGAAGATGGGGTAGTTATGACACGCCCGCTGGCTGGCACCAGACCAAGGGGAAAAACAGCTGATGAGGATTGTAGGTTGGAAAAAGAGCTCAAGCAAGATGAAAAAGAGCGCGCTGAGCATATAATGCTGGTTGATTTGGGGAGAAATGATATCGGTCGTGTTAGTCAGCCAGCTACCGTTGAGGTTAGTGAACTTATGGAGGTAGAACGCTATTCTCATGTTATGCATCTAGTAACACATGTTCAGGGTAGGTTGCGCAGTGAAATGAGCGCTATAGATGCTCTCAGAGCCTGTTTCCCAGCTGGGACAGTAACCGGGGCGCCTAAGGTTCGGGCAATGCAAATAATTGCCGAACTTGAGCCGGATAAAAGGGGACCATATGCCGGGGCAGCTGGCTACTTCTCTTTCTCCGGCAATATGGATATGGCTATTGCTATAAGGACAATGGTTGTAAGTAATGGAACTGCCTATACCCAGGCGGGCTGCGGTGTCGTCTACGATAGCATCCCCGAAAATGAATATGAGGAGACCATTAACAAAGCCCGTGCATTGCTGAAGGCAGTTGACCAGGCGGAGGAGAAACATGCTGCTGCTGATTGATAACTATGATAGTTTCACTTTTAACATTTTCCAATATATAAGCGAGCTTGGGGAAGATGTGATCGTGGTACGTAACGATAAAACGGATATTCGGGCGATTGAGAAATTGAAACCGGATAGGATAATAATCTCACCCGGACCATCTATCCCAGAGCATGCTGGTATCTCCAACGACGTTATTTGCCATTTCGGTTATTGGTTACCGATTCTGGGCATTTGTTTAGGGCATCAGTGCATCGGTTATAGCTACGGTGGTCAAGTTATTAGGGCTGAAAAAATAATGCATGGTAAATCTTCTTTGATATATCATAGCGGGTATGGGATATTTGCTGAGCTACCAAACCCATTTTCCGCTATTCGCTACCATTCCTTGATGGTGAGACGTGAAGGTCTACCAGAGTGTTTACAGATAACAGCTTGGACGGATGATGGTACCATTATGGGACTTAAGCACAGGAAAAACCCAGTAGAGGGCGTCCAGTTTCACCCGGAATCTTTTATGACTGAACAAGGCAGGAAAATTCTGAAAAATTTCCTTAATAAGGAGACTAACAATGATTAGAGAAGTTATCAAGATGTTGATTGAAGGACATTCGCTAACGATAGAGCAGGCGGAGAAAGTGATGAGGGAAATTATGGACGGGGAAGCAACACCCGCACAATTCGGCGCCTTTGTTACTGCTCTCAGGCTTAAAGGGGAAACGGTTGATGAAATTATAGGTATGGTAAAGGTAATGCGGCAAAAGGCTGTGGCTGTAAATGTAAACGGGATGGTGGTGGATACCTGCGGTACCGGCGGTGACGCTGTCGGTACCTTTAATATATCAACGGCAGCAGCTTTTGTAGCTGCTGGTGTTGGATTAAAGGTAGCCAAGCATGGTAATCGTGCCATGAGTAGCCGATGTGGCAGTGCCGATGTCCTTGAAGCCCTCGGAATTAAGATAGACCTTCATGCTGAGGATGTCAGGCGTTGCATTGAGGAGGTGGGTATTGGTTTTATGTATGCCCCGTTATTCCACCCGGCAATGAAATATGCGGCTGCACCACGGCGGGAAATAGGCATTCGTACCATCTTTAATCATATTGGTCCGCTAACGAATCCAGCTGGTGCCACTGCTCAGGTAGTCGGGGTCGCTGATGGGAGTGCAGTGGAGAAGATAGCCACGGCGCTAAAAGATCTAGGTTGCCAGCATGCGCTGGTGGTTCATGGCGAGAATGGATTAGACGAGATTTCAATAAACGGTAGAACTATGATCTACGAACTGAAAGAGAATAAAATAAGAGGATATGATGTAAATCCGGGGGACTTCGGTTTGAACGAGGCAAGTCTGGATAGTATAAGAGGTGGGACTGTTACTGATAACGCTGCCATCCTACGGGATGTACTTGCAGGGGAAAAAGGTCCTCGGCGTGATGTTGTACTCATGAATACGGCTGCTGTAGTGCTAGTCGGGGATAAGGCGAGTAATCTAGAAGAGGGAATCAAGCTAGCCGAAGAGTCAATAGATAGCGGTATGGCGATGCAGAAATTGGAACAGCTAATTTTTTTAAGTCAGGCAATATAGTGGGGTGCATATGATCCTGCAGCAAATATTAAGAAATACTAGGCTCGAACTTGACACGATTAAGCGCCGTTTGCCCTTGGAAGATTTGAAAAGGGAGATGTTGGGACTGCCACCACCCATTGATTTGGTATCAGTGCTACGCGGGGTTGGAGTCAAACTCATCGCTGAAGTAAAAAGGGCTTCACCATCAAGGGGTGTGATTAGAGATGACTTTGATCCACTGAGAATTGCACAGATCTATATAAATAATGGTGCAGCAGCGATATCTGTACTTACAGAAACGAATTACTTCCAGGGTAGCCTTGATTACCTGCAATTAATTAAGGAGGGGCTAGGTGATAAAAGGATACCTCTGCTTAGGAAGGATTTTATCATCGAACCTTATCAGGTGTATCAATCAAGGGCGTATGGCGCTGATAGTTTGCTGCTTATTGTGGCTATTCTCCAAAAAGAGGAATTAAAGGAATTGATGTTTTTAAGCCATAGTCTTGGGATGAAATGCTTGGTAGAAGTGCATTGTGAGGATGAACTCGGGATTGCCCTTGAAAGCGATGCCGAGATTATTGGTATTAACAACCGTAATCTAAACACCTTAGAGATTGACTTGATCACTACGAAAAGGTTAAGACCACTTATTCCATCAGATAGGATAGTGGTCAGTGAAAGCGGCATCAGAAACAAGGAAGATATGGAGATACTTAAGGAATGGGGAGTCGATGTCGTGCTCGTCGGTGAGACATTGATGACAGCATCGAATATTGCCGCCAAAATGAAAGAGCTGCTATGACGAAGATTAAGATTTGTGGACTAACGAGTGAAGTAGAAGCTATTGCTGCCACTGAGGCAGGTGCTGATTTACTAGGGCTGGTTTTTGCGAAGAGCCAACGACGAGTCTCTCCGGAAAGTGCACGACGGATTATTGAAGTAGTTCGTAAGCTAGAACAACGACCAGTAGCGGTCGGTGTCTTTGTCAATCTGGCGGCTGTAGAAGTAAATAACATCACCCGTTACTGTGGTATTGATATGGTACAACTGAGTGGTGATGAAAGCTGGAGCTACTGTCAGGAGATTAAACTTCCTATAATAAAAGTAATTCATATAGAAACAGGCCATAAAGCCAGTCAGGTTTTGCATGAGATCCGCAAGGGGTACAAAGTTGGTCTCGAACGGGAACCTCTCTGGCTTCTTGATACAAGAACAGATGATACTTATGGAGGAACAGGCAAGGTATTTGATTGGAAATTGGCTCTAGAAGTGTCAGTTAAATACCCGGTAATAATAGCCGGTGGACTTTCGTTGCAGAACATCACAAGTCTTATAAAAGAGGTTAATCCTTGGGGTATTGATGTCTCTAGTGGTGTTGAGAGCGGCGCGAGAAAGGACATAAATAAAATAAGAAGTTTTATAGCAACCGTGAGACGAGCAGAGAAGGAGAAATAGATGCAACCGGATAAGAGGGGGTATTTTGGCGAGTACGGCGGCAGGTTTGTACCGGAGACACTGATACCGATACTTGATGAGTTAGAGGTTACCTACCGAGAAATAAAACAGGACAACGGCTTCTGGGTTGAATATGAATCACTATCAAGAGACTACTCAGGAAGGCCCACTCCTTTGTATGAGGCTGAAGGATTAAGTGGAAGTTGTGGTGATGCCAGGATATTCCTCAAAAGAGAAGATTTGGCCCATACCGGTGCACATAAGATAAACAATGCCTTGGGGCAGGGATTACTTGCCAAAAAAATGGGGAAAAGACGTATTATCGCAGAGACCGGTGCTGGTCAGCATGGAGTAGCCACTGCTGCCGTGTGTGCTAAGCTAGGACTTGACTGTATTGTATATATGGGAGAAGAGGATGTAAGAAGGCAAGCGCTGAATGTCTTTAGAATGCGGCTAATGGGCAGTGAGGTACGGTCGGTTTGCAGCGGCAGTCGAACACTAAAAGACGCTATCAATGAAGCTATAAGAGACTGGGTGACAAATGCCCAGAATAGTTATTACCTAATAGGGTCCGTGGTTGGCCCCTCACCTTACCCACGGATAGTGCGTGATTTCCAGTCGGTAATTGGCAAAGAGACAAAAAAGCAGATAAAGAAACAGACCGGTAGGTTACCGGATTTTATAGTCGCTTGTGTTGGCGGCGGGAGCAATGCTATTGGTATTTTTCACTCCTTTTTAAATGATAAAGGAGTCAATCTTATTGGGGTAGAGGCAGCGGGTAAAGGTCTAGAAAGTGGTATGCATGCTGCGACACTGGTTGTAGGTAGAAAGGGTATCCTACACGGAGCAAAATCGTACCTTCTGCAGGATGGTGAAGGGCAGATACAACAGACACACAGCATATCAGCCGGACTTGATTACCCTGGAGTAGGACCAGAGCACAGTTACTTGAAAGACAGTGGAAGGGTAAAATATGTCGCTGTGGATGACGAACAGGCGCTTGATGGATTTAAGCTTTTGTGCAGTACCGAGGGCATTCTACCAGCAATGGAACCGGCGCATGCCATATACTATGCAACGGAATTGGCGGCTTCGGCGAATAAAAATGACATTATTATTATAAACCTTTCTGGTCGTGGTGATAAGGATATTGATATTGTAGCTGAGGCAATGGGGGTAGGCAAGTGAGCAGCATAGATGATATCTTTAAAAAGCCGAAGGCTAAAGCACTTATTGCTTATGTAACCGTGGGCTACCCCAGCTTGGAAGAGACAGAGAGGGTGGTACCGCTCCTAGTGGAAAGTGGCTGTGATATTGTTGAGTTGGGGATACCGTTCTCTGACCCACTGGCGGATGGTGCTACCATACAGCAGGCAAGCTTCTACGCTCTGCAAAACGGTATTACCATTAAACATTGCATTGAGCTAGTAAAGCGATTACGGCATGAGATAACCATACCATTAATATTTATGACCTATTTCAATCCGGTATTCAAGTATGGGATTGAAAATTTCTGCCATGATAGTGCAAGTGTTGGGATTAACGGTGTGATTGTACCCGACCTGCCACCGGATGAAAGCTCGGATCTAGAAACTATAAGTCGTGCGTGTGGTATTGACCTCATTTACCTACTAGCACCGACGAGTACTCAAGAGCGTATAGAAATGGTTACGCGAAGATCGCGAGGTTTTATCTATTTAGTATCAATAACCGGAACTACCGGTGCTAGGGAGCATTTAACCATTGATCTTGATGAGCTGATTGCTATGGTAAAAAGAAAAACATCAAAGCCGATTTGTGTCGGTTTTGGAATTTCCACACCGCAACAGGCATGGCAAGTGGCTAGGCTAGCCGATGGTATTATTGTTGGTAGTCAAATAATTCAACTTATGTTGACGGGAAACGATTTTATATCTGTCCGTAGCTTTGTAAAAAATTTGAGGCAGGCACTTGACAGAGCAGGGGGCTCTTAAAATCCCGTTTATTCAAAAAACATCTGTTACTTTTAGGCATTTATTCCTCAGTTGGTTGGGACTATGGTAACTAAAAACAGGTACTAATGAGGGATTTACCGCATTCCAAAACTCAAATAGAATATATTCGAGACGTATTAGAGAGGTCAAAATATGCCTGTGACTTTAAGCGGCCGAAAATACTATAGAACAGCTGAGGTTTGTCTTATGGTAGGCATTAGTCGGACAACCCTTTTCCGCTGGCTTACCGAAGGTACTTTCAATGAGCCTAAGCATAGAGACAGGAGGGGGTGGCGGTTATTTACTGAGGGAGAAGTAAAAAGGATGAAAAAAGAAGCGAATCGTATTAGTAGGAATGGTGTGGAGATTAATTAAAAAATAGAGGTACAAGAGGGATCAACGATATCATTGGGAGATGGTTTATTATGGAAGTAAATGAACTACTTAAAATAATGGTGGATAAAAAAGCTTCGGATATGCATTTGCGAGTACCCAGCCCACCTGTTTTTCGGATTGATGGTGTGCTGGTAACACAGGATGATTTACCACAAATGGACTCCAAGGATATCGAGATGGCGTTTGAACGTATAGCCAATCCTACGCAAAGGAGCGTTTTTCTGAAAGAGAAAGAACTGGATTTTGCTTATAGCGTTACGGGTTTGGCTAGGTTCAGGGTAAATGTCCTGCGGCAACGAGGGACTATCAGCATTGCTTTTCGTATAGTACCCTTTGATATTCCTTCTATTGACCAACTAGAGTTTCCGCAATCCTTGAAAGATATCATTATGAAGCGAAAAGGATTCATTATTTTAACTGGACCTGCCGGTAGTGGCAAATCGACTACAATGGCAGCAATGATAGACTATGTTAATCACAATGAAAGACGCAATATTATTACTATTGAAAACCCAATTGAATATTTGTATAGTAATAAAATGAGCATTATTGCTCAAAGAGATATTGGGGATGATGCAGAATCCTTTGGAATTGCGTTACAGAAAGCTGAAAGACACGACCCCGATATTATTTTTATTGGTGATATGCGAGATTCGGATACCGTGTTTAATGCAATTAGATTGGTTGAAACTGGATGTTTAGTAATAGGAGTTCTCAATGCTGATGATATGAGTCAAGCAATTAATAAGGTTCTTGAAGCCTTTCCAGATGACAAACAAAAACAAGGCAGAGCTCAGTTATCGAGAACTTTAGAGGCGGTTATTTCACAAAAATTAGCTACTCGGATTCTTGGGGGTAGAGTAGCTGTTTTTGAAATTCTGATGATAGACAATAAAGTAAGGGAAATGATACAGGAGTCTACCCATCTTCCGTTCAGTAATAATGGGCGGGAACAGTCGATGGATTATGCACTAGTAAACCTTGTAAAAAATGGCGTAATATCATCAGACGAAGCTCTGAACAAATGCCATAGTGTAGAATTATTAAGGAATATTCTACAGAACAAAAAACAAAAGATAAAAGTATAGTATCAATTACGTTAAGAGGGTTGCTAACCTATTCGGGTCCATTGTTAAAACCAGAGATATCCCACCATAATGAATGGTGGGATTTATTCCTTCCTTTAATAAAAGTCAGCTATCACGTACGCTGCATTAACCTTCTAGCGGCAAGCATGATAAAAAATACAAGTATGATATCGATAGCAATTAGTATGAACACGTTCAATGATATGTCCGACCAGCTACCGCTGCGCATACTGAGTTCGACCACCGGTTGTAATGCGTAATATGTGGGAAAAATGTTACCTATCCATTCTGGAATCTGAGGAAACATGTAAACAATAGCGGGTCCGAATAGAAGTATGCCACCGGACTTCCATATCGTAAAAAGGGTAGTGATATCTTTGATTAGCGCACCGCATATCAAGCCGAGCTCCACCGCCATAATGGCACCAAGGAAAAGCACCCCGACTAGTAACAGAGAACTAGCGCCGAATGCTTGGTTTAAAAGTAGAATGACAATTCCCATAAACACGCTAAGAACGATGCCCATAGTTGCTTTTGCTATGAATATCTCAGTGATGGATGCTGGGGTAATTACTATAGCTTCGAAGGTTTTTTTCTGCTTTTCTTCTATAACAGAGGTTGATGGCAGCATTAACCCGGTGAAAAATACTCCCATAAGCACGAGGAAAGGTATCAGACGTTCACTCCATGGGGTGCTAGCTTCATCGCCGAGAGTAACCGAAACAATCTCAATGGGAACTTCTTGGCCAGCGAGCTCTCTTGTAAGGTTAGCTATGGTTGTTGGCAATATTATACGATCTTTAGCGAGGCTTTCTCCCCAGATATAAGCCTCAATAGTGCTTGTTTCTTTTTTAACAACAATGTCATCAAAGTTCTGTGGAAGCACTATACCCATATCGACTGTGCCGCGTCGGGTAGCCTGTTTGAGACTTATAACATCCTGGTATTCCCTAGTGGTGATCGAATCAATATCCTTAGCCATAACAACCAACTGAGAATCGCCTTCATCCACGATGCCAAGCTTTGGCTTGTCAGAAAAGAGAGTACCAAATGCAAGCGTCGCCACCAGCGTGAAAGCCAGTGGGGCTACTATTGCCCAAATGAACATAAAGTTTTTCGGTCCGTGTATAAATTCTTTACCTAGAAGAACAATTATGCGCCTTAAGTTCATCTAAACTTTCTCCCAAGTGCCATTATACCACCCCATACTATTAACATATTAAAAACCATCAGGATCAATAGATCTACCCAGATTTCGCTCCAACCGGTATTTATGTTGGATGCTTGATGGATTATATTAGTTAGATAATAAGTTGGGATAAATCTGCCCCAGTCTGTAACGGTACCGGGAAACATTATACCAAATGCTGGTATGGAGTATATCAAAATTGCGGTGATTCCCCAGCCCATAGATGTCAGCATATCTTTTGCCAAAGAGGCTATTAGAAATCCGCTACCGGTGAACATTATACTACCCAGTAGTAATGCGATGAGAATGATACTCGGCTGGCTGTTGAGCCCACCGACGATAGCCATAAACAAAGCTCCCTGTATAAAAGCAAGGCTGACTCCCATGAGAAGTTTAGCAGTGAAAAGGTCGCGGACACTCATCGGGGTAACCAACAAGGCGCGGATAGTATCCTGCTCGACTTCTTCACTGATCAGACTGGCAAGGCCCATCATCTCGAACATTATCAGCATAATAACCAACATCAGACGCATTCTGTCACGTATGGGTATTTGATCACCCAGTAGGTCTGGTCCTAATATTTCGGCTGATATATTAATAGCCAGAAACTGGCCGGTTTGCAGATAAGCCAGCTCCTTAACCATTGTCTCAACAATATCTTTGATTTCATCGGGCGCATCCGTTGAAAAATAAAGGGTTACAAGTGGTATTTGTCCGGAGGCTAACTGTTCCATTATATCCTCGGGTAGGATTACTCCGGCTTCATGTATTCTGTCTGCTATAGCCTGCCTTAAATCTTGATCAGAATTATATTCGTGAAATTTAAGTCCCTCTTCCTGCTGAATCAACTCAAAAAAGGGAGGTATTACTGGGGCATAAAGTCCTATCTCAAGCTCTTCGTCAACAGAGGAGGGCATTACGAAGTAAATGACAAGATACGTAATTATACCAAGAACGGTTATAAGAGCATAGAATCGGTTTCTGAAAAAGAGCGCAAAGTCTTTGACAACCAGTGCTCTAATGACACCGAAGTTCATTCAGTAAGCCCCCGGCCCGTAATTTTTATAAATATATCCTCAAGGGTGGCTTCTTCGCTGTGTATGGTAACCACTTTTTCATTTTGAAAAAGGTTTTGTAATTCCTCCGCGGTCTGGGGAGTATCCAGGTCTATTTCACGACTTTCGAGAGCACCTTTCTTACTGGCAACTTTAGCTTTAAGCGCTCTTTTTCCGTATTTCTGTTTCAGGTTAAGGGGTTTATCCAGGGCTAATATTTTACCCTGGTTCATAAACGCCACCCGGTCGGAGAGTTTGTCTGCCTCCATCATATCATGAGTTGTCAAAAAGATGGTGGCTCCTCGTTTACGCTCTTCAAGTATGATGTTTCTGATGGCTTCTGAAGAAGTCGGGTCAAGACCAGCGGTGGGTTCGTCAAGGAAAAGGATTTGGGGCTTGCTTACAAGAGATCTGGCAACCATGAGACGCTGCCTCATACCCTTTGAGTAATTCTCTACACGATCCTTCTCGCGACCGGAAAGTCCCACTCTTGCCAGTAAGGAATAGGCATTAAAGGATTTAACGTTAAACAAGCGGGCGAAGAGATTAAGGTTTTCTATGGCGCTCATACGCTGATAAAGGTTTGTTTCTTCAAAACAAACACCGATCTTTGATTGTACGCGCTCGATATTTTCGGCAACATCCAGACCCAGTAGGATGGCTTTACCATCTTTGGGTTTTAGTTGCCCAGTAAGCATTTTAACCGTCGTCGTTTTACCAGCACCGTTTGGCCCTAAAAAACCCAGAATCTCACCTTTGGCTACGTGAAAACAAATATGGTCAACAGCCAAAAGGTTGTTATAGAAATACGTCAGCCTATCAGCGATAATAGCTTCTTCTCCCATCTAAACTCCTTTCTGAATGGTGCCTATATTTAAAAATGACGCTAATCTCTGTCAGGGGGTATTAATATATAATACAGAATTATATACCACAATTGCACATATATATATTTGAAATAAAACATGGAATAGTGGTATAAAGTTTCAGATATTTTCAAATCTGAGCTTTCTACTATGAATATTATTATTAGATTCATCGCTGTATGGTGGCTACGAAGCGGAAGATATAGATGGTCGAAGCTCTACCGTTTGTTGTTTGAGCACCGTTACCTTAAAGAGTCGTTACCTGAAGCCGTTTCAATAGAGGATGTAGAAGCGTGTTTAAAGCAGGTTACTTGGAAGTTGGAAGGATTATTACACCTGTATGATAGCATTAGCTATCCACAAACGACATGGATGAGAAAGAAAGATGACTGCGACGGTTTTGCTAGTCTAGCAGCAGAGCTATTATATCGATTGAACTCAAATCATAGGCCGGTGCTGATAACCACTGTTGTAAAACCTATCTCAAAAAGTCACACCGTTTGTGCTTTTAATAATCTTAGAGGAAATCTGTGGTATTTTGATAATGCAAGATTAAAAAGCGAGCAATATAGAAACTATGATGAAATAGCAATCAAAGTAAGCCAGCGAGGTAAGAATCTAATTTGCTGGGATGTTAGGAATCCTTATACCTTTGAATTGATAGAGTTCCACGATTAGTATGCATGAACACCCTTTCCCATTTCCTTATAATAACGAAGAATAATACCTTGCGGATTATCAATCGGAATGTTTGGCCTAAGTGTTACAATCATCTTTTATGCCTCTCTATTTTATCTGGTAATATAGCAGCACCATTGACAAGTCGGGGAATATTCAGGCGCTTCAGGCAGTTCCAAAAGTGTCATTACATCATCGATAAATCCAAGGAAACTATCCTCGTTATTTTCTACTTCAATCCAATGGATGTCTGCCCGATATGAAAGCCGCTTGATACTCTTTTGATTAATTTCTGAAGGGTAGAAATATAATAAGCCTAGCTTAGTGATGACCTGCCCCCCAAAAAGTAGTCCAGTCTTAATGTTAGACTAGGGCTATAGAAAGGGGGATAAATGGCCAAAAAGACATATACTCCGGAGCAGATCATCAACAAACTGAGGGAAGCCGAGATTCACCTAAGCCAGGGAGACAGTATTGGCGAAGCCAGCAGGAAGATAGGGGTAACCCAGCAGACCTACTACCGCTGGCGTAAGGAATATGGAGGTATGCGGGTAGAGCAGGCCAGAAGGCTCAAGGAGCTGG